>Ga0209172_10000418_pt1 | contig 119484 bp, 91 predicted proteins | sample LarsenN4metaG_FD_184113 | JGI IMG/M metagenome (GOLD analysis project Ga0209172, IMG submission 184113) | Hot spring sediment bacterial and archeal communities from British Columbia, Canada, to study Microbial Dark Matter (Phase II) - Larsen... ... | reverse complement strand
TATCCCCAATTAGCCGCTCCGGCCGTCTGCTGGTAAAGCTCGAAGAGAGAGTTTCTTCGACAAGGGTGACTTCATGCGCGCCTAGCAGATGCCGTGTAGACGGCGAGCGCGAAGACTAGAGCTGTCTGCCACCGCTATGAGAAAAGTGCCTTTGCCCCGCTTGGTCTTTCCCACTCCGAGCCCCCTTTTTTGGCTACCACAAAGGTGCCGTCAATAAAACATTCCGAAAGATCCAATTCCCCTCGCCGGCGAAGGTCTTCAGCTAATGCCTCCAGCACACGGCGTAAGGTTCCATCACGAACCCACATCTGGAACCTTCGGTGGCAGGTCTGGTATGGAGGAAACCTCTCGGGCAGCTTCTTCCACCTAGCCCCACTGCGCCGTGTCCAGACAGTCCCGTTTAAGACCGCTCGATTGTCTTTCCATGGCCTCCCCCTGCCGTCCCCTTCGGCGAGGGGAAGGAGGAATCAGAGGTTCGATGATAGCCCATTGCTCATCGGTTAACTCTTCTCGTCGTACCATATCTAATCCTCCCCTACGGGGGATTTTACCATGAGTCATGGTATTTATGAGACTGCTTCTAGTGAAAGTTTGGAGTTCAAGCTTCAGCTTGGTTCTTCTCATCAAAGAGCAAGCTGAAGGTTGAACTCCAAACTTAAATCCAAATCTTGGGTCTGAATCATGTACAACTGGCGAAAAATGACGGAAGAAGAGCGGACACAAATATTGAAGCTGCGCCAGGCACGCCATCTCCCCTGGCATTCGCCGCCACACTGGAAACAGGAGGGAGAACGGCAGTACCTGATCTCAGCAGCGTGTTATGAGCACATGCCAATCATTGGAAAGAACCCTGAGAGGATGACAAAGTGTGAGGAAGAAGTGTTGCGAATCTGCCGGGATTTCTGCATAGAAATTCATGCCTGGTGTATTTTGCCGAATCATTATCATGTGCTGATCCGAACAGGACGAATTAGTGAGCTGCTGTTTGAGTTGGGGCAGTTTCACGGGCGTTCATCATTTGAATGGAATGGAGAGGATAACCGGCGAGGGCGGAAGGTGTGGTTTAACTGCTTTGAACGTCGCATTCGGTCAGAGCGCCATTTTTGGGCTAGCCTGAATTATGTACATCACAACCCAGTGCATCATGGCTATGTGGAACGCTGGCAGGACTGGCCCTGGTCGAGCGCAGCGGAGTTTTTGCGACAAGTAGGGCGTGACAGGGCGATAGAAATATGGAAGGAATATCCTTTGCTGGATTATGGAAAAAAATGGGATCTTTAGTTCCTAACTTTGGAGTTTAACCTTCAGGTTGACTCTCTTCGAGAAAGACAAGCTAAAGCTTGAACTCCAAACGTTCGAACTCCAAACGCCTATTTTGCTTCGTAAGCGGGTGATGAGCGGCTGGCCGGTTGGCCGCGCTTATCTTCAGCGCGCACGCCTGAATCGGCATCGGCATAAAACGATAGTTTCCCCGTGCGCCCGTAACGCAGCGGTGTGGCATGGGCTTCGTAAGCGCGGCCATCGGCGCTGATCTTGATCTGGAACCGGTAGCCGTTTGCTTCTCCCTTAGCCAGCTCATCAGGAAGGGCCCCCATCTTAACAAGCTCTTCAAGGGTAGCCAGCTTGCCCTGCATCCTGGTTGAATAGATGAACTCCGAGCCGATAATTGTGCTCATCAAATCGGCTGCCTCTTGCTCATTGACAAGCATGCGCGTGTTGAAGAAGAACTCATTGCCCTGCTTCTTTATCAGCTCAAGAGTGTCTCTGTCTCCCACGCGCCAGATGCCGTTGAGCTTGATGAGGCTGACGCTCTCGACCGGTTTACCATCAACTTGAATAAAGACTGTGGCCGAATCGCCGGTGATCTTCTCGCTCTGGATCTGGATATTTTCAGGGATCCGGGAGAATGTCTCTTCAAAATCTGGAGCCAGCTCGTCAAGATCGGCTTGCGATAGCCCGCTGATAGCAGCTTCATAGACCGATAGCTTGAAGCCTTCTACATACTGTTTATTGCGAAGAGCTTTGTAGAAAGCAAGGACTGTTTGCGAAGGAGAGAGGGACTGCTTACTGTGCGCAGTAATGGTCGAAACTCCCAGACTCAAAATAAAGAGGCAAGCAAGAAGATTTCTAATGCGCATATTCAAACTGCCCTCATAAGCAATAGGTTCTTGGTAGCGGAGTATCTATAAAAACAATCGGCATTCTGCGCCCGGCCGGTTAATCACTTCTTGAAGTAACCACAGGCCGGCTACTATACTCCTATCCTCCTGCGGCGCGCCACAGTGAACAAGAGGTAGGCAAGGGCGGCAAAGATTATAAGCGCAATAATGTTATTCTCGGTCAGCGAGCCCAGCAATTGCGGGCCGAGGGAAAGTCTCTCCTCGCCAAAGCCTACTCTCAATCCGGCGATTGTCAGGCCGCCGATGGCGCCCCCGGCGATCAAGCCGGAGCTGAGCAGCACGCCGCTGCCTGTCTCCGCTTCTACATCGGTTTGATTTCCGGTGTTCTGCAATCGCTCGACTAGCGCGCGAACGGCGCCGCCGGCGAATATCGTAGCCGAGGTCGAGATGGGCAAATACATTCCCACCGCCACCGGCAAGGCGTGCACGCCGATGATCTCCAGCGTGATCGAGATGAAAGCGCCGATGAGCACCAGCGCCCAGGGAAGCTTTTGTGTGAGCACGCCATCGACCAGGATGCCCATCAAAGCGGCTTTAGGAGCAGGGTACTTGAGCGTGCTGACAACTTCGTAATGCGGTCGGCCTGACTCATCGACCAGGAACCGGCGCTCTGCTTCTCCCAGGCCCCTGACCGAGACTAATTGGTAGAGCTTGTCATCGAGCCCGCGCATCTGGCCTGAGCGCGTTACATTGGGCCCGTCGGTGAAGGTCATATCGGGCAGACCGGATTTAGTCAATGTCTGCTCAATACCCCCTACGCCTGGATTGACCAGGTAATGGATCTCCCCTTGCTGGTCCACCAGATATTTGCCTGCGGGGATGCGGCCCCCTGCGCCATCGCTTGTTTCCACCGGCAGACGAAGCACATTGTAAGTCTTGCCATCTTCCGGCTGCCATCGCTCGCTCCACCGCTCGCCTATTTGCCCGGCCTGCGCGCGAAAGTCGGGATAACTCACAGGAAGAAGATTGACGGCTGAATTGTTGAGGAACATCAGCGTCCAACCTACTATTAATGCTGATGTCGTTGCTCCGACCAGGAGGCCGAGCTGTTGACGGCGCGGCGTAGCGCCCACCAGGAAGCCGGTCTTGAGATCCTGCGAAGTTGCGCCGGCATTAGCGGCGGCGACGCAGACGATTGCTCCTACGGTCAGCGCAATCACTCGCTCATCTGCGCCTGCCCGCCCCAGGATGAGGAAGATGAGCGATGTGAATAACAATGTAGCGATGGTCATCCCTGAGATCGGATTCGATGAACTTCCGATCTGCCCGGTGATGCGCGATGATACTGTCACAAAGAAGAAGCCGAAGATCAGGATGAGGATCGCCGACAGCCAATCGACATTGAGCTGAGGGAGCAGCGTAATGAAGATCAACAGCAGAATGACCCCGGCGATGACATAAGGCATAGGTATATCTCGCTCGGTGCGCGCCTGGATTGCCGCAGCGCCGGCGCGGGCGCCTTGAAAATCTTTAATGCCGGCTCTGAACGCGCTGATGATGGTAGGCAATGCGCGCATGAGGCTGATGATGCCGCCGGCCGCTACTGCTCCGGCAGCAATGTAACGCACGTACCAATCCTGAATCTGGGCCGCGCTCATGTTTTTTATAAGGCTCGCCGAAGAGGTCACAGGAAACAGCGGCGTTTCCCAGCCTGAGCCGAAGAATTTGATTGCCGGCACCATAACCAGCGCCGCCAGCAGACCGCCGCCGAACATATAGGACGCAATGCGCGGGCCGATTATATAGCCTACTCCCAGAAGCTCAGGCGAAATCTCCGCCGCCACGCGGGCATTCTGGTACCATCCGAGCACCTTGTCTGGAATCTCTTTCCAGAATTTGAAGCCCGCCATCAGTAGCTTGTAGACGATTCCCACGCCGAAGCCGAGAAAGACGGTCCTGGCATCAGTCCCCCCTTTTTCTCCCACTATTAAGACTTCGGCGCAGGCAGTGCCTTCCGGGTAGGGAAGATTGCCGTGCTCTTTAACAATGAGAGAGCGCCGCAGCGGTATCATCAACAGCACGCCCAGCAGTCCGCCGGTCAGAGCAATTAGCGATGTGCGAGTGATGTCCAGGTCTAAGCCGAGAATGAGCAGCGCCGGTATGGTGAAGACCACTCCGGCGGCAATCGATTCGCCTGCCGATCCGGTGGTCTGCACAATGTTATTTTCCAGAATAGTTGCGCGCCCAAAGAGGCGAAGAATAGAGATTGATAGCACTGCTATTGGAATTGAAGCGCTCACCGTCAATCCAACTTTCAACGCAAGATAGACAGAAGAAGCGCCGAAGATAAGTCCAAGTATCGCTCCCAGTAGAACTGCTCTGGGGGTGAATTCAGGGAGCATCTCTGTGGCTGAAATATAAGGTTTATGCGCTGCCCCGATTTCAGATTCGTCTACAACTGCTTCACGGTCCACTACCGATTCTGATGCCATAGATTTTGCCCCTCTCTATGAGTTGTTGATGGTTTGGTAGAGTTTAATACGGTTAGACTGACATTAGCAATAGAGAGAGGGTAGAAGCAATGCAGGCGAGCGCTGCCGGCGAGGCAATTATCCCGGTCGATAATGATCGATTCTATTCTACACTTTGTAAAGGAGATGGAATAGCTTATTGGCGCCACTGCGGTCGAGGAACTTTATCACCCGGTATTGCTCGAGCGCTAGGTCCCTTTCACCGAGGGTTAAATACAGCAGGCCGAGATTAAGGTGCGCTTCTGAATAGTTAGGCTTAACTTTGATTGCCTGCTTATATGCTTCTATGGCTTCCTGACAGCGATCCAGTTTGTCATAGGTTACGCCCAAATAGAAGCGCGCCTCGGCAAAATCGGGCTTCATCCAGATTGCCTGCTTGAATGCCTCCAGCGCTTCCTCGTGCCGCTCCTGCTTGCTATAGATTACGCCTAGATTGAAATGGGCCTCTGCATGATCGGGTTTAATCTCAATGACCTTTTTATATGCTTCTATCGCTTCCTGATATTGATTCAGCTTTTCGTAAGTCAAACCGATATTGAAGTAAGCCTCAACATAATCAGGTCTGATTTGAACCGCCTGTCTAAATGCCTCCAGTGCCTCTTCATTGCAGCCAAGACTGTTGAGTATTATACCTTGTCTGAATTGCTCCTCGGCGTTGTTAGATTGAGGTTGGCTCATTATACCTCCGTATGAATTTACGACTCCTCTCATCTGTTATCGGTTCCTTCTACGTTAGTAGAGACGTGATAGATGCGCCGCCGGTTAAACTCCATTCGCCCATATCTCCAAATCTGGAGCAGAAGTATCCAAACGGGAAAATTTTGAGCGCTTCCATTAAACATTGTTATAGCTAACCAAGAGAATTATCGGCAAACGGGGAAAAAGCTTTACCGTGGCGCGCAATCCAACCCGGTTGCAAGAGACGGTCGAAATAGAATATAACAGAGGGGATGAAATTTCTGGATATTCAATCGCTCATCTCTATTCGCAGGCAACTGCGCGAGCGGAACAAGCGCGTTGTCTTTACTAACGGTTGCTTTGATCTGATTCATCCCGGACATGTGCGCTACCTGCGCCAGGCGCGCGCTCTCGGTGATTGCCTGATTGTAGCTTTAAACAGCGACCGCTCGGTGCGCCAGCTTAAGGGCCCCACGCGCCCTGTGCTCAATGAGAAGGAACGCGCTGAGGTTATAGCTGCTCTGGAGATGGTAGACTACGTGACCATATTCGATGATGTTTCGCCGAGAGAGATTATTGCTGCGCTGCTGCCCGATGTGCTTGTCAAGGGAGGCGACTGGGCAATCGATCAGATCATAGGCCGTCAAGAAGTGGAAGCAGCAGGCGGTCAGGTCATCTCGCTGCCTTACATTGCGGGGGCATCGACTACCGAGATTATTGCTCGAATTTTGAATAGCCATCGATAATAGGAGTATTTGATCGGCTCTGTTTTGCTCAAGATCATGGGCCACTAAAGACGGGCCAGGTTAATTTTGAAACTGTATCGTTGGCATAGGCGTAGAATATAGCAAGTTGTCAGGAAGCCGTTTCCGACCGGAAATTTTATAGTGATGACAGAAGCATTTGGCTAGAGGAGAGGTAATAATGATCCATTCACTGATAAAAAGAGTACGAATAGCGCACCTGATAATGCTGCTGCTGACTTTCTCCCTGGGTGTTGCGCTGGCAGTGCTATTTACACCCGGGCTCAGTCTGCGATCAGCCCTTCCTTCACTGCGTCCCCGCAATCACTGGAATTTCACCCGCGAGGAACGTAGATGGTTGCGCTTTGGTGAAATTCGCTCATCTGAGACTGTAGAGAGTATCCTTGATAGCGAGCTGGCTGCCTCAGTATCAGTCATCGCCAGTCTCGGCGAAGTAAAGTCTCTCATTCAACTCCAGGAGAAGATCGCAAAGGCGGAAGCAGAAGGGCGCCCATACATAGGGGTCTATCTCGATAAGACCAGGAGACCGGGGTTGCTTGTCACAAAAGTTGAGCCAGGATCGCCTGCTGATCAAGCTGGCCTGGCTGAAGGCGATGCAATTATCGAGTTTAATAAGATGCCAATCAATTTTCCCTCCGACCTGTATCGAGCAGTCTTCCTCTCAGGAACAGGCTCCTGGGCAAGCTGCAAGGTCATTCGCAGAGGTTATGTTCAAGAGCTAATGGTGCGGCCTGTGGCGAAACCGATGGAGATGCTTCGCTTTCCTCGAACACGCCGCAGCTTGAACCTAGCCCTGGCCAGAATACAGGAATCAGATGCAGTAGAGTTCCAGTTGCATAAAGATGTTGAGCCCGATTCGGACGGCTCTCTATTGAAAAGATTTCACCGATAGCAGTTCCGGCGGTCACTCTCAACGTATCTATTCAAGACAATCACAAGTCACCCCTTGTATTATTGCAATGCTACTATTGCTGTGAGCATCTGATCCTGAACCGCTCAGAGAGCCGATTTTTCAAGCAACCGGAGACAGACAGTAGCTGGCATAAGATTTGAATTCTGTTTAGGCTCTTATTTAAAACAGTGCCAAAATGGGAGATTTCTTATGTCACCTGACGAAGCTTTATGTAAACTCCAGAGTTATACATCTTCAGGCGTGCCATTCGTCAGCCTCTACCTTAACGTCAAACCCCGGCGCGATGGCAAAATAGAGTTTGATAGGATCAAAGAGGAAGCTGAATTTTACCTCAAGCGATTTTCCGGCGATACCTTCTCCCAAGCGTGCCTTGAATTCGATCTGGGGAAGATTGTCTATTGCCTTCAATCGAACCTCAAGCCAGAGACGAAGAGTGTAGCGATATTTGCTTGCGCAGGTGATAACGGATTCTTTGTCCCATTGGAATTTACCAGACCAATAACTAGAAACCAATTGTCAGTGGGTGAGATGCCTTGTCTGTACCAGCTTGCGGCTTTGTGCCAAACAGAAGAGCTGGCGGGCGAGCAGTTAGAGGTCATAGCTGGTAGCGTAACCTGTTAGGTTGCGCCTGTTGCTGACAGGTAGCTATTTGCCGAGCCAGGAACAACCTGACAGGTTGTTCTACATTACAGAAGAGCTGGCGGGCGAGCAGTTAGAGGTCATAGCTGGTAGCGTAACCTGTTAGGTTGCGCCTGTTGCTGACAGGTAGCTATTTGCCGAGCCAGGAACAACCTGACAGGTTGTTCTACATTACAGAAGAGCTGGCAGGCGAGCAGTTAGAGGTCATAGCTGGTAGCGTAACCTGTTAGGTTGCGCCTGTTGCTGACAGGTAGCTATTTGCCGAGCCAGGAACAACCTGACAGGTTGTTCTACATTTTTTCATAGGTTGAGGAGGATTTATAAGGAATGAGGGTGACACGTCAATTGCCTATATCAATAGAAGTCGCAGAGCTGTGGCGGCCAAAATTCAATGTCGTCAAATCAAAGTTCTGTCCCAGTTGTCAGGAGGCGAAGCCGATTAACGAAACGCACTGGATGCTTGATCGGAGCGGCAAGCCGTCGCCGGTTTGCCGCGCCTGCATCCGCGAGCGCGAAAGGCGAAGCAGATATAGCGCGAGTAACTGAAGTAAGTGGTGAGTGACTAAATTGTTTTCATTGAACTCCTCCTCACTCTTCACCTCACATTTTTATTGTTTTGAGGATGCTCGGCGAGCGGGACCTGCTGTGGTCTCTTTGCTAGTGTCTATAGCTTATCGAGTTTAACGCGCCGTTGTTTTCATTGAACTCCTCCTCACTCTTCACCCTCAGGGGGCCCCCCGCGCTCGTCACTCACATGAGCATTTGCCGGAAAACCGCCTGGATTATACGTGAGATTCTCCTTGTGGGGGTACAGGTAATCTACCGGACTGTTGACTCCTCATCGTCCATATCTTTTTTAGTAGAGGTAACCGAGTTTGGCAGAGACAATGTTTGTGACCGGTGGAGCAGGATTTATCGGCAGCAACCTTGCTCAGCGCCTGCTCAGAGAAGGCTACCGAGTGCGCCTGTTTGACAACTTCAGCGCCGGCTCCAGAGAGAATTTAACCGGCATAATGAGCCAGGCGGAATTGGTATGCGGCGATCTGCGCGATAGAGAGATGGTTGAAAGAGCAGTGGATGGCATAGACGTAGTGTTCCATCAAGGCGCGCTTTCGTCTGTTCCGCGCTCCATCCAGGACCCGATGGAGACTTACAGTTGCAATATACACGGCACTTTGAATGTGATTACTGCTGCGCGCAATGCCGGAGTGCGACGAGTAGTCTATGCCTCCAGCTCTTCTATCTATGGCAATGCGCCTGATCTGCCTAAACGCGAGGATATGAAACCTCACCCGCTCTCGCCTTATGCGCTGTCCAAGCTGTCAGCCGAGCAGTGCTGCCGGATATTCTCGCAGATCTATGGCCTTGAGACAGTGAGCTTGCGTTACTTCAATGTCTTCGGGCCGAGGCAGAATCCCTACTCTGAATATGCAGCGGTGGTCCCTAAATTCATCGCTGCTTTGCTTCAGGGGCGCTCGCCGGTAATCTTCGGAGATGGCTTGCAGTCGCGTGACTTCACCTACATAGACAATGTAGTAGATGCTAACTTCAGAGCCGCATTCGCCGACGGAGCATCGGGCGAAGCAATCAACATTGCCTGCGGCCGTTCAGTGACCCTGATCGAGCTGTGCCATATTTTAATGGCGATTACCGGCAGAGATGATTTGCAGATACAGTTTGCTCCTGAGCGCAAGGCAGATGTCAAACACTCTCTGGCAGACATCTCGGAAGCGCGCCAGCTTCTAGGGTATGAACCACAGATAGGTTTAAGAGAAGGTTTAGAGAAGACAGTAGCCTGGTACGAAGCCAGACTGTCTGTGTATGAGACAGTATAAGAGTAATGGGTTACACGTTCTTCTTGCTGTTTATGATCTTGCTTTACATAAGACCGGCAGAGCTGTTCCCCTCATTGGCGTCTAATCCGGTCGTCTCTAACTCTATACTTATAGCAAGCAGCATTGCGCTTGTTTCATGTTTAATCTCGGTGGTAAACAAGCAGAAGAATTGCTTTGATGATCCGCAGACATACCTATTGCTCATCTTCTGGCTGATCATCTGCATCTCGTTCTTTCTTGGAGTTGGCTGGCTGAGCGGGACGCTGACTGCTGCTTATAGCTTCGGGATCTCTGTCGCTGGCTATCTCCTCGCTGCCTATCTGCTCGATTCCTATCAGCGCCTGCGCTGCTTCATTGGGTTATTACTGGTTTTGACTGTTCTTCTCGCCGTGCAGGGGGTCCTGCAATATCATTTCGACATTGGTTTCGGAAAGCAGACAGCGTTTCGTCAGAAGCTTTATGATTCAACAGGCGCTCCGGTAACTGCTCCGACCGGGGCGCAGGATGGGGATGAGCATCCGGCGATTGAGAAGCGCATTCGCGGGCTTGGCTTCTTTGCCGATCCTAACGATCTGACTCTGGCGCTGATAGTAGCAATTCCTTTCCTGATGAGCGTCTTGCTTGGCCACGCCCGGTTTGCCGCCAGGCTGTTTAGCATTGGGGGCCTGGCGTTTATATGTTATGCCATTATGCTGACGCGGTCGCGGGGAGGAATGCTCGCCGCAGCCGCTACCTTTGCCTTCTATTTCCGCAAGCGACTGAGTCGCAGCAAACAGATATTTGCTCTGGCAATGTTGCTTGCCCTGTTTCCGCTTATAACTGTTACACAGCGCCAGTTCTCGATTACCGAGAGTTCAGCAGCAAACAGAATTGAAGCCTGGTCAGAAGGATTGACCTTCTTCAAACAGAATCCGATTTTCGGCATAGGCTATAAGCAATTTGCCGAGCATCACGAGATTACTGCTCACAATTCGTTTGTGCTCTGTTTCACCGAGACCGGCCTTGTCGGGTACTTCTTCTGGCTGGCCGTATTGTTCATCACCTATCGGGATCTAAGTCGCATACAGCAATGCAACTACGTTGAAGACGGCGACGGGGGCCGAACCGTGACGCCTTATGCGCGCTCGCTTCAAGCAGCTCTGGTCGGGTTTCTTGTCGGATCATTCTTCCTGTCGAGGACATATCTGGTCATCCTCTACATACTCATCGGCCTGGCTGTGGCCCTACTTGCGCTGGCGAAAGAGAATGCTGTTGATTCAACCGATCTCGGCCGGGAACCGTTCGTTGTCAAGACGCTTGCGCTGGAGATGGCGAGCATAGCCTTTATTTACTTTTCGGTGGTGTCGAGTCATCTGCTCTTTCTGAGATGAGTGAGGAGTTTTTCATGTCGCTTGTGCGATGCCCAAAAACGATGGAGGCGCGCCTCGATTCTGATGAGCAGAATGTACAGCAACCTGTTAGGTTGCTGATTGAGTTGCTAATAGTGTGCGAGAGGCAGCAACCTGACAGGTCGCTGTACTCTTTCTGAAGAGAGATGAAAGTTTTAGTTATCACCAACCTGTTTCCCAACGGCCTGGAGCCGAACAGGGCAACGTTCAATAAACAGCAGATTGAGCATCTGATGAAGTTTTGTCGCATCAGCGTAGTTGCTCCTGTCCCCTGGTCCCCTCCGGTTAAGTTCATGGGCCGTTATTCCAGATATGCTTCGCTGCCGAAGATTGAACACCATTGCGGCATCACCGTCTATCACCCTCGTTATCTTGTCACTCCTGGAATCGGGCGCTCGCTCTACGGCATTTCATACTTTGCCGGCGTCTATTCAACTGTGCGCGATTTGAATTCACGATATGATTTTGATCTCATCTTTGCTACCTGGTCCTATCCTGATGGTTTTGCTGCGCAGCACATGGCCCGGCTTCTCGGCAAGCCGTGCATTGTCAAGGTTCACGGCTCAGATGTAAATCAATTTCTCAAGCATCGGCTGCGCCGTCGCATGATCGTCGGCTCGCTCAGCAAAGCGGATGCAGTCTACTCGGTCAGCCGCGATTTAAAACAGAAGTTAGTCGCAGCAGGGATCGAGCAAGAGAAGATAGAAGTTATCTACAACGGCATAGGAGAGCATTTCGGCGAGGCCGTATGCGCGCGCCGCGAAGCCAAATTACGGCTGGGACTGCCTGAAGACAGAAAGATCATCCTGTATGTTGGCAACCTGCTTGAGAGCAAAGGAGTGTTCGACCTGGCCGAAGCAATCTCTCGCATCAATGAAAACGAGAGGCCCACAACTATACTGGTCGGCGATGGCAGAGACAGGAAACGGTTGGAAGTTTCTATCGCAAGCCTGGGCCTCCAGGCGCTATTTCTTATGCCGGGGCCCCGACCTCACAGTGAGATTCCCCTCTGGATGGCTGCCTCGGACGCGCTCTGCCTTCCCAGCCATAATGAGGGAGTGCCCAATGTCATCCTTGAATCGGTTGCTGTCGGCCGCCCGGTGGTAGCCTATAGAGTCGGCGGCATACCTGAAGTGGTGACTTCAGATGATCTGGGTTATCTGGTGGCCCCGCGACAGATCGGCGATCTCTCAATAGCACTCGCTTTTGCTGTAAGCAAGAAATGGGACGAAGAGAAGATTCGCGCTCACGCGCTGCGCTTCAATTGGGAAGCCAATGCGCGCCGGCTCTTTGATCTCTTCTCCAGAATCTGTTCAAAACAGAGCGAGCGAAGCGTTTTTGAGAAGGAGGAGGTTGAAGTAGCATGAAAGCGGTCTTCTGGATCTCAGTTCTTGCTACTCTCTACACCTATCTCATTTATCCCATTCTACTCTTTTTCATGGCGGCGCTGGCGCAGGCAGCGCGAGATCTGCGGTTTCTGCTTCGTCGCTCTGAGAGGCGTCCGACTCACAAAGCTTATATGCCTTCGGTCAGTATGATCATTGCTGCTTACAACGAAGAGCAGGTGATTGAGCAGAAGCTTCATAACTGTCTGACCATTGATTATCCGCGCAATAAGTTCGAGATCGTAGTCGCTTCCGATGGCTCAACTGATAGGACTGATAGATTGGTAAAGCAATACTCCACTATCGGCGTCAAGCTGATGGCTTATAGTCCGCGCACAGGCAAGATAAGCGTCATCAATCGCACCGTGCCCCTTGCCGCAGGCGAGGTGATTGTCCTCTCAGACGCTAACACTAGCTACTGCGCGGATTCCATTCGCAATCTTGTCAGGCACTTTGCCGACCCGCAAGTTGGCGTAGTTTGTGGAGAGCTGAAGCTCATCAATAACGAGGGCGAGGATGCAGAGGATCTCTACTGGCGTTATGAGCAGGCGCTGAAGTTCCTGGAAAACCGCATCAATGCGGTGCTGGGGGCAAATGGTGGCATCTATGCCATTCGCAAGTCCTGCTTTGAGCCTGTTCCTGACAATACAATTACTGATGATTTTGTATTGCCGCTCAAGATTCGAGAGAGGGGCTTTCGCATCGTCTACGACACGGAAGCAGTTGCATTTGAAGATGCGGCTCCATCGGCGGCATCGGAATTTACCCGGCGAGTGCGAATAGGCGCAGGAAATTTTCAATCTCTTTTGCAAGTGTGGCGACTGCTCAATCCGCTGCGTGGCTCCATAGCGTTTGCTCTGTGGTCGCATAAGCTGCTGCGCTGGTGTGTGCCGTTCTTTATGATTACGGCGCTCTTCAGCAACGCGCTGCTGATTGGAGAGCGAGTCTACCTTTTTCTGTTTATTTTACAGGCGTCTGTTTATGCGGCTGTGCTCGTCCACTCACTGGCAGGCGATCTTCGGTCGTGGCCGTTTAGACCGTTGAGATTGTTCCATTATTTTTGCTCGATGAACTGCGCGTTTCTCTTCGGGTTCTTCAAGCTCTTGATGGGCACACAGCGCGTCACCTGGAAGAGGACGGAGAGGCAGAAGGTGGCGTAGAGAAGCGAAAGGATTTATGTCAACTCCCAGGGTCATAGTGAGGAACGTATTCTCGAATTGGGCCGCTTATTTTACCAGCGTGCTTACGTCGATCTTTATGACCCCCTTTGTCGTGCATCGTCTCGGCGATGAGCTGTATGGACTCTGGGTGTTGATAGGCCAGTTGACGGGCTACATGGGATTGCTCGATTTCGGAGTCAGAGGCGCAGTACATAGATACATAGCCAGGGCCAGGGCGCTCGGCGATACCGGGGACCTCAACCGCACATTCAACACCGGGCTGAGCATTCTCTCCGTCATCGGATTGGCGGCCCTGGCAGCATCTGTAGTGATAGCCTATTTTTTGCCGACTCTCTTTCCAGCTATCCGTCCTGAGCTAATAAGCGACGCGCAACTGTCGGTCATTATCGTTGGCATCAACATCGCTATAGGCTTTCCGACAAACGTCTTTTCTGGGACGCTCACAGGGTTGCAGCGATACGACATTGCCAATGCCAACGCTATCTTCTCGATACTGCTGCGAGTGGGGCTGACCATCATAGCGTTGATGGCCGGATACGGAATCGTCACTCTGGCTGCGGTCTCTCTCGGCGTCAGTTTGATCAATCACGCGATAGCTCTGTATTTCTGTTTGAGAAAGAGACCCGATCTGAGAGTCGATCTTGTTTTGCGCAGCCGCGAGACTATGCGCCTGATTGCCAATTACAGCCTCTATGCTTTTATTCTCTCGCTGGCAGTAAAACTGATCTTCTATGCCGACTCTGTTATTATCGGGGTAATCCTCTCTCCGGCACATGTCACGCTTTATGCCGTAGGCGGCATGCTTATCGAGTATCTGAGGCGATTGGTCAATGACATGACCAGCGTCTTCGTGCCTGTGGCGAGCGAGATGGAAGCGCGCAGCGAATTTAGCCGGTTGCAGCGGCTGATGATCCTCGGCACGCGCTTCTCTTTGCTGATTACACTCCCTATTGGAATTGTTTTTATATTAATGGGCAGGAGCTTCATCTCGCTCTGGATGGGAGAAAGATATGCCGAAGTGGCGGGAACCGTGTTGATCATACTCACTGTCCCGCAGTTCTTTGCTCTTGCTCAATGCACCAGCGGGGCGATACTGATGGGCATAAGCAAACATCGCTTCAATGCCATTAGCGCACTGATGGAAGCAGCAGCCAATGTAACGTTGAGCGTGATTCTGGCGAAAAGGATTGGCATCTATGGTGTAGCGTTAGGGACGGCAATACCGCTCATAATCACGCAAACTCTCATCCTCCCCACATACACGACAAGGGTACTGAGTCTGTCGATGTTTCGCTATTTGAAAGAGGCTTATCTGCCGCCTGTGGCGGCTGCCATCCCATTTCTGGCGATTGTCTACTGGTTTGAGAAGTATTACACGGCTGGCAGTTTACCGGTTCTCTTGTTACAGATAACTGCTGCAACAGCCGTCTATTTAGGCGCTGCGTGGCTGATCTGCTTCAGCCCCGGCCAGCGCCGACGCTACGCCAGCAAATTATTGCGGGCCACAACTGTGTGAGCGAGGGAGGGATGTTATGCCGGTAGTCACTCCAAATTTGACATCAAAGCGGCGACGAGTCGCCGCTTTGATGTCAAATTTGGAGTGCGGCGACTCGTCGCCGCTTTGGTTTCGATTTGGTGGCGATGGAAAGCGACGACAAGTCGTCGCACTCCAAAAAACCTGACTCGTCGCCACTTTGGTTTCGATTTGGTGGCGATGGAAAGCGACGACAAGTCGTCGCACTCCAAAAAACCTGACTCGTCGCCGCTTTGGTTTCGATTTGGTGGCGATGGAAAGCGACGACAAGTCGTCGCACTCCAAAAGGCCTGTTCTAACCCGAACCAAACTGATTGCGGATTGATTATATTACGCATTACGTATTACGCCGATGCGCATTTCGCAATCAGTGATGTAGAACATCGAATGATGTCCTCTTTGCGCTACTGTTTGGGGACAGAAGCCATAGAGATCACCGCAGACCACAGAGAGAAAAGGCGCCTTGTTATTGCCGTCTGCGCGCTCTGTGTCCTCTGTGGCTGAATCACCTTTTTAGAGAGGAAGCACAGAAGATGAATATCTGCATTATTGGGACCGGATATGTCGGATTGGTCACCGGAGCAAGTCTGGCTTATCTGGGAAACAATGTGACCTGTGTGGACATTGATTCGGAGAAGATAGCCAAACTGCAGATGGGAGTGTCCCCCATCTACGAGCCGGGCATAGATGAATTGATCGATTACGGGCTGAAGACAGGCCAACTGTCATTCACTACCAACCTGGATGAAGCGATGCTCTCATCTGAAGTGATATTCATCGCAGTAGGGACCCCACCGCTCGCAGACGGCAGCCCCGATCTGAGCTATGTCAAAGCTGCTGCTCAGGGGATCGGTCGCGGGATACTGGCAAGCCACGGCAGCGGACTGTTCAGGATCATCATAAACAAATCGACCGTTCCCGTCGGCTGCGGCAACTGGGTCGAGATGCTCGTGCGCGAGCAGGTGCGCAGCCATCTTGCTTTATTAATCTTCGGCGGCAATGGCCAGGGCAGCGAAATCTCTCAGCAAGTGCGCAAACTGGTGGAAGAGATTTCCAATACTTTCATGGTAGTGAGCAACCCTGAATTTCTCCGAGAGGGAACGGCCATTAGAGATACTTTCTATCCCGATCGAATTGTCATCGGAGCCAATGACGAAAGGGCATTCAGAGTGTTGAAGCGGCTCTACCGGCCGATTCTTCGACAGAGCTTCGATCCGCCGCAGTCGATTGCTCCGCGACCGCCGGGGCTCTCATCGGTGCCTCTGGTGACCACCGATCTGACCAGCGCCGAGTTGATCAAATATGCAGCCAATGCTTTCCTCGCCATGAAGATCAGCTTCGCAAATGAGATTGCTAATATCTGCGAGCAGACGGGGGCCAACATTACCCGCGTAGCGCAGGGCATAGGGCTCGACAGCCGCATTGGCGCCCGATTCCTTAACGCGGGAGTGGGCTGGGGGGGAAGCTGCTTCGGCAAAGATATTTCGGCCTTGATTCAGATTGCTCGCGAGTATGGCTACAGGCCGGAGCTGCTCGAAGCGGCCAGAGCGGTTAACCAGCGCCAGCGCCATATACTCGTCCAGAAGTTGCAGGGGGCGCTCAAGATTATCAAAGGCAGGACTATCGGGTTGCTCGGTCTGGCATTCAAGCCGGATACGGATGATGTCCGCGATGCGCCCAGCTTCAATATCGCTTCCGAACTGATCAAGATGGGAGCGCGGGTGAAGGCTTATGATCCGGTGGCAATGAAAGCTTTCCAGGCGCAGCATCCGGAACTCGATCTGATCTATGCGCCGAGCGTGCAGGAGCTGGCTGCCGATTGTGATGCGCTGGTTGTCGTCACCGAATGGGACGAGTTTCGCAAGCTGGATCTACACGCGCTGGCCGGGCTGATGGCCGGAGCAGTTGTTGTTGATGGCCGAAATATATTTGACGTCAGAGCAGCAACAACGGCCGGGTTCAAGTACATAGGCATTGGGAGATGAGAGCGCCGGATATTAGCGTCATCGTCTGTACTCACAATCGCAGCAAGGAGTTGCGCCGCTTGCTCGAAAGCCTTGAAGTGCAGAAAGTGGACGCTAACTCCTGCTGGGAGGTCATCATAGTTGACAACAATTCAAGCGATGATACCAGACCGGTAGTAGAACGATTCGCCGATCATAGCAGGCTCAATCTGGATTACTTGCTTGAGAAGAGGCAGGGGAAATCTCACGCGCTCAATCGAGGAGTGAGCGCAGCCCGCGCTCCAATACTGGCATTTACCGATGATGATGTGATCGCCGATCCGTGGTGGGTGACAGAGATGCTGGCAGCGACACAAGCTTATGATAACAACTGTTTCGGCGGCGCAGTCGTGGCCGCCTGGCCCGACAGCGCCCCTCGCTGGCTGCTCAAACCTCATCCCAGATCCCCTGTGGGCAGCGCGATCGTAGCTCATGATCTGGGGCCCCAACCTCGCTTCTATACTTTTAGGGATGATCCTCCTGTGGGAGCCAATCTCTTCTTCAGGCGGGCAGTGTTCGACAAGTACGGAGGCTTTCGCGCCGATCTGGGGCCGGGATCGGGGGCCAGATTCGCTTACGGCGAGGATTCAGAGTTCTGCTACAGGTTGATGAAGGCAGGCGAGAAGATACTATATCTGCCGCAGGCCAAAGTCTTTCATCCAGTTGATCGGCGGCGCATGGAGAAGAGCTATTTGCGCCGCTGGTACTTCGGCAATGGCCGCGCTACTGTGCGGATGGACGGCATACCGGAGGGAGTCAAAACCTGCTTCAAGGTCCCGCGATATTTGCTGAGGAAGCTAGGCGTCGGCTATCTGAAATATCTGGGGGCCTTATTGAAAGAGGGAAGGGAAGCCAGCTTCTTTTACCAGCTCCATGTCTATCGCATTTTGGGCGAAGTTTACGAGAGCTATTTGCTGCTCGGGAGGAGACAGTGTGGCATCCAGAATTTGGAAATGAGGGATTATGAGTCCAACAGAGAGGTTAGTTAGCGTCATTATACCCACATACAACTGCGCTGATTACTTGCCTCAAGCGATAGAGAGCGCGCTTGCGCAAGTGTATCCGCGCATCGAAATCATTATCATTGATGATGGATCGACCGATGCAACCGAGGAGGCGATCCGACCCTATCGGCCCCGCGTAACTTACCTCAAGCAACCTAATAGCGGAGTGTCGCGGGCGCGAAATCTGGGGATCTCGCTTGCTCAGGGGAACTATATAGCTCTGCTCGATGCAGATGACCTGTGGGAGCCGGAGAAGGTTGCCGATCAAGTTGATCTCTTTGAGAGCGACGCCGAAGTGGGCCTGGTCCTCACCGACACCAGAGTTATCAATATCCTGACCGGGCGAAAGCATGTCATCAGCTATGATATGAAGTGCATTACCGACCCACTGCCTGAGCTGGCGCGCCGGTGCTTCCCTGCGACAAGCTCTGTAATGATCAGGAAGCAATGCTTCGATCAGGTGGGGGGCTTTGATGAGCGGTTGACCTACGGCGAAGATTGGGACCTCTATGCGCGCATTGCGAGAAAGTATAAGTTCGGTTATGTGCCCAAAGCCCATAACGTCTACCGCTTTCACACATCCAATCAGATGCGCAATGTAAATAATCTCCGCCTCAAGCGAGATAACTTCTTTACTGTTCTCGACCGAATATATTGTGATCCTATCTGGGGCGAGGCGCTCGGCCGGCTGAGAAGCGCAGTCTTTCACGAAATAACTTTTGACACAGGCGCGGCCTATTTCTATGCCGGCCTTCTGGCCGATGCGCGAGCGGAGTTTTTGCTGTCGCTGAGCTATCGTCCGCTCCATTTGCGCACATTGTTCTATCTGCTGAAGACATTTTTAGGCAACAGGAATCTTGCGCTGGCGCGGCAATTGCGCGCCCATGCGGTTGCAGGTTAAGGTCTGATGTTATGGATATAGTGGCAAGAAGGGAAACTTACTGCAAAGGCGCAGAGTTCGCAGAAAACAGAGGGAGAGTAGTTGAATCATCTCCGCGAACTCGGCGTCTCTGCGGTAAATCTCTCTGCTCATAAATCCTGTATTTCTATTGATTCGCTAATGATCAAGAACCTGGACATAGTTTGCTTCGGAGGGCGCCGGTGGAATGTTCAACCGGGCACTCAAGAACACGTCTTGAAACGGCTGGCGCGAGAGAACCGCGTGCTCTATGTCGAAGCCTATAAGAATATCTTCAGTGCCCTGGCCGATCCTGCCAGGCGCAGCTCGGCGCTTGATTGGACAGTGACTCCTGAGCGCAGCCCCGATGGACTCTACCTGTGGGCCCCCCCGCCGGTTCTGCCCCTGGCCCGCAAGCTGGTTGTTCCCGATCTGATTAACAAGACCGTTGTCTTGCGCGCGCTCAAGAGGGTTCTCAAACAACTGGGATTCACCTGCCCGATTCTCTGGTTCTATTCGCTCCGGTACTCGTTCGCAGCAAGCAGACTGGAATCATCGGCCATAATCTATCACTGTGTCGATGCCCATTATGCCGATGCCGGAGATGCTGTTGAACGGGAAGAACTGTTGCGCCGGGAGAAGCAACTGGCCGAGTCTGCGGATATAGTGATATGCACGGCGCGCTCTCTTTATCAGCGATTGGTAGGCTGGAATAGAGAGAGCTATTACATTCCCAATGGCGCTGAGGTCGAGCGGTTCACTCCGACGGTGCTGGAAAGAGTAGCAATTGCTCAGGAGCTAACCGGCATCAAACGTCCTGTGCTTGGCTATTGCGGCATAATCAACAGAGACTTCGATGTTGACCTGATCCGATGTCTGGCCGAGCAGCGCCCATCATGGTCGATTGCATTAATAGGCAGAGTCACAGAGATTGATACGGAGATAGCTCATTTGAGAACTTTGCCTAATGTCCACTTTCTGGGGATGCAGCCGCACAGCCGGATTCCATCATTCGTCAAAGGATTCGACATCTGCCTGTTGCCGTATAAGGTCAATGAGATGACCAGGAGCATCTATCCGCTGAAGTTCTTCGAGTACCTGGCGACGGGCAAGCCGGTAGTTTCAACGCGTTTGCCGGAATTGGAAGAGTTTTCGGATTTAATCTATTTCACACGCGACGGGGAACAGTTTCTGAGCAGAGTAGAAGCCGGTCTGGCAGAGTCAGATCAACAGTTGAGCGGGAGAAGAGTGGCGGTGGCGTTAGCTAACGGTTGGGACAAGAGGATGGAGCAGATAGGGGCCCTGGTCTCGACAGGGATTGCAAATCTGAGGGCGCGCCCGGCCTGGTTGCGCTATTGCGAGCGAGAGACCGGCGCCCCCAGGCTAGAAGGATGCTGAAGAACTTGCACATCTGGTTGCCGCATTACATCTGCCGGTCATTGGCAGGCGTGCCAAAGACTGTCCAGCAGGATACGATCCATATCATCTTCTGCTTCGTCGATCATTTCGAGCCGATGTGGAACCACCCTAGTTACAAAGAGGAGGTGCGCAGAGTCGAGCGCTGGTGCAAAGTCTACCCTCAGCTCTGCTCTGTTCACAGAGATTCAGATGGCAAACCGCCTCAGCATACTTTCTTCTATCCGGCAGAAGAGTACCGCGCCGAGCATCTTGATCGCCTTGCCGAGCTTTGCCGCAAAGGCTATGGCGAGGTCGAGATTCATCTCCATCACGACAGAGACACTGCCGAAGTGCTCAGAGAGAAATTGATCCGATTCAAGCGCCGATTGGCAACTCACGGACTGCTATCGGTTGCCCTTGACAACCATTCTTCTGATAACGCCGAGGATTTAAGATATGGTTTTATTCACGGCAATTGGGCGCTGGACAATTCGCGGCGAGACGGCCGCTGGTGCGGCGTGAGCGGCGAGCTGGCGGTGCTGCGCGAGACCGGTTGTTATGCCGATTTCACCTTCCCCAGCGCGCCCAGCGAAACTCAGCCGCGCAAGACCAACAGCGTCTACTATGCGAAGAGCCGTCCGGGCAGATCGAAATCTTACAACAGCGGCGTTGATGTTGAAGTAGCAGGGAGAGAGCGCGGAGATTTAATGATCATCGAGGGGCCCCTGGCGCTCAATTGGAAGTCTCGCAAGTTCGGACTCCTTCCCCGCATAGAGACAGGCGATTTCAGGAGCAGTTCACCGACAATCAAAGAGCGGGTCGATCTATGGGTGAGTCAGCATATTCACGTCAGGCGAAGGCCGCAATGGGTCTTTGTCAAGATACACGCTCACGGTGCCCAGGAGCGCGACATGCAGGCGTTGCTCGGCAGCCAGGCCGACGAGATGTTTTCATATCTCGAAGAGAAGTACAACACAGGCCGTTATCGGTTGCACTATGCAACGGCTAGAGAGATGTACAACATCGTTAAGGCGGCGGAAGCAGGTTGTGAAGGGGACCCTGGCATGTATCGAGATTATCTGTTGGTGCCGGCCTGGCGAGCAAAGGAGGAGGAAGGCAGAAGGCAAACGGCGAAGGGCAAAAGCGCAATGTCTTTGTGACTTTGTGACGGGCTCCGAAAATACTCTGGGAGCGCTAGTTTCCTTGCCTGCTTGCTTACGTTCTATAGACCTTAAGAAAAATTGCAGTAGGTTCGGGCGGTTTTGAGGGCCAAATACTTCGGGTTTAATTTAGACAAGATTTACAGGATTTACAGAATTAAGTAAGTTCGGGCGGTTTTGCTGGCGCAAGAACTTCGGGCGTCGGGCGCCCGCAAAAACAAGTTTATTCTTAATCTGTTTTGAGGGCGCCCGACGCCCGAACTGAGAAAGACTTTTCTTAAGTCCTATAGCGCAACATGGACAAGCAAGGGTGCTTGCGCCCTCCAGGATTTTCATTATTTCTGGATGTCGTTGCTGACGATATGAAAGACTCCTCTGAGAGAAGTACAGCAAGGCGGTCAGATTGCCAACAGACGCGCATTATCAGCAAGGCTGACCACCTTGCTGTACCGCTTAAGAGTCGTGGCTTAACGCAATGAATATTCTGTATCACTACCGCACGCGAGGCACGGGCGGAGAGAGCGTTCATGCTAGCGGAATCATCAATGCCCTGCGAAGGCTGGGACATCATGTATTGATTGCTTCGCCGACAGGCACCGATCCTACGACCACAACCGGCGAAGATCCGTTCAAAGGCAAGAGCAGAGGAAAGGGCTGGCTCTGGATCAGCCGGTTTGTGCCGCAATTCTTATTTGAGCTTCTGGAGATAGCTTATAATTTCATCATCCTGCCCGATCTGCTGCTTGCTCTCAATCGCCACAGGATAAGTTTCATCTACGAGCGATATGCTTTCTTCTTGTTTGCCGGGGCCCTTAGCGCCAGTCTCCGGCGAGTGCCATTACTGGTGGAAGTGAATGAGCTGAGCGGCCACGAGCGGCTCAGAAGACAGGTATTCACGCGACCGGCGCGGCTGATAGAACGCTGGGTCTTTGCCAGAGCGTCGGCCATTCTGGTCGTCTCGGAGTTTTTGAAGCGGGAGATAATCAAGATGGGCATTGAGCCGCGAAAGATCCATGTTGTGCCCAATGCAGTAGATGTCAGGACTTTTCAAGTTGAGGCTATTGATGGGACTTTAAGAAGGGAGTTGGGTCTCAACGGCAAATTCGCCCTGGGATTTGTCGGCTGGTTCGTCAGCTGGCACAACCTTGAGATGCTCGTCCGCTGCTGCGCCAGGATAATCAAACAACGCCCGCAGATGCGCCTGATGCTGGTCGGTTCGGGGCCCCTCCGAGAGACTATCGAAGCGATAGCCGAACAGCAGGGGGCGACTGAGCTTCTGGTCTTCACCGGCTCGGTCCATCATAAGCAGATACCATCCTACATAGCAGTGATGGACGCCTGCGTTATCCCTCATTCCAATGAGTATCGCTCTCCCATCAAGATGTTTGAGTACATGGCGATGGGCAAGCCGGTTATCGCCCCTTCATTCGAGCCGATTACTTCGGTAATAGAGGATGGAAAGACGGGAATTATCTTTGCCGCAGGAGATGAAAGCCGGCTAGAGCAGGCAATCCTCTCTTTGATTGATCAGCCGTTGCTGCGAAGCAGATTGGGACAGATGGCGAGGCAGAAGGTATTCAGCCGCTATACCTGGGACCACCAAGCGCGCAGGGCGCTGGAGATTTTTGAAAAGGTGCAGTGTTCTACGCTCGATCTTCAACCCAGAACTTAGAACGTGGAACATAGAACGCAATATGTTCTATTCTTTCGTTTACCAGAATATCGCTTTTCCTCTGCACGAGATCATCAGGGGTCGCAAGACTCATCTCTATCTGCGCCGGTTGGAAGAGAGCCAGTGGAAACCTCTATGGGAGATCCAATCGCGCCAGTGGCGCGCGCTCCAGAGTCTTCTGCATTACTCTTACCAGCGCGTGCCTTTTTATCGACAGCTTTTCGATAGTCTGGCCATCACTCCCGACCGGATCAGATGCCCGGAAGATTTTCAGCAATTGCCGATTCTGACAAAGGAGATTATCCGCGAGAATCGTTCGCGCCTCGTCTCGCCGCATTACCGGGGCAAGAACATTGTCAAATCAACGAGCGGATCGACAGGGGCGCCGTTTGAATTTGAGCACTCGATTGATAGCTGGTGCTGGCGAACTGCCGCCGCGATGCGCGGCTACAGTTGGGCGGGCGCATTCGAGGGGGTCAGGCATGTGTACTTCTGGAGGCCGCCGCTCAAGCCGCTCGGCCGCGTCGCAGAAGCCAAGCAAACGCTGCACCGGTTCTTTCAGAGACAGAAGTTTATAGATTGCTTTGATCTGACTCGGGAGGGGTTCGCTCGCTGCATTGAAGAGATCAACCGATTCCGCCCTGTGTCGATAATCGGTTTCGCCATGCCGCTCTACGCGCTATCGAAATTTATCCTGGATACAGGGGCCGCTGTCCATCGCCCGGCATCTATCATCTCCGCTGCCGAAAGGCTCTATCCGCAGCAGCGCGAGACGATTGAACGGGCATTGGGGGCCCCGGTCTTCAACACCTACGGCAGCCGCGAGTTTATGCTCATTGCCGCCGAATGCGAACGCCACGAAGGATTGCATCTGAGCGCAGAAAACCTTTATGTAGAGGTCATAAAGGACGGAAGGCCAGCCGGGCCGGGAGAAGTTGGAGACATAGTCATTACCGACCTGCACAACTACGGAATGCCGTTCATCCGCTACCCTGTCGGGGACCTTGCTCTGGCTACGGCGCATCAATGCAGTTGCGGGCGCGGCCTGCCGTTGATAGCCGATGTTGTCGGCAGAACACTTGAACTGATTGCCACGCCGCAGGGCCGATTGCTTCCAGGACAGTTCTTCACCGGGATGATGATGCACCTCAGCGACATCAAAGAGTTTCAGGTCATTCAAGAGAGCTTGCACGAGCTGGTAATAAAACTTGTGCCCGGCAACGGCTCCATCTCCGAATGGACGCTGAAAAAGATTCGCAATCAGGTCGAGCAAGCGTTCGGCCAACAGGTGCGCCTCGATCTACAAATTGTCAGCGATATACCTCGCAGCAAAGCGGGGAAGTTTTTGATCACGCAGTCGAAAGTCACCGCTGCGCTCTCGCTGTCTGCTTTCGCCGAGCAGAGAAAAGAGCGTTGAGGTGTGGGCCGATTATGGCGGAAATTAGAGTTGCACAGATTATCCTGGGACTGAATACAGGCGGGCTTGAGCAAGTAGTGCTCAACCTGTTGAAGAAGCTGGATCGTCGGCTATGCGAGCCGTTCCTCATCTGTCTGGAAGATCAATTTGACTTGATCTCTGATCAAGGCTTGCCCGATGTCAAGGTGCTCAGAGTTCGCAAAAAGAGCGGCAGAGATCCGGCAGCTATGGCGAGACTGGCGCGATTGCTCCGGCAATTGAGAATTGATATTGCGCATACGCATAATCCGGTGCCGCACTTTTACGGAGCAATAGCTGCCCGGCTATCGGGGGTCCCCGTTGTTATCCATACCAAGCATGGGCGAAATTATCCGCGCAATAGCCGCAAAGTCTTGCTCAATCGCTTGCTGGCATACCTCACGGACAGAGTAATTGCCGTCTCCGATGATTCCAGGAGAGTCGCCGTAGAAGTAGAAGGGATCGAGTCAGAGAAAGTTATAACCATCTTGAACGGCATTGAGACGAGCCGCTATCGACAGAACCACAACGGCGACAGATTAGAGCGGCTCAGATCTGAGCTGGAGATAGTGGATGGGAATTTGATCATCGGCATAGTAGCCCGGCTCTCTCCGGAAAAGGATCACCGGACGCTCTTGCTCGCTTTCAAGCTTGTAGCGCAGCAGCGCAAGGATTGTCTGCTGCTTGTAGTTGGAGATGGCCCCCTGCTGGAGCCGATGAAATCTTTTGCTCAACGCCTCGGGCTTGTAGGTAGGGTGATCTTCGCCGGGCAACGAAGCGATGTGCCTGATCTGCTTCAGTTGATGGATCTATTTGTGCTCTCTTCGACAACCGAAGGGATCTCGCTGACTCTGATTGAAGCTATGTCTGCCGGTTTGCCTGTTGTTGCGACTTCGGTAGGGGGCAACCCGGAGGTCGTTGTCGATGGAGAGACCGGATTGCTTGTGCCGGCGCGAGATCCGAAGGCATTAGCAAATGCTCTGTTGAAGCTGTTGAATGCAGATCGACAACGCAAAGCTATGGGACTTCGGGGACAGATCAGGGCGGAGGCAGTATTCAATGTTGATAAGATGGCTCGCGCTTACGAGCGGCTTTACATCGAGTGTTTAACTTATAGGAGCCGTTCATAGAGCGCCAGTTTCCTTGCCTGCTTGCAATTTAGCGCACATAGAGCAGGCGAGACGAGAGGCGCTGCTTGAGAGTTTTCTAAGGGGTCTTTCAGACGGCTCGCGCGACGCGAGAGAAATGATGAAAATGCAATGTACAACGAGGCGGTCAGGTTGTTGATAATGCGCGACAGGCAGCAACCTGACAGGTTGCTGTACAAGTCTTTCAGGCGGCTCGCGCGACGCGAGAGAAATAATGAAAAGCCTGGGGGCACTGGTTTCCTTGCCTGTTTACTTTTCAGGTAGTGCAACCTAAGCAGGCGAGGACGCCTGCGCTCCCAGGAGAGGAGTCTTTCAGACGGCCTTAGGCGACGCGAGAGAAATAATGAGAACAGCGCAGTTGGAAGAAGGGAAGCCTGCCTTCTGTTTTCCAGGGGGGAACAATGCCGGGACTAATCGGCGCGGTTGGGAAATCGAGAGCCGGTCTTGAAGATTTTCTCAAGCAGATTGAAGAGGCTCGAAAATACACTATTGAGCGATTGGCGACAGAAGATTTCTTGCTGGCTCGCGTAAGTTCCGGCGCCTCGGATATACTCTCGCCACCCTGCCAGCCGGTGTGGGATGGCTCAGGGCAGTATGCGATTCTTGTAGATGGGTATTTGACTACAGAAGATCACTCACCCACTCTGTCTTCGATTGCGGATTGCGAATTGACGTTCGACGTTCGACGTTTTGTCTCCGCGTCTCTGCATCGCTGCATCCCCCACTCTCCCACTCTTAATTTCAGCCTTCTGCTCGCCGCTTACAGAGATTCTCCAGAGAAGCTTGTGCGGGCAATCAGGAGCGGCATCTTCAACCTCGTTATCTACGATTCGGCGCAACGTCAACTGGTCTTTATCAACGACCGTTTCGGCGTCAATCCTCTGTACTACCATCAAGGCGCAGAATTCACCTTTGCCTATAATCTCCACTCGCTTTTGCAGATCAGCCGTATCAGCCCGATGCCGGATGGGACCGGACTTGCCGAGTTGTTGAGCATTGGCTATCCGCTTGGGCAGAGAAGCCCGGTAGCGGGCGTCCGATTGATGCCCCCTGGAGCGATAATGATCTACAAGCTGGTCGAAGGGGCCCTGTCTATTCGTAGTTATGACAAGCCTGCCTATCGGCGGGATGAAAGAAAGGGCGTGGAAGATTGCATCGACGAAGTGGCCGAGCGATTTGAGTGTGCATGTCGAGGATTGAATTTCTCAACCGAGAAGATGTGCATTATGCTGAGCGCAGGCTGCGACTCGCGCCTGGCGCTGGCCGCCTGGCCTGAGAAAAGCAATATCTTCACTCTCTCTTATGGAGATAGGCATTCGCCTGAGCTGAGGATCGCCGAGCGATTGGCTCAAGTGGCCGACGTAGAACATCACACGCTCGATCTCGGCGCCGATCTCTTTGAAGATAATTATGCAGAGATGTTCAAAGAGGTGGGCCTGCTGCGATACCCTCAAAGGCTCCCTGCCGCCAGGCGCATGGCCGAAGTGGGGGCAAAACTTGCTGTTGATGGCATTGGCGGCGATGTAGCTCTTGGGGGCCTCTTCTTTGATCTTGATGCTCGGCGATGGACCGTCGCCAGCGGATTGAGCCGGCGCCCCGCCGACCTGAAGCCGGATGAAGAAGCCGATCTGGTCGAATCGATCTTCAAACATCTTGTGAGCGGAAATCGCCTTGTCAAACAGAGGTTCCTGTCAGATGACATGCTGGCTCGCATAACCAAAGAAGAAGAGAATATCAAATCTGATATCGAGCAAGAACTGGCAGCAGTGCGAGAGCAGTCGGGAACCGTCGCCGATCTGGTTTCGCTGATGAAGCTCAACAACAGAACGCGCCGCGCCGTTAGCTTGCAGGGCGTTCTGATGCGCGGCTATGTAGAGATGGTCTATCCTTTCCTCGATTACGACTTCTTCGATTTCTGCAGGAGGTTGCCACTAAGGTTGATTGCCGATCACAAGCTCTACATGGCGGTGTTTCGCCAGCGGTATAAAGATTACGGCGCCGTCGCCTACGGCAAGAGCCTGATTCCCATCAACTGGCCTTCGTGGGCGCACCGCCTGTCTCGACGACCGGTGAAGCTCGTTGAATCGCTGAGGAGGAAGGCGGCAGCAGTTGTTGGGAGCGAAGCCGCTATGGGCCCCTCCATCGCCTGGGATAACTGGGATCGGTGGATGCGCTTTAGCGAGTCTTTCAATCGGGTGTTGATGCAGATCCTCTCGCGAGCAGATGGCGTTGTAGATCATAGGAAAGCAATGGAGACCATTGAGAGTTATCGCAAGCGCGAAATCTCGTTCACAGGAACCTCGATGTTTTCGTTGCTGGCGTTTTTACTGTGGATAAGAGAACTGGAGGTTGGGACAAAAGAATGATCAAGAACAAGCTCAGCTTTATTGCAATTGTTATCCTCTTTGCATCAATTGCATTTACCTGTGTCAGGGCCGATTTCTCAACTGTTGTACAGCAACCTGACAGGTCGCTGATAGCGCGCACCATCAGCAACCTGACAGGTTGCTGTACTCTTTCTGAGGAGCTTATAAGGGCAATAGCTTTTAGAATCGGCCCCGAGCAATCATCAGGTAAAGCTGTCTCTCTACGGACGGTTAAACCGCAGCATCCGCGAATCTGGTTGGATGAAACGAAAATTCGCGCATTGCGAGAGCGTTATCGGGCCAGAACTCCGCAGTGGGCGCGCTTTCAATCGTTCCTCAGTGCTGAGAATGCCTATACGGATGACAATCATTATTTGATGGCCAATGCGCTTGGCTTCCTGCTGCTCAAGAATGATTCTCGGCAACTGGCCGAGGAGCTGGGCAAGAAAGCTGTTCAAAGAGCGATGAGCATAGCCGGAGGAAAGGTCAGCAGAAATCTTGATCGGATCAAGACCAGCATAGCAGGAGTTGCTATTGCTTATGATTGGTGCCACGAACTCTTTTCATCCGAGCAGAGGGAGCAGATCATCTCGTGGCTCAATGCTGAATATGACATTTACCGGAGCCAGTACCGGCTGGCGTGGCATAACTACAATTTCAGCCTTATGCTGGCTGCGGGGCTGAGCGGTTATGCCACTTACGGCGAAAACCCTCGCGCTCAGGAGATGATCGAGCATGCGCGATTGGCGCGATATGAATCTCTGGTTGTGCCCGCTTTCAAATACTCAGGCCGGGGCGGGGGCTGGGCCGAGGGCGATGGATATGGACGCGGCGCTGCTACTAACCTTATAAAATACGCGCTCGCTGTGAAGACTGCTACCGGTGAAGATCTGTTTGATGGACTGGAGTTCTATCGAGACCGCATGCGCTACGAGATGTTTGCCTCTTATCCGTCTACTCAGACGCAAGATAGAGTGACTTATGTGCCGCGAGCGGCAGGAGGAGATGGGCATCGCAAACCGAATGACAACGATTCGGCGCGCAGCGGATTGCTTATACTGATGGAGCGCTATTCTGGCACAGAAGAGGCCCGTCTGGCTCAAGCATATCTCAAGAGATTTCCTGAACTGGACCGCATGGTCTCTTCATTCATGGCGGTAGAGGATTTTCTCTGGTACAACCCGCAGCAATCGACATTGCCTCTTGAGAGGGCCCCTCTGTCTCATTTTGCCAGGGGCACAGGGACGGTTACTTTGCGATCCGACTGGACGCCTGATGCTACCTGGATTCGCTTTCAATGTGGAGACCATTTTGAGGGGCATCAGCATCTGGAGCAGAACAGTTTCGCTATTTGGAAGCGCGCGGACCTGGCTATTGATTCAGGCGTTTATGATTGGTGGGGATCGAGCCATGCGGTTAATTACTACTCGCGCACAATAGCTCACAACTCTATACTTGTCTTTGCTCCTGAAGAAGATTTCCGGTCAAAGAGAGGGGGCCTGCTCGCGGCAGATAGTGCTAACACCTGGGCTCGGCTCCAGGGCAGCGAAGGGGTAAATGACGGCGGGCAGCGCGCCTGGCGGCTCTATGACCGCAGTGGCAATCTGGCGCCCGACTCTCAGGGGAACTGGAAAGCGAGCGCAAGCTCAAGCGGCTATGATTCGGGCGAGTTCCCTTTCATTAAATACAAAGACTTTTACGATACCGGCGATATCACCCGTTTTGAAGATAGTTCAGCTTATGCCTACATCGTTGGCGATGCGACCAATGCTTACAGCCGCTGGAAGGTCGAGCGATTTGTTCGCCGCCTTGTCTATCTCAGGCCGGTCTCTTCTGGAGCTGCCGACTATCTGGTTATATTTGATGATGTGATTGCCCGCGATCCGTCGTGGCAGAAGTCCTGGCTGCTGCATAGCATTCATCGCCCGCAAGTGGAAGGCGATTGCAAGCTGATAGAAGGCAGCGAGGCGGACGGCATTATTGACTACACGGGGCCCCTCTTCTTTTTAGACAATGGCAGCGGACGACTCTTTGGCAGGATTCTCTTGCCGCACAATCGCCGCATCCGGCTCATTGGCGGGATTCATTATGATAGCTGGGTAAACGGCGTGAACTATTACGCCGGCAGAGACGGCAGGAAGAAGAACATCAGTGAGGATAAGCATGAGACTTACGGCCGGTGGCGCATAGAGGTGCAGCCTGTTACCGGGCAGAAACAGGATCGCTTTCTGCACGTTCTCATGCCTACAACCACGAAGACTCAGAGGATGCCTGACGCAGAGCCGATCTCTTCCGCGTCGGGCGATCTTCAAGGGGCCCTGATAAAAGATGAGAAGCTCGCGCGGGTGGTAATGTTTTATGAAGGCAAGAGCGCATCGCCACAGATAGAATATAAGTTCAGCGACGCAATCAGAGATAGTTTGAATGTAATAACCAATCTGCCTGCCGATGCTGGCTTTGATGTTCATGTTACGAAGATCGGCGCAGACCTGGTAGTGAAGATCATTCCTGGAAATAAGGCGAAAATCACGTCTCAAGGTGTCCTCGGCTTTCGCATCAGTGATGGTATTGTACGCTTCTAAGTACCGCCCGTAATAATTACGCAACAGGTTAGCTCGGGCGCTGAGCGCCCTCAAAACAATAAAAAGAGAAGTTTTGAGGCGGCAAGAAATTAAGGGGTTACTACAGAAGGCCACCAGCGCCCTCAAAACAATAAAAAGAGAAGTTTTGAGGGCGCTGAGCGCCCGAACCAACTGGCTGAGCATCTGCGGCGCATAGTTCTATCAACTATGGAGTATCCGGTTTGCTTCCTGCTTCTACCTCTTGACATCCTACTACGTTCAACAAATTCGATTGAAACAAAGCCTGGCAACTTAGCGTAAAGAGTCTCGGAACGAATTGAAACTGTACGTTTCACCGCCTAATATTAAAGGCTTTGTTGATCAAGCACAGGAGGGTGGATTTATGGGATTTATAGGGACGCTAATATGGCTGGCTACAGTGATTCTCGATATTTTCGCCATTTCGGATGTGATGAAATCGAATCGTGATACGACCTCGAAGGTCGTCTTAATTGCGTTGATCTTGCTCTTCCCTATAATTGGGGCCGGTATTTATCTGCTGCTGCTCAGAGATAAGGGATACTAATCTCCCACGCCGCGTTCTGCGGCAAGCTGCCGCCGATGAGCGCAGAAAATTAGCCGCATCAGCGCTCATTGGCGGTCTATTTCGCCTATCAGTCCTGTCATCTGCGCGCCTGCACCTTTAACCAAATCTACGACCTTAACTATGAAGCCATAATCAATATTGTCTGGTCCGCTTATAAAGACAATGCGATCTGCCTCGGCGCGCTGCCGCATAAGCTCAGATAGCCGCTGGCGCAGTATATCAAAACTCATTGGCGCTGAATTGAGACTAAGCTCTCTCGTCCTTGAAACAGAGACAACAATCATGCTGCCGGGCGCAGCAGCAATATTCTCAACAGCAGGTTGAGGGACCCTTGCTTCAAGCTGATATGGCTTCATTGGACTGATAACCATGAAGATTATGAGCAGTACCAGGAGAACATCGATTAGCGGCGTCATGTTAATTTCAGGAGAGACATTACAAGCTGGCATGATAATCCTCCGAAAGATATTTCACTTCCTTCCGGGCCAGCATCAATATTTGACACTGTGCAGAAGAGAAAGTTCCAGGCATCTGGTGATTGTTATAGGCTATTGAGAAAAAGACAGGAACAGGTTCAGGCGCTAAGCGCCCTCAAAACAGATTAGCAACAGAATTTTCACTTGGCAAAGATTCAGATCATACATTGAAATGCAGCACTCTTATGAATAAAATTATTCCCGGCTTTGAAACCAAGATGCTTATCGCTGCATAGCAAATAATCAAGTTTCAAGCGGAATTATTATCAAAGGAGTTCAACCGATGGCATATATCTCCCCTGTTAAGGAAAGATTTGGGAAGATTCAGTTCACGCTGATTGCCGCAGTCCTGGTTATCATATCTTTATACGTCCCGGCTAGCGCCCAGGAGCCTCTGAAAGTATCCGTCAAAGGGGTACCCAATTTTCATCGCATCAATGATTCTTATTATCGAGGCGGGCAGCCTACAGATGTAGGTATCGAGCAACTGGCGAAGTTGGGCATCAAGACCATCATCGATCTTCGCGGCAATGGCGACCGCTCGGAGAAGGAACAAGAGTTAGCCACCAGATTGGGCATGCGCTATTACAATATCCCGATGAGCGGTTGGTCTAGACCATCGGACGCTCAAATAAACAAGTTCTTAGGCCTTGTCAATGATCAATCCAATTGGCCTGTTTTTGTTCATTGCCGGCGCGGAGCCGAAAGGACCGGAGTTGTGTCTGCCGTCTATCGCTTGACTTATGATAGCTGGACGGCCGATCAGGCGTATGCCGAGATGAAACGCTATGGCTTTCGCAGGTGGCATTTCTGGTTGAAAGACTACGTCTATGATTATGCCCGCGAGCATAATCATAAAGCGAAAGAGAAAGCTGCCGGCGGCTCTAAGACAGCCAGCCCCGGCCCTGTTACAGAAAGCCTTTCGCCGATCACCGAGTCGGCGCAGCCAGTTGTAGAGTCCATCTTCAAACGGCTGCCAGATTTCATGCGGCCTTGATCTGGCTCAAGCAAAAGCGGACGCTGCGAGCTACTGCGAGATTTCAACTGTAAGTGAAACAGTTGCGCGGACCTCTATTGTGCCCGGCTCGACCGGAGTTGGCGGAGCAGCAGCCTCAGCCCGCATTGCCATCGCCTCGGCCATTACCGGCTGCACGACTATGGGGCCCCCTTCTTCAGCGCGCAGCACACGCACTATTTTAGCCCCTAATGCCGAAGCTATTGATTCGGCCTTTGATCTGGCTTTAACTGTGGCCTCGCGCAGCGCCTGCGCCCGAACAGCTTGCTCATCTTTGAGAGTGAATTGAAGGCGCCGGACAGTATTTGCTCCTGATTGAGTCGCAATATCGATGATCTTTCCCACTTGCGTGAGGTCATTGGTCTTCACTTGAACGACATTCGTCGCTGAATAGCCGGTGATAGTTGGATTGCCGCCTTCTCTAGGATAGCGATAGACAGGGCTGAGCGAATAGCTGATCGTCTTTATTTCGGCCCCCTGGCCGAGCGCCTGGCGAAGCTCTGCCAGCACTGCGTCAAGCCGTTGCGCATTCTGAGTGGCCGCCGCCTGCGCTGTTTGCGCCTGTGTGACAACGCTGATATCTATCTGCGCTTGATCTGGTTTGGCCATGACGGTCGCTTCTCCGGTGACGCGAATAGATGGCCGCAATAGTCTCTCTTGTGAGTCCTGAGCTAATACTGCGGGGCTGAGCGAGATCAATGCGATAGAAATTAGAATGACTCTGGTTATATCCATGACGTTCTCCTGTTCGCACGAAGTATAAGTTTGATGTTCTATGTTCCGCGAAGAACGTAGAACGTAGTGAATTATACATCACGAGTTATACTCATGTGCGCCATAAAACCAGTGATGAGGTCAATTCTGGTGCGCCATGAAATCAGTGATGAAGCTCGGAGCCCACATTGCGAATTCGGCTCCTGATGAAGCGAGGTCAATTCTGGTGCGCCATAAAATCAGTGATGAAGCCGGCTCCGGCCCATTCCATCTGGAAGTAATCGACTTCCAAGAGTCAACTTTGGCCTAACTAAACCCCTCGATTGGGATACCATCGACTTTAGTCGCATGGGAGAGTCAGTTTTGACCTACTGTGAAACTTTCATTACGCCTGCGCAAGTAGGAGATCCACAAAACATGGAGACTCAGTTTCGACTACTGTAGGCTGAAACTGAAACTCCACGCCGCTAAAGCAGGTGGTATCTCAGATGTGCAGCCGAAGTTAGGCTGAAACCCGACCTCGCCAGTATCCATTTTGGGAAGCCTTTCGCGGTATCTCAGATGTGCAGTCGAAGTTAGGCTGAAACTGAAACTCCACGCTGCTAAAGCAGGTGGTATCTCGGCCTTATACGAAGCGCGTTTGGCTGAGGGTGGTGGCACCCTGCTGATAACTCCTTTCATGAAAAATTAAGGTAACTGCCCAGCCCCAGAGGGGCGACCTATTTATAGCAACCGATGAATATAGCGGTTTTCACTGGAGTGAATAGTAGTAGGCTAAGGAGAGATGAATGAGTGGGCCGGCCCAATCTCGCCGCCCACGTGAAAAACGCTATAAGCTCTTCACTGCCCAGCCCCGGAGGGGCGACCTATTTATAGCAACCGATGAATAAGCTCTTTACTAGCTCCGTAGGAGCGGCCTATTAGTTAAGATTTACAAGCCGCTCCTCTGGAGCTAGCAAAGGCAATTCATTTCTCAATTCTATAAATAGGCCGCTCCTACGGAGCTAGAAGGGATCTCTTATCTCTTGATTCTATAAATAGGCCGCTCCTACGGAGCTAGCAGAGGTAATTCGTTTCTCAATTCTATAAATAGGTCGCTCCTACGGAGCTATAGACCTTAAAAGAAGTTGTGGTTAGTTCGGGCGCTCAGCGCCCTCAAAACAAGTTTATTTTTGAATAGTTTTGAGGGCGCTGAGCGCCCGAGCGGGAACAAGTTTATTTTTGAATAGTTTTGAGGGCGCTGAGCACCCGAGCGGGAACAAGTTTATTTTTGAATAGTGTTGAGGGCGCTGAGCGCCCGAGCGGGAACAAGTTTATTTTTGAATAGTTTTGAGGGCGCTGAGCGCCCGAGCGGGAACAAGTTTATTTTTGAATAGTTTTGAGGGTGCTGAGCGCCCGAGCGAGAACAAGTTTATTTTTGAATAGTTTTGAGGGGAGGCCGCCACGCAAGAACGCAGCAAGCCCTGCCCGAGCGGGAACAAGTTTATTTTTGAATAGTTTTGAGGCGATCACCGGCTACGAAGTGTGAATAGTTACGCAGCGAGCGGGAACAAGTTTATTTTTGAATAGTTTTGAGGGCGCTGAGCGCCCGAGCGGGAAAATGTTTTTCTTAAGAGCTATAGCAGAGGCGTTTCGTTTCTCAATTCTATAAATAGGTCACTCCTACAGAGCTAGCAGAGGCAATTCGTTTCTCGATTCTATAAATAGGTCGCTCCTACGGAGCTAAAAGGGACCTCTTATCTCTTGATTCTATAAATAGGCCACTCCTACGGAGCTAAAAGAGATCTTTCATCTCTCGATTCTATAAATAGGCCGCTCCTACGGAGCTAAAAGAGATCTCTCATCTCTCGATTCTATAAACAGGTCGCTCCTACGGAGCTAGTAGAGGCTTTTCGTTTCTCAAGTTAGGCTGAAACTGAAACTCCACGCGCTCTTATGATTCTCACTTTCCAACGACAGAGTCTATCTTTTCTCGCAGTTGCTCGCTATCGACAGGTTTAGTGATGTAAGCCTGAAATCCGGCCTGAAAAGCTCTCTGCACATCCTTCACCATTCCTAATCCTGACACTGCTATTGCTGGTACCCCCTTCAGTTCATCAACTGTGCGAAGTTCTTCCATCATCTCATATCCGCTTACGTCAGGCATTCCCAGATCAGCCAGTATCAAATTGGGCCTCTCTCTCAGAGCCGCTTCTTTGCCCGTCTTCGCTGAATCGGCTATTACTACTTGATGGCCCATTGCTTTAAGCAGCACCTTGAGTATTTCAGCATTATCAGGCGAGTCATCTACAACCAGCACTTTTAATGATCTTCGAGCCTGTGGCAGCTTTGCTTGATCGATTACCTCGTGAAATGCAGTCTCCACCTCCAGGGGGATGTGCAGTAGAAATTGGGCCCCTTTGCCTTTACCTTCGCTATGTGCTGTAACTTGCCCGCCGTGCGCTTCCGCAATATATTTCATAATAGCCAGCCCCAGGCCCAATCCGCCAAACCTGCGAGTCATAATAGAGATAAGAGCAACATTGCAGCCTCAGCCAGCCGTCTGAGCGGCCAGCGCTCGATGGGCTTTTGAATCCAGATGAGGAGCAATGGGGCCACAACCAGAGCGCCAACGCTGTCGCCCAGCCACCAGGTCAGCCACAACTGCCCGAAGTTTGGTCCAGGAGGCAAAACCGTTCAGGCATAAACTCAAATTGCCGATAGTAGTGCTCACCATAGTGCTCAGCATCCCGGCAAAAACTACAAACTTCAATGTGTCTCGGTCTCGATCAAACGGGCTGCGCAGCCCTATAAGGCGGCGAAGCAAGTAAACGGCAGATAGCGCTTCCAACGTGTTGCCCACGGCAATGCCGCTTGCCGTTGCAATTGATACCCCCCTGTGGCTAGATTGGCGAGGAATGCTCCTAGAAGAATGCCGGGCGAGGCTCTGTAGCCCAATAACAAGATAGCAGCTAATGCAACACCGGTCGGGGGCCACACCGGCAATACATTTGTGTGCATGAAGGCCATTGACAAGCCCGGTTCGGCGGCGCCATAGTAGATGACAGTGACAGCTATGAGCAGCACTGACAGGGGCAAATCTTTGAATTTCATAACCGCCTCGCTTGGTAGTAGGCGTATAGCCTATTTCGGGAGTCTTGCGATTTTACGGCTTTTTGGAAGCGGAATCAACGACAGGTTGAATTTATATGAGCGTGTCTGAAAAGGGATTGATCTATAGTCACAGAGAGGCGCAGAGCAATGGAGAAGAACCTGAATCATCTTGAGCAACTGCGAGATCATATACTGCGGCGCATACCTGAGCGGCGCGTCGAGACAATCGAAGATGCTTACTACTTTATCGAAGAAGTAGGTTTCTGCCATCTGATGACCGACGGCAGAGATAATATGCCGAGCCTGTATGTCGCAGTTTGCGGCAGGCGCGATGTGCGCTTGCCTCGCAATGTTCAGAGCGACGCTGAAACCTCTCTCACCTGGCATCTTAAAGATGAGCTGGCAAGACTTGGCGCAGCATTCTACGCCAAGCAACTTCAAAATATCCCGACATTCATCGCTCTTGATCTCGTCCCCTATTTCTACGCGCTCTATAGCTGCTCGCCCGCCTTCTCGCCGCAGAAGTTTTCATCCGATGCAATAGCCATCTACCGTTCGCTCAGGCGCGAGTCCCCTCAGACTACAGCTCAATTGAAGCTTTCATCAGGGATTGAGGAGAGGAAGCGATTCGATAAGGCGCTGGAAGAGCTTCAACTGGCAATGCAGGTTGTGATGAGCGAAGTCCGGTATGTCCCGAAATTCACTTATGTCTGGGAGCTTGCTGCGGTGAGGTTCCCTGAGCAACTTCGCAAGCCGAAGAGGATCTCCAGGCAAGATGCGCTCAGACACCTGATAACCAACTATCTGGCCACTGTGCGTTATGCTACTGCTCGGCAAGCGCAGTGCCTGTTCCGTTGCTCGCCGGCGGAGACAGGGCGGGCGCTGGAACAGCTCGAGTCTCAATCATTGATCAGAACTTTTGCTGAGAGCAATACCGTGTTGTTGATTGCCGATGAAGACAGATTGCCTCCTCGTAGGATCGATCTGGAGAAAGCATCCGCGTGGTGAAAATCTTGATCAGGCGCGAGTTTCAGCCCTGGCCTTTGAAATAATTCTCAATAACTCTCATCAGCTCATCCAGCTCATTATCGAAGAAATGCCCTGCCCCTTGAATTATGTGGATCTCTTTAGGCTCAGGTAAGGTCGATACGATACTTCTCAGTTGCTCGGCGGAGCCGAACTGATCCTCGGAGCCTTGAATGAAGAGCTTCGGCTTGCGGCATTCTTTGAGAAAAGCGAGATCGCTCATCCCGACAGGGGTTCCAATGCCGATGAGGTAGCTGACGCGGTTGTCCCGACAACCGGCTCTCAATCCAACGGAAGCGCCGAACGAGAACCCCGCCAGAACAATCTTTGCTTTCGGATAACGCTCATTCAAGTAGTCGATTGCCGCGCGCGCATCATCCTGTTCCCCTCTGCCTTCGTCGTATGTCCCTTCGCTCAAACCGACGCCGCGAAAGTTAAATCGAAGCACAGCCATATCGAGATTTTGCAGAGCGCGGGCTGCGCGATAGACGACCTTGTTATGCATGGTGCCCCCATATTGCGGATGGGGATGACAGACAACGGCTGCCATCTCCGGCTGCTCGGTTGGCGCAGGTTTAAAGATGGCCTCTAATCTTCCTGCCGGGCCGTTGATGAAAAGATTGCCGGTTAAGAATCCACCTTTTGTCATAATTTCTCTTTGAATAATAGCACGTCTGCTGGCCGGAGTAGAGCGAGACGCTCGTGCACGGCCTAATTGAAAGATGAGTTGTGATTGCTTGGCGGGGACAGTGCTTGGCTGCGGTAGCGACCTGTTTATAGAATTGAGAAATGAAAGACCGCACAAGCTCCATAGGAGCGGCCTATAGATCGAGACAAATAGGCCGCTCCTATGGAGCTAAGAAGGTCTCATTCACTTGCCTGCTATAAATAGGTCGCCGCTGCCGGGGCCGGGCAGTTACAACGAGTTAACTTTTCTACTAAAACCAGAGGGCCAAAGTTGCCGATAAGCTCTCTGTCCTGTGTCAGTTTAAGTGGCGCCGCCGGTTCTTTCTCGATGGTGGGCCCCTTCAGTGGTAAATCTTCAATCTCTTCATCTTTTTGAAGGGGGGGCAAGACTAGGGGGGCAGAGATATGATAAAGAGTCAGCCGCACTGGATGGCCCTTGCGTTTGAAGGCGCGCTGGATGCCATTCTCGTATCCGATCATAAGGGGGCCATCATTGCCGCTAACGCTGCTGCCTGCCGTCTGACCGGCTACAAGGAAGAAGAGATGCTCTTGATGCGGATCAAAAGCCTTGTCCCGGAGACCGATTTTGAGAAAGTAGAGCTGGACTTCGTGGAACTGCGACTGATCGGGCAGGTGCATAATGAAGGGGCGCTGAAGCGGAAAGATGGCTCGATAAGAACAGTTGAATACACCTGCACCAGGATAGGCGAGGGCCTCTACATGTCGATCCTGCGCGATGTGACTGAACGCAAACAACTCGAAGAAGCGCTGCGACGATCAAAGGAACGCTATCGCGATCTGTTCGAGAACGCCAACGACATCATTTACACTCATGATCTCCAGGGCAATTTCACATCTATCAATAACGCTGCCCGGAATATCCTTGGCTACACCCTGGAAGAAGCGGTCTTCATGAACATCTCCCAGATTGTTGCCCCCGAATATCTGGAACTTGTTCGCAGCAAGATACTGGAAAAGCTCGATGGCAAGTGGGCCTCGGCTCCTTATGAGATTCAGGTTATCAGCAAAGATGGCAGGCGAGTCTGGCTCGAAGTCAGCACGCGGTTGATCTTCGAAGGGGGGCGTTCAGTCGAAGTGCAGGGCATTGCGCGCGATATAACTGAGCGCAAACGGGCAGAAGGCGCGTTGCAGGAGAGCGCGCTGCGATTCCGAAAGATATTTGAAGATGCGCCTATCGGCATGGCTATTGTCGGGCCGGATTATAGATTGATCAAGGTGAACAAAGCTCTTTGCCACATGCTGGGATATGCCGAGGATGAGCTTATCGAACTCACCTTTGCCAACATTACCCACCCCGATGATGTGGAGAATGATTTACACCTGGCGGAGCAGGTGTTCAGAGGGGAGATCACCAGCTACAAGCTGGAGAAACGCTACATCAAGAAGAACCAGGAGATCCTCTGGGCCGATCTGACGGCTACCGTGATTCGCGATCAGGATGGCAACATGCTTTATGGCCTGGGAATGGTTGAGAATATCACCGAGCGCAAACGTGCGGAGCAAGAGCTTAAGGCATCGGAGCAACAGCTCAAAGCGAGCCTGGCGTTTCAGAAACAGTTGATCGCATCATTGTCGGTGATCTCTTTCATCACCACCGACCTCAACGCTATTGTCACCTCATTCAGCCCCGGCGCGGAAAATATCTTCGGCTACAAAGCCGAGGAGATGATCGGGCAGCCAGTTGCCAAACTGCACCTGCCGGAAGATGTGGCCAGGTTCCCGGAAATAATCCAGGCGCAGATTGAAGGGCGAGTCGGCTACTCAGGAGAGATCACACTTGTCAGGAAGAACGGCGAGCAGTTCCCGGCAGAGTTCAGCACCTACCCGGTGATGGATGCCGATGGGAAAGTGATCTGTTTGCTCGGCGTCTCTCGTGATATTACGGCGCGCAAACGCACTGAGCAAGAGCTTCTCGAACGCAACAAGGAGCTGGAGGTGCTCAATCAAGTTAATCGCTTGCTGGCCTCCTCGCTCGATGTAAGACAGGCGCTGTGCCAGGCAGTGAAGGTGTTTCAACAGGGCTTCGGATACCTGGTATGTTCTGTCTTCCTTGTCAATGACGGGAAAGACACTATTTCACTGGTTGCTTCCAGCGGCTATCAATTGCCGGAAGAGTTCTACTCTCGCAAAATAGGCGCAGATGGATTACTGGGATTTGTCGCCGCTGCCGGCGAGCCGCTCTATATCCCGGATGTTTCAAAGGAGGCCAGGTATATCGAGGCCGACGAGCGGGTCAGATCCGAATGTCTGTTCCCTCTCAAAATGGGCGAGCGTGTCATCGGTGTGCTCAATGTAGCCAGCGATCGTGTAGGAGGATTCAGCGACAGGGCCCTCAACCGTATCTCTTCGTTTGCTGCTCAAGTCTCAATCGCTCTCACTAATGAGCAGCTATACCGGCAAGCAATCGAAGCCCGCGATAAGTTCCTCGACCTCTATAACAATGCCCCTGATGGCTATCATTCGGTTGCGCCTGATGGGACAATCCTTGAGATGAACAACACAGAGCTGGAGCGCCTCGGCTACAGGCGCGAAGAGGTGGTTGGAAAGCTGAAGATTACCGACCTGTTGCCGCCTGAAGCGTTAGATGGGTTCCCTGAGTTTATGCAGAAGCTGATTGAGAGAGGCGAAATGACTGCCACAATAGAGCAGAGGAGAAAAGATGGATCGCGCATCCCTGTGCGGTTGCATACAAAAGTAATCTACGATGATCTGGGCCAGGTGGCGGCTTTCCGATCCGCGGTGCGTGATATTACCAGAGAGCGGGCGCTGCAAGCGCAGCTAATGCAGGCCGAAAAGATGTCGGCTGTCGGCCAGCTCATCTCCGGCGTCGCTCATGAACTCAACAATCCGTTGACCGGAGTGCTCGGCTTTGCTCAATTACTCTTAATGGATGAAAGTCTTAGTTCGTCTGCCCGACAGTACCTGCAATGCATAGTCGATCAGGGTATGCGGGCTCGCGGCATAGTGCAGAACCTGCTCACATTTGCCCGCCAGCACAAGCCTGAGAAGGCTATGGTTGATATAAATAAAGCTCTGCGAAGCACGCTGGCGCTGCGCAGCTACGAGTTGAAGGTCAATAACATCGAGGTTATAGAAGAGCTTAGCCCCTCCCTGCCTCAGACCCTGGCAGACTTTCAGCAGCTTCAGCAAGTCTTTTTAAATATAATTATCAATGCTGAACAGGCAATGCTCGAAGCCCGCGACAGAGGCAAGCTCACGATTAAAACTCTATCAGGCGACGGCTGGATAACCATCTGTTTCACCGATGATGGGCCGGGCATAAAGGCTAAAGACTTGCCGAGAATCTTTGAACCGTTCTTTACCACTAAGGAAGTCGGCAAAGGCACCGGGTTGGGCCTGTCAATCTGTTACGGCATCATCGAGGAGCATGGCGGGAAGATATATGCCATAAGTGAAGAAGGGAAGGGAGCAAGCTTCATTGTTGAACTGCCGGTCGTGACAACAACTGTGGCCCCAGATAAAGAGGATAAGAATCCGCTGCCGCCGGTTCCAGGGCGAAAGCGGATACTTGCTGTGGATGATGAGCACCAGATTCTGGAATTGCTCTCGGCTATACTGACAAGATTGGGCCATGAAGTTGAGGTAGCCTCAAGTGTTGAAGAGGCAATTGACCTGGTTAAGAAGATCCACTTTGATGCGATCATCAGCGATTTCAGAATGCCGGAATCAGGCGGACAAGAGTTCTACCAGGAGTTGAACAGCCTCGGCCAGGGGGGCCCCGGACAATTGATCTTTATAACCGGCGATGCAGTGAACGAAACAACGACAGAGTTCTTCCGCCGCGCCGGCTGCAAGCACCTGATTAAACCATTTACCATAACTCAAGTTGAACAGACGCTGGCAGAGGTGCTGGGGATAAACCAGTAATGCGTAGAATCCGACGAAACTATATCCTAGGCGTCATCAGGCGAATCACACGTTATTACATTATTGGTACGTGTTTAGCGTGTTTGTAAATTGTGCGGCTGTGGCCGCTACGGATGTGCGGCGAGTCTCCGACTCGCCGGGGCCTGTTCCTTATATCCTTTAGCGGCTACGCCGCTGCTTCTTGCCACGCTAAACGCATACCATTATTGTATTACTCATTAACTCATCACATATCATTTATTCTCCGTTACGGAACGTCCCCAGAGTCGTCATTACCTGTCATCCCTTATATGAACTTTCTGCGTTCATCAGCGCGATCACTTTTGGGTTGATCGATTCGATCTGTCTTTGGAGATAAGGAAAGCAGGCATCAATCGCTAACGGCACTGAGTTTGCTCTTAACTTTCTAGAGATAAAAAAGTCAGATTCGAGATCGGTGGAGGTGTGACAGGATTAAGTACATACTTCAAGGTCGATTCATGCGACATCCGCTGCATCCGCTTCCGGTCCATTTGCCGGTAGGGTCGTTGGTGATAAGCTTTATCTTCGACATTATCTCCAAGCTTGTTGTAGGAGCGACGGATACCGGGCTGGCGGCTCCCAACAGTGTATGCTTGCTACTGGATTGTGATTGGCAATGCCGGGCTGGAGCAGTCGCTGACAGGCTTTGCGCTGCTTGTGATACTTATGTTCAGCCTGTTTGCTCCTCCACTGTTGGCGCTCGCGCTGGATGTTATCGGTTCGGGTACTGAACCACCGGGCTGCTGACGGAGACCCCTGCATCGTTGACTTCTTGCACGCCGGAGACACTGCGCACGAGCATGCTGGCTCTGCTCTTCAATTCGGGCGTGGGCACGCTCCCGCTGAGCTTCACTACTCTGTTTAAAACTTCAACATCTATCTTAGCTGATTCCTGTCTCAGCTCCGGGCTCTTCCAGAATTTCTCAAGCACCGCAGCCTTTATCTCAAGATCCATTGCTCGTTCCTTTTCCGCTTGCGCAATTGCTTCTGGAGTAGGTTCTACAGAGATATGGTTGATTACCTCTTTGACCCCTTCGGTGTCTTTTGCTATCTGCCCGATGAGGATCTTATCTTGATCGGTCGGGACTTTGCCGGCGAGCGTCACCACTCCTGATGAAGCGCTGACATCGATCGGAAGATGCGAAACATGCTTATTGAGTTCAAGCGCCATTTTCACTTTTGAGGTTGTGGCCACATCCTGAGATTTCTGTTGTACGGTAGCAAGATCGGCAGAGACCTGTCTCTTGCGATAACCGTAGAGATAAACCAGGGCCCCTATAATTAAGAGCGCTATTATCCCAACTATAATGGTCGAACGATGCTTCATATCTGCCTCCTTAGACAATCATCTTTTGTAAGCTGTCAAATAAACCTCTCCTTTGACTTCGGAATATATCAATCAAGACCTGTGCCGGAAGTTAAAGGCTGATGGGCGCCGACCAGATCAATGAGAGAATGGAATATTTTGATACAAGTGCTGCGTTAAGCGTATGGATTCTGGGCACTATTCAATCTGAATTGCCATACCGGTGTCAGCCCTGATGGCAAGAGTTATACAGCAAGCATTGGCGAGAAGGAGACGCAGAATTGGAGTTAGTTTATTCTTCATTAGTGGAAGAATGCTGTGAACATACGCGCCGCGCTCACGCGCAAGCGGGATAGTTGCGAGCGCGCTCTGCTCCACACGCGCGCTTCTTCCATCTCGGCAAACAGCGAGTAGACAACAGGGGTCACAAGCAGAGTCAGCAGCAAACACAGCGATTGGCCGCCAATGATCGTTACTGCAATTGCCGATCGCTGCGTCGAGCCTACTCCTATGCCGAGCGCAGTTGGAATCAGTCCGGCAATGATCGAGAATGTAGTCATCAGGATTGGCCGCAATCGCACGTGATTGGCTTGAATGATGGCATCTCGCAAGCCCATCCCTGACTTGCGCAACTGGTTGGTGTAGTCGATCTGCAAGATCGCGTTCTTTTTCACTATGCCCAGCAGCAGCAACACTCCAAGCGCGCTCCAGAGATTGAGCGTCCTGTTGGTCGCCCAGAGAGAAAATAGCGCGAACGGTATGCTCAGCGGAAGCGAAAGCATGATGATGAACGGATGCAAGAAGCTCTCGAACTGCGCTGCCAGCACCATGTACATGAAGATAGACGCCAGCAGAAAAGTCAGTATCAAGTTGCGCGTAGTTTCATCCAGATACTTGACCTGTCCGCTGAACCTGGAACTGTAGCCGGGGGGCAGGTTGGCTTTTCTGATAGCTTCAGTCGCCGATCTGGCAGCGACATCAAGAGAAGAATCAGACGCTACGCCGGCATTAACTGACACCTGGAACTGCCGGTTGAATCGCTCTATTCTCGCCGGGCCGGCACCGCGCACAACAGCAGCCAGATTATCCAATCGCACTTGCCCCAGCTTTGACGATGGAATCATCAACCGGGAGAGCATCTCCGGATTGTGTCTCTGCTCGGGCAGAAGTTGCAGTGTAACCGGATACTGCTCATCGCCTTCTTTGTAGGTTGAAATCTCGTCTGTTCCGGACATCATCAACCGCACGGCGCTGGCTACATCGGCGATTCGCACGCCCAGATCAGAAGCTTTTTGCCGATCAACTCTGACTTGCAGTTCAGGGTTATTGAGGTTCAGCGCAGCATCGACATCTACCAGTCCTGGCATGCCTTTCATCGAAGCGGCCACCTCTCTGGCAAGTCCCGTCAGCTTATTGAAATCCGGGCCGAGAATGATGGCGCGAATGGGATAGAACCCTTCTCCACTGCCCCCTGTGCCAGTCGACATGAGAACTCTGGAGCGGGCGCTGGGATAATCAGCCGCGATCTTTCTCACCTCATCTGCCACATCAAATTGAGTCACTTTGCGCTCGGTCGCATCGACGAGCTTGATGTAGATATGAGAATGGTTGACTCGCTCTTGCAGGATCTGGGGATTGACAAACAGCACGCCCTCCAGCTTGCTCGCTCGGTCGGCTATCTCATCCACTGTTTTGATGGTCCCCTCAAGCGATGTGCCCTCCGGCAGATCGACTATGATCTGAAACTCGTTTTGATCATCGGGAGGAATCCAGTCGCGCCCCACCATATTATTCAAGGGAAATGTGAGCAAGAAGGTGATAAGGCATATCAGGCAGAAGACCAGCCGGTGATTGAGCGCCCAGCGAAGCATCCAGTCGTAGCTCCTGTCGATAATCGTCAGGAACCCCCATTGCTTGGCGCTTCTTCCCGGCGCCGTCCGTTCTTGCTCCGAATTAGCTTCTGAGGCCCCATTGCGCCGCTTGAGGAAACGCGAGCTGAGCATCGGCGTAAGTGTGAAGCTCACGAGCATTGAGACCATGATGGAGATGGCCATTGTCCAGCCGAATTCGTTGACGAAGCGGCGCGCATAGCCGGTCATAAAGGCAATCGGCACGAAGATGATCACCAGCGATAGAGTTGTCGCCATCACTGCCAGGGCAATCTCTTTTGTCGCTTCGATGGCCGCTTGCTTTGGCTCGTAGCCCTTCTCATCAATATAGCGATAGATATTCTCCAGCACGACAATCGCATCATCTATCACTATTCCTACCGCCAGAGTCAGCGCCAGCAGCGTCATGTTGTTGAGGGTGAAATCCATGTAGCGCATCAACGTGAAGGTAGAGATGATAGATGTCGGGATGGCGATGGACGCGATGATGACCGAACGTATATTGCGAATGAAGAGGAGCACAATGAGACTGGCCAGCAGGCTTCCCAACAGCAAGTGCTCTTCAAGTGATTTGACAGAAGCCTTGATGAAGACAGATTGATCGCGGAGGATGCTCAGGTTGAATCCAGGCGGCAGAGTCTTCTCGATCTGCCCCAATTTCCTCTTCACCTCTTCAATGATCTTTACCGTGTTGGTGCCTGACTGCCGCCTCACCTCAAGGAGTACCCCCTGTTTGTTAAGCCCGTTCCTGTCTTTTATAACCGTCCAGGTGCGCGGCTCCTCAAAACTATCTTCTACCCGCCCAATATCGTTGATTCTTATTGGGGCCCCTTTTACATTGGCGACAATTATCTCTCCGAATTGCGAGACGGCATCCACGCGCCCCAGCGTGCGCACGCCGGTCTCTCCATCGCCGCGAATGATGCGCCCGCCGGGCATCTCAACATTCTCATTTTGAATTGCGCGCTGCACTTGATTGATAGTTATGCCGTAGGCGTTGAGCTTTTCCGCATCGACCAGCACATGGATCTGGCGCGCTCGCCCGCCGGTCAAGCTGACCTCGCCTATGCCATCGACCGTCTCCAATGCGCGGCGGATCTTTTTATCGGCAATCTCGGTAGTCTCCCTCAGATTGCGATCGCTGGAGACAATGATCGACATCACCGGATCGGAATCAGGATCCGCTTTTTGAATTACCGGGGGCAGGATGCCGGGCGGCAGGCGGCGCATTGCTCCTGCAACCTTTTCCCGCACATCCTGAGCGGCCGATTCAAGATCGCGTTCGAGAACGAACCGGCAAGTGATATTTGCGCTGCCTTCATTGGTCCGCACTTGCAGCTCGTCCATGCCGCTGATAGTGCTCAGCGCATCTTCGATGGGCAGAACTACCTGAGTGATCATCTCTTCAGGGGTGGCCCCCGGCAATCGAACTGAGATGGAGACGCTGGCCGGATCGGCCTTGGGGAATAGATCAACGCCCAGGTCACGGAATGAGAAGATGCCGAGAACCACCAGAAACATTATTAGCATAACGGCAAAGACGGGACGCTTGACGCATAGTTCAGCTAGTGACATGAGAATGCTCCGGATCTAGAGATACTTGCCGATGAATCTGACGAATGGTCGATTCTACACTATGAGGGGGCGAAACGCGAAATGTATTGCTTATTAGTTTTGCGGTCTCCTCTGGATCAAACTCCCGTGCGCTGCCCAGCACAAGATCGGCTGATGAGAGATCAACCTCGGAAGTGTACTCAGACCTGATTGCAATGGCCCGCATCCCTGCGCGGCGAGCTGCTTCTATTCCTGGGAGCGAGTCTTCAACAACCACGCCGACTTGAGGTGAGACTGATAATCTTTGCGCCGCTAAAAGGTTGCGAATCTCTCGGAAATAGGCGCTTTTCAAGCGTATTTTTTAATTATGGGTGTAGAATTGTATTGAGGTACTGATGATGGCAAGTAGAAAATTGCGATTAGCGCACAATGCGCCGGGAGAGTTCTTCGTCGATAGCACCTGCATCGATTGCGACGCCTGTCGCCAGATTGCGCCTGCAATCTTCCGCGAGCGTAATGAGCAATCAATTGTCTATCACCAGCCGGAAACAGATGCAGAGCGTCTGCGCGCGCAGATGGCGCTCGTAGCCTGTCCTACCGGCTCGATAGGCGCAGAGCGCAAACAGGATCTCGGCCAGGCGATCCGCGCCTATCCCGACAGGATTGCAGAGAATGTCTATTTCTGTGGATTCACTTCGGAATCATCATTTGGCGCCTGGAGCTACTTGATTCAAAGGCCGGAAGGTAATGTAATGGTAGATTCCCCCAGATTTGCGCGCCAGCTCGTTAAACGAATAGAGGAGATGGGCGGAGTGAGTCTGATGTTCCTGACTCATCGAGATGATGTGGCCGATCATCGGCACTGGGCAGAGCACTTCGGTTGCAAACGAGTGATCCATTGCGATGATGTGACGAGCGGCACGCGCAGCGTTGAGACGAGAATCCAGGGCGCAGAAGCGGTGCGCCTTGGCGAAGACGGCAAAGCAAGCGACCTTGTGGCAATACCGACCCCCGGACATACGCGCGGCCACATGGTTCTGCTTTATCGCGATAAGTTCTTATTTACCGGAGATCACCTGGCATGGTCTGAAGAGCGCCGGACGCTTTATGCATTTCGCAATCATTGCTGGTATTCCTGGCAAGAGCAGATCCGATCAATGGAGCGATTGCTCGAATATCGATTCGAGTGGGTGCTGCCAGGCCACGGGCGTATGCATCACGCCGGCGCACAACAGATGTGGCAAGAGCTTTTGCAGTGTGTGCAGTGGATGAAGAAACTGTCTCGCTGAAGCTTGACGTTTTAGTTGGGCTCTTTCATAAATATTAGGTGAAGAGCAAGCTCCAACCTGGAGGGGGCCAATGAAGGGCACTTCGATATCGGATCATTCCGCGTCTGCCGGACAACACGGGCGATATGATAAAGCCGCAGGAGTGATGTACACTCAAGACCATGTGGATATGATAAGGGAACAACTGCTGGCAGCCGAAGCGGCCAAGAGGAAGTTCTTGCTTTTATTAACAGTGGTTGCCTTTCTCGGCCTTGTCGGCTCGCTGGCGTTTCTCGGCGCTAAGTATGCTCAATTTGCTCTGGCAAAGAGCGAGCTGAGTGCAGCGCAGGCAGAGAACGCCAGTCTCAAATCAGAGTTGCAGAAGGCTAAAGAGGCGCTGCAATTGAAAGAGGCTCAAGAAGCCAGAAGCAAGCAGGCGATTAAAGAGAGAGATGAAAGGCTTTCAATACTACTGCCAAAAGTTTTGCGAGATGAAGCGAGCGGGGCCGAGATCGGTGAATTTGCTCAACTGGTCTCTTCTCTTCCTGATCGTAAGATTGAAGTCGAGAGGATGCCTCCTGATAAGCTGTTTCGCAACTGGAGAGTAATACGAGGTGGCACGGTAGAGATCTACTCGCTCATTGGCGGTTTCGTGCAAGGCAGATGGGTGATCTACTCTAATCTGGTTGGGGCATCTACTGCCAGGAGCGCATCACAAGAATCGAGTCGTCCTCAATAGAATATCAGGAGTTACGCACGGCGCTCGCGCCGTGCGTAACTCCTATAACTATTTCTGCGGAGATTAACAACATTTTACCAGTCGAGTCTCAATCCGAACTGAATTGAGCGGGGGCCTATGCCGCCATCCCAGAAGTCAGATTGAATGCTGGTTATCTTGCCTACGGTCGATGGCGAAGAGATATTGGTCGAAGGGTTCCCCCAGCTTGGGTGATTGAATATATTTCTCGCCCACATATTGAACCGCAAGTCTATTCCCTCCGTAAGGCGGAACTTCTTGTTCAGTCCTATGTTGAATTGAGCGGTTCCGGGGCCGACAATCACGCCTCTGGCCGAGTTGCCGAACCTGCCGATAGGAACGACCCTCCTATTAGCATCAGTGGGTGGTAGTAGCGGCGTGCCGGGCGATGAGCCAGGCACAACGAATGCGCTGGCGTCGAACCAGCGGTCGAGGCTGCGCTCGCTTTCCGGCAGGTTCCCATTGCCAATGCGATCAGGTCGGCCCCCTACTCTGCCGGTTCCCGACGGATCATAACCGGCGAAACTGGGCGTCAGGTACTGGCCGGTTTGCAACAGAACTATTCCTGTCAATTGCCAGCCGCCGATTGCCTTGTCGAGCAATGATGGTATGCCGCCGAGAAACTTTTGATAGCGCCCAACAGGCACATCCCACATAAACTCGGTGACGAACCGCTGGCGCGGAATGCCTGATATGTTGGAACGCTCGGCCCTGCGATCGAATGGATTCTGGAGCGATACTCCATCATCGCCAAGATCTTTAGCCAGCGTCCAGTGCGACTGGAAGAAGAGCCCCTTGTGCATCCTGCGCTGAACTTCGATCTGCAAAGCATTGTATGTGTGATCGGCGCCATTCTCTTCTAGCGTAACGTTGCCCAACTGCTGAAGTGGACGGCGAGATAAGCTGAAGGGAATGGCGCTTGGCTGAGGCGAATTCAAATCTCTGCCGTAGCGAAGCTTCGTCCCTCTTGTGCGGATGTATGAGACGCGAAAACCGGTGCTGAACAGCTCCTGCTCGAAGGTCACATTCCACTGCTGAGAGTAGGGATTGACAATGCCAACAAAGACGCCGTTCACGCTCTGGGTCCCCAGCGCGCCGAAGGTTGATGGAAATGGATTGGGGAACTGGAATGCCGGAACGCCGTTGATTATCGTGTTTGGCGGAAACACCTCGCTGGAGATGAAGGGGCCACCGCCGATTGCTGCTGAAGGCGGAGCTACATCATAGAAGATGCCGTAGCCTGCGCGCAGCACCGTCGTCGCGCTGTTGAACGGGCGGTAAGCAACTCCTACGCGAGGCGCGAAGTTGTTCTTGTCGGTCTTGATCAACCGCTCAGGGTACCCTGTCTGATCGGCAGTGACTATCTGGATGTTCTTCGGGAACAGTGGATTGACGTCAGCGAGGACGCTCTTCTTGGGGACCACTATGCTTGCCGTCGCCGGATCAAAGTTGAAGAGGTGACCAAACTTTTCATTGAACGGTGGGTGATACTCATAGCGGAGGCCAACGTTGATTGTCAGCTTCTGATTCAGCTTGAAATCGTCCTGAGCGAAGAAATCCCAGGAACTGCGCCGCGCATAGATTTTGTTGGTATTGGGGCTCACGCGCGAGACGGATTGGGGAATGCCGAGCAAGAAATCTGCGAAGGCGTTGCCTGTGGCGAATCCACTGAAGGTGAAGCTGCCGAAGGCGCGGCTGGGAGAGATGGGGAAACGGCTGAGCTGATGATTGCGGTACATCACTCCCAGCTTGAGAGCATGACGGCCAAGCGTCCAGCTCAGGTTATCCTGAAACTGTAGCGTCTGGTCAATCTCATGATTAAAATCGAGTTGAGATATGCCAGATAGCTCAACCCCTGTCCCTCTAATAGTTATTGTTGGCAGTCCGGCAACATCGGGAAGGTTTGGCGCCAGTCCCTGAATGCCAAGCTCGCGCACGATTTCAGGGCCGTTGATGGGGCCGCCAAAACGGTTATTGTCGCGCGCGATGCCGAAGCGAAATTCATTTATCATATTCGGCGCGAAGATATGAGTATCGGAGAGGGTGAACTGTTTAGGCTTACGCTCTTGCTGGCGCAGGCCGATTGTGGGGAAGGCCCCTTCCCAGATCGGGTTAGGCTGATTTTGATAGGTGTAGCTGGCAAAGACAGAGTTTTTATCGCTGATCTTGTGATCGATTCTGATGACTATGTGATCCTGTCCTCTGGGTTGGGGTCTGTTCTCGCTGAAGTTCCCGGCGATTCTATTTGCCTCTCCGACGTTGGGCAGTGGATAGAATCGCTCAAGTATTTTCAGCGAGACGGGATTGAAGCGTTCACGGGGAATGATATTGTTTGGAAACGCTTGCCCGGTTAGTGGGTCCTTAATCTGTCCTGTGAATGCTGAGAAATCGCCATTGCGCATTGCCAGAGTTGCCGTATTTGCTGTGAACAGTTTCGAGCCGGAAGTGCGCGAGCCTTCATAACTGAAGTAGAAGAATGTGCGATTGTGGCCATCGTAGAGCTTTGGCAGGAGCACAGGGCCACTGAAACTTCCGCCCATCGGCCCGTGGCTTACGCTCGAAGGGCGTGTGTTAGAGAATGGATTGCGCGCGCGCATTGCGCCGCTGCTGTAGTTCCAGAAGAGGCTGCCGTGAAAGCTGTTTTCGCCGCTCTTGTTGATGAGAGTGATCGTAGCCATGCCTGAAAATTCGGCATTGTTGTTGGCGACATCGACTCGCATCTCTCGCAGCGATTCATTGAAATTAGCCAGGGGCCCTATTTGCAGACCCGAAGAAGAATCGCTCATCGTGATCCCGTCGATGGTAAATTGTGACTGACCGGGGCGGCTGCCAGCCAATGAGACTGCTGAGTCTCCCTGGAAAGGTTTGACTGCGCCGGGGGTCAGTGTGAGCGAGCCCCAGATGGCTTGATCCATTGTCGGCAAGTATTTGAATTGATCGAATGTGCGCACATCGGCGATGCGCGCAGTCTCGCTCTCTACAAGCGGCGCTTCGCCTGTCACCGTGACTACATCGTCAATATCGCCGACCTCAAGTTGAATGTCGATGCGCGCCACCTGTTCGCTCTGAAGAGTGATTCCCTGGCGCAAGAACTTCTTGAATCCGGACGATTCGCTGCTGATGCTGTAGCTGCCGGCGATCAGGTGCGATACTTCGTAATTGCCTTGATCATCGGTGATGACCGTTTTGCTTATGTTAGTGCCAGTATTGGTCACTACCACAGTTACCCCAGAAACTACTGCTCCGGAGCTATCGGTGACTGTCCCTCGAATCGACCCGAAAGTAGATTGAGCAAGAGATGTCCTTGCGATCAGCCCTAGAAACAGAACCAAGCAGAATGCTACAAACCTTTGCTTGTCTTTCATGAGAAAAGAACTCCTTGAAAAGAAATCTAAGGATGCTTGTGAGCCTGACCGAACTGGAGCGTGGAACAGGGCAGATGGGCTGTTCAACTTGCGCCGATTCGCGTGGTCTGGGCAGGGGGCGAGCCCTGCTTAACATAATGAACGGGGCTCGCCCCTTCGACAACGATCGCAGACAGACTGAGCATAACTGTGGGAGCAGTAACCAGACCAACACAGCGCCTGCTTAATTAGGGGGCTAACAAACCAGAGTTACCCTGCAGAAAGGGCAGTATCGGCTTCACAAGAACCTTATTATTTGTCTGGATTGCTTTGCGAACCTCTCTGATAGAAATCTAATGTCGGTCAGGAATCGATTCCTAACCTGTTGCGCAGTTCTAGACTGCCTATTGCTCAATTGAGCGGTTACCCCTGTAATTGTCTCAATCGCTGATTTACCTCAGAGAGGACAAAGACCTTGCAGACGCAAGCGAAGATATTGCATTTCTGCGCTCAAGTCAAGCGAAAATCATTCAATTTGACACTCATTTGATCCAGCACCTATACTTGGATCTTAATCTATGCGTGTCATTGCTCTCGATTACGGAACGCAGAATATCGGCGTGGCTACCTGTGATGAGCTTGAAATAACCGTTCGCCCGGTGGAGACAATTCGCAGGCAAAATCGCAAACGGGCGCTACAGCGCATAAAAGAGCTTGTCGAGGAGCTTGGGGCCCAGATGGTTGTCATCGGTCTGCCGCTGAATATGGATGGAACTGCTGGCCCGGCAGCCGATAGAGTAATGGCATTTACGGATCAACTAAGAGGTCGGCTGAATGTTCCAGTTATCACACAGGACGAGCGATTGACTTCGCGCCAGGCCGAAGAGCTGATGATTGAACAAGGGCTGAGCAAAGATGAGCGCCGCCGCCGCTCGGATGAATTTGCTGCTGCTATTATATTGCAAGATTATCTCTCAGCGCGCCGAGTTGAACAAGTTGGAAAGCAAGGCTGATAACCGGCGCTGAGGGGCCCTTGACTGAAACCGCTGGAGAATGCATAGCGCATGCGAGCCGCTTGGAAGCTTCTAATAACCTTTGTGCTCCTGGCAATAGCGGTCTCCGGCGGCTTTGCCTTGTGGATATTTTACAGCCTCAAAACTCCTCACAATCATAATTCTTCAGAAAAGATCATCACTATCGAGCGCGGGATGAGGAGCCGCCGCGTCGTCGCGCTGCTGGCAGAGAACGGGATCATATCAAGCACTACGCCGCTGCTCGCCTGGGTTTATCTCAATAACGTTAGCAAGGAGCTCAAAGCAGGCGATTATCGTTTCGCTTCGCCGATAACTCCTCTACAAGCCATAGACAAGATCAGGCGCGGAGACGTAGTTACCAGGAAGATCACAATTCCTGAAGGATATAACAGATTCGAGATTGCCCGGACGCTGGCCGAAACGGGCATTGCCGATGAAGAGACGTTTCTGGCGCTGACCTCTGACGCCAGCCTGATTGATGATATAGACCCTTCGGCGACTTCGCTGGAAGGGTTCCTCTTTCCCGATACCTACAACTATACTTCAAGAACAACAGCGAAAGAGTTGATCGCGGCAATGGTGCAGCGATTCAAGAGGGCCCTCACGCCGGAATTGTACCGCCGCGCATCGGAGTTGAATCTGACGTTGCATCAGGTTGTTACACTGGCTTCAATAATTGAAGAAGAGGCGAAGATAGCTGAAGAACGTCCGATCATTGCTTCTGTCTTTTATAATCGGATGAGCAGGGGGATGCCGCTCGCTTCTGATCCGACATTTGTTTATGCTGCGATCCTGGCAAATGATTACGATGGCGATGTGAATAATCCCAGGCACCGCCGTCGCGCATCGCCGTACAACACCTATCTTTATGCCGGTTTGCCGCCGGGGCCGATCTGCTCTCCCGGACAGGCTTCACTGCAAGCTGCGCTCTATCCGGCCAGTACTGACTATATCTATTTCGTAGTTAATGGAACCGACGGCCTGCACAAATTTTCCAGAACTGAAGCTGAACACGACCGGGCCGTAGCTGAGTATCGTCGCCTGCAAAAACAGCTCGCAAGGACAAACTCCAATGGGCGCAGGTAATCATCAATTATTGGAAAACCTAATCAAAGGGGGTAAAGCATGTTTGAACGTTACACTGAGAAATCACGTCGCGTCATCTTCTTTTCTCGCTATGAGGCCAGCCAGGCTGGCGCTCTGGCAATAGAGCCTGAGCATATTCTTCTGGGAATTCTGCGCGAGGATAAACCTCTCGTTAACCAGTTCCTTGCCGGCAGCGACATTTCGATTGAATCGATCAGGAAAGAGGTTGAAAGGCGAATCTCTATCCGAGATAGAGTCTCAACGTCTGTTGATTTGCCGTTGAGCAATGAAGCTAAACGTGTACTGACCTATGCTGCCGAGGAGCGCGAGAATCTGCATCATCGCCATGTTGGCCCGGAGCATCTGCTGTTGGGCCTGTTGCGTGAAAAGGAATCAATTGCTGCTCAAATTCTAAGCGAGTTTGGTTTGAGCTATGAAGTTGTCAGGGAAAAGATCAAGAGCCCGCCGCGCGAGGAACAAACGGCGGTTCCCAGAGTTGGCTTGCCGGCAGATCTGCCTCCGGCAGGTCTGCACATAGATATTAAGAGCACAATGGCTGACTGGCATCTCAGGGTAAAGAAGATTCTGGATAAGATTATCTCAGACCTTATCAAGAAAGAGATAATTACAAGCAAGGAAATAGATGCAGAAAAGGAATCGATGTTAGAGGTGTCTTTACAGCTCAGGGCGCTTACCAATCTGCTGGCCAGGAAGAAGATTATTACTCCAGAAGAGTTCCTGCAATTGTCGCTCGGAGAGAACGAGCCTGGTGAAGGAGAGAACGAAGCTGGCGAAGGCGAAAAGCAGTAACCGGCGCTTTATGGCAACTGATTGATTGTCTTAGAAATCTCTTGAAAGGGCGATGATCTTCATGTAACGTTACGACAGGATGAGACTGTTGATAAGGAATTGTCGAATGAAAAAAGTACTGCTGATAGCTTCTATAATCCTCTTCTTGCCTGCTCCCTTACAAGCCCAGTGGACTTTCGATAAGCCGAAGGAAGAGAAACCTTTGCCCAATCCTTACAAAGTTAATCTCAAACGCGATATTGCCGTGGGCGCAGCGCTACAGGTTTTAGAGAGGATGGATTTCGCATTGAATGATCAGGCATCCAAGGTGAGGGAAGGGAAGCTTATTACTGAGAAGAAGGTCTTCATCAAAGGCTACAATGCCCAGAATCAACTTAAACATTTTGCCGATGTGCCGGCTAGCGAAGTGCGTAATTGGACCAGGGGGCGCGTCGAGATCACAGTCACTGTTGAGCCGATTGACCCCAATAATTCGCAGATAGCAGTAGCAGCAGATTTCGAAGGGTATGTTCAAGATGCGCTCGGCAGTGAGTGGGTCAAAACGCCGTCTAAGGGGATTCTTGAAGACGAGATTCTTCGCGCCATCCTGGAAAGATTGGATAGGAGCCCCTCTCCGGTCAAGAAATGATTTACTCGCTTTTTACCATACTGCAAACTGGCGGCAACGTAGAACGCTATGTTGTAATCGTCTTCTGTATTGTTGCAGTCATAGGCATTGCTTCTTTTATCTATTTCTACCGCGAATCAGTAAAAGATGAGGAGGGGCAGAGCCCCCCCAAACCAAAAGCGAGACCTGCTGCTCAAGTCAGAGCGCCTCGACAAACTCAGCCGCTTCACTCCGCATATAGAGGAGAAGAAAGAATGGCATCGGCTCCCCAAGCATTTGAAGTTGAAAGCCATCAGGAACAACCCGGCCTTGATATTCCTACAGAGAGGCTTTCACCAGAAGTATTGGCTACAGAAACATCGGTCGCCGAGCAACGATCAGAGCCAGCTATTCCTACTGACGAGCTTTCTCCATTGCCAACAGCGCAATCAGACGAAATTATCCCTGAACAAGCATCAGTTGCTCCAGAGATAGCGCCGGCGCCGGTAAACGTATACGCTCAGCCGCCGGAAGGTTCGCCATTTGAGGACATATTTGAGATTGCGCAGGAGGAACAGCGGATTGAAGAGATTAACCTGCTCTTAGGTCAAGAACCGACAGCGCCGACCATTGAGCTACGGCCTTCATCTACTGAGCATCTGCACCCGGCAGAGACACGGCCCGTCATCAAACATGCTGTAGATGAGAAGTATGAGAGAGAAGCAGTAGATAAGAAGCAGGGGCCGCCGCCGATACCAGAGGTAAAGCTAGCTCCTCCTATAGCGCCAGCTCGAGAGCAAAAGATCTTCACTACCTGTCGTTACTGCGGCAATAATTTTTTGGCTGGCTCATTCTATTGCGATGAGTGCGGCGCGCCTGTTTCAGAAGCTCCGCCGCCCGAAGCCACACCGATCGATCCAAACCTGGTAGTTTCATCTGAAGACAGTGAAACTTTGCAGCCCTCAATTGCTCAGCAAAAAGAGCAAGTGGCGAGCGAAGCGATCGCCGATAAGGGCGCCGAGACAAAACCGCTTCCAGAAATAGCTCTCAGACTTGTCCAGGAGCCTACAGGTCAGTCGCCAATCAGGTTTCCGCGCCAGCCTTTGAGAAAGGATGCGCAAAGCCAGGAGCATCTGCCGCCGGCAGGGAAGCGACAATTGCGGCGCGAAGTGAATATTGCTCCCTCCAGGCCCCCATCTGTTGCTGAATCGCAAGATGCCGGATCGATTACCAATCGATCCATCTCTCCGGGGCCCCCACAGACACAGCCCCCTGAGATTCCTCTCTCTCCATCCGCTCCTCCGCCGACCGAGCCTATTCCTTCACCCCCTTCTCCTCCAAGGCAGAGGCAGATTGCAGCCAGAGAGATCCCTCTCGGCATAGCGTCTCAGGCCAGTGCGCGTGGCCGTCCTTTCTTACGAGCAATTGCCTATCTGCTCTTGCTCTCTTTGATACTGGCTGTCGTTACTCTATCTTTATATCTCTACTGGCCTGCTTTCCGCAGCCAGGCTGAGCCTTATCTGGGGCGGTTTTTCAATCCTATCGCCTCGCGTCTGGGCAAAACAGTTGATACAGGCGCTTCGCGGGTTGCTTCATTTGCTCTTGAGATTAGAGAGAATAAGATCGTCTCAGACTCTCAGAACCAATTTAAGATATCGGGCGCGGTGCGCAATATCTCGAATGAAACATATAGAGATTTGCGCGTTGAGATGGAGCTATTCAGGCGCGGTGATAAAGAGAAGACAGATATCCGCATTATCCCAGTGCAGCCGGCGGAACTGGCTCCCGGCGCTACCGGATACTATGCAATCTGGGAGCCGGCTAAAGAGTATGAAAGTGTCAAGTTCTTGCGAATCTCACGCGAAGATGGAACGGAGATTAAGACAAAGTATCTTGGGTTGGCTGAGGCGAGGAGCAAACGCTCAGGGCAGAGCCAGTAAAGGCCCCCGCCAGCCATTTTGGTTCTGATGATAGATTAGCCGCGCGGCCTATCTTTTTGTGGGGCCCCCTCACTTCAACAGGTCTTCCAAGGAATCAGCATCGAGTAGCCCTACACCCTACGCCTCCAGGGAAGCTTGATCGGCTGATTGGCGCTCATCCTATGCGCCCTCGATTCTCCATCAGTATTGGTCGTCCAACTGGATTGCTATCCTATTGAATGCCCCCGCGCATGTCAATGTTTTTAGTACTATAGACCTTGAGAAAAAGTTCGTGGTTAGTTCCGCTCGCCCGTGCGCCCTCGAAACAGAATAAAAACAGACCGTTTTGAGGGCGCACGGGCGAGCGGGACCTGCTGAAATCTTTTTCTTGAAATCTATAGACAGCCTCTAGATCAAACGAAGTGAGTCACCCCTTACCCTGACTTCACTCGAAACAGATCGGCTCCAGGTTATAAAAATCTGTGCATTACATAAACATCGACCAGCCCCAGCCTCTTATGTCGAAACGCCTTTGGCACAACGCCAACGATAGAGAACCCCATCTTCTGCCACAATGCGACCGCAGGCTCGTTAGCGCTCACCACCATATTGAATTGCATGGCCAGGAACCCTGCTTTCCGCGCCTCCTCCAGCGAATGCTCGCACATCGCTCTTCCTATCCCTCTGCCGGCATATTCGCTCTTCACCATATAACCTGCATTGGCAACGTGAGAGCCGAGCCCCGGTTGATTTGCTTTGAGAATGTAAGTGCCAACAACTATGTCATTAATACAGGCGACATAAGTTGCGACGTCTTCAGACATCCATATTGAACGGGCCTGCTCTTTGGTGGTTTCAGGATCGTAGGCGTAGCTATCGCCTTGCCAGACGATCTGGTGAAAGATCTCCCATATTGAATCGAAATCAGATTCTTGCGCTTTCCTTATGGTGATCATAATCAATCCCTGCTTTACTTCTATCAGTCTCTTGATCTAGAGTAGTCCGTCCAACATTCTAATGCCTGCTTGAGTTTGTATCCAGGGGGCTATGAGTGATGAACCGAGGATTGAATTTCAATCGGGCGACGAGCTTTAGAAGAAGGCGATTGCAGACAACTCTTTGGAGGGCGATGATGATCAAGCAAAGGTCGGCAATCATTATGCTTGGGTTGATATGCTTGCTGGCAATGAGCAGCAGAGCGGATGAAAGAACCAGCCGGATTGCAGTGCGAGGCATCTACGGCGGGGTTCCCACAGAACTGTTCGAGCGGGGGAAGACGCTCAAAGATTATGGAGTCAACGCAATCTTCCTGGGCGCTGGAAGCATCACTGCTGAGCGGCTGGCGCTGCTGAAAAAGTATGGCGCTCAGGTCTACGCCGAATTCAACACTATGCATGAGACGCGCTATCTCAAAGAGCATCCGGACGCTGCGCCCATCGGAACAGACGGCCAGGTATGTCCACCGCCGAATGGCTGGCAAGGTATCTGCCCGACCCATCCCGGTTACCGCAAATATCGTATGGATGCCTTCCGCGCAGTGCTGAGAGAACATGCTATTGACGGGATATGGCTGGACTACCATCACAGCCACGCCAGTTGGGAGCAGGCCGAGCCGAATCTGCCGGACACTTGCTTTTGCAATCGCTGCATCGCCCGGTTTGCGCAAGAAACAAATATCCGTTTGCCGGAAAAGCCAACGCCAGAACTGGCGAGCTTACTACTGGGCAAATACAGAACGACATGGGTGCAGTGGCGCTGCGATCTATTTACCGATTGGGTGCGCGAGTTCCGCGCCATCATTGATGAAACACACCCCGGCGCGCTGCTGGGCACATTTCACTGTCCGTGGACGGACAAGGATTTTGGCGGCGCGTTGCGCGACAAGCTGGCCATCGATCTCAAGGCGCAGGCTAAATATGTAGATGTCTTCAGCCCCATGCTCTATCACGCGCGCTTCGGCCATCACTCCGATCCGGCATGGATTTCCCGCCAGACGGCGTGGCTGGGGAAATATCTAGGCATCAAAGGCAGAGCAGGCGAGCGAAATAAGATCTGGCCCATTGTGCAACTCTCTGATTGGGGCCAGCCGGTTCCCCTCAGCCAGGTGCGCGAAGTGCTCGCGCACGGCGCCCAATCGCCGGCGACGGGAATAATTGTGTTTCGCTGGGGCGCCCTGCGCGAGCAGATGGAGAAGGTAGAAGAGCTGGGCAAATTCTATCGCTCGATATCCCGGTCGCAATAACGCCGGTCGATCCCGGTCGCTCCCTGTAGCATAAGTTCGTAGATTAGCGAAAAGCGACTGGCATAGATATGGGCTCCATCACCCGTTATGTGGCTCCCGGGAATCGCCAGTTATTGCATCTGCGGTCAAGCAGGTTGTATACTCCACGATGTTTCGTCTTCAAACATCCGCCTGGCAAAAGCCCTGGCAGCAAGCGCAGCCTTACAGCGAGGGGAAGACGAAGCAGGCTCAACTGGCTCTGCAATCTACTATAAAAGGAGAAGAGAAGATGGCAAAACGCAGATGGCTGGCCGCGCTCGGTTTCGTATTGGCTATAAGCATTGGCTTCGCTCTTGCCCTGACCCAGGGGCCCCAGACGAAGGAACCGGTTCCCAATATCACCGGCGAATGGACGGGCACCTGGGGGACTTACAATCCGGCGCAAGGAACAACTCCGCCGAAGGACATCTGCCAGCGCCTCGATGCCAGAGTCGAGTACAAAGACGGCGTCTGGCAAGCCGTCTTTGAAGGCGATTGCGGGCGACCCTATAAGTACACGATCAAGATGGAAGGCCGCCAGGTCGGCAAGGTTGTGATGTTCAAGGGGACGACGGATCTCGGAGCGAGGGATGGGGGAGTGTTCGACTGGATCGGGCGGGCTACTGACAAAGAGTTCATCGGGTTCTTCACCAGCGCGCATTACACCGGGACGTTCAATCTCTCGCGGAAGGAGTTAAAACAGTGAAGTAGATCGCTCAAATTGTTTCCTGGTGCATCGTAGTTGCGTTCCTGTTTTCGCCTGTGAGCTTATGCACCGCAGCCACCGGGCGGTTGAAAGTTTCCGAGAACCACCGCTATCTCCAGTACGAAAACGGCAAGCCGTTCTTTTATCTGGGCGACACAGTCTGGTAGCTGTTTCATCGGTTGAATCGTGAAGAAGCCACGCAATATCTCACCAATCGCTCGCAGAAGGGCTTCACTGTAATTCAAGCAGTGGTACCGGCGCAGCTTGCGATTGGCCGAAGCTTGAAAGGCGATTTATCATTAGTGTATTGCAATAAAGGAGCTAAGCGTTATGCCGACTATTCAAATCGAGACCGAACAATTGCTGAATGCCGCTCTGCAATTGCCGGAGGAAGAGTTGGAGCAATTCGTCTTCAAACTCTTTCCGCTCAAGGCGCGCCCGGCACGCGCCGGCGCTTTCCGAGCGTGAATCTGATCTTCTGATGAAGATCAATCAAGGCTTGCCGCCTGCTACCCAGGAGCGACTGAATGAATTGATCAAGAAACGCCGGGCTGAATCTATTACTGCGAAAGAGTTACGGGAACTGAAAAGACTCACCAACCAAGTTGAAAAGCTTGACCTAGAACGGTTGAAGCTATTGACTGAACTGGCCGCGCTACGCGGCATCCCACTGCGCAAACTGATCAAACAACTGAGACTCAAACCTGTGCCCCATGACTAAACAGCGTGTTCCGGCCAAATTGCGACGATACGTTAGACAACGTGCAATGGGCTATTGCGAGTACTGCCTATGCCCAGACTTCTGCGCTACGCAGTCGCATTCCATTGAACATATCGTGCCTGAAAGTCAGGGCGGCAAAAGCACCGAAGACAACCTCGCTCTGACCCTGTCATTGCGCCGCTTCTAGATAATCGCATAGCGTCTCCACGTTGCGGATGAAGGTACCAGACTCGATCCAGCCATTGTTCACCCACCGACCATTTGCATCCAGCGCAGCGATGATAGCGCGAACGCGGGGCCCCAACTGCTTACGCCGCACTTCTCTTTGCTGAGGCGAAAGGGGCCCGGATTTCTGTCGGGCAAGATAGGCGTTGCGGCCCAGCCGCTTGACCTGCTCGTAATAAGCTATCGCGGCGCTTACTCCGTACTCCCCTTTAAAACTGTAATGGGTGGGCAGATCATTGTCGGTGTAAACAAGCCGGTAATCTCTGGTAAAGTACAGCGGCTTGTTGGTTGTGAGTTCATAGAAGCGCGCCCAGATGCCCAGCGCAATCTGCGAGCGATTGGACCAACTGATGGCGGCAGGAATAGGTTTCAGGTATTCCTCGTCGCCGGTGGCAAGATAGAGATCGACCAGAGTCCGTATCACTCCGGCGCTCTCGTTCGAGCAAACCGCCGGCGGCTCAAAGCGCCGCGCCCAGATGGGCTCCATCTGAAAATTATACTGTTGTGCCCAGATGGCCTGCGGCTCAGGCAACTGCGCCAGGATCAAGAACCGGCCGCCTTTCTCGGCTGATTTCAGATATTCCGGTTTATGGTAGCGGCTGTTTGCCTCCAGCAGGGTCAGTATCAGGTCGCGCATCGTATTGTCGTTGAGAGTGTAAGCAGTCTGGTATCTTTGATTGGGGAAAGTGCGCGGCCAGTCGCCGGGAATGCGCGCGCGTTGCGCCGGATGATTGCGCGGGTCACGAGGGGCCCCATCATAAGTTTGCGGCCACGCGCCGTTAGGATATTGCGCTCGCAATATGCCTTGTAGCCCATATTCCAGCGCCTCACGCACCCGATTGGCCTTGTCGTCGTTTGATCCCCAATCGACATCAGCTACTGCCATCAGAAATCGCAGCACGCTTTGAGTGGTGTTGTCGTCGAAGGTCGTCGTGTTTCGCCGTTTGGCCACCTCAGCTATCGAGAGCTTGCCCCGCTCGGCTCGACGATACCATGCCTGGCTCCTGACCGGGTCGAAGTCGATCTGGTATGCCCAGCCGCCTGATTCGAGTTGCCCCCAGATGAGAGCCTCAGCCGCCGCCAGAGCAGCACTGAGATAGCGCCGATCCTTTGTCGCCAAATAAGCGCGTAGAAAGGCCATGCCGACCGAAGGCGTGCCCGGCGGTTGCACCCAGATCTGAGTTTCACCGGCTCTCTGCTCTCCTGCGCGTTCTTTCAGATCCTCAGAATACCGCCACAGATAGCCGCCATTGGTGGAGATGGAGCGAAAGAATTCTGCCGCCTTCTCCAGCGCCGATCGCGCCTCTCGCGCCAGAAGATCATCAGCAATTTCACCTGTTCCGGTCGAAGCGGCTCCCACCAGACTCGCCAAAAATAGCATTGTAATTATAACTGTTGTCCGTTTCATATCCTTTTTGGTTGATAGATTCGATAGTAGGTATCCGCTAATCTCGATTCAGGCTGAATCGTTTGACCATCGCCTTAGCAGTTCATACCTTCAATGTTTTTGCCGACAAGGCAAAGACGGCAAAAGTATAGAATCATTTTGAAGACAACAGCAACACTCAACCGGAAAAAATCATATTATGATAAGAAAATCTATAATTGATTCTATTGACAATCGCATCTCTCTTGCGTTATATTGTCGCCGATTTTTTGCTCTCGAAAGAGAGATTCCCGTAAGGGCTTGTCTAAGGGAGGCGTGTCTTATGCCCGGTAACAAATCAGCTCGGATCGATTGCACAGTCGGGAGTTTCTGGGTTACGCCCAAGATTTTTTGGCGATGGGTCAGAGAAGGGGTGGTAGAGTTCGAGGGCGAGCATCCATTGACAGGCAGGTATCGCGGGGGGACTGATGATTTTCAAGTCACTCTAAGCCACATGATTTTGGATTTAACCTGTCCTGAACATTTACACGAGGTTTTGCAATCGCAGCGACGGCGGAGAGCATGAGATAATGAATAGCGACTTTCCGGCGCGAAGTCGAACCAGATGAGGGCGGTTCTAGGAGGAATGGTGATGAAGGCTAAGGTTTTACAGCATATCAAACCGATCTCGAAGAAGGACCAGGTGGTTGAGATGATAAAGAGCGCCATCCTTTCGGGGAAGATGGAACCGGGCGAGCCGATAGTAGAGAACAGAGTCGCTCAAGAGCTGGGCGTTGGCACCCCGCTGGTGCGTGAGGCTCTGATCGAGCTTGAGCATCAAGGTTTTGTGCAAAAGTTTCCCTACAAGGGGACCACTGTGACCAGACTCAGTCCTGCTGACATCGAGCGTATCTTCTCTCTTCGCGTGGAGCTGGAATCACTGGCTATCGAGTGGGCGAAGAAGAATGCAACTCCGACTGACATCATCGAGCTGCGCAACCTGGTTCAGGGAATGATGCAGGGGGCGCAGGAGATGAGACTGGATGTATTCTATGAGAATGACATGGCGTTTCATCGCAAGTTCTGGCAGATGTCGGGCAATCCTTACCTCCTCGATGCGCTGGAAAGAATAGTCGTGCCCCTGTTCGCCTTCTTCCTGATGAGAAACAATCGCGATCGGGAGAACTACATCGAGAGCGCAGCCAATCACGGGCAATTTGTTGAATCTCTCGCTTCTCTGGAAGCTGCTGAGTTGAGGAAGATGGTCAAGGAGTCTATGACTCGCTGGAAAGATGAGATGTTAGCCAGACTCTTCCCAGGTGTGCCTAAAAAGTAGCCGCAGAAGGGCACAGAGCCGCTAAAGAAAAACTGGAGTCGTCGGTGAATAATTCAATCGCAAACGGCGCGCTTTTAACAGTCGATAATATCTCCAAAGCCTACGCCGGAGTGCAAGCTCTCCGTGAAGCTTCCTTTGAGTTGCGCACGGGCGAAGTGCATGCGCTGGTAGGGGAGAACGGAGCCGGAAAATCCACGCTTGTCAAAATCATCACCGGCGCTGTGCAAGCTGACAGCGGTGAGATCGCGCTCAACGGACAGCCGATCAAGCACAATTCGCCGTTGCGGGCCAGGTCGCTCGGTATTGTCGCCATCTATCAGCAGCCGACTCGCTTGCCCGACCTTACGGTGACGGAAAACATCGCGCTCGCTTTAGAGCAGGGTACCCCCTGGCGCCGCATCGACTGGAAGCGCCGTCGCCGCCAGGCGGCTGAATTGCTGGCGCGGGTGGGCGCTCGCTTTGACCCTGAGACTCCGACAGGCGATCTAACGATGCCGCAGCAGCAACTGGTAGAGATAGCGCGCGCATTGGGGGCCAGCGCCAGAGTCTTGATTATGGATGAGCCAACGGCGTCGCTCTCTGAAGAAGAGACGCAGAACCTCTTCACAGTTATCCGGCAGTTGCGTGCGCAAGGCGTCGGCATAATTTACATCACTCATCGGCTGGATGAATTGCCGGTGATTGCCGATCGCGTGACCGTGCTGCGCGATGGCCAGACGATCGCAACGCGCGCCGTTTCGCAAGTGGACCGCTGCGAGCTGATTCGCCTGATGGTCGGGCGAGAGCTGGCGGCGATATTCCCGAAAAGGACGGTTCCGTTGGGCGAGACCGTGCTGGAGCTGCGCAATCTCGGCAGTCGCGCTGCGGGCGTGCGGGGGGTAAATCTTTCGGTGCGAGCGGGAGAGATATTAGGGCTGGCCGGGCTGATGGGCGCAGGCCGCACAGAGCTGGCGCGAACGCTCTTCGGCTTGACTCCGGCGGATTCAGGAACGATTCTCTTGCGTGGCAAGCCGGTTAAGATTAATAGCCCGGCTGAGGCGATCAAACTCGGCTTTGCTTATGTGCCGGAAGATCGGCGACAGCACGGCGTCATTCTGGAAATGGCCGTGAGCGCCAACACCACTCTGGCTATGCTTGATAGGCTGGCGCGCTTCGGCTTCCTCGACTTCCGGCAGGAGCGCCGAATCACTGCCGATTACATACAGCGGTTCGCCATTAAGACCCCCTCGCTTCTGGCGCCGGTCTCGACGCTTTCCGGGGGCAATCAGCAGAAGGTCGCTCTGAGCCGCTGGCTGGCGACCAGGCCAATCGTGCTGATTCTCGATGAGCCGACACAGGGGATTGATGTTGGCGCCAAGGCAGAGATTCACGCTTTGATGAGCGAGCTGGCAGCGCAGGGGCTGGCAATTCTGATGATCTCGTCGGAGCTGCCGGAGATTTTAAGTATGGGCGACCGCATTGCCGTGATGCGTGACGGCGCGATTGTCAGAATTCTTGATCGCGCGGAAGCTTCGCAGCAGAAGATTCTCGCGTTGGCTTTGGGGCATGAGTACGGTGAAACTGCTTCGCAGAATCAGGGAGAGGCGTGGAGCTAAAATCTTAATGTTTGCGGTTTTTTGCATGATGGTTTTTCAATTGCCACTCTCTGCCTTCGAGGGCTATACTACGATTGAGAAGAAAAGGTTATGTCAATCACGGTGAATGTGACCATACCGGAGAACATTTTGAACCGTCAGCAGGATGAGATAGCGCGCCGTGTCCTCGAAGAGGTGGTGCTTGAGGGCTATAAGTCCGGGCAGTTGACTCTAGCACAGGTGCGCCGCATCCTTGGCTTTGAAACCCGGATGCAACTAGACGCTTTTCTCAAAGCACATGGCATATTCACCGAGTACAGCGAAGCAGACCTGGAGGCCGAAGAAGAGGCGAGTCGCTATATTATGAGCCGCCGCGCTAAATGATCGTTATCTCGGACACGACTCCAATTAACTACCTGATTCTGATTGACTGTATTGATCTGCTGTCCACGCTTTATGGGCGGGTGGTTATCCCGCAGGCAGTTTTCAATGAATTGCAGGCCGAAAGTGTGCCTCAAGAAGTTAAAGCCTGGATTGCTGCTCTGCCTCATTGGGTCGAGGTGCATGCGCTACTCTCACCGCCTGATGCATCTCTGGCGCACCTTGACATTGGCGAACAGGAGGCGATTGCGCTTGCCAAAGAACTTGATGCAGACCTGCTCATTATTGACGAGAGCGAAGGACGCAATGAAGCTAGACGGCAAGGGGTGCGCTTCATTGGCACGCTTCGCGTTCTGTACGATGCAGCAGGGCTTGGGCTCTGCGATTTGCCAGAAGCTTATAACCGCTTAAGGCAAACATCTTTCCGAGTATCAGAGAAGATCATGGAGCGTTTTCTAGCTCTTGATGCTCAGAGGAAGGCGATGGATCTATAGTTCTCAAGAAAAAGATTGCAGTCGGTTCGGGCGGCGTGCCGCCCGAACCGACAAATGTTTTTCTTGAGAACTATAGCTTCAGGTCATGTTTTTTTCAGTAACGGCAATGGCGTATAGCAGCCGCCTGGCGTTTCTGTTTAACTGCAAAATTGTGTGAGTCAGATGACCGCGATTGTAGGCCAACGCACGGGCAACAAATTAAGCCGTTACAAGCGCGAAATCTCGGCCGCCCTGGCTTATGCTGTGCTGCTCGTGCTGGTCTGTGTCGCTGCGCCTTCGTTCTTCAGCATCGCCAATCTGCGCGACCTGATAATGAACAATACTCCGGCGCTGATTGTCGCAGTCGGGATGACGGTGGTGATTCTGACCGGGCACATTGATGTCTCTGTCGGTTCACAGTTCGCAGTATGTAGCGTGGCTGCCGGGTGGCTGGCCGTAGCCGGGGCCCCTAGCTGGCTGCTGGTGTTATCAGCGATTGTAATTGGCGGGATGCTTGGCGCGGTCAATGGCGCGCTGGTAGCGCGATTGAAGATCCCTTCGATTGTTGTCACACTGGCGACACTTGTCGCCTGGCGCGATGGGCTGCGCTGGATGACTGAAGGCGCATGGGTGCAGAACCTTCCCCCTAACTTTCAGTGGTTGGGTCTGGGGCAGACCGCAGCCGCATTGTTCATCGTAGCCGTTTCACTGGTTGTGTTTGCCAGTTTCGCCTGGTTGCTCAATAATCTCACAGCCGGGCGCGCGATTTATGCAGTCGGCTCAGATGCAGAAGCAGCGCGGCTTGTTGGCATTGAGCCGCCGCGCGTAGTCTTCAGCGCATTCGTCTTGATGGGGGCCCTGACAGGACTGGCGGCTGTTTTGAATGCGGCGCGCTTTGCCGAAGTGCCGAGCAATGCCGGAGCGGGCCTTGAATTGAAAGCAATCGCTGCTGTGGTAGTAGGGGGTACTGCTATTACCGGCGGGCGCGGGTCGCTCATTGGAACGCTTGTCGGCGTAGCACTGCTTGGAACTGTCGGCACAGCATTGATCTTTTTAGGCGTCAATCCTTTTTGGGAGAAGGCCATTCAAGGGGCTATTATCCTGGCGGCGCTGGTTACAGACGTTGCGCTGGGGCGGTTCGACCGGTTGAGGATAGCGGATTTCAAGTTGCCAGTTGAGAGAGCGAGATGAATACGACTGTTCCGCAATCTGCAATCGGCGCTCCGCAATCGTTTGCGCCCTGGCGCGAACGGTTGTTTCCTCAATATGAGTGGACTTTGCTGCTCGTGATTCTGCTTGAGTGCGCTGTCTTCAGCTTCACTGGCAGCAACTTTCTAACTCTGGCCAACGCATTCGAGGTGACGCGGCTCAGCGTTGAGATCGGATTACTGGCTCTGGCGCTTACGCCGGTAATCATCACTAGCGGGATTGACCTTTCGGTCGGCTCCATGATGGGGCTCGCTGCTGTTGTGCTTGGGGGCCTGTGGCGTGATGCTCATTGTCCGTTGCCGCTGGCGGTCGGATTGACTCTGCTCGTTGGCGCTGCTGGCGGAGGCTTGAATGCATTTTTGATAGCGCGGTTGAAATTGCCGCCGCTGATCGTTACGCTCGGCACATACTCGCTCTTTCGCGGCATTGCCGAAGGGTTGACGCGCGGCATTGAGAACTACTTCGGCTTTCCGCCGCAGTTCCTCTTTCTCGGGCAGGGGTACCTGGGTGGCGTGGTACCCCCGCAGTTGTTCCTGCTATTGGCCGCCGGTCTGGGCTATGGTCTATTGCTGCATCGCACGGCGATTGGGCGCAGTCTCTATGCCATCGGCCTTTCCGCCGAAGGGGCCCGTTATGCCGGCATTCCGGTGGGGAAGCGGCTCGGCCTGGTTTATGTGCTTGCCGGCCTCGCTTCGAGCCTGGCGGCAGTCGTCTATGTAGCTCATCTAGGCCAGGCGAAATCAGACGCAGGCACAGGTTACGAGCTGATGGCAATCACTGCCGTCGTGCTCGGCGGCACATCGATCTTCGGTGGGCGCGGCACAGTGCCGGGTACGGTGCTCGGCCTGTTCGCCATTGTGATTTTGCAAAACGGATTGCGATTGAGCGCACAGCCTGCGGAACTGGCGGGCATTCTCACAGGCGTTCTGTTAATAGCTACGATCTCTCTGGATCGTTTCGCTGCCTGGCGGGGCAGGTTTCAAGATGTACAGCGACCTGTCAGGTTGCTGATGGTGCGCGCCAGCAGCAACCTGACAGGTTACTGTACGTTTTCTAAGGAGAATGAAGTGAAGAACTCGCAAGTTGCCGTATTGAGCGCAGTGATTCTGGTTGCCGCGCTGATTGTAGCTGGCAGTAACTGGCTCCTGGTGCGCTCGTTGCAGCAACAACTAATTGGCAACTCAAATGGCGATCCGGCTCCTGCGACCACGACAAGCAGGCGCAAGCCGGTTGTTGCGATGATGCCGAAAGCGAAGGGCGACCCGTACTTTATCAGTTGTCGCCAGGGGGCAGAGGAGGCTGCCAGGGAGCTGGGTGTGGAATTGCTGTGGGATGGCCCCACCGACCTTGACCCGGCAAAGCAGAATGAAGTGGTTGAAGCCTGGATCACAAGGGGCGTGGATACAATCGCGGTGAGCGTCGAGAACCAGGCAGCAATCTCAACGGTATTGCGCAAGGCGCGGCAGCGAGGCATTCGCGTGCTCACCTGGGACGCAGACGCAGAGCGGGATGCGCGCGATTTCCTGATCAATCAAGCGACGCCCCAGGGCATCGGCTACACGTTGACTGACGAGGCTGCCAGAATTCTCAATAACAAGGGCGAGTTTGCCATCATCACGGCCAGCCTGAGCGCGGCTAATCAAAATGAGTGGATCAAGCACATCAAAGCCCGGCTGGCAGAGAAGTATCCCGGATTGAAACTCGTAGCAATTCAGCCCAGCGACGGCGACCGCGACCGCGCTTTTGCCGAAACTCAGACGGTGCTTAAAGTCTATCCCAATGTAAAACTGATCATGGCGATTGCTGCCCCGGCAGTGCCTGGCGCGGCGGAAGCGGTTAAGCAATCAGGCCGCTCAGATGTTAAAGTCACAGGGCTCTCGCTGCCGAATATGTGCAAACCTTATGTTCACGCAGGCGTGATTGAGAGCATAGTGTTGTGGAATACAATTGATCTGGGCTATTTGACGGTCTATGCAGCGCACGCTTTGAATACTGGAGAATTGAAGCGCGGCGATAGAGAGTTGCGCGCCGGACGCTTGGGCCGCATCGAAGTTCAGGATGATGAGGTTAGATTGGGGGCACCTTTCATCTTCAATAAGAGCAATATTGATCGCTTCGATTTTTGAACTATAGACCTTAAGGAAAAGATTGCAGCAGGCTCGGACGCAAATACTTCGGGCGCCAAGCGCCCTCAAAACAAGTTTATTTTTAGAATTGTTTTGAGGGCGCTTGGCGCCCGAACTGAAGAAGGATTTTTCCTGAAGACCTATATCTATGCATCTGGCAGACCCTGCTCAACTGGCAGGCCAAGTCTAAGGCCGTCTTCAAGGCTGAAGACGGCACACCACAGAGCCTGTGTCCACTTTGGCCGCCACACGGACAGACTTGCTTCCATTCAGGAGCAGCACAGGAATGGTGATACCAGATGGATCATCCTTGTAGCGATATTTTTCAGTGAAGGACAGTTGTATCATTGTACTCAGAACCCAGCATAGATTTTGTCAGGGTCTTCAATGAAAGTGATGAGTGGCAGATATGCGCCATCAGCTTCGGCAGCGGCCCAGACCTCTATGGCCGCAGAGGCGCAGAGTGACGGCGTCCGACGTTCGACGTCTGACGCCGGACGGGTGACGGCTCATCTCTGTGCTCTGTAGCTACTCTTTATCGGGAACGAACCACAGGAAGGAAAGTATGAAGAAAGCAATCATCCGCGAAGTACGCGCTTACGTTATTGCTCCCACCGAAATGGGCGCAGACTATCACAATCAACATAGCAGCCATTGGATCATTGATCTGCCGATTGCCAATCCGATGTCTATCTATGAACAGTATAAAGCAAAGCGCACCAGTTGGGGCATCAACGCTTTGGGCACTGTTGTCGTTCAGGTCGAGCTTGACGATGGCACTGTCGGCATCGGGTGCAGCATCGGCGGCGAACCGGCCTGCTACATCATCGAGAACCATTTGAGCCGCTTCGTTGAAGGCCAGGACGCGCGCAACGTCGAGCTGATCTGGGATCAGATGTGGCGCGCCACTCTTCCTTACGGTCGCAAAGGGTTGACCATTCATGCTATCAGCGCAGTTGACCTAGCCGTCTGGGATTGTCTGGGCAAGCTGCGCGGCGAGCCCATCTACGCATTGCTGGGAGGAAAGACCAAAGAGCGATTGCCCGTCTATGCGACGACTGCGCGCCCGGACCTGGCCAAAGAGTGGGGCTTCCACGGCGCGAAGATCCCCTGCCGCTACGGCCCGGCAGATGGCATTGAAGGATTGAAGAAGAATGTTGCTGTGGTAGCCGAGGCGCGCCGGCAGGTGGGGCCCGACTTCCCGCTGCGGCTCGATTGTTATATGTCTTTGACCGTGCCTTACGCCATTGAGCTGGTCAAGGCTCTGGAGCCTTACAAATTGCTGTGGATTGAAGAGTGCCTGCCGCCGGATGATTACGATGGCTATGCTGCGCTCAAAGCTGCTGTAGGCCCCATCTGCCTGGTGGCCACCGGCGAGCACGAATACACGCGCTACGGGTTCCGCGAGCTGATCGCGCGCAGGTGCGCCGACATACTGCAACCGGACATCAACTGGGTAGGGGGCCTCACGGAAGCGCGCCGCATCGTAGCAATGGCAGCGGCTTATGATATCCCGATAATTCCTCACGGCTCAAGCGTCTTCTCCTATCATATACAATATGCTTTCACCAATTGCCCGATTGCTGAGTTCCTGGTGATGAGTCCGGCAGCAGACCGGATAGTGCCCCTGTTCGGCGAATTGTTCAAGGAGGAGCCGCTGCCAAAAGATGGCTACATTGACTTGCCCGAACGAGCAGGTTGGGGCGTCGAATTGAATGATCAACTTGATCTAGTCAGGCCGTACAAGCGGTCTCAGAGCCGGCTTAACGAGGGGGTCGTCAATCGATGAACAATCAATTCAAAGGGCAGACGGCGATCATCACCGGCGCGGCTTCGGGGCTGGGGCTGGCCATTGCCAAAAAGCTTCACGCAGAAGGCGCGCGGGTGGCTATGCTCGATCTGAACCGGGGCAAATTACAATCGGCAGTGAAAGAAGTAGGCGAGAACGCTTTCGCCTTCTCAGTCGATGTTACCAGCGAAGCTCAAGTCAACAGCGTGATTGAGCAGATAGGCAATCGCTTCGGGCGGATCGATATTCTCATCAATAGCGCGGGCGTAACCGGCAAGACCAACATCAAGAGCCATGAGGTCGATCTGGCCGATTTCCGCTTCGTGTTCGAGGTGAATGTCATCGGCTGTTTTCTCACCTCGCGCGCAGTGTTGCCCTGGATGTTGAAACAAAATTACGGGCGGATACTGCATATCGCTTCGATTGCAGGAAAAGAAGGTAATGCAGGGATGCTGGCTTACTCGGCTTCTAAGGCAGCAGTGATTGGGATGACCAAAGTGCAAGGCAAGGAGTACGCCGAGACCGGCATCACCATCAACGCGCTGGCTCCGGCTGTGGTTCGCACTGCCATTCACGACTCCATGCCGGAGGAGCAGATAAAGTACATGACCGACAAGATTCCGATGAAGCGGTGCGGCACACTGGAAGAGGTCGCTCACATGGCTGCATTCATCATTTCACCAGGCACAAGCTTCACAACAGGATTCACGTTTGATATGACCGGTGGAAGAGCAACTTACTGATAGCGTCCTGGGGCACAAACTATAGAGGTTAAGAAAAAGATTTTCCTTGTAGAGCCTGCGAAGCGGGCGCCCATGAAAGTAGCCCAGGGCGTCAGCCCTGGGTAGATGCGGATTCACTCTCCAAGCCCTGAAAGGGCGACAGAAAATACCGACCCTAAGTGGGAAGATCTTTTTCTTGAAATCTATATTAGTATCAATCCAGATCGGTCTTTTCGTAAGGACACGACAAACTAAAGTTTGTCGGACAGTTTCTGGAAAGTTTTTGGGTCGCTTGTGAGACACCCGAGAACAATGAGAGCGCGCCACGATGTACAGCAAGGCGATCAGGTTGCTGACAGTGCACACTATCAACAATCTGACCGCCTTGCTGTACTCTTTCTAAGGAGTTTTTCAGACGGTCGGCGACAACGCCCGGAAACAATGAGAACAGCGCAGTTGGAAGAAGCCTGCCTGCCTTCTGCCTACTGCCTTCTGTTTTCTGAGGAGGTGCAATGATCTACGAAGTTCAGGTTTTGAAGATGGGGCAATGTGATGTGGCCGGGCCGGAAGTCTACTGGATGAGCCACTGGAATGATTGGGTCACACTCTATTTCTGGATGGTCGTGATTCGCGGCGGAGGCAAAACGGCGATCATCAATACCGGCCCCCCAGCCGATCTCACCGAGCTGAACGCGCGCTGGAGCAGCGCTTTTGGCGAGCGCGGTAAACTCTTGCGCCAGGATCAGGAGCGCCCCCTTAATGCGCTCTTCTCGCTGGGCATTAGACCTGAAGAGGTAGACTACGTGCTGATCACTCCGCTTCAGGTTTATGCTACGGCAAACATCCAGCTCTTCCGCAACGCGCAGGTGTGCATCTCCAAGCGCGGCTGGATTGAAGATTTTCATGCAGAGAAGTTCCCCATGCACGTCCCGCGAAAATTCCGCATTTCCGATGAGACACTGCATTACCTGATGTTTGAAGGGCGCGAAAATATTCGTCTACTGGAAGACGAAGACGAGATACTGCCCGGACTCGGCTGCTTCTGGGCCGGCGTGCATCACCGCTCTTCGATGTGTTATCTGATCGAGACAGAAAAAGGCAAGGTGGCGGTGTCCGATTGTGTGTTCAAATACAAAAATATCGAAGAGATGGAACCGCTCGGCATTCAGGAGAGCCTGGAAGAGTTTCACATCACCTGCAACCGCATCAAGCGCGAAGCAGATATCTTCATCCCGCTTTACGAGCCTGATGTTCTGAAACGCCATCCAGGCGGGAAGATTGCTTGAAAGTCCTGCGTAATGCGTAACAAGTCAGTTAATCAAGTTTTATTTACGAATTACCAGTAGATCACGAAATAGGTTATGGGAAATTCGTCCCGGTGGGACGCTTGAAAATAGCCCAGCAATTCATTGCTGGGACCAGATGCCAGAAGGACCTTGAGTCCAGGTACCCTCTGGGTGTGACGGCTGAATTTCACAGCTTGGCAGCAGTTTTTCAGCCGTCACACCCAGAGGGTACCCGGGACTATAGAGATTAAGAAAAAGATTGCCGCTGGTTCGGGCGCCAAGCGCCCTCAAAACAAGTTAAATATAGACCTGTTTTGAGGGCACCGCAGCGCCCGAACTGAGGAACTATTTTTCTTAAAAGCTATAGCTACTTCTCATCGCCACTTCCCAGCAGTAAACTGCTGGGCTATTATCGGTTGTCACACCTAGAGGGAGAGGGTACCCGGGACAAAGATGAATTTCGTGATCTACTGATTACGCATCACGCATTACGTTTTAACATCGGACTCGAAGGTACATCCAAATGATTCGTAAAGCATTCCAGATGATGCTCAAACCGGGCTGCCAGGACGAATATGAAAAGAGGCACAATCCGATCTGGCCGGAGTTGCAAGATGTCCTGAAGAAGCATGGCGTCCACAATTACTCTATCTTTCTTGATCGCAGCAGCGACAGGCTATTTGCTTATGCGGAGATCGAATCGGAGCAGTTGTGGCAACAGATCGCTGAGACGGAAGTGTGTCAACGATGGTGGGCCTATATGAAGGAGCTTATGCTGACTAACGATGACAATAGCCCAGTCGCTGTTTCTATGGATGAAGTCTTTCATCTGGACTGAGGCATATTATTCGAATTGCTGCCCCCTCGATTGCAGGTTGCGGATTGAATAGAACAAAAGAGAATCCGCGGCCTGAACAATCGGCAATCGGCAATTGGCAGGGCCAGGAGGGACTATGCGACTCAAAGATAAAGTAGCCATTATAACCGGCGGCGCATCGGGCATTGGACAGGCGACGGCCATTCTGTTTGCCGAAGAAGGCGCGCGGGTAGTTATAGCCGATCTTAATGAATCAGCAGGCGCGGAGACAGCCGCCCAGATCAACGCTCAGGGCCGAGAGGCGATCTTTGCGTTGACCGATGTATCACAGGAGGGGGACGCTCGGCGAGTCTGTGAAGCAGCGGTCAGCAACTTTGGCCGGCTTGATATCCTCGTCAACAATGCTGCCGCCTTTGTGCTGAAAGGGCTCGAAGCGACTGTCGCCGATTGGCAACGCTCGCTGGGCGTGAACATCATCGGCGCTGCTCTAATGAGTCGCTACGCCGCGGAAGCGATGAAGCAGAGCGGCGGCGGCTCAATTGTCAATCTCGGCTCGATCTCCAGCTTCGTCGCGCAGCCTTCATTTATCGCTTACAGCGCGACCAAAGCAGCGTTGGTGCAGATGACGCGCAATATGGCGATGGATCTGGCGCCATTTAACATTCGCGTCAATTGCGTTTGTCCCGGCACGATATTGACGCGAGCCTCTTATGATCACATGGAGCGTGCAGGGATGACGCTGGAAGAGTTTATTGCTGAAGAGGGGCCAAAACATCTGCTCAATCGCGTCGGGCAACCGCGCGAAGTTGCTTATGCTATTCTCTTTCTTGCTTCGGATGAAGCTTCATTCATCACCGGCGCTCACTTGATGGTAGACGGCGGTTACACAGCGCAATAGCATCAGCAGACCGGTCTCGGTATAAGAGGTTTTCATGACGGCTACGGGCCGCCACAGACAATGAGAACCTTCGGGGGCCCTCGGGGTTGTGCTCCGCCTTATCTACTCGTGTTGTGCTATAGACCTTAAGAAGAAGGTTGCAGCGGGTTCGGGCGCTGCGGCGCCCTCAAAACAAGTTTATTTTTAATCTGCTTTGAGGGCGCCGCAGCGCCCGAACTGAAGAAGGATTTTCCTTAAAACCTATAGATCGAAAGTAGGCAAACCGTGTGCTTGTGCTCCCAGGGTATTCTCATTAGGAGGGACATCATGAAATCAAAGAGCTTGGTAGCTAGATTCTGTGTCATCACAACGATGGTCATCTCGCTGGCCGGTATTGCTTTCGGGCAGAGCAACGATGGCTCCATCACCGGAGTGGTTAAAGACAGTCAGGGCGGGGCTGTTCCCGCTGCGACTGTTACTGTTATCAATCCGTCCAATGCTGTCATGCGGACGGCGACTACTAATGAAGACGGAATATTTGTCTTTCCTCAACTTCCGCCCGGCACATATCTGATCAGGATCGAAAAAGACGGGTTCAAAAAGATTGAGAAGAGCAATGTCATCTTGGGCACAGCGGACAAGCTTAACGTGGGGGACTTCGTGCTTGAAGTTGGTGCAGTAGCTGAGACAATCGAGATCCAGGCAGATGCGGGCCAGCTACAGATCAAGTCCGAATCAGGCGAGCGTTCTGATCTGGTTACTAACAGGCAGATCAAGGATCTCGCGCTCAACGGCCGCAATGTTATTGATCTGGTCAGGTTGGTCCCCGGCGTATCATCTGCTGGCGGCGGCCTTCAGCAGTCTACAGTTAACAACGCGTTTGCCGGCTTCAACATAAATGGCACGCGCAATAATCAGCATGAGGTCACAATTGATGGAGCGACTAACTTGAACACCGGCAACAATACCGGGGCACTGGTGACGGTCAACCCGGATGCAGTTGCTGAGTTCAAAGTGCTCACGTCGAACTATCAGGCCGAATACGGCAGAGCAGGCGGCGGCTTCATCCAGGTGACAACCAAATCGGGCAGCAATGAGTATCATGGCGGCGGCCGCTACTTCCGGCGACACGATAGCCTTAACGCTAATAATTTCTTCAACAATACCAGGGGACAGCCGCGACCGCTCTACCGCTTCAATTATTATGGCTATGACTTGAGCGGCCCGGTGCCCCTGGTAGGGTCAAGGGATAACAGGAAGCTTTTCTTCTTCTTCAGCCAGGAGTATTATCGGCAACTGATTCCCGAAGCGGCGCGCAACATCCGCGTGCCTAGCGAGGCCGAGCGCAACGGCGATTTCTCGCAGACAGTTGACGGCAACGGCAACCGTGTCTTCATCAGGGACCCGCTTCTGACAGGCATCTGCAACGCTAATGACCAGACCGCCTGTTTCAAAGATAATCGTATACCGCAGGGCCGCTTCTTCAGCGGTGGTCAGGCGATCCTCAATCTCTATCCGAAACCGAATACAACAGTTGGCGGCAACCAGTTCAACTTCACTTCGCAAGTATCGAGCGGCTATCCCAGGCGCGAAGATATTCTTCGCCTCGACTACCAGATCACTGACCGGACGCGGCTGAGCGGACGCTTCATCCGCAACTTCGATGAGCAGCAGCTTTCTTACGGCACCACTACTGCGTCTTTCAACTGGCCGCTTACTACCACTGCCAGGCAGAATGGGCCTGGCTACGTCCTGGGATTCACGCTGACTCACAGCTTCAGTCCAACTTTGATCAATGAATTCAACTACGCGCCCAGCTTCGGCAGGGTCAGAATCGCCATGGTGGACGACCGAGGTACGCGCCGAGTGAACAATATCACTGTGCCGCTGCTCTTCCCTGACGCTAATCCCGACGACATAATTCCCAACTTCACCTACGGCGGAATCGCTAATCAGACGTTTCCTACATCGGCCTTCAACGGCTCGCCGTTCACCCAGACATTCAGGATCGATAACATTATTGATAACTTGACCAAAGTCGCCGGCAGGCATACGGTCAAGACAGGAATCTACTTTCATCGCGCTCACAATCGGCGCACTTCGTTCACTCCGGTTCAGGCCAACATCAGCTTCGCCCATGATGCGAATAACCCGCTTTCAACCGGCCATCCGTTTGCCAATGCTCTGCTTGGCATTTACACGCAGTATGAGCAGGCCAATGTCAAACTCAGCAACGATTTTGTTTATACCAATGTTGAGGGGTACATTCAGGATACCTGGAAGATCGCTTCTCGCCTGACGCTTGACTACGGCCTGCGGCTCTCTTACTATCAGCCGCTGTACGATAAAGAGGGCCAGTTAGGATTCTTCAATCCGGCTCTGTTTGACCGATCCAAAGCCGTCCGCATCTACTTTCCGGTGTGCATCAACAATGCTTCCACTTGCGCTAGTGGCGCCAACCGCCGCGCAGTGGACCCTGCCTTGCTGGTTCCGGAATTCGCGCCGACAGCGGCTAACACTTTGCCTGCTAACTTCATTGGCCTGATTGTGCCGAACTCAGGGGACATTGCCAACGGCATCGGCCGCGCTGCCAATGGCTATACGCGCGGCGGGTTTGATAGCGACAAGATTCTGTGGAGCCCCCGCTTCGGCTTCGCTTACGATCTGACTGGCGATCAGAAGACAATCGTGCGCGGCGGTTTTGGCATTACTTATGACCGCATCCGAGGCGACGTCACAATTGATGCTATCTCGAATCCGCCCAATGTACTGATACCGAGACTGTTCTTTGGCCGGCTGGATGACATTCCCAGTCTGAGAGGCACAGACGGCGCGCGGGCGATCTCTAATATCATTGGCATTTCGCCTGATGGAGATTTACCCACCGTCTACACCTACAGTCTGAGCGTGCAGCGCAATATTGGCTGGAGCGCCACAGTAGATGTAGCTTACGTAGGATCACTGTCGCGCCATAACCCGCAGGCGAGGAATTTGAATGCTATTCCCTATCTGACAACCTTTCAGAGGGGGGCCCAGGATCCGACACGCTTCAGTGGTAGCGTCGTGCCGACTGTTGAACCCGGCCTGCCCACAGTCTATAGCCAGGCAGGATTCAATTTCAGCGGCGCGAATGTTCTACCCATAGACTTCTTGAGGCCATTCCCCGGTTATGGCGATATTAGCTTCCGCGAGTTCACCGGCACCGCCAATTACAACTCGCTGCAAGTGTCGGCTAATCGTCGGTTCACTCGTAGCTTGACCTTTGGCATCTCTTATACACTCTCAAAGACTTTTATAACCTCCGGGGATGATTTCGAGATTACCAATCCGGTTAGCAACCGGTTTTACGATTACCGGCTGGCGGGCTTCGACCGCACACACTTGTTTGTGGCTAACTATGTCTACGACCTGCCGAAGATCAGCCGCTATCTGGGCGATCGCCGGTTTACGCGAGCAGTGTTCGATAACTGGCAGGTCTCCGGTATTACGTCGTTTATTTCGGGGACCCCAACAGAGCTTGGCCTGAGCATCTCCGGCATCAATGCTGGTCAGCGCATCACTGGCTCCTTCACTGATGGGCCGCGCTTCTTTTTGAAGAGCGATCCCGGCCAGGGGGCAAGTGGGCTCCTGATCGATCCCAATGCCTTTGTTGTGCCGGGGATCGGCGATCTTGGACCGTATCCGCGCACTTACCTGCGCAATCCCGGAGTCAACAACCACGATATCTCGATCTTCAAAAACTTCCCATTGAGCGGCGAGGGCTCGCGCTACTTGCAACTGCGCTTTGAGTTCTTCAATGCTTTCAATCACACGCAGTTTGCTGGCATTAATGGCAGCACAAACCTGACCACAGCGACAGGCCAGACAGGCGCAGCGATATTCAATAACTACAATAATCTTTCGATCACCAATAATCTGCGGCCTGCCGGTTCAACATCACCATTAGGTCAGTTCTTCGGTGAGTATAATAGCGCGCGCGACCCGCGCATTATTCAACTGGCAGTGAAGGTGTATTTCTAATGTCCGACGTCCAAGTTAATGCGTATTGCGTGATCCGTAATGCGTAATCAGTAGATCACAAATTTCATCTTTGTCCCGAAGGGACAACTGATAATAGCCTAGCAGTTTACTGCTGGGAGGTAGCGATAACAATCAGGCGAGTCCCGAAGGGACAATTGATAATAGCCTAGCAGTTTACTGCTGGGAGGTAGCGATAACAATCGGGCGAGTCCCGAAGGGACGACTGAAAGATCGAAGCGAGCGGCAAAATGATCCATTCGCGGCATGATAACAATCAGGCGAGTCCCGAAGGGATGACTGAAAGTGGATTCAGCCGTCCCTACGGGACTTGGTTTTCCCCCTTAGCTCTCCCAGCGATAAATCGCTGGGCTACTGTCAAGCGTCCCTACGGGACGATTTCGCGGTTTACTGGTAATCTGTAATGCGTAAATAGGGTCTCTGGTAATTCCCATGATGAAACGCTGATTTCATCAAAGAAACAGGACAATATGGCGGATCCTGGCATGGCAAACGCAATATGTTGATGTTTCATCGATGCGACAACTGTTTCAACACGGAAATAACCAAAGAGCCCGTAAATATATTGGCCGTCCAGAATAATATCCGACTTGTTCGATGGCTGGGTTGCCGAATGTACATATGGTTTCCCAAGGGAGCGGATGTTCTTTCGTCAGGCCGATATAAAACTGTGATTAACTGGCTCCTTACGGATTACGCATTACGGAGAACGTCTTAAAGACCAAGAATGGAGGAATATCTATGCGGCCGATTCAAATTCTAGCAATTGTTTTACTCTGCGCTCTCGTCGCTCCCGGACAGAGTAACAGGGGCGGCATCAGTGGAACGGTCCTCGATGTAAACGGCGCTGCTGTGCCGGGGGCAACGGTGACCGTTACCAATGTGGGAACCAACCAGAAGTTGAAACTCACTACTTCAGAAATGGGCGTCTATTCCGCCGCTTCGCTTGAACCGGTAGTCTACAGCATTACGGTGGAAGCGCCGGGATTCAAGAAGGCAGTTGTTTCTAATGTGAAAGTGGACACGGCAATCACGGCAACCGTTAATGTGACCCTCGAACCCGGCGGTGTGGCGGATGAGGTCACCATTACGGCCGACGCGCCTTTAATCAGCCGCGAATCGGGCACGCCCGGCCAGACTATCACCGAGCGCCAGATCGTGGATATACCGCTCAACAACCGAAGCGTGCTCGACCTTGCCTTAACAGTTGGCAATGTTACTGGAGTCGCTGGAACCGAAGACCCGGAATTAGGCTCAGACATTCCTGTTCCCGGCTTCAATCTCAACGTCAATGGGGGGCGAGCCGGAAGCACGGCAATCCTCGCCGATGGCGCAGCAAACACAGGAGTCGGCCTGGGGCGGGCGCTGGTCACGTTCTCGCCTGACACGGTGCAGGAATTTACTGTACAGACGTCCAATTTCTCAGCCGAGTATGGACGGACCGGCGGTGGCGTGATCAATATGACCACGAAATCGGGCACGAATAAATATACCGGTCAGTTCTCCTGGTACCACCGCAATCCGTCGTTAAACGCGGCCCCTTTCACCACCAGCGCCGTCAATCGCCCGCAGTCCAATCGTCGGCAGCACCAGTTCGGCCTCATTGTCGGCGGGCCGGTGCAGTTACCCAGGAAGCTCTTCGGGCCGCTGGGCTATGACGGCCGTGACCGCACGTTCTTCTTCGTAGCGTTTGAGCCGCGTTATTACTTTGACGGCAGCCAGGGTACCCTTCTGTTGCCGACCGAGGCCATGCTTCGCGGCGACTTCAGCAACGCGGTGAGAGTTAACGGAGGCGTTGCCCCTCGTGATGTGGTCGAACGGTTCGGATTGCAAACGCAGATACAGGACGCCACTATTTATAACCAGTGGATAGTGACAGGAAGACAGTTTCAGAGGGCCACTCTGGCAGCGGGAGCGACTTACCCGGTCTTCCCCGGCAACGTCATCCCGGCCAACATGCTGGATCCTCTCAGCCAGGATCTGCTGAAGTATCTGCCCAAGCCCGGTGAATACTTCCTCTCTGATGGGAATTTGCGCAACTATGTCATCCCGAACTTCATCAAGAACCTGGAACAGCGTCTGACAATCAAGATAGATCAACAACTCGGCGCGAAGAACCGCCTCAGCGGGCGATACACTCAAGTTCCGATCCGAGGCGACCGCGGGCGCGGTGATTTCCAGGTCGGCAGAGATGAGATCAATACCGGGGGCACCGACTATAGCTGGTCGAAACAGCTCCTGCTGACCGACACACATATCTTTTCTCCTACGATGATTAATGAGCTGCGACTCAATTACACCTACGGCAGGTTCACCCGCAACCTTCCGCCGATGTTCGATGCCCAGACGGGACGGAACTTCAGCCGAGAGGTTGGCTTGCCCAGCCTCACTCCAGGCGGATTGCCCGAGTTCGCTACCGGCGCGTCATCTATCGGCTTCAGCCAGTCGCAACAGAACGAGAATGTCGAGCATAGCTACGGCATTGCCGATACCTTCTCCTGGGTGCGCCGTCAGGTGACCTGGAAGTTCGGCGTCGATCTGCTGCAACAGCAGCTCAAGACCGTCCCCATGTTTGGCGCTTCAGGCGGCAGGTATGAATTCAACCGGAATCGCACCCTCACCAACAGCAACGGCCTGGCAAACGGCGCCGGCGGCATAGAGTTCGCGCAGTTCCTGCTCGGCACCTACAATCTGGCCACACTGCGTGACATTGTGATCCCTTACTATTACCAGTGGAATTCAGCAGCCGGCTTCGTCCAGAGTGATTGGAAGGCGCGCCCGAATCTGACGCTGAATCTCGGCCTGCGCTATTCGCTGCAATTGCCGCGAACCGAGAAGTACGATCGCCAGGGGGCATTCCTGCCGGAGCTGGCCAAAGAGTTTCCACTGCCAACGCCGGTGACGCTGCCGACCGGGCGAGTAGTTACTTCCGCGCTGGTGCCCCCATTCGCTTATTCCGGGCGTGGAGGGCGGTCGCGTTATATCTTCCCGGTTGAGAAGACCAGCTTCGAGCCGCGCTTCGGACTGGCCTGGGTGCCCAGGATATTGGGAATAAATGAATCCGGGCGGCTCGTCTTGCGCGGTGGCTACGGATTGTCTCATGCGCCTCTGACTGGCATGGGCCGTAACCCTTCGCCTGATTTCGCTTCCGGCACCACCGACTATGGCACCTTCGATAATCGGGTGCAAAATCCGGGCTTCGCCGCGCGGATCTGCTGCAATGTTCCGGTGTTCAATCTGCGGACCCCTGAACAGTACCTCGGCATCCCTGACGATGGCCTGGTCTTTCTCCCCGGCATCAACATCGCTGCCAACGCGGTTTCGGGGAATGCCCGTGTGCCTTATGTGCAGAGCTGGAGCGTGTCGCTGTCCTATCAACTGCCGCAGAATACGGTAATTGAAGCCTCTTACAACGGCGCTAAGGGGACCCATCTATTTCTCCCTCCGATCAATATCAGTCCGACGCCGTTTGATGTGGTGGAGGCTTATCTCGGGTTGGGCGTTGATCCGAATGCCGATGTGCCGGATCCGCTGGGCCGCTTGAACGCCGCCGGGACAGGTGTGCGCCTGATCAATCAGGGCACTCTGGGCGCCAAGTTTTTAGGGTTCCCGGTCCTGTTTGAGATGTTCAATGCCTCGGCCAACAGCATCCGCCATGCCGGCTCCATCAGAATCGAGCGTCGCCACGCTCGGGGGCTGTCGTACACGGTCAACTACACCTATGGTAAAGGGCTTGACGAGGCTTCGGACGCCGGAGATGTGAGGTTTGTGAATTTGAATGTCCGATCTCCGGGCCACGTCAATTTCGGGGCCCCACGATCTGCCGACCGATCGGTCTCGACGTTCGACATCAAACATGCTTTCAGCAGCACCTTTGTGTGGGATCTGCCTGTGGGGCGCGGTCGCCGGTTCTTTTCCCGCGCGCCGGGGGTGATCAACAGCATTATTGGCGGCTGGACGGCGAGCGGCAGCGGGCGCATTCAGGGCGGCATCCCGATGGTGGTCGTTTTGCGTGATGACAACCGGCTGGGGGTAGAAGGAAATGTGCGCGCCATCCGTCCTGATGTCGTCCCCGGCGTCCCCCTGCTCAATCCGCGATGGAGCCGCAGTTGCCCGACCGGCGCCGGTTGTGAGCCCTACTTCAATCCGGCAGCTTTCATGCGGCCGGCGAAGGGTACCCTTGGCAATGCCCCTCGCACATTCGATAATGCTCGCAGCCCGGTGCAGCACTTCCTTGATCTATCGATTCAGAAGAACTTCCCGTTCGGCGAAGGGAAGCGGCGCTTGCAAGTGCGCGTGGATTTCATCAATGCCTTCAACCATCCGATCTTTCGCGTCGGGAGGTTGGAAGATGCGGGCGAAATCTTCACCCTGCCGAGCGAGCAGACGATAAGCAACGCCGAGTACGATAACTGGAGGAATTTCGATCCCAACAACAGACCTGCGAGGACGACCCCGGCGGGCACAGCGACGCTGGCGCAAATCAATGCGCTCATCACCGGTTCGTTCGTCACAGGCACTCAGACTTTGCCGAAGGACTTCTTCCGCGTTCGGCTCCCGGAGGGATTCTTCTCAACGAACGCGAATTCATTCGATATCAGGACGCTGGAGGGGCTCAAGCTCTATCGCATGCGGCAGGCATACACAGCGGATCGGTGGGGATTTCTGGATATAACGTCGGGGCGATCCGGTTACACTCCCCGATTTATCCAGATCGCATTGAAGCTGTACTTCTAGAGCGATTGGCAAATCGGGCGGAGGGCCCCTGGAAGCGCGAGGCGGGTGGCTACAGCCGCTTTGATGACACAATAGAGTTGTTTTGAGGGCGCTCTCGCGCCCGAACTAGCGGTTGGGTTGCAGCTTACTGCCTACCGGTTTTTGAGGAACTTTACATGTCGCCCGTGTGATAACCAAAAATAATGAAAGCCTGGGAGCGCCTCTCATCCTTGCCTGCTTACTTGCGATTAGCGCAACATGGGCAAGCAAGGTGGGGCACCCTCCGGGTCGCGGCGCTCCCAGGGCATTTCTGAGGAGTCTTTCAGACGGCTCGTGCGACGCGAGAGAAATAATGAGAACAGCGCAGTTGGAAGAAGGAGTGCCCGCCTGCCTACTGCCTTCTGTTCTCTGAGGAGGGCTCGTGCGACGCGAGAGAAATAATGAGAACAGCGCAGTTGGAAGAAGGAGTGCCCGCCTGCCTACTGCCTTCTGTTCTCTGAGGAGGTGCTTTGTCTGAAATCAAATCAACACAATTGACGCGCCGGGTGGTGGGCGAGAATATCTGGCTCTCTTGCGCGGCGGATGAACAAACAAGTCTCGATGCAATTGCGCGTCTGACTGCGCATCAACTTCGCCCGGAAGTCCTTGAATCTGAGCAGGTCGTCGGACAGGCTATGCTGGCGGAGCTGGAAGCAGTCGCGCGAGCCAAGGAGGGCCCTGTGGTGATGATCCTGCTGGGTGGACGGGGGGCCCAGGCGCTGCATCGCTTGCTGGGAGAACGGGCGCGGCGAGGGCGCGACGATCTGATTGCCAGGCTGCGCGTCTTCACCCAGGATGCGCTCGCGCCGATGCGGATGTCTAATAGCTTGAGTTTCGTCCGCGATTTCGAGCGATTGCTGGGCGAAGAATTCTTTGCCCAGGTCAAAAGTTTCTCTCCAATGCGTACCGATGCGCCGGATCTGGAGGCTGAACTGGCCGGTTATGCGCAAAAGCTGGAAGCTCTGGGCGGCGCAGATATCTTCTTTCTCGGCCACGGCCCGGAGCCACAGGGCAATTCACATCTGGCTTATATCAAACCTGGATCGGGCGCAACGGCGACCGATGTAGCGGGGCTGATCCCTATCTCACCAAGCATCCTTGAGCACCACATCGCCAAGTTCAAAGCTGGCGGCAGCCCGGTCAATGCTGATGACGAAGCTGAATGCCGCCGCGCCACGCATATTCTGACGCTGGGGCCAGCCGCGATCTTGAACGCTAAACGAGTCGTGCAATCGGTCGTGGATGCAGCCACAGCTCCGGCAAAACGGGAGACCTACCGGCGAGTGATGGAAACCGAAATCGCCGATGATAGCCTGGAGCGCGCCCGCCAGCTTGACGCCAATCCAGGTTTGTGGGTACGATTGCATCCGAACTTCAGATCACTGGTGCTGCCAGATGTGCTGGAGTAAAACGTCTTAACGTCCGACGTCTATACGTCCTACGTCTGACGTCGAACATCGGACGTTCAGACGTAGGATGTAGTCGAAAATTATGGTCATCATGCTTACAAACTATTTAGACACTGCTCAGCTCGCGCCGCCGTTGCCGGAGAAAGATTCGCCGTCGCTGGCCGCTCGGTTGAGCGAACTCAGCGACCTTCAGGTCTATCCGCGCTCGCTCGCCGCTACTGATCACAAACTCTTCTTTCTCGGACGCCGTGAGGGGGAGAAATATCTCGGCATCCTTTCCCAGGGGGGCCCTCAAGGGGCCACAGATTCAAAGTCGGGCTGTGGCTTCATCGGAGAAGCGAGAGAAGTAATTGTGGATGGAACGGCGATGAAACTGATGCTGGGCCGGACGAATGCGGCCAATGCCGCGGCTTTGCGAGGGGCCCTGCCTTTTCTCCGTCCCCGCACGCTCGGCCTGAGGAAATCGGCCGGCTGCGGTGATCGGCTGGGGCTGGCCACTCCTGGGCACATTCGCGCGATTCGTCGTTCAACTATGCTGCCGATTCTGGCCCAGCAATCCATACGGGAAAATGCGCGAACCGGGCGCACGCCGCAAGAGGTGATGGATGATGCAATGTGGGCCGTCTTTCAAGAGGGCTGGCGCGACGGCTTCGGCGCCGATGCCGATCACTTGAAGACTACAGCAGATATTGATTCTTGCGCCGCTGCCGGGTTCACCTTCTACACCATCGATCCCGGCGAGCATGTGGATAATGAAGCCGACACCGCTCCGGTCGAATCGCTGCGGCAAAAGGTCGCCTCGTTGCCCTGGGGAGAACTTGAGACAAACTGGGGGGCCCTGTGGCGGCAACTGGGGGCCCGCCCGATTGATCTGAGCCGATTTGTCGTGAGCTTGAGCGAAGAAGACCTCCTGAGAGCGGCAGCCAAGTATGGCCGCGTGGTGGCGCATACGGTGAAGATGTATCGCCATCTGGAGCGAGTAATGGATGGCAAACCGTTCGAGCTTGAGATGAGCGTGGATGAGACGGAGACGGTCACGACGCTGGCTGAACACATCCTTATCGCGCATGAGCTTAACCGGCTGGGGGTAAAGTGGGTGAGCCTGGCCCCGCGCTATGTTGGCGCTTTTGAGAAGGGCGTGGATTACATAGGCGATCTAGTGGAGTTCGAGCGATCGTTCGCCGAGCATCTGGCGGTAGCCAGAGCGTTTGGTCCCTACAAGCTCAGCTTGCATTCCGGCTCAGACAAATTCAGCATCTATCCGATTGTTGCGCGGCTGGCCGGAGAGCTGGTGCATCTGAAGACGGCAGGCACGAGTTATCTCGAAGCCCTGCGCGCCATCGCTCAAATTAATCCATCGCTCTTCCGCCAGATCGTAGCTTTCGCCAGGGAACGCTATTCGATTGATCGCGCCTCTTATCACGTCTCGGCGCAGGTGGAGAAGATGCCGGAGGAAAACGCATTGTCCGACGATAAGCTGGCGACGCTGCTGGATGATTTCCATGCGCGGGAAGTGCTGCATGTCACCTTTGGATCGGTGTTGCGCCATGCGGATCTCCGTGAGCTGCTCTTCGCTACTTTGCGCAGTGATGAAGAGGTCTACTACCGGATGATTGAAACGCACTTCAACAAACATTTCGCGCCGTTTGATCAGGCGACAGCCGCCGGAGACTGAGAGGATGAATCTAGCAGAATTGACCCGAATGTATGACTTCACCGGACGAACGATTGTGATCACCGGCGGAACCGGAGTTCTGTGCAGCGCAATGGCTTCCGCCCTTGTCGGCTGTGGCGCAAACGTTTCGCTTATTGCCCGCAACGAGAAGAAAGGCGCAGCAGTGCTTTCGCAACTGGATGGGCCGGGCCGCGCAATTATCGTAGTAGGCGATGTGCTGAAATCGGATACGCTGGCGCGGGCAGCCAGGCGCGTAGTAGCCGAATTCGGTCGCATAGATGGGTTGATTAACGGCGCCGGGGGCAACAACCCGCAAGCGATCACGCGGCCGGATCTGTCGTTCTTCGATCTGCCGGAAGAAGCGATGCGCTATGTCTTTGATCTGAATCTGCTGGGCACAATCCTGCCGTGCCAGATATTCGGCAAGCAGATGGGAGAGCAGGGCGAAGGAGTAATTTTGAATATCTCTTCGATGAGCGCAATACGCCCGCTGACTCGCGTGATAGGTTATTCAGCAGCTAAGGCCGGGATCAACAACTTCACTCAATGGCTGGCCGTCTATCTGGCCCGAGAGTATTCACCGCGCTTGCGCGTCAATGCTATTGCTCCCGGTTTCTTCCTCGGCGAGCAGAACCGCAATCTATTGATCGATCCGGAGACGGGCCAACTGACGCCGCGCGGTCAAACGATAATCGCGCACACGCCGATGGGCCGCTTCGGCGAGCCGAAGGATCTGCTGGGCACGGTGCTCTGGCTGCTCTCGCCTGCCTCGGCGTTCGTCACCGGCATTGTGGTTCCGGTAGACGGCGGTTTCTCAGCATTCGGCGGAGTGTAGTTTATAACTTGTAGTTTATAGCGGCGCCCGCCTCGCCGGATCTTCTCATTCTCGGTCTCAAACAATTTTTTTCAATCAGCTCAAACAAAATCGGGATCACACCGCGTCATTATTTCATGAGCAGACAATCCTGCGCGCTCGATCACACAGGCAATCGCCTTGATGTGCGTGGGTGCCCATCGGTGGAGAAGAGATTTGGAAGAGAAACAGATCATTGAGTATTTCTTTGCCGCCAGGACTGAAGAGGCGTTCTGCGCCTTGTTTGAGGCGGTCTGCGCGCGTGTGCGCCGGTACTTCCTGCTGCGCGGGTTGGATGCTATGACGGCTGAGGAACTGACTCAAAATGTTTTCGTGAAAATCTATCAGCAGGCCGGAGAGCTGCGGGAAGCGGACCATTTTTATGGCTGGTTGTTTGCCATCGCGCGCAACGAAATGATCAGCTTCTGGCGGCGGGAGCAGTCACGGCTTGAGAAGATTGAATTCGAGCCACTGAGCGAGCAACACGCAGACTGTTTGATGATTGAGCCGGAGGTGATGCCGGCCATGCGATTGATGGACTTACTGCGGGCGCTCGAACCGGCTGAACGCGATCTGATACTGCTGCGATTTGTTGAAGGATTGAGTTACGAAGAACTGGCTGTTGCGCTCAAACTTCCGCTGGGGACGATTAAATGGCGAATCTTCAATGCCAGAAAGAAACTCTCGCGGATCATCGGCGCTTCGTCGGCGTGCCAGGTGCGACAGAGGATCAATTAATCTTTACCTTCTACGTTCAACGACTGATGTTAGAACATAGAACGTAGAACATAGAACGTAGAACGTTTTTATGAGACACGGAATTTCAGAGCTGGATTGGAGCGATTACCTGGATGGGCAGGCGACGGCTCAGGCGCGTGACCGTATTGAAGCGCACTTAATCGGCTGTCTGGAATGCTGGGAGTTTTACGAGCGGATGTCCTGCGCCACGCAGGAATTACTTGAAGCGGGCGAAGAGGCTCGTCAGGGGCTCACAGTAGAAGACCGGAGACTACACGCAATGCTGCGAGGGGTCTTTTCTCGGCTCAGAACCGGCGATTCTGGGGCCCCTGAACATTCTCAGGTGCGGAGGCAATTGGACGCGCTGGAGACGGTACTGACTCCGTTCTGCGGGAGGCAAGCAGCCGTGCGCGCGCTTCACGCTGCGGCCAAAAACTCTCCCGCCCGCTCGCTTGAGCAGGTGACGCCGGCTAACTGGGAATCATTTTTGAAGAAGCTTACTGCTATTGCTGCGGCAATGTGCGGTGAAACCTTTGCCAGCTTGATCAGAGAACAGGGGCAATCTTGAATAGTCCGTAATGCGTGATGCGCAATCCGTAGAGGTTCTGGTAACCAGTTGGCGCGCAGAGTTGGGCATATAAGCATAGCTATAGACCTTGAGAAAAAGTTTGTGGTAAGTTCGGGCGCCAAGCGGTGCTCAAAACAGATTAAATTTAAAGTATGCGTTTAGCGTGGCAAGAAGCAGCGGCGTAGCCGCTAAAGGATATAAGTAACAGGCCCCGGCGAGTCGGAGACTCGCCGCACATCCGTAGCGGCCACAGCCGCACAATTTACAAACACGCTAAACACGTACAATTTAAAATTGTTTTGAGGGCGCTTGGCGCCCGAACCTGCTGTAATCTTTTTCTTGAAATCTATAGTTCCGAATTTAGCGCCGATCTGTTACAGGAGCCATCGGTAGATTAATAGAAGAAGCTTCTTTGGCCTATTACGCATTACGCATCACGCATTACGCATTATTACTTTTATGCTTGCTGCGCGGATCACACCCAGAGTTGTAGCCTTCGGACTGGCAGGAGAGATGTTGCTGCTGAGCCTGTTGTACCTGCCAGCGGCAGCAGGCTGGACATCGCGGTTCCGACTGACCGAGGCCATTATAATGACGATTGCCGGGATGGTTGCCTATGGAGTCGCGCTGCTGCTCAGTCTGGAGGTGGCAGCCGAATACCGTCAGGCGCACTGGGCGCGGCTTGCCTGGTTGCTGCTGGCGGCAAACGCGGCGATTTCGCTGGTGAAGAGGTCTATTGGCAGCCCGCTCTTCGACTTCCTTATGGAGGGCTACAGGACAAGTCCGCTGCGCGGCTTGCTGGATAATCTGCTGGTTGTGCCGGCCAATCTTTGCCTGCTCGGCGGACTGCTGGCGATGTGGTGGGCATTTCACCGGATCGGGCTAGGATTCAAAATCGAGCGGCGCTACTGGGCGGCGATGATAGGGGTGGCGGCGCTGTTCCTGACGCTTCTAGTGTTTCGAGGGAGCCTGTCACAGGGCCAGTCACCTTATTTAATCAGCCGCATTATGCAGCCTCTGGGGTTGATGCTGCTGGGAGTGATTTCGGCCTTCGGGTTAGTGTTGCATGCTTATGCAGTGCAGATGGGCGATGGCAGACTATCGGCAGTGATGCGCTGGCTGATGTTCTATGTCCTGCTGCGCGGCGTGCTGGTATTGTTGCGCGGGTTGCTCAGCCCGAAACTCCCGCTGGCACTGGATATTCCTTCAGACCTTGATGAGTGGGTATTCGATCTGTTGTGGCAGGTAGTGCAATGGGCAGCGGCAATGGCTGCCGCCTGCCGCGCACAATTGACGGTCAGCGCAGCGCAGCAACTTGAGCAATTACGAGCGGCAAAAGCAGCAGTTGTTACTACGTAAGATCGGGATATGATCAGGGGCCCCTCTGAAGGTTACGGCGCAGTTTAAATCGCTTTCATTAGATTGCAATTCAGCCGATTGGTTCGATCTGGCGGCGAAGCCCGGGTGGTAGCGCTGCCTCCCAACCGGCCCGCCGCTATAGGTCTTCGGGAAAGATCCTTCTTCAGTTCGGACGTCGGGCGCCCTCAAAACAAGTTTATTTTTAGAATTGTTTTGAGGGCAAAAACTTCGGGCGGTTTTGAGGGCGTTGCACGCCTGAAGTATTTGGCCCTCAAAACCGCCCGAGCCTGCGGCAATCTTTTTCTTAAGGTCTATAGCTTGCTGCCAGGCTATTGAGCGACAGGTCGCTGCCGCAAGCGGCTGTAGCTTTTTACATTTGGTTTGGAGGAACACCTATGAATTCAGAGACGACAAGAGCAATTCGAGTATCTATTCTGGTAGGTTTTGTAATTATGGCCCTGTCTTCCTCGCCGCTGCCGGCTCAGGAAGCGCGGGGCACAATAACGGGCAAAGTCACCGATACCAACAAGGCAGTGGTTGCCGGGGCGTCGGTGAAAGTCACGAATCTGGCAATGGGGACAACCCTCTCGCTGGTGACCAATGAAGAGGGGATCTTCCATGCGCCTTACCTGATACCGGGAAGTTATCAGATCACAGTTGAGATGATGGGATTCAAGAAATATATTCGTGACGGCATCCTCGTCCGGGTTAACGACATCCTGGAGATAAACATCGAGATTGAAGTTGGAGCAGTAGATCAGACGGTGACGGTCACTGCCGAAACTCCGGCGCTGGAGACGGCTTCCGGTTCTATGGGAAAGGTCATAGACTCGCGGCGCATCTCAGAACTTCCCATGCCGCATGGCCAGCCTTATAACCTGATCGGATTGGCCGGCGGCGTTGCTTTCACTCGCGATCCGCGACTGGATCGTCCGTTCGAGCCAACCCATATCGTCGGATACGCAATGGATGGAACGCGGGCCAACCGCAGCGACGTCACCATCGACGGCGCGCCGGCCACATCAACGGCAGGCAATAACGAAGTCATCTCTTCGTATGTTCCTCCTGCAGATATTATTCAGGAGTTCAAGGTACAGACGGCGACGTTTGATGCCAGCCTGGGCAATACTGAAGGCGGAGTCACCAATCTGAGCCTCAAGTCGGGGACCAACCAGCTTCACGGCACTGCCTACTGGACGAAGATGGCGCCCAGTTTGTTTGCCAACGATTTCTTCGCCAACAGGAATGGGATTCCAAAGACGGATTTCACTTATGACCGGTGGGGCGGAACGGCAGGCGGGCCAGTGCTGTTTCCCAAACTGTATAATGGGCGCAGCAGAACGTTCTTCATGTGGGGCTATGAAGGCATTCACGAATCCAGGCCGCGCAATAATGGTGTGCCGACCGTGCCGACTGAGAAGATGAGAACCGGCGATTTTTCTGAGCTGCTGGCGCTGGGGCCCCAGTACCAGATTTATAATCCGTTCACGCGCCGCGCCATTGCCGGCGGCCGGTTCCAGCAAGATCCGTTTCCCGGCAATATCATCCCTCCGAGGTTGATCAATCCCATTGCCAGGAACTTCGTCGATAACTATCTGGCCAAGCCGCGAACTGCTGGCAACCCGGATGGCACTAACAATTTCGCCAATCCCAGTCTGCCGGAGATAATCACCTACTACACGCACACGATTCGAGTAGACCACACGGTGAGCGAGAAGCAGAGAATATTCGTGCGCGGGAGCTTCTATAAGAGAGACAGTAATTACAACAACTACTTCGGCAACATTTCCACAGGCAACTGGTTCCAGTTCCTGTCGCGAGCCGGCACGATTGACGATGTATACACATTCAATGCGACTACAGTGTTGAATGTGAGATACGGGTACAACAGGTTCGTGCGAGTACAGGCAGGAAATCCAGGCGCCAAGGGCTTTGATCTGACAACACTGGGATTCCCCGCCAGCTACAACAATCTGATACCAAGCGATATCCGGCATTTCCCACGCTTCGATATTGCAGGCTACCAGGGCACAGGTACTCCAGGCCAGTGGATGCCTACCGACACTCACTCGATTATCGCCACACTGAACAAAGTGAAAGGCACCCATTCGATCAAGACCGGCATGGAGTTCCGCGCCTACCGCGAGAACAACATCTTCTCCGCTAACGACCAGACGGGCACTTTCACTTTTGACACAACCTGGACGCGAGGGCCGCTCGACAATTCACCCGGCGCGCCTGGGAACCTGGGCCAATCGTTTGCCGCTTTCCTTCTGGGATTGCCTACTTCAGGCTCTATCAATCAGCCTGCCAGTTACGCCGAGCAGTCAACTACCTGGGGCCTCTTTGTTCATGACGATTGGAAGGTGAGCCCCAGGCTGACGATCAATATCGGATTGCGCTACGAGGTCGAAGGGGCATTGACGGAGCGATTCGATCGCAGCGTCACCGGCTTTGACTTCAATGCAGTGCAGCCGATTGAAGAGGCAGCCAGGGCGAACTATGTGCGCAATCCGACGCCTGAAGTGCCGGTATCTCAGTTCAATGTTCGAGGCGGGCTCCTTTTCGCCGGCGTAGGGGGACAGGGGCGTGGATTGTATAACACGCCGAAGAAGAACTTCATGCCGCGATTCGGCTTCGCTTATAAACTCACGGAAAAGACCGTGGTGCGCGGCGGTTATGGAATCTTCTTTGGATTCCTGGGAGCGCGGCGCGGCGATGTGGTTCAGAGCGGATTCAGCACCAGTACCCCCCTGACGGTGACCCTCAATAACGGATTGACATTCATTGAGACGCTGTCGAATCCGTTCCAGAACGGGCTTCAGACGGCTCCGGGAGCGTCGTTAGGCATCCGGACATTCCTGGGGCAGAGCATCACCTTCTTCAACCAGAACCCAGAGACGTCGTATATGCAGCGGTGGCAGATCGGGTTCCAGCGCGAGTTGGGCGGCGGGTTTGTTGCCGAAGCCAGCTATGTCGGCAATCGCGGGACAGATATAGAGATTGTTCGGAACCTGAACGTGACTCCACAGCGGTTTCTGAGCAGGAGCCCGGTGCGCGATGATGCAACCAATAACTATCTGGGGGCCAGCGTGCCGAACCCGTTCGCCGGATTGATGCCGTCTTCTGCCAGCGCAACCTTCAGATCGAGCACTATAGCGCGCGAGCGACTGCTTCGCCCATTCCCTCACTTCGACAATGTAACCTCGACGACCTATGACGGGTACTCGTGGTATCACTCGTTGCAGTTGGGATTGGAGAAGAGATTCTCAAAGGGCTATCTGGTAGGAGTCAATTACACCTTCTCGAAGTTCATGCAGGCCACCGAGCTTCTCAACCAGGATGATCCTCGACCGGCGGAAGTGATCTCGGATCTGGATCGTCCGCATAAACTGTCAATCAGCGGGATCTACGAATTGCCGTTTGGCAAAGGGCGACCGCTCCTGGCCGGCGTCAACAAGTTTGCGTTGAAGATAATCAGCGGCTGGCAGATAGCGGGAATCTATACATTCCAGAGCGGGGCCCCCCTGGAGTGGGGGAACATCATCTTCAACGGAGACTTGAAGAGTATCCGACTGCCGGAGGAGCAGCAGACGGTTGATCGCTGGTTCAATACCGATGCGGGATTCGTGAAGGCTTCTAATCAGCAGTTGGTGAGAAACGTTCGCACATTCCCGTTCCGATTCGGCTTCATTCGCGGCGATAAGATCGACAACTATGATCTCTCGGTGATCAAGAAGACAGATGTCGGCGAATCCAAGCGCATCGAATTCAGAGCCGAATTCTTGAATGCTTTCAATCATCCGCTGTTCAACGCTGCGCAGTTGAACCGGGATCCAACATCGGCAAGCTTCGGCAGGTATAATTCGTCCACGCAAGCGAATTATCCGCGCCGCATCCAGCTTGGGTTGAAGTTCGTGTTCTAAACGAAAATGGCAGGCGGTATATACGTCCGACGTCGCCGCGTCCTACGTCCGACGTCGGACATATATCCTACGTCGCTGCGTCCTACGTCTGACGTCGGACATATATCCTGCGTCGCCGCGTCTTACGTCCGATTTGCTGCGCGAGCGGCATTGAGAAGTAGCCGGACGTGAAACGTCTGGAACTTTTTAGGCTCCAGGGAGGAGAGAGTTTATGAGCCGGAGACTAAAACACGGCTATTGGCGCATCGCGCTACTGTTCCTGTCATTAACCATAACGGCCGGCGCGCAGGAGTTTCGCGGCTCGCTCACGGGCAGAGTTACCGACCCTGCGGGCGCAGTGCTTCCAGGGGCGACAGTCAGCATCAAGAACGTAGAGACTAATATCGTCTCCACAACTACTACCAATGAGGACGGCAGCTACAACTTCCCTCTACTGCTGCCCGGCAAATATGCGCTCACGGTCGCCAATCAAGGATTTAAAACGGCGCAGCGCGAAGGGATCGAGATTCGCGTCGCCGACAAACTGACGCTGGACATAACGCTGGAGATAGGCGTGGCGGAGTCGGTCACAGTAATAGATTTAGCGCCGATGCTGGAGACCGGCTCGGTCAGCGCAGGAACGATTGTCACCGGCGAGCAGATCAGTGAATTGCCTTTGACCGAAGGCACTGCCTATCAGTTGGCAACCCTTGCGCCGGGCATCTTCTACACCGGCAACCCGCTGTTTACCGGCCCCGCTGCCAATGGCAACCTGGCCGCTTTCCGCTCAAACGGCGCTACCGGCCGTAATCAGATCACTCTCGACGGCTCGCCCAATTATGCATTTGACGGCGGTGTTGGTTTCTCGCCGCCGGCAGACGCTGTTCAGCAATTCAAGATCCAGACCAGCGTCTTCGACGCGCAGCAGGGCTACTGCGCCGGGGCGACCGTCAACGTTGCCGTCAAGAGCGGGACGAACGATTTGCATGGCTCGCTCTGGTACTTCAACCGAGATCGGAGCCGCACTGCGAACAACTTCTTCTCGAACAGGACAGGGGAACCGCTGCCTGAAAGGACATATCACCGCTTCGGCGGAGTGGTCAGCGGGCCGGTGTACCTGCCCAAAATCTACAACGGGCGCGATCGCGCCTTCTTCCTCTTCTCCCACGAGCGCATCAAGGACAATACGGCAGAGCCTCAGCTCTTTACTGTGCCGACTGAGAAGATGCGCCGAGGCGATTTCTCGGACCTGCTCAACCTCCCGACGCCCACTCTGATCTATGCCCCGGCGACTGCGCCGCAGGGGGGCACCGGCAATTTCAATCGGACGGCCTTTCCCGGGAACATCATTCCCGCCAACCGAATAGATCCGGTCGCAGCCGCATACTTCAGTTACTATCCGCTGCCGAACACTGCTGGCAACGCGGATGGCACGTTGAACTACTTCTCGAACATGAACCGGAGATCAAACTACAGGGCGTGGCTCACCCGTATTGATCACAAAATCAGCCGGAACCAGTCGATCTTCGTCAAGTATTATCGCAGCTTCAATCCAGAAGATCGTTACAACTGGGCAGGCGTAGTAAATGGGTTCCCTATCACAAAGGGCTTTGAGTACCGGACCAACAATGGGGGTAACATAGATTACACAATCACATTGTCGAATACTATGGTGCTCGATTTGCGGGCGAGCTTCAACCGATTTGCCCAGGAACGCCGACCGGCGCAGGAGTTCGATCCGGCGCAGTTAGGGTTCACCTCTCAGGCGCTCTCCGTAATGCGCGGTTACCGATATCTGCCGCGATTCGACATCAGAACTTACGATGCTATGAGGCCCGTCCGGTCTATTCTGGGTTCAAACCGGTCTGATTATAATGCCGGTCTACTGCGCCCATTCCAGATGGGGTCATTCCAACCCACAGTGACACAGATTTTCGGGAACCATGCCGCGAGGTATGGATATGATCTGCGCATCATCCGCGAGAACTTCACCAGCAACGGTTATCAGGGCGGGCGGTTCTTCTTTGACGGAGTATTCACGAGCCCGGCTTCCAACTCTTCCAGCACGGTGAGGAACGCTTATGGACGAGATGTGGCAGCGTTCCTCTTAGGAATTCCTTCTGCTTCAACATCTCAGAGCTTGATCGATAACCCGATCAGCTACTCGGTGCAGTCCGTCTTTCACGGCCTCTTCTTTCACGATGATTGGCGGGTGACGCCGAAGCTGACTCTGAATCTGGGGTTGCGCTACGAGCTGGAGACGGGACTGACAGAGCGGTTTAATCGCATCGTCCGCGGATTCGATCTGACGACACCCAGTCCGATTGATGGGGCGGCGCGGGCCGCTTACACTGCGGCCTATAACGCCAATCCGAGCAATTTCCCGCTCCCGCCCGATAGGTTCCGTGTGCTCGGTGGGGTCACCTTCGCAAACGACAATGATCGGGCCATCTGGAATGCGGACAGGAGCAATCTCCAGCCGCGTGTTGGCGTTGCTTATCAATTGAACGAGAAGACGGTGCTGCGCGGCGGGTTCGGCGTCTTCATGGCTCCGTTCCAGGTCGAGGGCCCTAACCAGTTGGGCTTCTCCGGCTCGACGCCGTTCGTGCCGACAAATGATAACGGCAGGACTTTTATTGCGACTCTCAGCAATCCATTCCCCACCGGTCTTCAGGAGTCCCCCGGCGCCGGTCTCGGCCTACTGACCAATGTCGGGCGTGATCTCGGCTCGTTGAGTGCCCCCCTCATTCCTGCTGATCGCAAGAACGCCAAGTTCGCGCGGCTGATCTTCGGCATTCAATGGGAATTGCCGGGACAATTAGTTGTCGAGGCCAACTTCGTCACTGCGTGGGGCTACGATCTGGCCGTCAATAGGAATTTGAATTTCGTCCCGCGTCAGTATCTAGGAGATACGCCGGCGACCGACAGCGCAGCCAATGCCTTCCTTGCTACCACGATACCTAACCCATTCAGGAACCTGTTGCCGAGAACGGGAAGTCCACTACATACTGCGACGACCATCACCCGCGCGCAGTCGTTGCTGGCGTTCCCTCAGTTCACCAACCTGTGGGTACAACAGTACAACGGCAGCAACAGGTACAACTCGTTGCAATTTCAAGCGCAGAAGCGGTTCTCCAGGAGCCTCACTTTCACCGGAACCTATACCTGGACGCAGCTACGGGAGAAGGTGAGTTATCTCAATCCTTCTGACCCTGATCTTGAGAATCGCATCTCGCCCGACGAGCGACCGCACCGCTACACGATTGCTGCTATCTATCAGTTGCCTGTGGGTCGAGGCCGCCGAATAGGCACTAACCTGAACCACGTTCTTGATGCCATTGTCGGCGGGTGGCAGCTCAACGGTATATGGGAGTGGCAAGCAGGCGAGCCGTTCGTGCTCAGTAATCCTCTGTACTTTGCTGGCGATGCGACGCAGTTGAGGAGCCGTGTCGGCCAGCGAGATGAGCAGGGGCGAAAGTATGGCATTGAAATCTCGGCTATCGATTCCGGCCTTGTCAGGCTTTCTTCTTTCGGCTTGCGCAATGTCCCCACAACGCTGCCCCATTTGCGCAACATGCCGTATTTAAATGTCAACCTGTCGATCTCGAAGAACTTCAGGTTCTCTGAGACGAAACGATTGCAATTTCGCGCCGAAGCGCTGAATGCATTCAATCATCCATACTTTTCCGGGATCAACCTTGATCCCAGTAACGCGGCTTTTGGGTTCGTGACTACGCAGCGAAACAACCCGCGCGACATTCAGTTGGGAGCGAAGTTCACGTTCTGAATTGCGCCTGGGAGTACTAGGCTCCTTGCCTGTTCTGCGCTGTGGAAGTAATCTTATTGAAAAAAAAGAGTGAGTCGAATCCCCGGTAGGCAGGAGACTATCGCTCCCAGGATGCGTAAGAGTACGGATTTCAGTTGTAACTGCTCTGCGGGGACAGTTACATAAGTTTTCAGGCTGGCGAGAGACTGGCGCTCTCAAGAGTCAAGTGAATTAACGATGATCAAGAGGCGTGAATTCCTCAAACTCTCTCCCGTTCGGCCCGCGCCGAACCAGGGCTACTGGCTTCATGTCAGTCGCCCGGCAATGGCCTGCCGCTTCGAGGTGACTCTGCCGCTGTGGGACAGGAGCAGCGTGCTGATAGCTCGCCAGGCGCTGGACGAAGTTGATCGCCTGGAGCAGCAACTATCAATCTTCAGAGAGAGCAGTGAAGTGAGCTTCATCAACCGGAATGCCGCGTCGAACAAGGTTCGCGTCGAGCCATCGCTGTTTGCGCTGTTGCTTCTGTGCCAGGAGCTGTGGCGCGAAACCGAAGGGGCATTCGATATCACTTCGGGCCCCCTGAGCCGCTGCTGGGGATTTTTGAAGAGGCAGGGGCGCATCCCCGAACCTGATGAGCTTGAAGCAGCAAAATCGTTGGTGGGAGGCGACCATGTGCTTCTCGATAGCAAATCCGGCGCGATTCATTTCACGCGCCCCGGTGTCGAGATCAACCTCGGCAGCATTGGCAAAGGCTATGCGCTCGATTGCATTGCCGCGCTGATGCGCAACCGGGTGCGAACCGCTTTGCTGAGCGCAGGCTCTAGCAGCATCTACGCTATCGGGAGCGGGGAGCGGGCGTCGCGCGGATGGGTAGTTGGCGTGCGCCATCCGGGACATAATGACAGGCGACTGGCAGTGTTGACGCTGCGCGACCTGGCTCTGTCAACCAGCGGCAGCGAGGAACAGTTCTTCGAGCATAATGGCCATCGCTACGGCCACATCATTGATCCTCGTTCCGGGCTGCCGGCGCAGCGCGTTGCAGGGGTCACCGTGATCGCCCAATCGGCCGCAGTAGCCGATGCTCTGGCCACCGCTTTCTATGTCGGCGGACCAGAACTGGCCCAAGCTTATTGTTTGACTCACCGAGATGTTATGGTCATCATGCTGGAGAGCGGAGCCGAGCGCCCGATTATCTTCGGCAATAATGATAACTGCGATGTGGAGATAATTGAATGACTGACGGGACGCCATCTCGCCTCTTGAAGGCGCAGCAGGCGGCGCTGATAACTTTGCGAACATTGATCGGCTGGCATTTCCTCTATGAAGGCTATTATAAGCTGGCGCTGCCGGCCTGGAGCGTTGATGGAGTTCCTCTTGGGCCGTGGACTTCTGCTGGCTACCTGAGGATCGCCTCAGGGCCCCTCGCCGGATTGTTTCAGCGGTTGCTGGACGTCGGTTGGGGCCCGTGGATCGATAATGCAGTCAAGTTCGGTCTCCTGGTGATCGGCTTATCGCTCATCCTCGGACTATTTACCAGAGCGGGTTGTTGGGGCGCGCTCTTTTTCCTGGCGCTCTTCTATCTGCTTTCGATTCCATTGTCAGGGACTCATCAGCCGGGCAGCGAAGGGGCATATTTGATAGTTAACAAGACGATGGTGGAAGCCGCCGCCGTTTGCGTTTTGCTAGCATTTAATACCGGAGCGATAGCCGGGTTGGATCTGTTGCTGGCAAATAGAAAGCAGCGGCGGGCAAACGTCCTGCGTCCGACGTCGGACCTATAGACGTAGGACGTGGCGACATCGGACAAATGTAGAATGTCTATGAGGGAGTATTGGCTATGAATCTTACCGATGAGCAAAAGGAACTGGGACGGCGTAATTTCTTGAAGGCGATTGTCGGCGCGCCTGCGCTTGTCGCCTTTGGCGCGGCAGCAGTCGCTCGCGGCCCCCTCAGAGGGGGCCCGGTCAGAGCAGCTGTGATCGGGACGGGAGGCATGGGAAGGGGCCTGATAGCGCAATGCCAGAAGGAGTTCATCGATTTGAAGGCGCTGTGCGACATCAACCCTAAGCGCCGCCAGGCGGTGGCCGAGACGATGGTTAAGGCAGGGTGGCCCCAGCCCAGAGAGTATGCCGATTGGAGCGAGATGCTGGAAAAGGAAGATATTGAAGCCGTCATCATCGCCACTCCATTATGGTCCCACGCCGAGATAGCGGTCGGATGCCTCAACGCCGGCAAGCACGTCCTGTGCGAAAAGATGATGGCGAAGAGTGAAACGGAATGCTCGCGCATGATGGAGGCCGCGCGCCGCAACAGGCGAGTGCTCGAAATAGGCTATCAACGATTCTACAATCCCATCTACCAGGCCGCCTACAACAACATCATCAAGCAAGGATTGCTGGGCGATGTTTATACCGCTCGTCTGGTCTGGCATCGTAATGGGAACTGGCGGCGTCGGGAAGATCCCCCTTCGCCGGATTTCGATCCCGGCAAGTGGGGCTATCCCGATTGGGAGCACCTGTTGAACTGGAGATTGTATAAGCGATATTCAGAGGGGCTGGTGGCCGAATTGGGGAGCCACCAGCTTACAGTCGCCAACTGGTTCTTTGATGCCGTTCCCCAATCGGTCTATACCACAGGGGGCATCTATCGCCATAAGGATGGGCGTGAAGTGTTCGATCATGTCTACTCGACATTTGAATATCCAGGCGGGCGCACGGCCACGTTTTCGTCAATCGAATCAAATGCGTTTGAAGAGTGGTACGAAATGTACATGGGCACTAAGGGGACCTTGATTCTGGCAAAGGAGACCGATGCATATCTGTTTAACGAAGGAGAGAGCCAATCCACCAGAATTGAAGTCACGCAGCAGACATCAGGGCCAGTGGCCGATGCTTCTGCCACTCGCCCGGCCGGCTCGCCCGGTCGAACGATAAATGCAGCGACCGGAACTCAGGTAGATAGAGGAATCTCTTACAAGAATGAGATAGCGGAATTCTGTTCTGCTATAAGGACGGGCAAACCGGTCCGCTGCGGCCCGGAAAAAGCGATGAAGTCGGCAGTGGCCGTCTTAACAGCAAACGCTGCGGCAGAGAGACATGTTCGATTAGATGTTGTTGTCCCGTAGGGACACCGTGACAATTAGCCCAGCAGTTCATTGCTGGGAGCAGAAGCATCACCTACGCCTAGTCCCGAAGGGACGACTGAAGGCAGAAGTCATCTCCTAGTTCGGTCACGAGAGCGCCCTCAAAACAAGTTAAGTTTTGAGGGCGCTTTCGCGAATGAACTAACCGCAATATTTTTCTTAAGGTCTATATTGTCTTTCCCTGGAGGTTTACTATGTCTGATTCAAATCATTTAACCCGCCGAGAGTTCGTCAAGACGGCAGGAAGCGCCGCCACTGCATCACTCCTTTCAGTTAATCCTTCGCTGGCCCCAGCCTCACCTGCCCGGCGCCGCTACGCTATTGTTGGGACCGGAGATCGCGGCATCGGCATGTGGGGGCGTTCTCTGGTGCAGCGTTACGCTGATCTCCTGGAGTTCGTCGGCCTTTGTGACATCAACTCCAAGCGAGTAGCGGTGGCCAAAGAATGGCTGGGTGTCAATTGCCCCACTTTCACTAATTTCGATGAGATGTGCGACAAGACAAAGCCCGATCTTCTCATGGTCACAACCGTAGATGCTTTCCACAGCGAGTACATAGTTAAGGGATTGGACCGCGGCATGGATGTCATGACCGAGAAACCAATGGTAATCGATGAGGTGCAATGCCAGGCCGTACTGGATGCTGAAAAGCGCAACAAACGAAAGATCGTGGTGACTTTCAATTACCGATATGCGCCGAAGCATCAGAAGATCAAAGAGATTCTGATGACAGGAGAGATTGGCCGGGTGATCTCGGTGGATTTCAGTTGGTATTTGGATGTCTCTCATGGCGCCGATTATTTCCGCCGGTGGCATCGGTTGAAGTCGAAAGGTGGAAGCCTCTGGGTTCACAAAGCAACTCATCACTTCGATCTCATCAACTGGTGGCTCAATGCTGATCCGGTAGAGGTAACAGCCCAAGCTGGCCTCGAATTCTACGGAAAGAAGGGGCCCTTCCGCTCTACCAATTGCCGTGGCTGTCCTCATAAGTCAACATGCTCTTTCTACTACGACATCACAAAGAATCCGCGCCGGATGAGGCTCTATGCGGATTGCGAGGACGTAGACGGATACCACAGGGACGGATGTGTCTTTCGTGAGGATGTGGACATCTACGATACGATGTCAGCTCTGGTGAAATACTCCAATGGGATCACCATGAACTATTCATTGAACGCTTTTATGCCCATCGAGGGTTACCGCCTGGCTTTCAACGGCGAGAAAGGCCGCCTGGAAGTACGGGACTACGAGGCACAGCCCTGGCCAGTGGAGGAAGAGACGGAAATTTACATCACTAAGAATTTTGGCCAGCGCCAGAAGATCACTCTGCCGAAGGCCGAAGGCGGACATGGTGGTGGGGACAATCGTCTCCGAGACTTGATCTTCCGAAAGATTGATGCCCCAGAATATCTGCGGCTTCCCGACTCCCGCGCAGGCGCAATGTCCTGTTTGACAGGGATCGCTGCTCGCAAGAGTGTGGAGCAGAAGCGACCAGTCAAGATCGCAGAGTTGATTCGTTTCTAAGAGCTGTCCACGGAGTAGCCACAGAGCCACAAAGAGCGCAGAGATAATAAATAAAAGATTCCGTCGTCCGTCATCCGTCCGACCTCGGAGTGAAGACTACGTAATGCGTAATGCGTAAGTAAAACTGAGAGCGCACATCTTTGTTTTAGGGTTGCTATAGACCTCAGGTTCGGGTGCCAAGCGCCCTCAAAACAAGTAAAAATAGACCTCAAGTAAAAATAAACCTGTTTTGAGGGCGCCCGTGCGCCCGAACTGGAGGAGGATTTTTCTTAAAGCCTATAGGAAACAGTTAGACAGCAGTCAGCCCCGGCAGGGGCGGCAGACCGCTAACCCAGGGCGTCGGTCCCTGGGAAAAGGGAAGGCTATGAGCCAAGCCACGAAGGAGCGGCAGAACCGGCCTTCGGTGCCAAACCCTACAAACATGCGTCCTGAAACTGAACTTAAATGGCTTCTTACGCATTACGCATTGCGTCTGAAAATCCTATGTACAAAGTACTGTTAACTATCACACTCAGCATAGTGTCCCTGTTTGCTGCCGGGGCAATGGCGCAACAGCAGCGAACAGAGAAATCGGTGCGGCAAATGGAGAAGCTCGGTCGCGGTGTAGTTGCCATAAGGCAGGCGGATGGAAAAGTATTTGTAGGATGGCGCATGCTCGGCACCGACCCAGAAGCGATTGCCTTTAATCTCTACCGCATCACCGACGGCGGCAAGCCCGTCAAACTCAACGGCCAACCCATCACCGAGACTACAAGCTTCATCGACGAGAAGGCCGATCTGACGAAGACAAACTCCTATTTCGTCCGACCGGTGCTTGGCGGCAGAGAACAGAAGGCCAGCGCATCATTCGCCTTGCCTGCCGGCGCCCCTGCAAGGCAGTACATCTCAATCCCGCTTCAAACCCCGCAAGGCTATAGCCCTAACGATGCATCTGTGGGGGACCTCGATGGCGACGGCGAATATGAGATCGTTTTGCATCAGGTAGGAAGAGGGCGCGATAATTCGCAAGCCGGGATGACGACCGAGCCGATACTCGAAGCTTACAAACTGGACGGCGCCCTTATGTGGCGAATCAATTTAGGAAAGAACATTCGTGAAGGGGCCCACTATACTCAATTCATGGTTTATGATCTTGATGGCGACGGCAAAGCTGAAGTGGCATGTAAAACGGCGGATGGGACGGTCGATGGCAAAGGGAAAGTCATTGGCGACCCTAATGCCGATTATCGCAACCCGGAGGGCTCCTTCGTAATCGTCCGCGATCGGTCAGGCTCGGAAAGACGACAGGATACAACCGGCTATATCTTGTCCGGGCCGGAGTATCTCACCATCTTTGACGGCGAGACCGGGGCCGCGCTCGTCACAACCGATTATCTCCCTCCTCGACATCCGACCAAACTCAATCCAACTGCCGAAGAGCTGACCGCCATCTGGGGCGATGGTTGGGGCAACCGCGTTGATCGCTTCCTCGCCTGCATCGCCTATCTCGACGGCAGAAGGCCGAGCCTGGTTATGTGTCGCGGGTACTATACCAGAGCGGCGCTGGTGGCATGGAATTGGAGAGATGGCAAACTGACTCATCTATGGACATTCGACAGCGACGATGGAACCCCCGGCAACCTAGCGTACAGAGGACAGGGAAATCACAATCTCAGCGTCGGAGATGTCGATGGAGACGGCAAAGATGAGATCGTCTACGGTTCAGCAGTCATTGATGATAACGGGAAAGGGCTCTACTCCACAGGATTGGGGCACGGCGATGCACTGCACCTGTCAGATCTCTATCCCGACAGGCCCGGCCTCGAAGTGTTCAATATCCAAGAACGATTTGACGATGCCGGAGCCAATTTTCGTGACGCCAGAACCGGCGAGGTCATCTGGAAAAAGCCTTCGCTACGGGCCGGCCCCGATGGCGAGGGGCCCGGAAGGGGGCTGTGTTTGGATATAGACCCGCGCCACAAAGGCTTTGAATGCTGGGTTCGCGGCGCCGGCATCACCGGGCTGTTCAATGCCAGAGGCGAGAAGATAGCTGAGACTACGCCTCGCTCCTGTAACTTCGGTGTCTTCTGGGATGGCGATCTGCTCAGAGAATTGCTGGATCGAAATTATATTGCCAAGTGGAACTGGCTGGATGGTTCAGAGACAACATTGCTCACAGCAGAAGGCTGTGCCTGGAATAACGGAACCAAAGCCACTCCCGCTCTGAGCGCAGATATTCTGGGGGACTGGAGAGAAGAGATAATCTGGCGAACGATTGATAACAAAGAGCTGCGCATCTATACAACAACGATTCCTACGAAATATCGCTTTCATACCCTTATGCACGATCCTCAGTACCGGCTGAGCATAGCCTGGCAGAACGTTGCCTATAATCAACCTCCGCATGCGAGTTTTTATATCGGCGAGGGAATGGCAAAACCGCCTCGTCCTCCGATCACGACATCGGTCCAGGCGAGACGTGTTCGATAGCAGGCGTAGCGAATCAGAATGGACAGAGTAATGCTGCGGACATCAGTCCGCCGCTAGCTTACTATTAACCTGTGGAGGTAAACTGTGGCTAGGAAAAACAGCAATCTTATGAAGGCTCGCACCCTTTTATTGTTTTCGTTGACTATCTATCTGTTTGTCGTCGGCAGTGGTCTCTCAGCCAATATCCAGCGTCCTTCTCCGGCAGATCTCGATTGGCCGCAGATAACAAAGCAGAACAAGCCCTGGACTCGCTGGTGGTGGCTGGGCAACATCGTTAACAGGAAAGACCTGACGGCGGAGATGGAGAAGTACCAAAAGGCGGGGCTGGGGGGACTGGAGATCACGCCCATTTACGGCGTCAAGGGTTATGAAGATCGCTTCATCAAATTCTTGTCACCATCGTGGATGGAGATGCTGGTTCATACGCTGAAAGAGGCTGACAGGCTGGGGATGGGCATTGATATGGCTACGGGGACCGGCTGGCCTTTTGGGGGCCCCTGGGTCGGAGATGATATCGCCTGCAAGAATTTTGTCTATCAAACTTATACTTTGAAAAGCGGCGAGAGACTGAGCGAGCCTGTCGCTTATGTGCAGAAGCCGCTGGCGCGGGCCGTCGGGCGTCGCGTCCAGATCTCCGAGCTTAAGGAGCCTATCAGCGCCAATAAGGATCTGCAAGCTCTGGCTCTTGATCAGGTCCGCTTTGAAAAGCCGCTGCCTTTACAGACGCTGATGGCTTATTCAGATCGAGGGCAGACAATCGACCTGACGAATAGAGTCAACGCGAATGGAGAGCTGGATTGGGTAGCTGCGGAGGGCAACTGGACTTTGTATGCCATGTTTCAAGGCTGGCACGGCAAGATGGTCGAGCGCGCCGCTCCCGGAGGCGAAGGCAATGTGATAGATCATTTCTCTGATGAATCGCTCAAGAAGTATTTGAAGCGATTCGATCAGGCTTTTGCCGGCTACAATACGGCGCGGCTGCGGGCCTTTTTCAATGATTCCTATGAGGTCGATGATGCCGAGGGGCAATCCAACTGGACCCCCAATCTCTTTGAGGAGTTCCACAGGCGGCGCGGCTACGATCTGCGCCGCCATCTGCCGGCGCTATTTGGCAAAGACTCACAGGAGAAGAACGCCCGCGTCCTGACCGACTACCGCGAGACGATCTCCGATTTGTTGTTGGAGAAGTTCACCCTTCCCTGGCGGCAATGGGCGGCAGGTCGCGGCGCCATCGTGCGCAATCAAGCGCATGGGTCCCCTGCCAACATCCTCGATCTTTACGCCGCCAGCGACATCCCGGAAACCGAAGGACAGGAGATCCTGCGCATGAAGTTCGCCAGTTCAGCCGCGCATGTGACGGGCAAGCAATTGACTTCTTCGGAATCCGCCACCTGGTTGAATGAGCATTTTCAATCGAGCCTGGGAGACGTGAAGCAGGCAGTGGATAATTTCTTCCTGGGAGGGGTCAATCACATTGTCTATCACGGCACGCCGTTCTCGCCTCAAAGCGAAGAATGGCCCGGCTGGCTCTTCTACGCTTCAGTCCATTTTGGCCCCAGCAACTCCTTCTGGAAGGATTTCCCGGCATTGAATAGATACGTCGCCCGTTGCCAGTCATTCCTGCAATCGGGCAAGCCGGACGAAGATGTGCTGCTCTACTGGCCGATCTACGATAGCTGGTCTCAACAATCCGGGCGCGGTCTGCTGCAACACTATGGCGGCGGAATTGAAAGCGCGCTGGGTCTGGCCGATGGGCGAGTGTTGCTAGATACCGGTTACTCATTCGATCTCATCTCAGATCGCCAGCTCCAGAACGTGCAATTTGCCGCCGATGGTTTGCAAACCGGCGGCATCTCTTATAAAGCTATCGTCCTGCCGGAAACCAGATTGATCCCGCTCAAGACGTTTGAGAAGATTGTCGAGCTGGCGCGGAGAGGCGCGACCGTTATCGCGCGCGCAAAGCTGCCCGCCGATGTGCCCGGATGGGGGAACCTCGATGAGCGCCGCAGCGCTTTTCAGAAACTGGTTGCTCAGATCCATTTCACTGAAGTGGAAGGCGGGGAGATTCAGAGAGCGCCGCTTGGCAACGGCAAAGTTCTGCTTGGCAATGATCTGAAGCGGTTGCTGTCTTATGCTGGAGTTAAACGGGAGACTCTGGTCGATAAAGGGCTCCGGTTCGTCCGCCGCAAATATGAGAAAGGTTATTACTATTTCATTCTCAATCGAAGCGATAACGCGCTGGATGGCTGGGTCCCCCTGAAAGTGAGAGCCGCGTCGGTCGCCATCTTCAATCCCATGCGCGAAGAGAAGGGACTGGCGGCTCTACGAGCGTCTCAAACCGGCGCCGGTGAAGTCTATCTCCAGCTTGCGCCTGGAGAGTCCGTCATTTTGAAGACATTCAATACGGCTATCAGGGGGCCCTTGTATGGATATTTCAAAGTCAAGGGTGAATCGCGACAAATTCAGGGCCCCTGGTCTGTGAGCTTCATTGAAGGCGGGCCGGAACTGCCAGCGGCGATTGAAGTCAGAGAGCTGGGCTCGTGGACCAATTTTGGTGGAGAGGCGGTGAAGAAGTTTTCCGGCGCGGCAAAATATATGACCGGTTTTGAGAAGCCTCGAGGAGAGGCCGATGGGTGGTTGCTCGATCTGGGCCGCGTCGCCGAAAGCGCCCGCGTCAGGCTCAACGGAAGAGATATGGGCACGCTGATTACATCGCCTTATCAGATACGCATTCCTGACGGGCTGATGAAAGAGAAGAACATTCTTGAGGTAGCTGTCTCGAATCTAATGGCCAATCGTATTGCCGACCTGGATCGGCGCGGGGTTAATTGGAAAAAGTTCTACAACATCAATATGCCGGCGAGAAGAGCAGAGAACAGGGGAGCAGATGGTTTGTTCAATGCTTCGCGTTGGCCTCCGAGAGATTCAGGGTTGATCGGGCCGGTCACGCTTGCGCCGGTTGAAGCAATGCGGTTCGAGAAATAGCCCAAAGATAATTGTGACTGCTTTGGCCCAGACGGCAAAGAAGTCCATAGCTGGCATGGGATGATGACGGAAAATATAGAGATTAAGAAAAAGACTCTCCTCGCTACTTTATGAAACTCACTTTGCCAGCTTGCCTGTTCGTTCTGTTGCTTTGCTACTTTTCTCTTTGGCAGGCGGCTTCGCCGCCTGCGTCGGCTGCGCAAAGGCCCGGATACAACATTCTCTTTATTGCTTTGGGCGACCTGCGCCCAGAACTGGGTTGTTACGGTAATCGGCTTATCAAAACGCCGAATATCGACAGGCTCGCCTCGCGGGGCGCGCGGTTCGAGCAGGCTTACGCTCAGTACCCCCTCTGCAACCGCGACGAAAGATAGTACGTAGATCAAAATAACCGAGTTCGAGCGGGCTTACGCTCAGTGCCCCCTCTGCAACCCCTCGCGCACATCGCTCCTCGTGGGACGGTATCCGACTCAAACCGGGGTGATGGACAACGAAACCTGGTTCCGCGCAGCGCATCCGGATTTAGTATCGTTGCCGCAGCACTTCAAAGCGAATGGATATGCCTCGCTGCGCGCTGGGAGGGACTCAAGCCAATGCCATGCGCTGAACACTTATCAAAGGCAAAGAAGATAAAGAGCGCACCTACTCCGAGGCGCTGCGCTACCGGCGCCGAAGGCCCCGATAACTTCGTTCCAGGAGCGCAAACCTTTTCCCGCTTGACCGACCCACTGCTTTTCATTAACATCAAATCGAGATTAAATTTAACAATGAGGGGAGTAGAGATGAAACTCGCTAGGGACATTCAATCACTGAGCACTTTTAAGCGCGACACTGCGCGGTTTGTGAAGCAACTCAGAAAGACCAAAGAGCCGCTGGTCTTGACGATCAACGGCAAAGCCGCAGTGGTAGTGCAGGATGTGGAAAGCTATCAAAAACTGTTGGAAGCCAAGGAGAGGATGGAAACCATTGCTGGCATCAGGCGGGGTTTGGAATCGATGAAAGCCGGCAGAGGCAAAACCCTGGAACAGTTTTTGGCAGATTTCACCACACAGTATGGCTTTAATCCCGAAACAGGATGAAGAAATACACCATTATAATTGAAGACAGCGCCGATGCAGAATTGCGCGGTTCCTACGAGTGGGGAATACAAGTTTGGGGTAAGGCCAAAGCGCAAGCATGGTTTCGGCAGATGATCCGCGAGATGAAGACTCTATCCCGCTTTCCCGAACGTATGTGTTTAGGGTATATTTGGAGTGCGCTGACTTGTCAGCGCTTTGGCTTGCGGGCCGCACTGCTCGCCGCTTCTCTTATGCGATCTTAAAACAAAGCGGCAACAAGTTGCCGCACTCCAAAGGCTTCGTATGTGTTTAGGGTATATTTGGAGTGCGCTGACTTGTCAGCGCTTTGGCTTGCGGGCCGCACCGCTCGCCGCTTCTCTTATGCGATCTTAAAACAAAGCGGCAACAAGTTGCCGCACTCCAAAGGCTTCGCCAAGACGCTAAACAGATACTCCCGAACGCCATCCCCTCGCCCCCGAAAGCGAGGAATTCGCCGAACCCATCAGGCAGATGGTGGTTGGGCGTTACCGCATCCTGTACACCGTCAAGGCCAAACGCGTACACATTCTCCATTTGCGAGGAGCATATATTGATGATGCTCCATTAGAGAAGGAATAAAACCAGGCCATAATCAGAATGCGCAGTAATCGCTACTGTGTTCAATAGAACGGCCATTGCGATAAGGCAAGCGCCAGCAGTCGGGCGAAGGGAAAGTAGATCAATTTTCTATTTGACCATTTCCTAGACATTGTATACAATATGCAATCCCGGCCTGTTGCAGTAGATTGAGTGGGGGAGCTTTTAGCAACTATAGATTTCAAGGAAAAGATTACAGCACTAACTGCAAACTTTTTCTCAATATCTATAGCTTGGTGAGACGCTCCCATTAAGCCTCAATAACGTAGTTAGCCTTTACCGATATCATCCGGGATTTTGCTCATAGCAGCGGTCAATGGACTGTTAGCGCACAGGAGGGAGCTCGCATGGGGCTGAACTCGGCTGTTAGAGACTTGCATGGCAAGAGCCTGAAGAGTCACAAGGTCTCGGCATTTACCCTTTCAGAGAGGGCCTATCCGCCATGCTTTAAAACGCCCAAACACTCTCACCAGCGACCCTTGTTTTGCTTCGTTATCCAGGGCGGCTACACCGAGACTTATGGCAGCAGAACCTGCGCCTGCGAACCATCGACTCTGCTGTTTCACGCCGCTGATGAACTCCATTCCGAGCATTTTCACGACTCAGGCGGGCGGTCATTTATTGTCGAGATTGAGCCCTGGTGGTTGCAGCGTATCCATGAACATTCAGTAATAATAGATAGCTCGGCGGATTTCAATGGGGGCATTCTCCCGTTGCTTGGCATGAAACTTTACCGAGAGTTCCTTGAGATGGGAGAAGTCTCCTCACTGGTTATTGAAGGATTGATGCTGGCAATAATTGGCGAGACTTCGCGTTCTAAGGCGCCCGCCTCAGTATCCAGGCCGCCGCGCTGGCTCGATCAAGCCAAACAGCTCCTGCATGATCGCTTCATCGAGCCGCTGACCCTTGCCGAAATAGCTCAGGAGGTCGGCGTGCATCCGGTTCACCTGGCCCAGGTATTTCACAAGTACTACCACTGCACAGTTGGTGAATATGTCCGACAACTGCGCATCGATTTGGCTTGCAAACAACTGGCCTCTTCCAATATACCGCTTTGCCAGATCGCATTGACACTAGGCTTTGCCGATCAAAGCCATTTTACCAGAATATTCAAGCGTTACATGGGGGTTACGCCGTCTCAATACCGGGAATTGATTGCTAAACCCTAAGCCGGTTCAAGCATGCTTTGGTTCATTCAAGACACATGTGTGATATAGTGATTTACTATTCTCAGTTAAATCGGTAAAAGAATATCGGAGCAGAGCCGGCCTGGTAACTGGCTAATTGGATAGCGGAGAGTTCTTTGTTGTAGCCTGTGAGTAGAAAAAGGGATGAGCCTGAAGGTTATATCTACATGGGAATTGCTGATAAGAGAAGGATTAAAGTGATTGATTCCCACACCGGTGGGGAGCCAACGCGAGTGGTCATCAGTGGTGGGCCTGAATTAGGTAATGGTTCGATGGCCGCCCGGTTGGAGAGGTTCAAATCCAAGTATGATATGTTTCGTTCTGCGGTAGTGAACGAGCCGCGCGGCTCAGACGCAGTTGTAGGCGCTTTGCTTTGCGAGCCTCTCGATCCTTCCTGTGCGGCTGGCGTGATATTCTTCAATAATGTCGGATATTTAAGCATGTGCGGGCACGGGACGATAGGGGTAGTCGCCACGCTTGCCTATTTAGATCGGATAAGGCCCGGCAGCCATCGCATTGAAACTCCGGCGGGCATTGTCGAAGCGTGGCTTGGTGAATCGGGCCAGGTCGCAATCAAGAATGTGCCAAGCTACCGCGCGGCGAAGAATGTCGCTGTAGATGTTCCCGGTTACGGCCCGGTTGTAGGAGATGTTGCCTGGGGGGGGAACTGGTTCTTTTTGATCGACGATCATCACCTGGAGCTGTCGATCGAGAATCTGGAGGAGTTAACTGAATATGCCTGGCGGGTTCGTCAGGCGCTGGCTCAGAAGGGGGTCACCGGAAGCGATGGCCAGGAGATCGACCACATTGAACTATTTGGCCCATCAAAACTCGATGGAGTGGATAGCAAGAACTTCGTTCTCTGTCCGGGCAAGAGTTATGACCGCTCGCCTTGCGGGACCGGCACCAGCGCCAAACTGGCCTGTCTTTATGCTGACGGTAAATTCCGTGAAGGGCAGATCTGGAGGCAAGAGAGTATTATAGGAAGCGTCTTTGAAGGGACCATCTCGGTTGTTGATGGAAAGGTCTATCCCATCATTAAAGGCTCAGCTTTCGTCAATGCTGAGGCCAACTTGATCCTCGACGAGCGAGATCCTTTCTGTATGGGCATCAGAAGATGACATCTGCCGCCTATGATGTAGTAGTTGTTGGCGCCGGAATTGTCGGCGCAGCCTGTGCTGCTGAATGCGCTCACGAAGGGTTTAAAGTCGCTATCATAGAGTCCAACATTGTCGGAGGCGGCGCGACCGCTGCCGGAATGGGCCACATCGTAGTGATGGATGATTCTGAAGCTCAATTCGCCTTGACTCGGTATTCACAGTCTCTTTGGAATGAACTCGCTCAGCAATTGCCTCGAAATATCGAATATGAAGCCTGCGGCACAATCTGGGTAGCAGCGGATGAAGAAGAGATGGCCGAAGTCGGCCGCAAGGAGAAGTTCTACCGCGAGCGCGGCGTTCCCGTTGAGATTCTCGATGCTCAAGCTCTTAGAGAAGCTGAGCCAAACCTGCGAGAAGGACTTCTAGGGGGACTGCGCGTCCCCGGCGATAGCGTCATCTATCCGCCTTGCGCTGCGCAGTTTCTAATAGAAAAGGCGCGCTCCTGTGGCGCCGATCTGTTTCTCGGCCATACCTTTGTTGGAGTAACTGGAGACGGCGCGAAACTGCGCGACGGTTCACTGCTCCCGGCCGGTTTGATAGTCAATGCCGCCGGCTGTTGGGCCCCTGAGTTAACTTCCGGTATTGACCTACAGAAGCGCAAAGGGCACCTGGTCATTACCGACCGTTATCCCGGCTTCGCTCGCCACCAGCTGGTCGAGCTGGGTTATTTGAAGAGCGCGCATTCTCTTACCGAAGATTCGGTTGCTTTCAATATTCAGCCGAGACCTACAGGCCAGTTGCTGATCGGCTCATCGCGACAGTACGGAGTGGAAGATTCAAAAGTAGATGCGCCGATTCTCAGCAGGATGTTGAGACGGGCTATAGAGTATATGCCCAAGCTGGCCCGCTTATCCACGATACGCGCCTGGACCGGCTTTCGCGCTGCTACTCCTGACAAGCTCCCTCTGGTCGGTCCCTGCCCCGAGACGGACAAGGTTTATCTTGCAACCGGGCATGAGGGTCTCGGCATTACCACCTCTTTGGCCACCGCCAAAATTCTGGTGGATCAAATAATGAATCGTCCGTCGGCTATACCGCTGGGGCCTTATCTGCCGGCCAGGATCAAGCAGGAGGCTGCTTATGCTTGAAGTGATTGTCAACGGCATTCCTGTTGCCGTGCCCGAAGGGACTGTGGTAGCAGCGGCGATCTTCAAAGCCGGTGTAGCCTCGTTTCGCAAGTCTGTGACCGGCGAGATGCGAGGGCCCCTTTGCGGAATGGGGATATGCTTCGAGTGCCGAGTGACGATCAATGGCCGGCGCCATTGCCGGAGCTGTCAGATAGCCTGTCAAGATGGAATGGATGTCCGAACCGATCAATAGACAATTCTGCGCCGGCGACGTGCTTATTATCGGCGGGGGCCCCGCCGGATTGGCGGCGGCTTGCTGCGCGTCTCTCAGCGGCCGGCAGGTCATTGTCCTGGACGATAATCCCGGTTTAGGGGGCCAGATCTGGCGCAGCGAACGGAAGAACGGCGGCAACCCGCAGGCGGCCATCTGGCTTGACAGGGCGCAACGCGCCAATATCCGATTTATCTGTGGCGCCAGAGTATTCGATGCGCCTCAAACCGGTCTGTTGATGGCGGAGACTTCCGATTCTATTTACCAGCTTGGCTACGAGAGATTGATCCTGGCTACGGGGGCGCGAGAACGGTTTCTGCCTTTCCCCGGCTGGACGTTGCCCAATGTGATGGGCGCAGGGGGACTTCAAGCTCTGGTCAAATCAGGGCTTCCGATAAGCGGAAAGAGAGTTGTCGTTGCCGGCAGCGGCCCGCTGCTCCTGGCCGTAGCTGCCTATTTGCGCAAATGCGGCGCCGACATCAAGCTGATTGCCGAGCAGGCCCCCTTGCGCCGCCTGCTCGGATTCAGCCTGGAGCTTCTCAAACAGCCGGGAAAGGCATTTCAAGCGATGGGGTTGAGAAAGCAGTTGCTCGGTGTGCCTTACCTGACAGATTGCTGGCCGGTGGCAGCGCAAGGCGATGAGAAACTATCCGTCGTTCGCTTGCGCCGGGGCGAGCGAAGCTGGCAGGTGCAATGCGATTATCTCGCCTGCGGCTTTCACCTGTTGCCCAATATTGAGCTTGCGCTTTTGCTGGGATGTGAAGCGCAAGATGGAGCAGTGCGGGTAGATGATTTTCAGCAAACATCAATACCCGGAGTCTATTGCGCCGGAGAGGCGACAGGGATTGGTGGAGTAGAACTATCGCTTGTAGAAGGCCAGATTGCAGGATATGCAGCAGTGGAGCGTCACGATGAGGCGCGCCATCTGTTTGCTGCTCGTGAAAGACATCGGCGATTTGCCGATGCGCTCAATCGCGCTTTTGCGCTTCGCTATGAGTTGAAACAATTGCCCGATCCCGGGACAATTGTATGCCGCTGCGAAGATATAACGTTTGCTTCGCTGCGAGAGCAGAATTCGTGGCGGGCAGCGAAGCTTCAGACTCGTTGCGGGATGGGGCCCTGTCAGGGGAGGATTTGCGGGGCCGCGCTGGAGTTCTTGTTGGGGTGGAAAGTGGAATCGGTCCGTCCCCCGGTCTTTCCCGCTACGCTGGAAGGACTGGCGCAGGCGGCGGGCGCGCCCGCAGACAAGGAGCGCTCTTTTCGTGAGTCCCCGACAGACTGAAGTTTGTCGGACATTTTTTAGGCTCGCCAATATCGCCATTCCGGCGACCGCCGGAATGGCGATATTGGCGAGCAGACTGGTGAAACTCAAAGGAGCTAAATGGAAGCCGGATAGGTTTTCGCCGTCGCTGCTTGCAGGCGATATTCAACTATTCACGGCTACCCACTCGCTGATCGCTCGACTTTTTTTGCGGAGCGAAAATGGATAAAGTCGAGCTGAGGAGCACAACGATGACAATGCAATGGAAGGGCGTAATGCCTGCGATGACAACTTGCTTCAAAGATGACCTCAGTATAGACCATCAATTTGTAGCTCGGCATTGCCGGTGGCTTATTGAGCACGGTTGCACTGGGATCGTAACGCCCGGCTCCCTGGGTGAAGCGGCAACATTGACTTTCGATGAAAAAGTTGAGCTCTGGCAGACTTGCGTTAAAGCCGCGGCAGATCGGGCCCCAGTTGTTGGGGCCATCTCCTCGCTGAGCACTGCCGAAGCTGTTGCCCTGGCGAAGAAGGCTGCTGAGAAAGGGTGTCAGGGATTGATGGTATTGCCGCCTTATGTCTATCGCGGCGACTGGCGTGAGATGAAAGAATATGTCTCAACCGTCTTCCGCGCTACCAATCTTTCCTGTATGCTCTACAACAATCCGGTAGCTTATGGCACTGATTTTTTGCCGGAGCATATTCAAGAGCTGGCAGCCGAGAACGAAAACCTTCAGGCGATCAAAGAATCCAGCACCGATGTCAGGCGCGTGACGGCAATTCGCGCCCTTGTCGGAGATCGGCTGGAAGTTTTCGTCGGCGTCGATGATGCTATCGTTGAGGGAATAGCTGTAGGCGCAACTGGATGGATTGCCGGATTGGTTAATGCCCTGCCTGAAGAATCAGTAGACCTTTTCAACTTTGCCATCCGAGGTGAAATGGATAAAGCAATAAGGCTGTACAACTGGTTCCTGCCGCTTTTGCGAATGGACACTGTGCCCAAATTTGTGCAATTAATTAAGCTGGTACAACAAGAGGTAGGGATGGGCAATGCCCGTGTGCGGCCCCCTCGGCTTGAGCTTGTTGGCGAAGAGCTGGAACAGGCAAGAGCGATCATTCGCGCGGCGCTTAGCAGCCGCCCTGAATTTTAATGAAGGTACTGGGAGAACGATCATGGTAGAACTCACAGGCAGATCGATTATCGGCTTCGGCAGAGGCAAAGCTCAAGGAGAGACTCTGTGGGGATTCAATCCTGCCACAGGCGAGAAGCTGATGCCCGTCTACCTGGCAGCGAGCCTGGCTGAAGTAGACGAAGCGGCGCAGCTTGCAAATCGGGCGTTTGCCGTCTACAGCCGGATGCCGGGTAGTGAAAGAGCGCGTTTCCTCAGAAGGATTGCTCAGAACATCGAGTCGTTAGGAGAGGCGCTGGTTGAGCGGGCCACGCAGGAGACCGGGCTGATTGCAGGCCGCATTCAGATGGAGAGGGCGCGCACCTGCAATCAGCTCAGACTCTTTGCCGACCTGGCCGAAGAGGGTTCCTGGGTAGATGCGCGCATCGACCGGGGGGACCCCAATCGGCAGCCGTTGCCCAAGCCTGACGTAAGGTCTATGTTGCGCCCGCTCGGGCCGGTAGTAGTCTTCTGCGCCAGCAATTTCCCGCTGGCGTTTTCTGTCGCCGGCGGCGATACCGCTTCCGCGCTGGCAGCGGGGGCCCCGGTTATTGTCAAAGCCCACCACGCTCATCCGGGAACCGCCGAGATGGTGGGCCTGGCCGTTCGTGATGCCGCCCGCGAATGTGAGCTTCCCGAAGGCGTATTCTCTCTGCTCTATGGATCGGGCAATGAAGTGGGAATGGCGCTGATCAAACATCCGTGTGTGAAGGCCGGAGGATTTACCGGCTCGCGCGCGGGGGGCCGCGCTCTGTTTGATGCAGCCGTCTCGCGACCTGAACCGATACCGTTCTATGCCGAGATGAGCAGCATTAATCCGGTCTTCATCTTGCCCGGAGCCATGCGAGAGAGAATGGAACAGATTGCTGCCGGATTGCATGCTTCGGTGACTCTGGGGGCAGGGCAGTTCTGCACCAATCCGGGACTGGTGCTGATAGCAGATGATGACCAGTCAAAAGCCTTCACTGAACGGCTGGGAGAGCTGATGGCAGCCACGCCGCAATTCACAATGCTCACGCCGGGCATCTGCTCAGCTTATCACGAGGGGGTCTCTTCGCGTGTCCGTCATGCTCAGGTCGAGACGATAGCCGAGAGAAGTGTAGAGCGCCTCCCCGGTGGCTGCCAGGCAGGCGCGGCGCTCTTTAAGACCGATGCTAAATCATATCTGGCTGACACGGAGCTATGGGCAGAGGTCTTTGGCCCCTCGACGCTTCTGGTCACTCACTCAGATCGTGAGCAATTGCTGGAGGTAGCGCGCACGCTGGAAGGCCAGTTGACTGCGACTATCCACGGCAGCGAAGAAGAGCTGCGCCAGTACGCGGATCTGATTGCCATTCTGGAGACCAAAGTTGGTCGGCTGGTATTCAATGGGTTTCCTACCGGTGTAGAAGTTTGCCACGCAATGGTTCACGGGGGGCCCTATCCTGCCACTTCTGACGGTCGCTCTACTTCTGTCGGCACGCGGGCCATCTTCCGCTTCGCTCGTCAGGTCTGTTATCAGAATTTTCCCGATTCTGCTCTTCCTGATGAGCTTAAAGACGGCAATCCGCTGGGCATCTGGCGAATGGTCGATGGCTGTTTGACGCGAGAGCCTTTAGCATGAAATATGGATTTTAAGAGAAAGATCCTCTCACTTAGTGCTTCGTTTCATAAATACGTGTGGGGTTAGGCAGCGCGTTTCAATCGCTCCCAATCCTGCAATCGCTCGTACCAATCTTCAAGGTCTTTTGTCGTGAATTGCCAATGAAAGGGTTCGGCCAATTGAGTGTAATAGCTTTCGAATGCCTTCAACCTTTCTTTGACTTCATCAAGGTTGATGAAGTCATTAGGCGTGAGAACTTTCCGCTGCACTATAGAAAAATAGATTTCGATTTGATTGAGCCAACTCGCATGTACTGGCAATGCAACTGCGATGGCATTGGCGTACCACGAGCGCAATCGTTCCGCAAATCGCTCGCCGCGATGCGACGATCCTCCATCAACAATCCAAAAAACTCTCTCAGCATTAGAGTAAGGTTCCCTGCTCATCACCATATCAACCAGGCGATGAAAAGGTTCAATGCCAGTCTTTGCTTCACAGCGGCCAATCGGCAATCCCCGCCGGACATCCCACGCAGCGAGGTATTGCAATGCTCCCGCTCTCTCATATTCGTGCTCATAGCGCATTGGTTGCCCAGGAGCCGGAGCCAATGTCGGATGCAGTCGCAACCGAGCTTGAATGCTGGTCTTCTCATCAGCCGAGATCACAAAATCGGCTTCTGTCAGGGCTTCTCCTTGCCAATAACCGGCATAAAGATCAAGAACCACACGAGCTTTTTCAACAAAGTCAGGGTCACGAGGAAATATCCAACAACGATGTTGCCAAGGTTTAATCGCATCTTCGCTGAGGATGCGCCAAATGGTCGAGCGACTCATCCGACCCACTTGTACTTCAGCTTCAACCCGACGCAAAAGATCAGCAAGCGAGTAACCAGCCAGTGGCTGGTGTTGCTGGCGTGGCAATTCACAAGCAATTGCTTTGACGATGGTCTTCTCCAGAGGGGGAAAAGAGAGGCTTGCGACCGCGCCCTTTCTGGTCTTCGAGAGAAAAACCATCAACTGCCCATCGCTTACGCCACTTATAAACCCAATTGGGATGCTTTCGGAGTTGTGTTGCCAGTGAAACATTATCAAGTGAAGGTTGAGCATGAAGAAGTAAAACCAATTGCGCTCGTTGCACCTGAGAATGAGGGGCTTGATGTTGCTGGGCGATACGTTGAGCTTGTGCCAGTTGTTGAGATGTGAATAGAGGGCGATAGAGTGAAGATGGGCCAGGCATGATTGACCTTTATTGACCTCGAAATATCTGGTGTATACACTTGGTATCATACACTATCTATCCCCACACGTATTTATGAAATGGGGTACT
>Ga0209172_10000417_pt1 | contig 119531 bp, 118 predicted proteins | sample LarsenN4metaG_FD_184113 | JGI IMG/M metagenome (GOLD analysis project Ga0209172, IMG submission 184113) | Hot spring sediment bacterial and archeal communities from British Columbia, Canada, to study Microbial Dark Matter (Phase II) - Larsen... ... | reverse complement strand
CCCCCCCGCTTGCGCCTTCCCTCTCCCCGCCTGCGCCGCTCCCCCTCTCCCCGCTTGCGGGGAGAGGGTCGGGGTGAGGGGCAGCCACGCACTCACCGCTCGGCGGCGACGCGACGGCAGGCACGCGGCGAGGCTCATCGGCAGTGCCGGCGCGTCTGCCGCTGCCCCTCACCCTAACCCTCTCCCCACTGACGTGGGGAGAGGGGACCCCCGCCTGCGGGGAGAGGGGAACCCGCATGCCGGCGAGGTGTTCACACCGGGGGTCGGTCCGGCTCCGTCGCGCGCCCGGCCCCATTGACGCCAGCCATTGGCGATTGGCTAAGGTTGTGTGCCGATATTCGCCGTCGGCTTTGATCCCGCGCAAGGCGGAGGGCTTCGGGGCGGCGTCGGCTTCGGGCGCTCCCGCCGAGCGAGGTCTGCCGCGCCGCCAGCAACCCGAGCCCCGGACCAGCGCCCCGTGCCCGTCCTGCCCGCCCTGCCCTCCACCCGCCTCCTCATCGCCGCGCTCTGTCTCGCCGGCCTGCCGCTCGCCGCGGCGGCACCGGCCGCCGCCGACGCGCTCGCCGACTGCCAATGGACCCGCAACGATCCCGAGGCGGTGGTGAAAGGGTGCACCCTGCTCATCGAGGAGCGCGCGGCGCCGGAAGCCTGGATGCATTTCAACCGCGGCCTGGCGCTCAAGGTGCTCGGCCGGCTCGAGGAGGCGGAGCAGGATTACACCAGGGCGATCGAGCGCAATCCCAGGTACGCGGCCGCCTACACCAACCGCGGCAACGTGCGAGCCCTGCGCAACGATCTCGCCGGGGCGCTTGCCGACTACCGTAAGGCGCTGTCGCTCGACCGCACGGACCGCGTGGCCCGCCAGAATCTCAAGGCGATCGAGAAGGCGTTGCGCAGGATCGGCGCCGACAAGTCGGGCAAGGGCGTCACTTCGGGGCCGACGCGCTGAGGCCGGCGCGAGGCGAGCAGGCTCAGGCGCAGCGCCGCCCCTTGTCGCGATAGCGATGGGCGTAGTCGTAGATGCTCACCAGCACTGCCGGCGAGGTATCGACCGAGACGGCCAGCGCCGCTCCGGTCGCCAGCGCCCGCACGTTGGAGCGCGAGGGCAGCTCGTCGGCCTTGGCCGCCCTGCCCGGCGGGTTCTCGTTGTCGGCCACGAGCTTGCGCGCGCGGGCTCCGAATATGGACCTGAGCATGAGTGTCTTGCCTCTTTCTGGCGCGCGCCGGCGGCCGCGCCGTCTCGCCCGCTACATCGAGAGCGGCCCCCTGCGCCGCAATGCCAGCCCGCTTCACTTCGCAACACGAGTGTGTGAACATTGTTCGCCACTGCCGTCCCTAGCCGCCGGCAGCTGCCGTCTCTAGCATCCGCTCCGCGGCCATGCCGGGCTCCCGGCGCCGTTCAATCGGAGGTGAAGCGCCCATGCCGGCCGCCAGCCATGCCAACCCGGACAGCGTCGCAACGGCCATAGCCGTCCTGCGCCAGCGCTTCGGCGATCGGCTGCAGACCAGCGAGGCGATCCGGCGTCAGCATGCCAACACGCTCACCTGGATCCCCAACCAGCCCCCCGACGCCGTGATCTGGGTGGAAAGCCAGGACGAGGTGGTGGAGGTGGTGCGCGTCGCCGGCACCCACCGCGTGCCGATCATCCCCTACGGCGCCGGCACCTCGCTCGAGGGCCACATCAACGCCCCGCGCGGCGGCCTGTCGCTCGACTTCTCGCGCATGAACCGGGTGCTCGCCGTCAACGAGCGCGATCTGGACTGCGTGGTGGAGCCCGGCGTGTCGAGGAAGCAGCTCAACGACCACCTGCGCGACATGGGGCTGTTCTTCCCCGTCGACCCGGGCGCCGAGGAGGCCACCATCGGCGGCATGGCGGCGACGCGCGCGTCCGGCACCAACGCGGTGCGCTACGGCACCATGCGCGAGAACGTCCTCAACCTCACCGCCGTGCTGGCCGACGGCTCGGTGGTCAAGACCGCCCAGCGCGCGCGCAAGTCGGCCGCCGGCTACGACCTCACGCGGCTGCTGGTGGGCTCGGAGGGCACGCTCGGCATCATTACCGAGCTCACCGTGCGCCTCTATGGCATCCCCGAGAGGATCCTCGCCGCGGTCTGCCCCTTCCGCACCCTGGAGGGCGCCTGCAATGCCGTGATCCAGTCGATCCAGCTGGGCCTCGGCGTGGCCCGCATGGAGCTGCTCGATCCGCCGCAGATCAAGGCCGTCAACGTCCACGCCAAGCTAGGGCTGGAGGAGAAGCCCACGCTGTTCCTCGAGTTCCACGGCACGGAGGCTGGCGCCCGCGACCAGGTCGAGGCGTTCCGCGCCATCGCCGAGGGCGAGGGCGCCATCCGCTTCGACTGGGCCGAGAAGGAGGAGGACCGGCGCCGCCTGTGGAAGGCCCGCCACGACGCCTATTGGGCGGTCAAGACGGTGTGGCCGGGGCGCGACGTGTTCGCCACCGACGTGTGCGTGCCGATCTCGCGGCTCGCCCAGTGCGTGCTCGAGACGCACCGCGACATCGAGGAGCTGGGGCTGGTGGCGCCGATCGTCGGCCACGTGGGCGACGGCAACTTCCACACCTCGCCGGCCTTCGACCGCAACAACCCCAGGGAGATGGCGGCGATCGAGACCTTCATGGAGCGCCTGACCAGGCGCGCCATCGCCATGGAGGGCACCTGCACCGGCGAGCACGGCGTGGGCCAGGGCAAGACCAAGTACCTGGAGGCCGAGCTCGGCGCCGGCGTCGCCGTCATGCGCGCCATCAAGCAGGCGCTCGACCCGCTCGGCATTCTCAACCCCGGCAAGATCTTTCCCGGCTGACGGACTGCAGAGCCAGCACGACGCATGGCATGCCGTGCGCAAGCCGGAGATTGCGAAGATAATGGTTCTGGCCGAGGCGGCACGGCCCTCCGCTCAATTGGTCACGAGCGAACCCACGTAGGCTTTCCTGCTGCGGCTCCCAGCGCTCTGCTTCGATCGAGTCGGGCACGGCACGAATCAAGGCCGCCCGGGCAGGGCGAGGTTGCTGCATCATGCCCGCCTAATGCGGGACGAGGCCGCCGTCGACGTTGATGGACTGGCCGGTGATGTTGCGCGCGCCGGGAGAGGCCAGGAACACCACCAGCGCGGCGATGTCCTCCGGCTCGTTGGCGCGTCCGAGCGGCACGTCCTCCACCATCCGCCGCTCGATCACCTCCGCGCTCACCCCCTCCTTCTCGGCCATGGTGCGTGCGATCTCGCGATAGAGCGGTGTGCGCACGATGCCGGGGCAGATGGCATTGACGTTGATGTTGTGGCGCCCGAGCTGCTGCGCCGCCGTCTTGGTCAGGCTGATGAGGGCGCCCTTGCTCGCCCCGTAGATGGCGTTGGAGAGGCCGGGGAAGCCCTTGCCGGCGATCGAGGCGATGTTGACGATGCGGCCGCTGCGGCGGGGGATCATCTCGCGCGCGGCGCGCTGCAGGTAGAAGAACGCCCCCTTGGTGTTGACCCGATTGATGCGGTCCCAGTCGTCCTCCGTCAGGTCCATGATGTAGGCGCGGCGCGTGACGCCCGCATTGTTGACCAGGACGTCGATCCTGCCGAACGCCGCCACGGTCTCGCGCACCATGCGGTCGACGTCGGCCACGCTGCCCACGTCGGCCTCCACCGCCAGGCTGCGCCGCCCCCCGGCCGCCACTGCCGCCGCCGCTTCTGCCGCGCGCCCGCCGTCGATATCGGCGGTCACGACGGTCGCGCCTGCCGCGGCCAGGGCCAGCGCCGACGCCCTGCCGATGCCCTGCCCGGCGCCGGTCACCAGCGCCACCTGATCCGACAATACCAAGCCATCCTCCCCTTCGTCCTCGGGCCCGCGCCCGGCGCCATGCCTGGCCGCCTGCGCCGGCATCGTGCGCGGCCGCGGCCGTGCCGGCAATACCCGACCGTCGCCGAGCGGGGCTCAGGAGGCCTCCTCCGGCGGCTTGACGTGCCGAAAGGTCCACAGCAGCGCAATGTCGTAGAGGATCTTGAGCACCCCGCAAATGACAAGCGGCCACGCCTGCAGGCCGGCGGCGAACAGGGCGCCGGCAAGCGCGGGACTTGCTGCCGCCGCCAGGCTGCGCGGCACCGAGGTGACGCTCGCCGCTGCCGGCCGCTCGGCCGGCGTCACCACGGCCATGACGTAGGAGGAGCGCGTCGGCACGTCCATCTGCGACAGCGCTGCCCGGGCCAGCAGCAGGCCCAGCGCGAGCTCGAGGTTGGGGGCGATGGCCGCCAGGATGAGGCAGATGCTCGAAGGGATGTGGGTGTACACCATGGTATTGACGAGGCCGATGCGCCGCGCCAGCCAAGCTGCCACCGGAAACGAGAAGGCGGCCAGCACTCCCGACCAGAAGAAGAAAAGCGCCGCGGCGGTGAGCGACAGCCCGAACCTGTCGAAGAGCCATAGCGCCAGCAGGGATTGCACGGCAAAGCCGCCTGCGAACGCATCGACGCTGAAGAGGACGGCCAGGCGCATGACGATGCCGCGCGAGGGCCCGAGCGGGCTTCGGGGGGCGTGCGCCGGCCCGGCTTGGCGCGCCGCAGGGATGCGGGCGTAGAGGAGGCCGCCGCCAACGCCCAGCACCGCGTAGAGGACGAACATCGCCCGCAGGGCGCTCGCCTGGGCAACGCCGAGGCGGGTCATGAGGTCGGGGCTGGCGGCCGCCAGCGCGCCCGCCGCCGCCGCCAGCGCGCCGATCAGGCTGTAGCGGGCGAAGATGGCCGTGCGCTCGCGGTCCGGCGCGGCGCGCGCGAGCAGCGCGTGCTCGAGCGGCACGAAGATGCTGACGCTGCCGGCGGAGGGATTGACGGTGCCCACCAGCGCGATCACAAGCACCGTCCAGTAGGCATTGGAGGCCGCGAACAGCATGCCGGTCGCGGCCATCAGGGCCGAGGCCGCGAGCAGGAGGCGGCGCTGGTCGAGGCCCGAGCCCAGCAGGCCCACGCCCAGGGTGGTGAGGGCGGAGCCGAGCAGGGCCGCCGTCGCGACGATGCCGATCTCGATGGGCCCGAGCCCCAGCGCCGCCAGGTAGACCGGCAGCAGGACGGCGACAAAGCCGTCGCCGAAGTCGCGCAGGGCGCGGGCCGCGTAGAGCGCCGTGGTGGGGGAGATGCGCGCGCCAGCCGATGCGCGGCCCAGCAGCTGCGGGGGCGGATGGGTGGTCATGCGAGCGCCCTTGGCGGCTCCCGAGCGGGAGAGCGTTGGACGCGATCGTTGGGCTGCCGCCTCACGAGGCCACCGCGAACAGCCCCTTGTCCGGCCTTATGCCACCCGCCCCGGCCGTTCGCAACCCTCCCGGCCCGCCCTTCGCCGCACCGATTGTGGTGCAGCATTTAACGCGCCCTTAGCAGTTCCTTTAGAGCCCGGTGACAGAGTTTGCCCGCGGCTGCCCGACCGCGGACGGGCGGCCCGTCCACGGGTTGCTTCGGCATGTACAAGTCGGGTCCCATCCTGCATCAGGCGCGGCGCGCCGTCCTCGCCGCCTTCGTTCTCGGCGGGTTTGCCAGCCTGCTGCAGCTGGCGCTGCCGTTCTATGCGCTGCACGTAGTCGAGAGCGCCCTCTCCCAGGCCAGCCTCGAGACGCTGCTCCTGCTCGCCGTCATTGTCGCCGGCGCCGGTGCGGCGCTCGCCTGCCTCGCCTCGGCGCGGGACCGCATCCTCCTGCGCGCCGGGCTTTGGCTCGACCACACGCTGGGAGCGCATCTGCTGCATCGGGCCTCCCGCGCGGGTGCCGAGCCGGAAGAGCTCTCGCGCAGCGCGGACGCGCTCGGCCGCCTCGCCCAAGCCCTCACGCAGCGCATGCTGCTCCCCGCAATGGATGCGGTGTGGCTGCCGGTGTTCCTGGCGGCCCTCGCCCTCCTGCACCCGGCACTGGCCGCGGTGACGGGTGCTTTCGCCGCGCTGCTCCTGCTTGCGGCGCTGCTGCAGGCGCGCACGGCGGGGCGCCTGTCGCGGCAGGCCGGCCTCGCGACCCGGGAGACGGCTTCATGGTGGGCGTCCGCCGTTGGCGGCAGGGTGCCCGGCCCCAGCACCGCCGCCATCGAGCAGTGGGAGCGGCTCGACCGCGCGCGCATTGCCGCGGTTTATGCGCTGGAGCGGCGGCGTGGCGGCTTGCGGGACCTGGCACGGCTTGCGGCCGTGGGCGCGCAGATCGCCATGATCGGCGCCGGCGCCTGGCTGGTCATGCGCGAGGAGCTCTCGCTCTCGGGCTTCGTGGCGGCCATGCTCATGGGTGCCATCGCCCTGCGACCCCTCGCGGGCCTTCTCGCCACGCTCCCGGCCATGCGCGACGCCATGGCGGCCTATCGCCTCCTGTCGGCGCGGGAGCCGGTTCGCGGGCCTGAGGCCGGTGCCGACCCTGCCTCCGCTGCGGTCGGGCGGCCAGCCGCCCCGCCGCGGCTCAATCTGAGGGCGCCGCTCGCGGCCGGCGTTGCCACGGTTCTCCTCCTGGCCGCAGCCGCCGCGGGGGCGGCCCTGGCGCGCCGCGGAGACCTGGCGGGCCTCGCCGGCGGAGCCATCTTCGAGACCAGGCTGGCGGCATTGCAGTACCCGAAGGGCCGGGCGGGCGTGCGCCTGCTCGTGCACGAGGGCGCCGAGGTCAGGGCGGGCGACGTCATCGTCCGCTACGACACCGCCTCGCTCGACCGCCACATCGCCTCGCTCAAGGCGCAGGCCGAGACGGCGCGGCGGCAGCTCGAGCAGGTGCGCCGCGAGGCGGCGAGCCTCGCCGGCACCGCCGAGACGCAGGCTGCCGACAAGACTAGGCTTGCCTCCCTAGAGCTGCGCATCGGCGAGCTCCAGAGCGAGGGCGAGTTCCTGCATTCGCGCATCGCCGCAGCCGAGCGGGAGCTCGCCGGCAGCGAGGTGCGCGCGCCGGTCTCCGGACGCGTGGTCGGGCTCGCCGTCGACGACGCCGGCCCCGCCGCCGGCGCAGGCACCATCCGGCTGCAGATCGCCACCGCGGACGGCCCCTTGCTCGAGCGGCTGCTCCAGCCCATTAACGCGCGCTTCTACCGCGCTCCGCGGACGCGCTAGCAGGAGACCACCATGCGAATGCCGACAACCAAGGTCGTCGTCTTCAATGCCGCGGCCGTGCTGATCACGGTCGCGGCAGTGGGGGCGGTGGCGCGCTCGCTCGTCTTTTCGCCCAAGGCGGCGCCGTGCAGCGAGCGCTACACGCACACCACCGTCATGACCCTCGAGCGCGCCGGCGCGCTGATGACCGCAGCCGATCTGCAGGCCGGGCTCGGCGGCAGGGACGTGGGCCTCCTGGAGAACATGTCGATCGTGCGTGTCAAGGACGCGCCTGCCCCCGTCGCCATCATGGTGCGGCTGCCCAAGGCCGCCGCGACGGAGAACGGCGAGCCGCACGGCGGCGTGAGCTTCCCCTGGCAGCCTCGCCCCGTGCGCGGCAGGACGGCGGCGTGTCTGGCCTACAGCGTGCTGCTGCCCGCCGATTTTCCCTTCACCCGGGTCGGCGGCACGCTGCCCGGCATCACCGGCGCCGAGGGCGACGCAGGCGACGACGGCTTCCTTGCCCGCATCGTGTGGCGCCAGGCGGGCCGCCTCGGCATCGCCAGTTCCGCGAGGCTCGCCGGCAGCGAGAGCCGGCGGGTGGACGAAGGGAGCGAGGGCGCGGAGCTTGCGCGCGGCCGCTGGGTCAGGCTCGAGCAGGAGGTGGTCCTCAACACGCCGCGGAAGGAGGACGGCATCCTGCGCCTGTGGATCGACGGCTGGCTTGCCATCGACCGCCGCGACGTGAGCTTCCGCGCCAGGCCCGAGGTGACCATCTCCGGCGTCGCCGCGGATGTCTTCTACGGCGCCGAGCCCGGTGCGGGCGGCCCGCCCAAGGACACCAAGGTGTCGCTCACGCCGCTCGAGATCCGCTGGCACTGACGAAAGCGCGCAAGCCGCAGACGCCGGTCAGCCGCCCGCCAGCGCGCGAACCTCCGCGAGCACGGTCTCGTCTACTTCCACCCCCTCGCGCGCGGCCTTCTCGCGCAGGGCGAGCCGGCGCGTGCCGGGCAGCCGCGCGCCGGCGTCGCTTTCGATCATGCTCGCGAGCAGGCCAATGCGGTCGGCAAACAGATCGCGGCCGGCGAAAGCTCCGGGATCGATGGCGAGGAGCAGCTGGCCGACGCCCGGCGGGCCGCCTTCCGCATCGAAGAAGGAGCTGGCCTCGAAGGCGAAGCGCGCTCCGGTGAGGGCGACGGCGAGAACCTCCACCATCAATGCGAGCGCCGCGCCCTTGGCGCCGCCGATCGGCCGCAGCGCACCCTTGAGGGCGGCCGCCGCATCGGTGGTGGGCCGGCCGTGCTCGTCAGTTGCCCAGTCGGCCGGAATCGCCTCGCCCTTCACCGAGGCGGCGAGGATTTTGCCTCGCGCCACCTGGCTCAGGGCGAGATCGACCACCACCGGCGGCTTGGCTCGTTGCGGGGCCGCGAAAGCTATGGGGTTGGTGCCGAACAGCGGGCGGGTGCCGCCCCAGGCGGCCATCGCCTTGGGCGTGTTGCCAAAAGCCAAAGCCACCAGGCCGGTTTCGGCCAGGCGCTCCACATGGCGGCCGACCACGCCGAAGTGGTGCGAGCGCACGAAGCCTGCCGCGGCGATGCCGCAGGCGGTCGCCAGGGCGGGCAGCCGCTCGATGGCGAGGTCGAAGGCCGGAAAGGCGAAGCCGTTCTGCACGTCGACCATCAGGCTCGCCGGCCGCGTCTGGCGCACGTCGGGCACGGCATGCCCGTCGACCTTGCCGGCCCTGGCTTGCGCGGCATAGATCGGCACGCGGGAGAGCCCGTGGCCCTTCTGGCCGTCGATCTCGGCCTGGGTCAGGGCCCGTGCCACCGAGCGGGCATTGGCCTCGCTGGTGCGCGAGGCGAGGAGCGCGGCGGCGATCAGGCTCTCCAGCTCTGCGGTGGGGACGGTGATGCTGCTCATGGGAGGCCTCGGGGGCACGACGGGTGGTTGCGCAGGTGGCTGTCGCCCGGTTGTTTCTCCGGCGGGTCAATCGAGCTCCAGCCGCCGCCGCATCTCGGCGAGCATCGCCGCCCTCAGCTCCATGCCGACGCCCGGCGCCTCGCTCGGGCGCGCGAGCCCCTCGACGATCTCCACGTCGTCGGCGAAGCCGCCGTAGGGCTGGAACACGCCTGGATAGCTCTCCGAGCCGCCGAGCTGGAGGCCTGCCGCCATGGCAAGAGCGAGCTGATGCCCGCCGTGGGGAATGAATCGGCGCCGCGACCAGCCCATTTCGGCCGCGACCTCCAGCACCCGCAGATACTCGGTGAGGCCGTAGGCCAGGGCCGGGTCGACCTGCACCCAGTCGCGGTCGGGCCGCAAGCCGCCGTAGCGCAGCAGATTGCGCGTGTCGATGGCCGAGAACAGGTTCTCGCCGGTGGCGAGGGCGCCGCGGTAGCGCTCGGCCAGCACGGCGTTGAGTCGGTAGTCGAGGGGGTCGCCCGGCTCCTCGTACCAGAAGAGCCCGAGCGGCTCCATGGCCTCGGCATAGGCCAGCGCCGTAGGAAGATCGAAACGGCCGTTGGCATCGACCGCCACGTTGCCACCGCCGCCGGCGACCTCGATCACCGCCTCGATGCGCTTCATGTCGGTGGCGAGGTCGGCCCCGCCGATCTTCATCTTGACGATCTTGTAGCCCTGCTCCTGATAGCCGCGCATCTCCGCCCTGAGGCCGTCGAGCTCCTTGCCCGGGTAGTAGTAGCCGCCGCCCGGGTACACCAGCACCCTGTCGTCGTGGCGCCCGCCGTTGAAGCGCTCGGACAGCAAGCGCCACAGCGGCTTGTCCTCGATCTTGGCGACCGCGTCCCACACTGCCATGTCGAGCGCGCCGGCGGCGTGGGCCCGGTCGCCGTGGCCCCCCGGCTTCTCGTTGGCCATGAATGTCCTCCACACGGCGAAGGGATCGAGATTGTCGCGCTCCCTGTCGAGCAGCGATTGCGGCTCGGCCGCCATGATCCGGGGAATGAGCCGCTCGCGCAGGATGCCGCCCTGGGCATAGCGGCCGTTGGAGGAGAAGCCGTAGCCCACCACCGGCTTGCCCCCGCGCGTCACGTCCGTCTCCACCGCCACCAGGCTCACGGTCATGGCCGTGAACGAGATCACGGCGTTGCGGATGTCGGAGGCGATGGGGGCCGTGGCCTCCCGTATGCGCGTGATCTTCATCGGCATATCCTGGTCGCTACAGGTCGATCGCGTAGAGCAGCTTCGGCTCGGGGCCGTAGCGGGGGTAGACGAGCTTGCGCACGAGCCGGCCTCCATTCTTCTCGATCACGCGCCGCGAGGCGGCATTGCCTGGCTCGGCGGTCAGCTCGACGCGGGCGAGGCCCACGCTCCGCGCCACCGGCAGCATGGAGGCGAGCGCGCGGCTGGCGTAGCCGCGGCGGCGCTTCCAGGGCACCACGGCGAAGCCGATGTGGCCCAGCACGTAGTCCGGCAGCCGGTCGCTGCCCGGCTGCCAGCGCAGGCCGATTGCGCCGCAGAACTCCCCGTCCCACAGCCAGCGCGTCACCGAGGGCAGCTTCTCCACCTCGCTGCCGTCGGGCAGGCGGATCCTGCCGCTCTGTGCGAGCAGGCTCGCGATGAACCCCGCGGCATCGGCGCGCAGCGCGGCAAGCTGCTCCGCGCTCACGTCGCGCACGTTGTTGGGGGACCAGCGGCGGGCGAGCGCGTCCGCATAGCCCGGCAGCAGCGCCAGGCTCGGCGTCTCGAGCGTGAGGGCGTGCTCGCTCATGTCGCCGTTGCCACACTGCCGCCGGCGGCGGCACCGGAGCGCGATGCCCCTGCGCCCGCCGGAGCGCGGGCGGTGCCAAGCTACGCGCTGCGATAGAGCTTGGTCATCACGAACTCGCGATGGCCGAGCGCCTCGGCGGCGGTGAGCCGCCCGTTGGCGGTGCGGATCACCATGTCGATCAGCGCATCGCCCGCCGCGTCGAGCGTCATCTCGCGCCGCAGGATGCCGGACACGTCGAGGTCGATGTGCTCCGACATGGTGCGCACCGTGCGCGGGTTGCCGGAGAGCTTGATGACCGGGACGATCGGGTTGCCGATCACATTGCCCTGGCCGGTGGGGAAGGTGTGCACCACATAGCCAGCCGCGGCCATCAGGGTGACGCACTCGGCCGCCGCCGAGGACGTGTCCATGTAGTAGAGGCCCGGCCCCTTGCCCGGCGTCTCGGCGGGCTCCAGGACGTCGATGTACCTGCAGGTGCGGCCGATCTTCTCCAGGTTGCCCAGGGCCTTCTCCTCGATGGTGGTGAGGCCGCCGGCAATGTTGCCCTTGGTCGGCTGGCTGTCCATCAGGTTGTCGGTCTTGTAGGCCTCGATCACCTCCTCCTGATAGGCCTTGAACACCCTCATCCACTTCTCGCCGATCTCGGGCGTGGCGGCGCGGCGCTGGGCGATGTGCTCCGCGCCGGTGATCTCCGAGGTCTCGCCGAACACGCCCGTGATGCCCATCGGGACGAGCTTGTCGTACATGTTGCCGACCGTGGGGCAGGAGGCGAGGCCGGTGGTGGTGTCGCTCTCGCCGCACTTGGTGGACACCCACAGGTCGGAGATCGGGCATTCCTCGCGCTCGAGCTCGGAGGCCCACTGCAGGAACTCCTTGGCCTTGTAGGACGCCTTGGCGATGGTGGCGATGTCGCCGTGGCCCTCGATGCCGAAGCCGACGACCGGCTTGCCGGTCTTGGCGATGCCCTCCACCACCCGGCCGGTCCAGCCGTCCTCGATGCCGATCACCACCACGGCGGCGACGTTGGGGTTGGAGCCGGTGCCGATGAGCGTGCGGAAGAAGAGGTCGAGGTCGGCGCCGAACTGCAGCCGGCCGTAGGCATGCGGCAGGGCCAGGGTGCCCTTGATGTTGTTGGCCACCGCCTCGCTGGCGGCGTTGGAGAGGTCGTCGAGCGGCAGGATCACCACGTGGTTGCGGACGCCCACGCGCCCGTTCTCGCGCCGGTAGCCGCGAAATTTCAGGTCAGCCGCCGACTTGGGCCGCCTGCTCTCGGTCCTGGAGGCCATGGGTTCCTCACCAGCGCTTGGTCTTGAGGTTCTGCACGTGGACGTGCGCGCCCACTGCCGCATCCGCGACCATGCGCCCGATGTCCTCGCCGTACTTGATGACCGTGTCGCCCGTCTTCAGCGCCTTCAGCGCCACCTTGTGGCCGATCGGAATGTCGTCCTTGGCCTTCAGCGTGAGGGTGGTGTCGGTCTCGGTGATCACGCCCAGCATGTCGGTTCCGGCGCGCAGGCCCTCGACCACGATGACGCCCACGTTGTCCTTCGGGCTGTGAACCAGAAAATGTGGAGTAGGCACAGGACTGTCCCCTCGGCTTTCGGCAGCGCCCCCGAGTCACGGCTCTGGAGGCGCCGGTCATGGCGCCGCAATCTTATATAAGATAGACTTGTCAATCCAGCCACCTTTTCGGGGCCAGCAATGCCCAAGAGCGCAAGCGACGGAGACGGCAGTGGCCCGCTCTATGCGCGCCTGCGCGACCGCCTCGTGGAGCGCATCCGCTCGGGCGAGTGGAAGCCGGGCCAGCTCATCCCCAACGAGTTCGAGATCGCCGAGGAGTTCGGCGTGAGCCAGGGGACCGCGCGCAAGGCCATCGGCGAGATGGCCGCGGAGGGGCTGGTGCTGCGCCGGCAGGGTCGCGGCACGTTCGTGGTGGAGCACACACCGGCCCACGTCCTCTTCCGGTTCTTCAACATCTACGACGAGGACGAGCGCGCGGTCATCCCCGACAGCCGCTATGTGACGTGCAGCCGTGCCGACGCGGACCAGGCCGAGCGCCGCGCCCTCGGCCTCGACCGGCATGCCGGCGTGATCCGCATTCGCCGCCTGCGCACGCGCGACGGCCGGCCGTTCATCCGGGAGACGATCGCCCTGCCGGAAGCCCTGTTCGGCGGCCTGCTCGAGCTGCCTGCGCTCCCCAACACGCTCTACGATCTCTATCAGAAGCGCTACGGAGTGCTCATCGTGCGCACCGATGACCGCCTCTGCGCGGTCGCAGCCGACGCCGAGTCGGCCGCAGCACTCGGCATCCAGCGCGGCGCCCCGCTTCTGCGCATCGACCGCATCGCCTATACGCTCGACGATAAGCCGGTGGAGTGGCGCGTGAGCCTGTGCCACCTCGACGGCGCCCATTATCTGGCTCGCTCGAGATGATCGGCCGCAGGTGCGTGGGGCCGCCTCAGCCCAGCCCACCCACCTTGCCGCCGGAGAGGCAGCGCCGGGCCCGCTCGGCCCTGAGCTCGCCCCCCACCTCGGCGCAGAGCGCCCGCGTCCGGCTCAGCTGAGCGGGGCTCAGCCCTTCCACGTGGCCGGCCAGCTTCTGCGCCCCGGCCTCCACCTCCGCCACCGCGGCCGCCAGCTCCGCGCAGCTGAGCTTGGATTTCAGGGCGCGATAGGCGAACAGGCGGACGCCGTTGGCCAGTACGGCCGCGGGCACCGGGCGGCCGATCCAGGAACGATCCGGGCTCTCCACCATGGTGCGCAGCACGGACGTGCAGGTGTCGACGCCCGAGCAGCTTGCCTCCGAAGGAAGCGAGGAGGTTTGGGCCGGCGGCTCCTTGGCCGCCGGGCTGTAGGCGCCTGGCGGCCTGGCCGCCGCCGCCTTCTCCTTGGGGCTCTCCTTGACCGGCGCCGCGTCGGTGCGCTCGACCTTCTGGCTCGCCGGCTGCTCGACGATGGGCACCTTGGCCGCCCAGGCGTCGTCCTCTCGCTTGTTCCAGGCACATCCCGATAGAGCGAGGATTGCCGTCACGGCGGCGCACTCGCCGAGGCGCACCCATCCCGCACGCGGCAATCGCCCCTTCATGACTGACGCAACCTCTGCACGCACAAGCGCGCCCGCTGTCGATTCACGCCGACGAGCGCCCCTCCCAGGGGTGGCTCGCCCGTCCGTCCGAAGGGGCTGGGCCTGTGCCGAGCTCCCGATAACGCGAGGCCAGCCGAAGCTCAGCGGTGATCATATCCGGCGCGATGCCGGAAACAGAAGCCTCGCCGAGATGGCAGCGCCACAAATATCCCCGCGCGGTATCGATCTTGATGACCGAGCCCACGGCCAGGAACGGCTCGTCGGCGGCGAAGAAGTTGGCGACCCCCGTGTGGGGACAATCCCGCCGCGACAGCATGCGTGCCTCCCCGCGAGGATGGGTGGAACAGGCCCCCTTCCTTCGGCTGCCAGGATAGCACCGGCAGCCGCCCCGCGCAGATCGCCGCCTTGTGCTTGTGGATAAGGTGCGTGCCGGCCTCGTGCGGGTGGTGCGGGCGGGGGGACTCGAACCCCCACGGGCCTCGCGGCCCAACGGATTTTCTTGCCAGCTACGGCTTTCGCCGCCTCGTTCGCCGCTTGGCGGCATCGAGTTTGTGGTCTGGACTATCCCTTCACCGTGCGCCGTTCCTCGAACGGGGTTAGGTGCTGCCCGTCTAGTCTCTACACCTTCCCCTGCCGGCCGCCCTCACGGCCGCCCAGGGGCTTGGCTCGGGATTGCCAGTGAAGGTTTCCCCGAGTTTGGGCAGTTCTGCATCCGGGGTTTCCCCCGGAGCACTCAAGCTCCTCTCAAGTCCGTTGCGTCTACCGGTTCCGCCACGCCCGCGTGGCGGCCACGTCTATACCGCCGCCGCCCGGGGCAGGCTAGGGCGAGACCCTGCTGCGGCTCGCCGATGCCTACCAGGCTACCAGGAGAATGGGAACAGGCCGCCGCCGCGGCTGCCGAAGTAGTAGTCGTTGCGGAAGCCCGGAGGCTCGCGCCGGCGCGTCTTGATCCCGCCCTGCGGCTCGCCGCTCATCAGCACGACGAAGTCGGTATCCTTGCCGGTCTCGAGGCTCGCACCCTCGTCGGAGACGATCAGGGAGGAGCCCGGCAGCACCACCTGCGAGATCCGCTCCCGCACCTCGGCGGGGATCTCGATGCGGTCGAGCGCGGCCCGGGCACCGGCCACGTCGGCCGGCGCCGCCTCCTTGCTGCGCTTGTCGCCTCGGCGGCGCTCGCCCTCGGGCGGTGCCTCGCCGGCCCCGCCGGCCTTGTACATGGACACCACGCTCCAGCGCACCTGCGAGCCCTCGCCGGCCTGCTCGAGGGCGGTGAAGACGTAGCTGCCGATCGCCTTGCCGGGGTCGCGGATCGTGACCGGCCCTTCGAACAGGGGATGGTAGCCCTTGCGGATGTAGAGCCGCTGCGTCTTGCGGCTGATGAAGACCGAGACGGGAGACGTGAGGAGCGACGCCTGCTCCGCCGCTTCCGCGGCCTGGTCGCGTTCAAACTCCGCCGCCTTGGCCTCCTTTTCGGCCTGCTCGGCCGCCTCCGCCTTGGCCCTGGCCTGGGCTTTGGCCGAGGCGAGCTGCGCCTGCGCCTCGGCGAGCTTGGCTGCCGCCCGGTCCCTCGCGGTCCGTGCCGCGGCCAGCTTGGCCTCGGCCTTCTCTCTTGCCGCGTCCGTCTCCAAGTCGCCCGAGGGCGGCTCGGCGGCCGTGACGGCCTGCTCGGCCTTCCGCAGCCCGTCCTCGGCGCGGGCCACGCTGTCCTCCGCCGCGCGCAGCGCACGTGCGGCGGGCGCGGCCTCGGCCGCCCTGCGGGTGGCCGCCTGCCTGGCTGCGGTTGCCTTCTTGCCGGCTGCCTGCGCCTCGGCCGACTTGGCGGCGGCACGCGCCTGCAGCTGCGCGAGCAGGCGCGACGAGCCGGCCGCTTGCGGGGTGCGCTCGGAGGCGGGCGCGCTCACGCGCAGGGCCGAAGACGCCGTCGGTGCCGCCAGCATCGCCTCCTTGAACGCGGGGCTCGGCTGGAACAGCACGGGGTGAGCGATCTCGGCAGGGTGGATATCCTCGCGCACCACGATCACCCGCAGGCCGATGTCGGTCAGGGCGAACAGCCGCTCGGCAAAGTCGAGCGGCATGCGCACGCAGCCGTGGGAGGCCGGGTGCCCCGGCAGGACGCCCGCATGCAGGGCGATTCCCGTCCAGGTGATGCGCTGCATGAACGGCATGTTGCCGTCCTCGTAGACGTTGGAGTGGTGCTCCTCCTTCTTCTGCACCACGCTGTAGATGCCGACCGGCGTCTCGTAGCCCTTGGCGCCGGTCGAGACCGGCGACTGCAGCATATGGCGGCCGGCGGAGTCGTAGACGGTGATGCGCTGCTCGTTGAGGGACACAACTGCCAGGAGCGGGGTTCCCGCGGTGCGCGGCTGGACAGCTTCGCGCCGCTCCCTGCGCGGCTGGAGCTCGCGGTCCCGGTCACGGCCGTATCGCTGGCCGCGCTCGTAGGGATAGGAATAGGGATAGGGATAGGGATAGGGTCGGCCGTACTGGCTGTCGCGCCCGTAGTATTGGGCACCAGCCGGATCGCTGCCTGCGGCCAGCGCCAGCGTGGCGGCCGCAGCCGCACCCAAGACCGCAGCGCATCGGGCGGGAGCCGGCTTGCCATTCATCGGGAACACCTCGAGACCTCTATTGGGCGTTGGCGGCAATTTCGGCGTAGGGCCCAACGCGCAGACGCCGGCCCTGGTTTCCAGGCTACATGGATCGCGCCACCCGGAAGCCCGTGAACTCGGTGCGCACCTCCGGCGCGCTCGCGTAGCGGTAGGCGGCCCGCAGCGTCCAGGGATAGTAGTTCCACGACCCCCCGCGCAGGATCCGCAGCCGGCAGTTGTCGATCCTCACCGCCGACCCGTCCCTCGGCGCCCGCTCGTAGCTGTCCACGTAGCAGTCCTCCACCCATTCCCACACATTCCCGTGCATATCGTGGAGGCCGAAGGCATTTTTGGGAAAGGTCCCGACCTCGGTCGTCTTCTGCCGGTAGACGCCCTGCTGCCCGGGCCCATATTTGAAGTTGGCGTCGTAGTTGGCCTGCTTGTAGCTGATGGTCGCGCCGGTGGAGAACGGCGGGTGCGGCGCCGATGTGGTGGTGACGCCGCGCGCGGCATACTCCCACTCAGCCTCCGTCAGCAGCCGATAGGGCTTTCCGGTCTTCCCGGCGAGCCATGCCGCGAACTCCCTGGCATCGGCCCACGACACGTGAATGACCGGCCGACGGCCGCGCCCCCACCCCTCGTCGCCCGGCTTGTGCTTGCAGCCGCCTTCGGCCACGCAGGCATCCCACTCCGCGAAGGTTACCTCGTACTTGCCCACGGCGAACGGCTTGGCGAACACCACCTTGCGCTGCGGGCCCTCGTCACGGTTGCGCCGCTTCTCGCTCTCTGGCGAGCCCATCAGGAACTCGCCGGCCGGCACCACCACCATCTCGGGGCAGCCGGCGCAGTCGCGGAACGTGCGCGGCTGCGCCTGCGCCGGCTCGGGCTCCTTGCGCCGCTGCGCTTCGGCAGGCCCGACCGTCGCGAGGGCGAGCAGCAGAGCGATGACGTGCACAACCATGTCCTGGTCCCTGGCAAGTCCGTGCGGACTATAGTCAGCGTTGGTTACCAGGCAATGGAATGGCGGGGCTGGGGCGATCTCGCGCGGTTGTGATCAGCCGAGCCGCTTGCGTGCGAGCTCGGCGCCCTTGGCGAGCGCAGCGAGCTTGGCATAGGCGATGTCGCGGCGCATGGGTGCCATGCCGCAGTTGGTGCAGAGCTGGATATGCTCGCGCGGCACGTGCTTGGCGGCCTCGGCCGCGACCGCCGCCACCTGCGCCGGCGTCTCCACCTTGTCGGAAGCCACGTCGATGGCTCCCACCAGGATGTCCTTGCCCTCGAGCAGCCGCAGGAGCCGCATCGGCACCTTCGAGTTGCGGCACTCCACCGACACCTGGTCGATCTTGGACTTGGCAATGGCGGGGAAGATCGCCTCGTATTGGCGCCACTCCCGGCCCAGCGACTTCTTCCAGTCGATATTGGCCTTGATGCCGTAGCCGTAGCAGATATGCACCGCGGTCGTGCACTCGAGCCCCCTTGCGGCGCGCTCCAGCGCGGCGATGCCCCACTCCGCCACCTCGTCCATGAACACGTTGAAGGCGGGCTCGTCGAACTGGATCACGTCGACGCCATCCTTCTCGAGCGCCCGCGCCTCCTGGTTGAGCAGGGCCGCGAATGCCATCGCCATCTTCACTTTGTCGCCATAGTAGCGGTCGGCGATGGTGTCGGCGATGGTCATGGGGCCGGGCAGCGTGAACTTCAGCTTTCTCCTGGTATGGGCGCGGGCGAGCCGCGCTTCCATCGCATGCACCCGGCCCTTGAGGCGCACCGGTCCCACGACCTGCGGCACCATGGCTTTGTAGCGGTCGGCGCGGATGCCCATCTCCACCTTGTGCTCGAAGTCGATGTTCTCGACCCGCTCCAGGAAGCCGTGCACGAAGTGCTGGCGCGCCTGCTCCCCGTCGCCGACGATGTCGATGCCGGCGTCCTCCTGGCCCTTGATGGCGAGCAGCGTGGCATCGGCCTTGGCCGCCTCGAGCTCGGCGCCCTCCGCCCGCCACGGCGCCCACAGGCGGTTGGGCTCGGCGAGCCACGCGGGCTTGGGCAGGCTGCCGGCGATGGTGGTCTCGAACATTGGGCTCCTCCCGCGGCACCGCGGCGGCCGCTGGACGGGCGGCGCGTCTGCCGGCATTGTTGGCCGATCATAGCCGACGTGAGGCCCCGCGGAAGCCTTGGGGACCTTCCCACACGCGGGGCGAGGAGACGCGCCGATGTTCAATCCCGCCGAAGCTGCCCGTTTCCTCGACGAGGCGCACCGCGCCCGGGCGCGCTACCAGAACCTGCCCGAGGCGATCGCGCCCAAGTCCTTCGAGGAGGCCTATGCCGCGCAGGAGGCGCTGTGCGCGCTGTGGGAGCCCCGGCTCGGCCGCATCGCCGGGCGCAAGATCGCCGTCACCACCCGCGTCATGCAGGAGCTGATGGGCATCGACCATCCCTGCGGCGGCACGATCTTCGCCTCGCGGGTCCACAGCTCGCCGGCGCGCATCTCAAAGAGCGACTTCATCAACGTGCGCGTGGAGTGCGAGCTGGCGGTGCGCCTTGTCCGCGACCTGCCCAAGGCCGCAGCGCCCTATTCGCGCGAGAGCGTGCGCGGGGCGGTGGGCGAGGTGATGGCTGCCTTCGAGCTGATCGAGGACCGCCACGCCGACTACAAGTCGAGCCGGGCCCTGTCGCTCATCGCCGACAATGCGTGGAACGGAGGCATCGTGCTGGGCCCGGCCAAGGCGCCGCCCGCGGGCGACCTCAACGGCATCCGCGGCGTCCTGAAGCGCAACGGCAAGGAGGAAGCCTCGGGCCGGACCGACGATCCCATGGGTGCGCTCGCCTGGATCGTCAATCTCGCCGTCGAGCGCGGCCGGCCCATGACCGCCGGCATGGTGGTGATCACCGGAAGCGTCGTGCCCACCGTCGACATCGCGCCGGGGGAACGGCTCGACTTCGCCCTCGACGGCATCGGCGAGGCGTCGTTGTCCGCGGTGTGACAGCACGCGGTCCCTGGGGGAGCCCATGAAGATCGATGCCGTCGAGCTCACGCTGTTCGCCTGGGACGACATCCCGCCCACGCGCTACACCGCGGGCGCCCAGAACACGGCCGGGCGCAGCAGCCTCGGGCTCCTCACCATCAGGACCGATGCCGGCATCGACGGCCACGCGTTCCTGGGCTCGGCCACCAATCCGGCCGAGACCGACGCGGGCGCGTTGATCCGCTTTCTCAAGCCGCTGCTGATGGGCAAGGACCCACTGGCGCGCGAGGAGCTGCACGCCGCCATGCGCGCGCGCCAGCGCAACATGGGCCTGCGCGCGGTCGGCGCCTGCGACACCGCCCTGTGGGACATCGCCGCCAAGGCCGCCGGCATGCCGCTCTACAAGCTCCTCGGCGGCGGCCGCTCGGCGATCGGCGCCTATGCTTCGAGCCAGATCCTCGAGAGCCCCGCCGCCTATGCCGAGGAGGCGCAGCGGTTCAAGGCCGACGGCTGGAAGGCCTACAAGATCCACCCGCCGCACCCCGCCGCGGAGGACATCAAGGTGTGCGAGGCGGTCCGCCGGGCCGTGGGCGACGACTACACGATCATGCTCGACGCCACCTGGAGCTACCGCTTCCCAGATGCGCTGCGCGTGGGCCGCGCCATCGAGCGCATGGGCTTCCTGTGGTACGAGGACCCGCTCAACGAGGAGGACATCTACGCCTGCGTCAAGCTCAAGCAGAAGCTCGACATCCCGCTCATGGCCACCGAGTATCCGGCGGGCGACATCGGCACCTATGCGGTGTGGCTGACCGAGCGGGCAACCGACTATCTGCGCGGCGACATCCCCGTGAAGGGCGGCCTCACCACCATGCTCAAGACCGCCCACCTCGCCGAGGCCTTCCACATGAGCTACGAGGTGCACCACGGCGGCAACTCGCTCAACAACATGGCCCAGCTGCATCTCGTCTGCGCCATTCCCAACACCACCTACTTCGAGGTGCTGCTGCCGCACGGGGCGCACAAGTACGGCGTGCTCAACGACATCGAGATCGGCCGCGACGGGCTTGCCCGCTGCCCCGAGACGCCCGGCATCGGCGCGGAGATCGATTTCGGGCTGATCGAGAGGAAGCGCATCGCGGTGCTTAGCTGAGCGGCGGGCTTGCGGGCCGGAGAGCGGTCGCGAGCGGCCCCCCGCGGGTCCGCGTGTGTACCCTAGCCCTGACTGCCGCCCGCAGTGTTGTAGCGCAACCCGTTGTGAACATTGGTGCCGCAGGAGGGATTTGAACCCCCGACCCACGCATTACGAATGCGTTGCTCTACCCCTGAGCTACTGCGGCGTGCCGGGCGGGCACGGTCCCCGCGCCCCGGCACACTGAGCCACGAGCACCGGCATCGGCCCGGTGCGGGCCCCGGCCTGGACGGGGTACTCCCTACACCATTGCCCGACCGAGCCGCAACCTGTCGGGGGGTGGGGGTCCCGGGCGGGACGTGGCAGGGGCCCGATGGGGCCCGGGGGCTGGCACCGGCGTGGGCTCGGGCGCCTGCCGCCGGAGGCCCTGGCCCCTGCCGGGCAGCCGCGCGACCGGGGCCCGGGACGGGAACCATGCTGCCCTGGGTCATGGATCGCGATGGGCCCGTTCATCCCCGCTTCAGGCACGGCGTGACATTAGCGCCCCGCCGGCACCACAGGGGCGCTACAATGCTCGCCTATTCACTCTCGAGCCCGGTGCCCGCCGGGCCTGAGCCCGACGCGTCCCAGCCACCAGCCGGCGACAGAGCCCCATGACAGTGCAGCACTTCCAGGCCCCCGACGCGCCGGGGTTCAGGCTCGACCCCAGGGTGGTCGCGGCCTTCGGACGGTTCGCCGGCGGCTTCTGGCACGGTCCCACCAGGGTCCGTGCCTGGGCCCTGACCCTGGGCCTTGCCGCGTTCCTCCTGCTCTCCACCGCCGCCACCGTGGGGCTCAACCACTGGAACCGCTGGTTCTTCGACAGTCTCGAGGCCCGGGACGTGCCAGCCCTCATGCAGGCAGTCCTTGTGTTCGGCCTCATCATCGCCACCATGGCGGCGGTTGGCGTCGGCATCGTGCTCACACGCGAGACCCTGCAGGTGGACTGGCGCGCCTGGATCGTCGGCCAGCTGGTCGACCGCTGGCTGTCGCGGCGGCGCTTCTACCATCTCAACGTCTCCGGCCGCGAGCCGCCCAACCCCGAGTACCGCATCTCCGACGATACCCGCTGGGCCACCGAGCCGCTCGTCGATCTCGGCATCGGGCTGCTGCTGGCGGTCGTCAATGCGGCCGCCTTCATCTCCATCCTGTGGTCGGTGGGCGGCTCCTACACGCTCGACCTCGGCGCCTCCGGCTCGTTTACCATCCCCGCCTACATGGTGCTCCTGGCGCTGGCCTACGGCGCGCTCGCCTCCGGCCTGATGCTGTGGGTCGGCGCGCCCCTCGTCGGCTACGTCGGCCGCAAGAACGAGGCGGAGGGCTATTTCCGCTTCGCCATGATGCGCATCCGCGACAATGCCGAGAGCGTGGCCCTCATGAACGGCGCCCGCTACGAGCAGGCCGTCCTCGGCCGCTTTTACGAGACCGTGGTGGCGCGCTGGATGGCGATCGTGTGGCAGCACGGGCACCTCACCTGGATCACCAACTCGTCGGGCCCGATGATCCCCATCATCCCGCTGCTGTTCGCCGCGCCCAAGTACATCTCCGGCGAGCTCAGCCTGGGCCAGGTCACGCAGCTGGCGGCGGCCTTCGTGCAGGTGCAGATCGCCATCTCCTGGGTGGTGGACAACTACAACCGCGTCGCCGAGTGGTACGCCTCGGCGCGCCGCGTGATGGACATCGTCGATGCCTGCGATGCCATCGATGCGATGATCGACGGCCTCGCGCCGCCGCCGGCACCGGCGCAGGCGGCAGACGGCGCCGGCGTGCGCCTCCACGACTTCGAGATCGCGGACCGGGGCGGGCGCACGCTGCTGGCGGGCGAGGAGCTGACGGCAGCGGCCGGCGAGGCGGTGCACGTCTCGGGCGCATCCAGCACCGGCAAGTCCGTGCTGGTGCGGGTTCTGGCCGGCCTGTGGCCCACCGCGCGCGGCACGCTCGCCCTGCCGCAAGGCGCGCGGGTCATGATCGCCCCGCAAAAGGGCTACCTGCCGCTCGATTCGCTGAGGGGCGCCCTCCTCTATCCCGATCCGAACCTGCAGGTGCCCGACGCGGAGCTGAAGGCCGCCCTCGACAAGGTCGGGCTCGCCGGCTTCGGTGCCCGGCTCGACGAGGTCGCGCGCTGGGACCAGGTGCTCTCCAACGGCGAGCGCCAGCGGCTTGCCATCGCCCGCCTCATGATCCACAGGCCCGATGTGGTCATCCTCGACGATACGCTCTCCGCCCTCGAGGAGGGCGCGCAGGCCGCCCTGCTCGAACGCCTGCGCGCCGAGCTCGGCGATGCCACGATCATCAGCCTGGGCCAGCGCCCCGCACACCCGGGCGTGCACGACCGCCAGCTCAAGCTCGAGCGGCAGGCGGACGGGGCTCAACTCATGCCGGCGGGGGCCCCGGCGCTCGCCGCCGCCGACTAGACAAGGGGGCGGCTCGCTGCCGCGCACTCGATGACCACGCTCAACTTCTGGAACGAGACCTGGAGCCTCGACGAGGCGCAGTGCCCATGCGACCTGCACCTCGTGGAGTACCTGGAGGGGAAGGGCGTCAAGGGCGCCACCGTCTTCCACTTCGGGACCGGCAATCATCACATCGTCGGGCTCAGGCTCGCCGAGAACGGCTCCAACTGCGCCGTCCTCGGCATCACCGCCTCCCCCCAGGAATACGACGACTACATCGACCTGCTGATCCGCAACCCCCGCCTCGGCCACACCTACAAGGCCTACTTCGGCGACATCTACCAGCTGGACGGCCGGCTCCTGCCCGAGTTCGACTATGTGAGCCTGTTCCACGTGGGCGAGTTCCGCACCGCCGAAAACGACGCCTACGGGGCGCTGACCGACCTGGAGATGACGCTGCTGCTGGCCGACAAGGTCCGGGCGGGCGGCGAGATCCTCTTCTATGCGGGCTCCTTTGCCTTCGACAAGGCCGAGGCGGTGGCCCGCGAGCTCGTGGCCCAGCGGCCGTTCGTGCCGGCGGGCGAGTTCAAGTCGCTGCGCATCTTCCGGAAGACGGCGCGCTGAGCTCATCATGTCGGTCTGGGGCACCTACAGGCGGGTCATTGCGCTGCTGGCTGCCGAGCGCGGCCAGAGCGCGGGCATCGTCGTGGCGGGGCTGGCGCTCGGCGTGGTGCCCATCCTGGAGCAGGTGCTGCTCGCCCGCGTGGTCGACGCGCTGGCACTCGGCGATGCCGCCTTTCCCATCATCGCGCTGTGGGCGGCTCTCGGCCTCGTCGGCATCGTCGCCGGGGTGATCGTCGCCGTGATGGCTGACCGGCTCGCCCACCGCCGGCGCCTCGCCGCGCTGGGGCTCGCCTTCGAGCGGGCCATCGTCCTGCCCATCAGCTACCACGCCGAGAAGGGATCCGGTGCGGTGGTGCGCACGGTGCTGGCGGGCACCGACGCGCTGTTTTGGAACTGCCTGTCGTTTCTGCGCGAGCAGTTCGTGGCCCTGGTCGGCCTCGTCGTGCTGGTGCCGACCGCCTTCTTCATGAACGCGTGGATGGCCCTCATCCTGCTTCTGCTTGCCGTAATCTACGTCGCCGCCAACGTGTACGTCGCCCGGAGAACTAGCACCGACCAGGCTGCCGTCGAGCAGTACCACAACAACGTCTATGGCCGGGTCGGCGACGTGCTCGGCAACGTCACCGTGGTGCAGAGCTACGGGCGCTTCGCCTCCGAGGCGCAGGCCATGCGCGCCATCATGGCCGAGCTGCTGGCGGCGCAGTATCCGGTGCTGACCTGGTGGGGGCTCCTGACCGTGCTCACCCGCACGGCGGCGACCATCACCGTGGTGGCCATCTACGCGGTGGGCGCCGTTCTGGTGGCCAGGAAGCAGATCACCGTCGGCGAGATCGTCGCCTTCGTCGGCTTCTCGGGCCTGCTGATCGGCAAGCTCGACCTGTTGTCGGGCTTCGCCGTGCGCATCTTCCAGTACGCCCCGACGCTCAAGGGGTTCTTCGACCTCCTCGACGCTCCCGACGGCGTGCCGGAGAAGCCCGAGGCCCGCCCTCTCGCCGACGTTGCCGGCAACGTACGCTACGAGGGCGTCACCTTCCGCTTCGGCAACAGCGGACAGGGCGTGTTCGACATCGATTTCGAGATCGCCGCGGGGCAGACCGTGGCGCTCGTCGGCCCGACCGGCGCCGGCAAGACCACCACGCTCGCCCTGCTGCAGCGGCTGCGCTCTCCCGAGCGGGGGCGTATCAGCATCGACGGCCACGACATCGCCGACGTGACGCTCGCCTCCCTGCGTCACAGCATGGCCGTGGTGTTCCAGGACGCGGGGCTCTTCAACCGCTCCATCGCCGAGAACATCCGCATCGGCCGGCCGGACGCGAGCGACGCCGACGTGGAGCGGGCGGCGCGGCTCGCCGAGGCCCACGACTTCATCGTCAGGAAGCCCGGCGGCTACGCCTTCGTCATCGGCGAGCGCGGCGCCTCGTTGTCGGGCGGCGAGCGCCAGCGCATCGCCATTGCCCGCGCCATTCTCAAGGACGCGCCCATTCTGATCCTCGACGAGGCCACGAGCGCACTGGACGTGGAGACCGAGGCGCGCATCAAGCGCGCCCTCGACCGGCTGCGTGCCGGGCGCACCACGCTCATCATCGCGCACCGGCTGTCCACCGTCGCCAATGCCGACCACATCCTGGTGCTGGATGGCGGCCGCATCGTCGAGCGCGGCACCTTCCGCGAGCTGGTAGCGAGGAAAGGGCTGTTCGCTCGGCTGGTGGCCGAGGGCGGCTTCACGGAGCCGGTCGCCCCGACGGCCCTGGCCGAGGCCGCGGCGGCGTCCTGAACCACGCGCGGGCGCCCGGATCGCCAGGGCCAGCCGCCCTCTCTCAGAAGAGCGCGTAGCCGCCGTCGATGAGGAAGGTGTCCCCCGTGTGATAGGCGGAGGCATCGCTCATCAGATAGACGGCAATGCCGCCGAAGTCGTCGCCCCGGCCCCAGCGGCGCATGGGAATGCGCGGCAGAACGTTCCTGGCGAACTTCTCGTTGGCGATCGCGTTGGCCGTCATGTCCGTCTCGATCCAGCCGGGCAGGATGGCATTGGCGCGCACGCCGTGGCGGGCGAACTCCACCGCCAGCGCCCGGATCATGGAGATCATGGCACCCTTGGTCGCCGCATAGTGCTCGCTGCGGGGAGCGCCCTCGATGGCCGCGAGCGAGGCGGTTCCCACCAGCACGCCCCCGCCGCCGCGCTCGACCATGTGGCGTGCGGCAGCGCGGAAGGTGTAGAACGCCCCGTCCAGATTGACTTTGAGGACGCGCCGCCATTCCTCCGTGGTCATCTCGGCGAACGATCTCGTGCCGGCCCGTCCGCTCACCCCCGCGTTGGCAAAGCAGCCGTCGACCCGACCCATGTCCTTCAGGGTCTCGGCGAACGCCGCCGCGACGGCGGTCTCGTCCGAGACGTCGCAGGCAAGTGCCGCCACCCTGCGCCCGCTCTTTGCCAGCTCGGCCTGGGCCTGGGCGTTCTTCGCAGGGTTGGTGCCCCAGATCGCCACGTCGGCGCCGGCCTGCGCGAGCGCGCGTGCCATGCCGAGACCGATGCCGCTGTTGCCGCCCGTCACCAGGGCGACCTTGCCGGTCAGGTCGAACGGCTTGTACATGGCTCCCTCGCTGGCTTGCCAAGCCGGCGGGACGCCCCTCAGGGTTGCTGATGCCGGGCCCCGCCGGGCCGCTCGCACCCCCGAAAACGCGAAAGGCAGCGGCGACCGCTGCCCTTCATACCACCCCCGCGGGTCGGCAGGCGAGCGTCACAACTTGTGCGCCATGCGCTCCTTCTTCGTCGCCAGATAACGCTTGTTGTAGGGGGAAGGCTTCACGATCAGGGGTAGCTGCTCGAGCACCTCCACCCCCTCCTGCCGCAGCGCCTCGACCTTGGCCGGATTGTTGGTAAGGAGCTTGATCTCCGGATAGCCGAGATCGAACAGGATATGCGCGGCGAGGTCGTAGTCGCGGGCCTCGATCGGGGCGCCGATGGCGACATTGGCGTCGACGGTGTCCAGGCCCTGGTCCTGCAGGGCGTAGGCGCGGATCTTGTTCACCAGGCCGATGCCGCGGCCCTCCTGATAGGGAAGGTAGATGAGCACGCCCACCGGGCTCGAGGTGATCTTGTCCATGGCTGCCTGCAGCTGGGGGTAGCAGTCGCAGCGCAGCGAGTGGAAGATGTCGCCGGTGGTGCAGCCGCTGTGCACCCGCACGACCGGCACGGCGTCGGTTGCCTGCTTGTCGCGATGCACCAGAACGAGGGCTTGGAAGGCGGGGTCGGCTCCTTGGTAGGCGCGTGCTTCGAGATGCAGTTCCTGGCCTCTGAATTCGATTGGAAGAACCGTCTGAGCCGTCCAGTCCATCTCCAGCTCGACGGATGTCACTGCATTCGATTTCATCGAACTCTCCAAACGGCGTGCCGGCGCGGATATGCGACGACAATTTGGGTCTTGTAAAGGCGACGCCGCAGCGGCGCCGCGTCACAAGTTGTTACAGAGAGACTCTGGCTTCCCTCCCCGAGAACCCACGAGCAGTCTCGGCTTGCCGACGGCGAGCCGGTAAGCCCGCAACGGATATGAGCGCCCTGCAGAGGAGCTTCCGGCGCTGCGGTTCGCACCTCTGCGGACATGACGGCCAGGGTTTCCTGATTGTTAGCGGCCCCAACATGAACGCAGCCTGTATGTGCCGGGTTCCATGGCGTCGCCCACGCTTCGCTCGCTGGCGGGCGCCCGCGCCAATTTTTTTATTGTTCACAACAGATTAGACGAGAACCATAAGCAGCCTGACGGCCGCCGCGGATCTCGCGCCGGCGGGTACCCGTGGATCCGTTTTTGCCCTGCGACGGTTCCTTCATTGCCGGTTCATCCGCGCCGTGCTCGATTGTGAAGCTTTTGTGAAGTCTCTCCACGGCAGGTCCATGACGGATCAAACGCTTGGCTTTCCGGCAGGAACGCCTCGACTGGCTCGGCTGCGCTCTCTGCTGGGCCGAATGCTGCGGCGCATCGAGCTGCGGCCGGTGACGGCCTGGGCTCTGTCCGGCTTTCTCCTCACCGGCCTGATGCGCCACTTCTGGGTCGACGAGGGCGCCCTCCCCAATGTCGTCTTCACGGCCGCCGTCACCCTGGGGCTGATCGCATTCCTCGCGCTGCTCACCCGGCGGGTGCTCTTTGCCACCGTCCTCGTCACCTGCCTGGTCGCCATGATCATCACCGCTGCCGCCATCAAGCGGTCGGTCATGAACATGGTGGTGCACGCCTACGACATCTTCTTCTATCTGAGCTCCTGGTCCACCGTGAGCTTCCTGTGGAGCGAGCATCGCCGTTACGTGCTGGGCCTCCTCGGCGCGCTGCTCGTCACGGCCGCCATCGCCTCTCTCGCCTACCGCGCCGACGCCACGCGCCTGCCGCGATCCTGGTGCGCGGCCGTACTGGGGCTCGCCACGCTCCTGGCCTGGTACGGCGCGCAGGCCAAGGGCGAGCGGCGCCACATGCAGTTCTACTACGAGAACCTCTACGTCTCCTCCTTCTATGCGTCGTGGGGTGAGACGATCGAGGCCTTGTGGAGGGGCGCGCTGCTGGAGGCCGCGCCTCGCGCAGCGGCATCGGGCCCTTCATTCGCCGTTCCCGCCTCCTGCCGGCTGGCGCGCAAGCCGCCCCACATAATCCTGATCCATCAGGAATCCGTGGTGCAGCCTTCGCTGTTCCCGAGCCTGCGCTACGACCATGCGATCGATCCGCTCTTTCGCTCCTACGACGATCAGCTGCACCGGCTTCGGGTGGAGACCTACGGCGGGGCCTCATGGCTCACCGAGTTCTCTCTGCTGGCCGGCGTGTCGACGCACTCCTTCGGCGGCATGCGCCAGTTCGTGCAGACGTTCACCCAGAACCGGCTGAAGGACACAGTGCCGCAGGTGCTCGAGCGCTGCGGCTACCGCAACGTCGTGTTCTATCCGCTGATGCGCAATTTCGTCTCCAACGACCGCTTCTACACCTCGATCGGGCTCAAGGAGATCTTCGACTTCACCTCCCAGGGCGCCAAGAGCGCCCAGGAGCGGGATCGCTTCTACTACGCCAACGCGATCGCGGAGATGGAGCGGCACTTCGCGTCCTCGCCCAAGCCGCTGTTCATGTTCATTCAGACCATGTCGGCGCACTGGCCCTACGACTTCAAGTTCGAGCCCGAGGTCGACGTGCCGGGCGGCGGCCCCGGCACCGACCCGGAGATGCACGAGTACCTGCGCCGCCTCTCGCTGACCAACATGGACTTCACTTACCTCATGACCGAGCTGCGCCGGCGCTTCCCCGGCGAGCGCTTCCTGGTCGTGCACTACGGCGACCACCACCCCACGGCCACGCGAACGCTTCTGGGCTTCGGTCAGGACGTGGAGGCCGAGGACGTCGTTCTGCAGCCCGAGTCGCCGGGCTTCATCACCTACTATGCGGTGCATGGGATCAACTATCGCGTGCCGGCCCTGCCGCCGTACGACCCGTTGGACGTCGCCTATTTGGGCACGGTCATGCTGGACCTGGCCGGACTCCCCCTCTCCGACTCCCACCAGGAGCGCAAGCGCCTGATGTCGCTCTGCAAAGGGCGCTATTATGGCTGCGAGCGGCGCCGCGAGATCCTGCTGTTCCATCGCCAGCTGATCGATTCGGGGGTGATGGCGGCGCGCTGATCGGCGGGCCCCTGGTAGACGCGCAGGCGGCCGCATTGCCCTTGCCGTGCCGGCGTGCCACAGAGCCCGTCGAGCCGCTCGATGCCCCGCAAGACAGCCTGCGAGGTGGGATCCTGTCGTCGATGCCGCAGTCCCAGACCATCGTCCGCCCCGACCAGCCCAGCACGGTGCGTCCGCCGAGGCTCTCCGTGATCATCCCGGTGCTCAACGAAGAGCACGGCCTCGACGCCCTCATCGCCAAGCTGCGGCCGGTCCTCGAGAGCCTGGGGCTCGACTGGGAGGTGCTGTTCGTCGACGACGGCTCGAGCGATGCCACACTCGCCAAGCTCAAACGGCTCCATGCCGACGACGCCCGCATCAAGGCGGTGTCCCTCAGCCGCAATTTCGGCAAGGAGATCGCCGTCGCGGCGGGTCTCACCTACGCGACCGGCGACGCCGCCGTCCTCATGGATGCCGACCTCCAGCATCCCCCGGAGCTGATCCCGGACTTCGTCCGGCAATGGCAGGCCGGATACGACATCGTCTACGGCCAGCGGCTCGACCGCACGGCCGACAGCTTCCTCCACCGCTGGAGCGCCCGGGCCTTCTATGCCGCCTTCCGCCAGCTGAGTGGAACCATGCTGCCCGAGGGCGCGGGCGACTTCAGGCTGCTCGACCGCAAGGCGATCGACGCCATGAACCGGATGCGCGAGCGGGTCCGCTTCAATAAGGGCCTCTACGCATGGATGGGCTTCCGCTCGGTCGGCGTGCCGTTCCACGTCGCGCCGCGCCACGGCAAGGGCCGCTCGCGCTGGAGGCCGCGCCAGCTGCTGCGCTTCGCCCTCGACGGCATCGCCTCGTTCACCACCATCCCTCTGCGCGTGTGGTCCTATCTCGGACTCGTGATTTCGTTCTTCGCCCTCTGCTATGCCATCGTCTTCCTCATCAAGACGCTGCTCTACGGTGTGGATGTTCCGGGCTTCCCGAGCCTGATCATCTCGGTCATGTTCTTCGCCGGCGTGCAGCTGATCTCGCTCGGCGTGATCGGCGAGTACCTCGGCCGCATGTACGAGGAGATCAAGGGGCGCCCGCTGTTTCTCGTCGCCGAGGAGCTGGGGGTCGAGCGCCGGACAAATGGCCACACGGCGGCCGGCGAGCGTCGCGAGAGCTGATGGGACTGTCGCAGCCTGCCGTGTCGAGATCGAGCGCCGGAGAGGCCGGCCCTCGCGGCGGCATGGTCATCCTGTGCGCCGACGACTACGCCCTCACCGAGGGCGTGTCGCGCGCGATCGGCGAGCTCGCTGCCGCCCGCCGCCTGTCGGCTACGAGCGTCCTGGTCACGGCGGCGCATTGGCCCGAGCTCGCGCCGCGGCTGCGCGTGCACAGGGCCCGGCTCTCCATCGGACTGCATCTCGATCTGACCCTCGGGCCCCCCGCGGGCCCGATGCCGCGCCTCGCTCCCGCCGGCAGGCTGCCCGGCCTGCGCGGCCTGCTGGTGCGGGCGCTCGCAGGCCTTCTCGACGCGGCCGAGATCGGGGCGGAGATCGACCGGCAGCTCGACCGCCTGGAAGCGGGCCTCGGCTTTCCGCCCGACCATATAGACGGCCACCAGCACGTGCACGTCCTTCCCGGCGTGCGGGGGCCGCTGCTGGACATCGTGCGCCGGCGCTATGGCTCGCGGCCGCCGCTCGTGCGCCTGCCCGCCGACCGGCCGCAGGCCATCCTCGAGCGTGGACTGGCCACCTGGAAGGCCCTGGCGGTCAACGGCTTCTCGCTCGGATTTGGGCGCAGCGCCCGCGCCCGCGGCCTTCCCGTCAACGACAGCTTTGCGGGTTTCTCGGATTTCGACGTGGGAGTGCCTTACCCGCGCGAGCTCGAACGCGCCCTGCTCGCGCCCGGTCGATGCCACCTCGTCATGTGCCATCCCGGCCATGCCGACGCCGCGCTCGCCGCCCTCGATCCGGTGGTCGCTCGCCGACGCATGGAATACGATGCCTTGATGCGCGAACCAGATCTGCCGGATCGCATATGGCGCCCGGCGCGCAGCGCCGACGGGCCGCCGGTGGCCTGGCCGACAGCTGCGGGCTGAGCCATGGCGCCCGACGGCGAGAGCGGCCCGTCCGGCCGGCGCCCGCAGCATCCGCTGCACCACGGCCTGGGGTTCCTCGTCTCGGGCGCTGCGGCGTTCTGCGTCGACGCCCTCGTGCTCGAGCTGCTGACGGCCGTGGCGGGCCTGCACGCCATCCCCGCCCGACTCGCCGCCATTTCGCTCGCCATGGTCGCAGGCTGGCTGATGCACCGCACGTTGACCTTCGCGGTGAGGACGCCGCCGAGCCTGCTCGAGTTCCTGCGCTATGCGGGGGTGGCCTGGACCGCGGCGGCTGTCAACTACGCCGCTTTCGTGCTCATCGTGCTAGCCCGCCCGGCCATCGAGCCGCTGGCGGCGCTGGTCGTCTCCTCGCTGCTGGCCATGATTTTCGCCTATCTCGGCATGCGCTTCGGCACCTTCCGCCAGACGCCGGGCAGCCGCGAGGATTAGCTGGCTCAGCCGAGCGCCTGTGTGGGCTGGGGTGTCCGGCCCCGCCGAACGAGCACGAGCCCGAGCAGGAACGTCGGCACCAGGATGGCCAGTCCGATGGCCACCATCTCGAGCTCCGAAAGCGGCACGATGCCGCCGCCCGGGGTCGCGAGCACGAAGCCGCCCACGACCAGCAGCACGCGCAGCGGCCACTCGAGAACGCCCGCCTTGCGCAGGTCCCCGAGGCCGGACTGGTAGCCCTGGATGCCGCCGCAGATGAAGAGCGTGCCGACGGCTACGAGCACCGTCAGGCGTATCGCCTCAAGATAGGGGCTCGGGCCCTGCAGAACGAGCGCCGGGTTGAGCACGAAGAAGAACGGCAGGAAGTAGATGATGCTGCCGACCCACATGCTCTCCCACCCGGTGCGCATGGCCGGGGCGCCGGCAATGCCCGCCGCCGCGAACGAGGCGATCGCGACCGGGGGCGTGATGGCCGACAGCATCCCCCAGTAGAAGATGAACATGTGCACCGCCATCTTGTTGAGCCCGAGCTTCTCGAGCGCCGGGGCGACGAGGATGGCGAGGAAGATGTAGCAGGCGGTGGTGGTAAGCCCGAGCCCCAGCACCAGGCTCGTCACTGCGCACATGACCAGCAGCAGGAAGGCGCTCTCGCCCGCGAGGCGCAGGAGATCGTTGGCTAGGCTGGACACCACTCCCGTCATCGAGAAGGCGCCGATCAGCAGTCCGCAGCCCGCCAGGATGCCCACCAGCTCCACGAACGTCCGGCCATTGACCTCCAGGAACTCCACCACGGTGCGAGGCGTCCAGCGCTTCTCCTTGGAGAACAGCTGATTGAGGATGAGGAGCAACGCCGTCGCATAGAAGGGCGCGTGGCTCTCGCGCTTGAAGTGGAGCAGCATGACGATCAGTAGCGCCACCACCAGGATGTAATACCAGCCCTCCTTGATGGTCACCCACGCGCTCGGCAGCTCAGCGCGGGACAGTCCCCGCAGCCCGTTGCGGGCCGCGTAGGCGTCGACCTGGGTGAAGAGCGCAAGGTAGTAGAGGGCGGCCGGAATGACGGCCGCAACCGCCACGTCGACATAGCTGACGTTGAGAAACTGGGCGATGACGAAGGCCGTGGCGCCCATCACCGGCGGGGCCAGCACCGCTCCCGTCGAGGCGCAGGCCTCGATAGCCCCGGCATACGAGGGCTTGAAGCCGGTCCGCTTCATGGTCGGGATGGTCATGGTGCCCGCGGTCAGCACGTTGGAGACCACGCTGCCCGACATCATGCCGAGCAGGCCGCTGGCAAAGATGCCGACCTTGGCCGCCCCGCCGCGAAACGTGCCGCACAGCGCGAACGCCAGGTTGATGAAGAACTTGCCCGCCCCCGTCATCATCAGGGCGGTGCCGAACACCAGGAAGCCGATGACGGTCTCGGCAAACGCCTGGATGGGAATGCCGAGCAGGCTCTCGCTCGAAAGCACGTGATAGGCGGTCGCCTGCTCGAGCGTCGACTGGTTGCCCTTGAGCGGGCCGAGCCAGCCGCTCTCCGCAAAGAGCGGATAGACCGTGAACGGCAGCACGCTCAGCAACAGGCTCCAGCCGCCGGTGCGGCGCAGCGCCTCCATTAGCACCACCCACATGACGATGCCGGCGATCACCACGGGAAAGGGGGCGCCGCCGAACTCCCAGCCGAGCTCGGCCGCTCTGCGCACGTGCAGCATCAGATAGGCGGCGCTGCCGATCGTGCTCAGGAACAGGAGCACGTCGTACCAGGGAATGCGGCCCGCCGGGGCTTTGGCATGAGCGGGAAAGATGAGAAAGGTGAACGGGAGCATGAGCAGGATGAGGAGGTAGTAGTATTCGGTGTTGAGCTGGGTGAAGCCAACGAAAAAGCGAAGGGTGAACTGCTGGTTGATGCACAAGAAAACCGTCGCGGCGGTGGCGAGAACCAGCAGCAGGCGCCACACGCCGGCGAGCCTGCGTACCCGGGTGACCTCGCCCTCCACAGGGCCAGCCGCGAGATGAGGATCGGCGAACTCGACCTTCCCTGATGCGGCGGCCTTCTCGGAAGCGAGCGACACGGGCACTCCTCGATGCTCGCGTTGCCAATGCGTCACCGGACAGCTGGCGGCCGGCCCTCATCGGGCCCGCCGCCCGCTATCGGCAGCTCTCGGAATTCCAACCCATGCGAGCGGCCGCCCCGCCGTTCACTCGAATATTGTGTCCATGCCGGCGCCGGTGAGCGCCGTCTTGCGCGCCGCCATCCAGCCCTTGGCAAACTCGGCCTTGTCGTCCGGAGGATTGGTCTTGAGATAGGCGGCCCACGCGCCCGAAAGGATCTCCTGCCGCTTCAGGAGCTTCTGGTTGTGCGCGTCGTGCTCCGGCTTCCACACGCCGGCCTCCTTGAGCGCTTTTACGGCGCCCTCGTGGTAGGGCAGCACCCAGGACAGGTTCTGGCGCGTGACCTCGAGGCCGGCGGCGCCCGGGGCCGCATCCTTGTAGTCGTTATAGTTGGCGATCATCGCCTTGGTCAGATTGTAGATGAGATCGGCCGGCTGGGAGGCGTACGCCATGAAGATCGGATAGGGATAGGAGGGAAGCTCCACCGATCCCCCCGGCGGCACGCTGGCGCCGCAGGTCACCTTGTGCGGCTGGAAGTAGGGGCCGATCTTGTGCAGCCGAGCCCAGCCTTCCTTGTCGGCAAACGGGGTAGGCGGATAGATGATGCCGCGCGGGGAGGTTTCCACCTCCTTCACCTGGCCCGAGATGTTGGACGCGGTGGCGGCGTCGATCTCGTTGTTGAGCATGCCCTTCCACATGGCGCCGTAGCTCGAGAACTCGACCAGTTTCACGTCGTTGCGGCCGAGGCCGCCGAAGGCGAGCACGGCGAAGGCGTTCTGGTTGAGCGCGGGCGAGCCCACCACTATCCCTACCCGCTTGCCCTTCAGGTCCTTGACCTCCTTGACGCCGGTGTCCTTGGCGACGCCCAGCGAGATGGCGTTGCAGTCCATGGCCGACAGCATCAGGCGCAGCTGCTGCGGCCCCCAATCCTTCACCGCGAACTCGAACACGCTCTCCTGGGCAAAATAGCCGCCGATTCCCATGGCCGAGGCCTGGGCCCGGTTGGCGCGCAGGGGCGACAGCCGCGCCACATCGTTGCCGGCTGGCAGGACGCGAACGTCCGACCCCTGCTTGTCCTTCAGGGTCTTACCCACGGCGACCGCGATGTTGAACCCCGAGGAGCCCGTGTCGTAGGCGGTTAAGGTGAGCGACGAGGGAAGCTTGGCATCCTCGGCCAGAGCCGATGGTGCGAGCAACGCAGCCGCGCAGAGGGCAACGATGCGGGTCGACAGATTGCGAGACATCTCCTCGGTTCCTCCCAGCGCTTCCTTCGGCGGAAGCTGTCAGCTTTGCAGCGCCCAGGCCCGGGGCTTGGCGCCGCATGCCGTCAGCATGTCATCAATATCCCCAGCACGCAATTCCGCCATTGGGGTGATGGTGCATGGCGCCGGCTCGCGAATGCGCACTAGCCGCTCGCGGACGCGTCAGGCGCGCCACAGCGACACCAGCGGGCCGTCGGGCCCCTTTACCGGATCGGATGCGGGCATCGGGACGCGCCCGATCCGCTCCAGCATCTGGGGGGTTGCCGCGCCTCGGCAAAGGTCCGCGGCCTGCCCCGGCGGATAGCCTCCGACGACCAGGAAATCGTCCGTGGCACGTAGGCGGAAGTGGCCGGTGCCGGCCGGCAGGGCAGCGACGTCGCCCGGCCGCACGGTGACGGCTCTGCCGCCGGGTCCGCCCAGGATCAGATCGGCCTCGCCCGCGGCAAAGCCCAGGACCTCGTGGGCGGTGGTGTGATAGTGGTGGAAGGGGTAGACGCCGTTGCGCCATTGGGGCGGCCAGTGGTTGCGCCGAAACAAATCCTCGAAGGCGGCCGCCGGATCGGGCCCCGACAGCTCGACAGCCCCGCGATAGAGCAGCACGGGCAGCCGCGGATTGTTCGGCACCCAGCCGTTGGCATCGAGCTTCAGGATCTCCGGCATCGCTACCTCTCCATCGGAAACGCCCGGCGCGCTAGGTCGTTGCCCGCCGCCCGCCTCCCGGCGCGCCCAGGCCCAGGCAGGCTGGATCGAACGGCGAAAGGTCGACGGTGCGCGAAGCGCCGCGCACCGGACATATCGTGTGCCGCCTGGCCCGGACAACTTGCCTGCTGGCGACACGCACCCCGAGCCCGCCATTGACAGGGCATCCGATGCACCGCATAAATCGCCGCCATGACCTATCCTATCCTCGAGCGACGCCGTATGCTTCGCCCGCACGCGCGGTGGCGATGACGGATCGTTGCCTGACCGATCCCGTTTGAGCGCCGCGCATCGAGCGCGGCTTTTTTGTTCGAGCCTCCGATCCTAGAGAAGATAGGTCCTGCCATGACGACGCCCTCCTCGGTCAAGGCCGCCAGGAAGACGAAAGCCAAAGTTGCCTCCGCCCCGCCGCCATCCGCCCCCTCGCCGGCAGTGATGCCGACCTATGCCCGCCAGAACGTGGTCTTCGAGAGGGGTGAGGGCGCCTGGCTCATCGCCGCCGGCGGAGAGCGCTATCTGGACTTCGCCAGCGGCGTCGCCGTCAACGCGCTGGGCCATGCCCACCCCAGGCTCATTGCCGCCCTCACCGAGCAGGCGGGCAAGCTGTGGCATTGCTCGAACCTCTACCGGATCGCCGGCCAGGAGCGCCTGGCGGAACGCCTGTGCGAGGTCACGTTCGCCGACAAGGCCTTCTTCTGCAACTCCGGTGCGGAGGCCTGCGAGGGCGCCATCAAGCTCGCGCGCCGCAATCACTTTGCGAACGGCCATCCCGAGCGCTGGCGGATCGTCACCTTCAAGGGCGCCTTCCACGGCCGCACCATTGCCGCGATTGCGGCTGCCGGCAACGAGAAATACCTCGAGGGCTTCGGCCAGCCGGCGCCGGGCTTCGACCTGGTGCCGTTCGGCGATCTCGAGGCGGCGACGAAGGCGGTCGGCCCGGAGACGGCAGCCATCATGGTGGAGCCGGTGCAGGGAGAAGGCGGCATCCGCGTCGGCTCCAACGAGTTCCTCAAGGGCCTGCGCAAGCTCTGCGACGAGCACGGGCTGCTTCTGGTGCTCGACGAGGTGCAGTGCGGCATGGGCCGGACGGGCAAGCTTTTCGCCCACGAGTGGGCCGGCATCACGCCGGACGTGATGGCGGTCGCCAAGGGCATCGGCGGCGGCTTCCCGGTCGGCTGCTTCCTTGCCACCGACGAGGCGGCCAAGGGCATGGTGGCAGGCACCCACGGCTCGACCTACGGCGGCAATCCGCTCGCCATGGCGGTGGGCAATGCGGTGCTCGACGCGGTGCTCGAGCCAGGCTTCCTGGAGACGGTGCGCGAGCGCAGCCTGCGGCTCAAGCAGGCGCTCGCCCGCGTCAAGGACGAGCACCCCGACGTGGTCGAGGAGGTTCGCGGCAGCGGACTGCTGGCGGGCATCAAGGTCAAGCCGCCGATGGCCGAGGTGGTCAACGCGTGCATGGCCGAGAAGCTGCTGACCGTCGGCGCCGGAGAGAACGTCGTGCGCCTCCTGCCCCCGCTCAACGTCACCGAAGCCGAGATCGGAGAGGCGGTGCAGCGCCTGTCGCAGGCGCTCAAGCGCCTGCCCAAGCCCACGTCCTGATCCTGCCGAGAGCACGTCCGCGCTTGGCCATGCCTCCCCGCCACTTCCTGGACATCGACCAGATCGACACGGCCACCCTGCGTCGCATCATCGATATGGGTCACGCCATGAAGCGGGCGGGGAAGCGGGTGCCGGCACGGCTCAGGCCTGCCGGCATCGAGGACGCCGTGCTGATGCTGATCTTCGAGAAGCCCTCGACGCGCACGCGCGTGTCGTTCGATGTGGCCATGCGCCAGCTCGGCGGCCAGTCGCTGGCACTCAACCACACGGACTTGCAGGTGGGCCGCGGCGAGCCCATCTCGGATACGGCGCGGGTGGTCTCGCGCTATGTCGACGTGATCATGATCCGCTCCAACAAGCACGAGACGCTGACCGAGCTTGCCGCGCATGCGACCGTGCCGGTCATCAACGGCCTCACCGACCGCACCCACCCCTGCCAAATCGTGGCGGACATCATGACGTTCGAGGAGGCGCGCGGACCGATCAAAGGCCGGCGGGTGGCGTGGACGGGCGACGGCAACAACGTGGCGGCCTCCTGGATCCAGGCGGCGGCCCGGCTCGGCTTCAGGCTGACCCTAGCCTGCCCGCCGCAGCTCAATCCGGAGAAGCAGGTGATCGACTGGGCGCGCCGCGAAGGCGGCGACATCGTGCTGACCGACGATCCCGCCGAGGCCGTGAAGGGCGCCGACTGCGTGGTGACCGACACGTGGGTGTCGATGGGCCAGCAGAGCGAGGCGCTGCGGCGCAAGCAGCTTCTGGGCCCCTACGCGGTCGACGAGGCGCTGATGCAGAAGGCGCCGCCCGAGGCGATCTTCATGCACTGCCTGCCGGCCTATCGCGGCCACGAGGTGGCGGCAGCCGTGATCGACGGACCGCAGTCGGTCGTGTGGGACGAGGCTGAGAACCGACTGCACGCGCAGAAGGCCATTCTGGCCTGGTGCCTCGGAGTGGGGTGATGCTCGACATCGACGGCGCACACGGCCAGGCTCCGCCGCGGGACGACGTCGTCCTGCCCTTCCGCACGGTCAAGTCGGACGTGATCGGCCGCGTCATCAGGCTCGGCTCGGTGGTCGACACCGTGCTGTCGCGCCATGCCTATCCCGAGCCGGTGAGCCATGCTCTGGGAGAGGCGCTGGCGCTCACCGCCATGCTCGGCAGCGCCCTCAAGGCGCAGGCAAAGCTCATTCTCCAGACCAAGACCGACGGGCCGCTCGACTTCCTGGTCGCCGATTTCGTGGCACCCGGCAAGGTCCGCGGCTACGCGAGCTTCGACAAGGACGATGCGCGGCTCGCCGAGGCCAAGGGCCGCGGCGACCAGGGGGCGCTGCTCGGCAAGGGCCACGTGGCCCTGACCATCGACCGGGGCGGCGACAAGGAGCGCTACCAGGGCATCGTCGCGCTCGACCACGAGCCGCTGGTGGACGCCGCCCACACCTACTTCCGCCAGTCCGAGCAGCTGCCGACATTCATCCGGCTGGCGGTGGCGCGCCACTACGGTCCGGCTGCGGGAGAAGGTGCGCGCGCCTGGCAGTGGCGCGCCGGCGGGCTGTTGATCCAGCAGCTGCCGCGCGAGGGGGGCAGCCGCGATGCGGCGCCAGCACGCGAGGACGACGACGAGGAGAACTGGAACCGCGCGCGCCACCTCGCCTCGACCGTGGAGGACCACGAGCTGCTCGATCCCGTGCTGTCGCCTGAGCGCCTGCTCTACCGCCTGTTCCACGAGGAGGGCGTGCGGGTGACGCCCGCGACCGGGCTGGTCGCCGCGTGCCGGTGCTCGCGCGAGCGCATCCATGCCTACCTTGAGCGCTTCGACGCAAAGGAGCTCGATGGGCTGCGCGAGGCCGACGGCGGGGTCACGGTCACCTGCGAGTTCTGCTCGCGCAAGTACCGCTTCTCGGCCGAGGAGATCGGCTGACGGCCCGGCAGCTCAGGTGCCGAGATAGGCGCCGCCGTTGACGTGGATGATCTGGCCGGTGACATAGCCCTGGTCGGGGTGGGCGAGAAACAGAGCCGCCGATGCGATCTCGTCCACGTGCGCCTGGCGCGGCACAGGCGGAAGGGTGGCGCGGGGCGGCGAGGAGCCGGCCGAGGCCGGCCGCACGGTGGCAACGGACCCCGGGGCGATGACGTTGGCCGTGATGCCGCGGTCGCCGAACTCCACGGCGAGCGCGCGCGTGAGCCCGGTCAGGCCTGACTTGCCGGCGAGATTGTGGGCGCGGCCCTTGAGGCCGGCGTGCCAGGAGATCCCGCCCAGCGTGATGATGCGCCCCCAGCCCTTGGCGATCATGCCGGGAAGGACAGCCTGGGCGCAATGAAAGGTGCCGTCGAGAGAGATGTCGATGACCCGCCGCCAGGTGGCGTAGTCGAGCGCCAGGAAATCGACCTGGCCCCGGCTCGAGGCATTGCACACCAGGATGTCTATCGGCCCCAGGCCCGCGCCGGCTTCCTCCACCATGGCCCTCACCGCCCCCCGGTCGACCACATCCGCGACTTTCACGAGCGCGCGCCGGCCGAGCGCCTCGATCTCGCGCGCGACGCCTTGGGCTGCGGTGCGATCCTGCAGGGTATTGACGACGATGTCGGCGCCCGCAGCCGCGAGCTTGAGCGCGACGGCGCGACCGATATTGCGGGACGCCCCGGTTACGAGGGCGGTCTTTCCCGCCAGGGGTTGTTGGGTGGTCAAGTGCCGATCTCCGACGGTGGCTGAGGCCGCATCCGAGACTTGCGACGGCTGCGGGAACAAGAGAGTGCCGCTGTTGATCCATCGAGCGCAAGGCCTGCGGTGTCTGTGCCTGAAAGTGCGCTATCATGCCGGCGCGTCGAGGACGGGGGAGGCGAGATCGGGCAGCTCTCGTCAGGAGGAACTGCATGGGCAAGCTGGAGCGATCGGTCGCCGAACTCTACTGCGACGATCCAGAGCGCGCCGACGCGGTCGTGTTCGGGCGCCGCACGGGCATCTCGCGCCGCGGCTTCGTCGGCGGCGCTGGGCTGGCAAGCATGAGCGCCGCAGTCGGCGGCCCCATCGTGTTCGCGGCATGGATGCCGGGCGGGATGGTGCCCGCGGCCCTGGCTCAGGATGCCAGGCGGGAGACCGCCTCCGCGGTGCGCGGGCCCTCGCGCCTAGACTTCCCCGGCAAGGACGGCAGGCTCATCGTGCTGGGCGACAAGCCGCTGGTGGCAGAGACGCCCGAGCACCTGCTCGACGACGACACGACGCCGACCGCCAGGTTCTTCATCCGCAACAATGGACAGATGCCGCAGCCGGCCGGCGATCCGGATGCTTGGCAGCTCACGGTGGATGGCGAGGTCGCCAAGCCACTCGTGATCGCCCTGGGCGAGCTCAAGAGGAGGTACCAGCCGAGAACGCTGCGCATGGTGCTCGAATGCGGAGGCAATGGACGCTCCCATTTCGTGCCCGAGACCCAGGGTCATCAATGGGGCAACGGCGGCGTGGGATGCGCCGAGTGGACCGGCGTGCCGCTTGCCGACGTGCTGCGAAGCGCGGGAATCAAGCCCTCTGCCGTCTACACGGCGCATTTCGGCGCCGACGTCTCCATGTCCGGCGACCCCAAGCCGCCGCTGTCGCGTGGCGTTCCTCTGCGCAAGGCCCTGGACCCCCACAACCTTCTGGCATGGGTCATGAACGGCAAACCGCTCGAGAACGTTCACGGAGCGCCGCTGCGGCTGGTCATCCCCGGCTGGCCCGGCTCGGTCTCCCACAAGTGGCTGTCGCAGATCATCCTGCGCGACAAGGTGCACGACGGGCCGGGGATGACCGACATCTCCTACCGCGTGCCGACCAAGCCCATGCTGCCCGGCACGCGCATCGACGAGTCGAGCTTCAGGATCATGGAGTCGATGCCGGTGCGCAGCATCATAACGAGCCCGGCCAACGGCACACGCTTTGGCAGCGGCACCAGGGAGATCAAGCTCAGGGGCGCGGCCTGGGCCGGCGACCTGGAGGTCAGGGCAGTGCACGTGTCGGTCGATTTCGGAGCGACCTGGCAGGCCGTGCAGATGGCGCCGCCGCGCAATCGCTACGACTGGCGGAGGTGGGCGGCGAGCGTGGCGGTGCCGAGCGACGGCTATTACGAGATCTGGGCCCGCGCCACCGATTCCAACAACCGCGCCCAGCCGCACGTTGCCGGCAACTGGAACCCGGCGGGCAACGGCGCCAACCCGATGCACCACGTCGGCGTGCTGATCGGCTGAGCCGGGAACAGCCTCGCCTCCGGGCGGCCGCACCTCGGTCTGCGGCCTGATTGTCCCGGCTGCCGGCATTTCGGCGCGCTCTCGCCACAATTGGCGTATCCGGCCGCGAATTTTCCGCGTGCGCGCCGTCTTGCCGGACATCAGCCAGTCCACTTTCCCGGAGAGATTGCCCTGGTTGATCCAGCAATTTGGAGGATACGATGTCAAACACCGCGCATCGCGTTTCTCACTCCGTCCAGCCGGACGTTCGCCCCTCCATCCTCGCAAGCATCGTCGTCGAGCGCGGCCCGACACGGGTGCTGGGGCCTTTCTTCCGGCTCGTGGAGAGGGAGACACGAAACCGTGGCGTAGCGCTCGAGTTCTGCTCACCCGACGAGCTGGTGAGTGCGAACGAGAGCAATCGAGAAAGCTGGCTGCCGCTCGTGCCCATGTTCAATCCCAAATACGGGATAATGTCGCGTGACAACTCCTTCTCCATTCTCGGGCGCAACGATCGGGGCGAGGTGGTGACCGCCAACTCGATCGTCCGCTACGACTGGAAGGAGACGGATTTCGTCGCCGAGGCGACGAGCCTGCGCCTGTTCTACGCCGACCCCGAGCGGATGAAGCAGACGGGCGAGGAATGCATCGTTACCTCGCGTCGTGCACACGCCATCCGCGGCCGCGCCGCGTTCTCGGGGGCGGCGTGGGTACGGCCCGACTACCGCGGCCGCGGGCTTTCCGAGCTGCTGCCGCGCTTCATCAAAGCCTACGCGGCTGCGCGCTGGGAGCTCGACTGCATCTTCGGCATGATGGCGGAGGCGGTCGAGCGGCGCGGCTTCGCTCCCCGCTTCGGCTACGACCACATCGACTGGGAGGCGCGATGGCTCAACTCGATCGTGGGAACCCTGCGGCTCGCCATCCTGTGGACCGGCGTCGACTACCTGGCCTCAGACCTCAACGGTGTGCTAGCCCGCGCCGCGGCGGCGAAGATTGACGGTGGGGTTCTCGAACGAAATGCCCAGTAGCCGGGCCCGTTCCGGCGACACCCGGAACGGCAGGATGAGGCGCGAGTAGCGCCGCCGCACCGGTTGTCCGTCCACGGGCGTGATTATGGCGTCGATGTCCTCGAGCAAGGGCTGTCCGGTTCGCGCCGCCTTGCCGTAGGCCTCGACGCAGTAGCGGCCAAAATCGCCGTCGGCCTGAGCCTCGAGCGGCTTGCCGACGGCGAGCCGCAAGATCCGACGTACGGGCTCGGGGAAGCCCGAGCCGACCTCGGCCATCACGAGGTCGCAATTCGTGCCGAACGCATCGATCCATGCGTAGCGGCTCCCGAGCCCGTCAGCGTACGGCAGCTGCCAGTCCTCCAGCCCGGCAAGCTGCGGCAGCTGCGGGTTCTCTCGCCACTTGCTGAATACCCAGTCCATGCCGGAGCCGCGCGGAATGTCATGCAGCGGGCGCATCCGGCGCAGCACCTTGTCGCCGAGCCGCGGCTGGTGCTGGAGGACCACCTCCTTGATGCGCTCAACCGCGCCGATGCAGTCCCAAGGCAGGATCTCGTCACGCCACCCATCGGCAAGGTAAATGGAGGCGACAGCGCGCCGCCACGGCATCTTGAAGAGAAGAAAGCCAACGCCGCAGAAGGCCTCCTCCGTCAGCATGAACGGCCGAAACCGGATGCGGACGTGGCCGCGCCGGGCGCAGACGGCGCCGAAGCCTTCGTTTACGATGAGGTAGTCGACGCATTCCTGCGTCGTCATCGCCCCCCTCGTTTCTCTAATGGTCTGCTGAACTATCGCGCTGCCATCTCGACCGTCAGCACCAATGACGGACCAGCTCGACATTTCTCCCCCCAGACACCCCACCCCAGCTCGGAGGCAGGCTATCTGCATGCGGAGCCGGTCGCAATATGCCTTGCACGCGGCCCACCCGCGGCAAGTCCACTAGATGTCCGACAATACTCAGCCACGCCCGATGTGCACGTCCTCGGCCGGGTTGGCGCTGATCTTGTGGATTGCCAGGTCGGCCCCGCGGCGCTCGTCGTCGGGGGCCAGCCTGAAGCCGAGCAGGACGTCGACGGCACGGTAGACGACAAAGCCGGCGAGCACGCCGAAGGCGGCACCCAGCAGGCTGCCGACGAGCTGGGAGAAGAAGCTGACGCCGCCCATCCCGCCGAAAGCCTTGAGCCCGAAGATGCCGCAAGCGATGCCACCCCACAGGCCGCACAGCCCGTGCAGCGGCCACACCCCCAGAACGTCGTCGAACTGCCACTTGGGATCGCTGGCCTGCTGGAAGACATAAACGAAGATCACTCCGGCCACTCCGCCCACGAACAGCGAGCCAATCGGATGCATGACGTCCGAGCCTGCGCACACGGCCACGAGCCCCGCCAGGGCTCCGTTGTGGATGAAGCCCGGATCGCCGTCGCCTGCGATCAGAGCCGCCAGGATGCCGCCGCACATGGCCATGAGCGAGTTCATGGCGACCAGCCCCGACACGGTCTTGAGCGATTGGGCGCTCATGACATTGAAGCCGAACCAGCCGATGCACAGCAGCCAGGAGCCCATCGCCAGCCAGGGAATGGAGGAGGGAGGGATGCCGACGGCTCGCCCCTTGTCGAAGCGGCCGAGCCGGGGGCCCAGCTGACGCACGGCGGCAAAGCCGATCCAGCCGCCCATGGCATGCACCACGATGGAGCCGGCGAAATCGTGGAACTCCTCTCCCATCAGGCCTTTGAACAGCGTCTCCTGCAGCTCGTAGTTCTTGTTCCAGACGATCCCTTCGAAGAAGGGATAGACGAAGCCAACCAGCAGGGCGGTGGCGGCGCATTGGGAGGAGAACTTGGCGCGCTCGGCAATGCCGCCCGAGACGATCGCGGGCACGGCCGCCGCGAAGGTGCAGAGGAAGAAGAACTTCACGAGGGTGAAACCCTGCGGGTCGAAGCCCTTGCCCCCGCCGTTGAGCGCCTCGGCGCTCACGAAGAAGGCTACGCCGTAGGCGATGGCGAAGCCGATGAAGAAGTAGGCGACAGTCGAGATGGCGAAATCGACCAGGATCTTGCAGAGGGCGTTGACCTGGTTCTTGTGGCGAACGGTGCCGGCTTCGAGGAAGGCAAAGCCGCCGTGCATGGCGAAGACCAGCACGGCACCGACCAGCAGGAACAAGACGTCGGCCCCGCTTTGCAGGCCCTCTACGGCTTTCTGGATGTCCGGCATGCCCCAAACTCCCCCGATCGTGTGCCCAATCTTTGTGCAGAGGCCGGACTCGCTGCCCAGCCTGCCTCAGCCATAGGCAAATTCGCGGCCGGGGATGTCAAGAGCCTGTGGCAGTTGGCGCACAATTTGTGCTGTCCGGCGGAACCAACTGGAAAGGCTCTGCTCATGGCTTGCGGCCTGGAGGAAGGCGCAGCGTGGCGGCACGCTCGCCGACGATGCCGACAACGGCGGTCAGTTGCTCGGCCGCGCCTTGGCTCACACTTATCCTTCTCGGCAGCTTGATGCCTGCTGCTGCGGAAGGGGCCGCCAGCGCCAGTGCGTCGGGATCAGCCGGTGCGGGCAGTCCACAGGTCCGACGATGCTCTTGTGGCCCGGTTCCAACCGGCGCGTGCTTCAAGTGCGCGCAGGTTGGAACGCCACCGCCCCGGGCCCGGGTGCCTGTCAGCGCACCCGGCGCGGGTTCATGTAGAGGTCGGCTTCCTGCTTCTCGAGCTTGGGCGTGTACTTGCCGGCCGCGATCTCGCGCGCCAGGGTGCGCATGTGCCGGCGGGCTTCGTCGTTGAAAATCAGCATGCCGCAGAACAGCTTGAGCACGATCATCAGGCGCGGATCGGCGTACTCGGCCTTGACCCTGCCCTTCCACTTGCCACCGATGGAGAACACCTTGCCGTCGAGCCAGCCGATCGGCCGGTTGTGGTGGTTGTAGAGCGTGTAGTCGCCGCCGAGATCGATCACGTCGCGGCGCAGCCGGAAAAACTGCGGCAGGCCGCCTTCGAGAAGGAAGAAAGAGAAGTTCTCGGGCAGCAGCGGCCACTTGTAGGCCGAGCGCTCGAGGTAGACCATGTTGTCGTGGTCGCCGACATTGATGGAGAAGCACGTCACCGGCAGGCCGCGCGCGCCCAGCGTCAGCTGCAGGCTGCGCCCGATCATCAGGTCCATGGTGGCGCGCCAGTTGACCGTCTCGTTGAAGAGCTTGAACACCAGGCGTTTGTCCATGCCGGTGTTCTTGTGCCAGAGGTCCTCGCGGTAGCCCAGCAGTCCGGTGCGCTCGCCCTTCTCGATCACCTCCGCGAAGATGTCCATGTCGGAGGTGAACTGGCGCGACTTGGCGCGGTTGCGGCTGTGTTTGTAGATGCCGAACTCGACCGAATTGAAGGGGGTGATCCACACGTCCACGACGAACTCGGCCCATTGGGTCTTGGCCCGGCCCGCCTTGGACCGGCCGGCTCGCGCCGCCACCGCCCCCGCGCTCTCGAGGCTGCCGGCGCGGTCGAGCACCTCGGCCTTGGCCTCGCGGGCGGCCTCGGCTGCCGCCGCCTCGGCTTCCAACTCGACAGCCCTGCTCCCGTCCGCCATGGTGCGGCCTCCCTCCGTAGCGAGCGCCGCGACGCGAAGACCGGGCTGGCGGCGAATCAGTCTGGCGGAACGTTACCACCGCGATCCGGGCACAGGAGGGCAATCCGGAAGAAACCTGTGCGTCGCGGGCTGCATCGCCTTACGCGCCGCCCTGGACCCCCGGGTCGGCGTCAGTGCGCGCCCGGCTCGCGCGGGCCGAAAATCTCCGAGCCCACGCGCACATGGGTCGCGCCGAAGGCGATCGCCGTCTCGAAATCGGCGCTCATGCCCATGCTCAGCTCGGCAAGGCCGAGCTCACGGACGAGCTTGGCGAGGAAAGCGAAGTGGATGGCCGGCTCCTCCTCGAGCGGGGGAATGCACATGAGGCCGGCGATTTCGAGCTTCAGCTCCTCGTGGCACAACCGGAGCAGGCCCGCCGCCTCCTTGGGCAGCACGCCCGCCTTCTGCGGCTCCTCGCCGGTGTTGACCTCGATGAAGAGCTTGAGGCGCCGGCCCTGCCTCACCATCTCGCCGGCGATGGCACGGGCGATCTTGGGCCGGTCTATGGTGTGAATGGCATCGAACAGGGCAACGGCGTCGCGCGCCTTGTTGGACTGCAGCGGGCCGATGAGGTGGAGCTCGATGCCGGGGTAGCGCGGCCTGAGCGCCGGCCACTTAGCCTTGGCCTCCTGCACCCGGTTCTCGCCGAAGACGCGGTGGCCGGCCTCGAGCGCGGGCTGGATCGCCTCGGGGCCGAAGGTCTTGGTGACGGCGACGAGATGGACCGAGGCGGGATCGCGGCCGGCGGCACGCGCGGCGGCGGCGATGCGGGCGCGGACGGAGGCGAGGCGGGTGGGGGTGGAGGTCATGGGCGCGCCCTCGCACGGCGCCTGGCGCCGCTGGCCGCTTCCGGCCGAGGATAGGGCTTGAAATCGTGCCCGTCGCTGAACAACACGTCGAGATACTTTCGGTGCAGGAATATCTTGTCGCGGCCGCGCTTCTCTTGTTCGAGGACGCCGAGCCCGACGAGCTCCTTGAGGTACTTCGAAGCTGCTTCCCGCCCAACGATCTTGCTCTCCACTATGTTGGCGATACGAACGTACGGCTGCTTGAAGATCAGAACGACGACGGCATGCGGCAGCTTGGGCGCGGCCGCCCATACGTAAGAGCTGGTTTCTTCCATCAAGGCCTTCACCGCTGTGGTTTTCCGTGTCGTCCATAGGGATGTCGTCTCGATGGCGTCCAGCATGTAGAGGATCCACGGCTCCCATTCCTGGTGGGTCGTGACGCGTCCGAGAAGCCGAAAGTAGGCCGCGCGGTTCGCCAGTATGTAGCGGCTCAAGTAGAGTGTCGGCAGGTCGAGCAGCCCGTCCTGGATGAGCCCCAGGATATTCAGAATGCGGCCTGTGCGACCATTGCCGTCGCGAAACGGATGAATCGCCTCGAATTGATAGTGCAAGACGGCCATCCGCACGAGCGGATCGATCTCCGTTTTCGCGTTGGCGAATTTCTCCCAATTTGCCAACAAGTCGCGTAGAAGCGCTTCTCCCTCGGGAGGCGTGTAGTAGACTTCACCTGTGCGGCGGTCTTGCAGTGTCGTGCGTGGCAGCCCTCGTCGAACGCCGTATTCCTTGCCCGTCACGATTTGGCAGATTTCTGTGGCCAGCCGCGTGGACAGAGGCCGGCTCTGCAGCGCCTGGAAACCGTGATGCAGGGCGGTTCGATAGCGCGCCGCCTCCTTGGTCTCGGGCGTGGCGTCGCTGGCGCCAAGGCTTGCCTCCCGAAAGAGCGCATCGCTGGTGGTGGCGATGTTCTCGATCTCTGAGCTGTCCTTGGCCTCGAGCAGTGGAATTGAGTTGGTGAGTACGCTTTGGTCCGGGATCAGATGGCCGGCCAGCCGCAATTCTGCGAGAGCGGTGCGTGCGGTCACACATTTCTTGAGGACGGCGCGCGTCTCCAGCTCGGCGGCGGGCGGGAGCAGGGGCAGCTCGTTGTATGGCTGCTTGGGGTCAAGCATGGCTTTCCGAGACCCTCCAAAGGGGCATATGTCGGCAAAAGCTAAATTTGACGACATGTTTAGCTGGACTTGTCGTGGGCAGCGACACATCCAACCCGATATGTCGCCGAAATCGTAATTTTACGACACGTTATGTCGGATATGTCGTCGGCAGCGACATGTCAATGGGGATATGTCGGAAAAATCAGGATTCGCCGACATATCCCCGACACGGGGCTACTGGACAGGGCTCATTCTTGCATGTGCAACGGGATATGCGCTGCGTTCGCCTTCTTGCCTTGCTTGACCGCCCTCCGCCCCATCGGCCATTTACCAGCCGCGGCTACCCCAGAGAGTTCCCCATGGCAAGCGAACGCTATAACGCGCCCGTGCGCGAGAGGCACTGGCAGCAGGTGTGGGAGGAGCGCGGCACCTTCCGCACCCCGGAAAACAGCCGCAAGCCCAAGCGCTACCAGCTCGAGATGTTCCCTTACCCGTCGGGGCGCATCCACATGGGGCATGTGCGCAACTACACGTTGGGCGACGTGATGGCCCGCTACATGCGGGCCAAGGGCTACAACGTGCTCCATCCCATGGGCTGGGACGCCTTCGGCCTGCCGGCCGAGAACGCCGCCATGGAGCGCAAGGTCCATCCCCGCAAGTGGACCTATGAGAACATCGACACCATGCGCGCCCAGCTCAAGTCCATGGGCGTGTCGATCGACTGGAGCCGGGAGTTCGCCACCTGCGATCCCAGCTACTACGTGCACCAGCAGCGCCTGTTCCTGGATTTCCTGAAGAAGGGCTTGGCGTATCGCAAGACTGCCAAGGTCAACTGGGACCCAGTCGAGAATACAGTGCTGGCCAACGAGCAGGTGATCGACGGCCGCGGCTGGCGCTCCAACGCCCCGGTCGAGCAGCGCGACCTGACCCAGTGGTTCTTCAGGATCACGGCCTATGCCGAGGAGCTGCTGAAGGCGCTCGACGGCTTCGGCAAGAGCTGGCCCGACTTCGTGTGCACCCAGCAGAGGAACTGGATCGGCCGATCAGAGGGCCTGACGCTCAAGTTCGCCCTGGAGGGCGCCAGGCTGCCCAAGAAGCTCGCCACGCTCGAGATCTTCACCACGCGCCACGACACGATCTTCGGCGCCTCCTTCATGGCGGTGTCCGCCGAGCACCCCCTGGCCCAGCACCTGGCCGCCAAGAACAAGGACCTGCAGGCGTTCATCGATGAATGCCGGCGCATCGGCACGAGCGAAGAGGCGCTGGCGAAGGCCGAGAAGAAGGGGTTCGACACCGGCATCCTCGCCGTCCACCCCTTCAGGAGCGACGTGCGCCTGCCGGTCTACGTCGCCAACTTCATCGTCATGGACTACGGGACGGGCGCCATCTTCGGCTGTCCCGGCCACGACCAGCGCGACCTCGACTTCGCGCGCAGGTACGGCCGCCCCGTGGTCCCCGTCGTGCTGCCGCCGGGGGCCGATGCCGCCGCCTTCTCGATCGGCTCCGAGGCCTACGTGGGCGACGGCACCATGATCAACTCCGACCTGCTCGACGGACTCACGGTCGAGGCCGCCAAGGAGCGGATCGCCGCGCTCGCCGAGGAGCGAGGCATTGGCAAGCGCAAGGTGAACTATCGCCTGCGCGACTGGCTGATCTCGCGCCAGCGCTATTGGGGCTGCCCAATCCCGGTGATCCACTGCGAGGCCTGCGGCATCGTGCCGGTGCCGCACGAGGACCTGCCGGTGACGCTGCCCGATGACGTGAGCTTCGACCGGCCCGGCAACCCGCTCGACCACCACCCCACCTGGAAGCACGTCAAATGTCCGAAGTGCGGCGCCCCCGCCCGCCGCGAGACCGACACCATGGACACCTTCGTGGACAGCTCCTGGTATCAGTTCCGCTACTGCGCGCCGGCGGCGAGCACGCCGACCGACAAGAAGGCGATGAAGTACTGGATGCCCGTGGATCAGTACATCGGCGGCAAGGAGCACGCCGTGCTGCACCTGCTCTACGCGCGCTTCTTCACCCGCGGCATGAAGGCGACGAGGCACGCCAACATCGAGGAGCCGTTCTCCTCGGTGTTCACCCAGGGCATCGTCATCCACGAGACCTACCGCAGCGAGGACGGCGAATGGCTGACGCCGGCCGAGGTCCGGGTCGAGGGGGAGGGGGCGGAGCGCAAGGCCTTCTCCATCGCCACCGGCCGCCCGGTTACGATCGGGCCGGTCGAGAAGATGTCGAAATCGCGCAAGAACGTGGTCGACCCCGACGACATCATTTCCAGCTACGGCGCCGATACTGCGCGCCTGTTCATCGTCTCGGACAGCCCGCCGGACCGCGACATCGTCTGGACCGAGGCGGGCGTGGCCGGTGCCGGCCGGCAAATCCAGCGCATTTCGCGCCTCATCGACGAGGTCGTCGAGCGGGGGTTCGCGGCGAACGGGATAGCGCCGGCGTTCGGGGCGGAGGCGCTGGCCCTCCGGCGTGTAGCCCACAAGACGCTGAACAGCGTTAGCCAGAACATCGAGGGGCTCCGCTACAACGTGGCAGTGGCCCAGATCTACGAGCTGACGCACGCGCTGTCGGCGGCGCTCGGCCAATCGGGGGAGGGCCTGGGATGGGCCATCCGCGAGGCCGCCGAGCTGCTCGTGCACATGATCGGGCCGATGCTGCCGCACCTGGCCGAGGACTGCTGGGCGCGGCTTGGATACAACACATTGATCGCCGATCGGCCCTGGCCGCAGCCCGACCCGGCCTTGCTCGTTGACGATGTGATTACCATTGCCGTACAGGTAAATGGCAAGAGGCGAGATGAGCTTACGATCGCCCGCACCGCCACCAAGGACGAGATCGAGGCCGCAGCTCTCGGGCTCGAGCCGGTGGTGCGTGCATTGGCCGGCAGGCCAGTCAAGAAGGTGATCGTGGTGCCGCAGAGGATCGTGAATGTCGTCGGCTGAGGCTGATCGGTCTCGCGTGACGCTGAGCCGCCGGGCGCTGGTGCGAAGCTTGACGCTTCTCCTGGCCGCGGCTCCGGCCCTGTCGGCGTGCGGCAACGGCGGGTTCCGCCCGCTCTATGCAGCCACCCCCTCCGGTGCGGGCCTCCAGGATCGGCTCAAGCAGCTCGAGGTGGCGCCCATTCCCGGCCGCGTCGGCCAGCGCATCCGCAACGACCTCATATTCCAGAGCAGCGGCGGGGGCGATCTGCTTCCGCCGTCCCACCGGCTGGAAGTGGCCATCACCGAGTCGGTGCTTACCACGCTCGTCAAGATCGACGGTGAGTCGCTGGGGCAGATCTATGCCATCCAGGCACAATTCAAGCTGATCGACCTGAAGACGAAGAAGGTGGTTCTCCAGGGCACGAGCCACGGCCGGGCCGGCTTTGAGCGCTTTCAGTCGATCTATGCCAATGTCCGTGCCCGCGACGACGCCGAGAACCGGGCTGCGCGGACGGTGGCCGACGACCTCAAGACGCGCGTGGCGATGTACCTGTCGAGCGCAGCCTGAGACGGTTCGCCGAGCTGGACAGCGAGCCCAGGTCTGCGATGCCGCCCTCTCCTCAACCGGTGGGTTTCCCCCTTCCCGGGTGGACTGCGCGCCCCGCCCCGCCGCGCACGCCCATGCAGGGACGGCTCTGCCGCCTCGAGCCGCTGGAGCCGGCCCGCCATGCCGCCGACCTTTTTGCGGCCAACAGCCTCGACGCGGAGGGGCACAATTGGACCTACCTTCCGGTCGGGCCTTTCCGCAGCTTCGAGGACTACCGGGGGTGGCTCGATACGGTTGCCAGGGCCGACGACCCGCTCTTTCACGCCATCGTCGATCTGGCCACAGGAAGGGCGGTGGGCGTGGCCGCCTTCATGCGCGTCGACCGGGCCAACGGCGTGATCGAGGTGGGCAACATCAACTACTCGCCCCTGTTGCAGCGCAAGCCGGCAGCCACCGAGGCGATGTTCCTCATGATGTGCCGCGTGTTCGACGAGCTAGGCTACCGCCGCTACGAGTGGAAGTGCGACGCCCTCAATGCGCCCTCGCGGGCGGCCGCGTTGCGGCTCGGGTTCGAGTACGAGGGTCTGTTCCGCCAAGCCGTCGTCTACAAGGGCCGCAATCGCGACACCGCGTGGTTCTCGGTCATCGATCGCGACTGGCCGGCGCTGCGCCGGGCCTATGAGGCGTGGCTCGCACCGGACAACTTCGATGCGCAAGGCAAGCAGCGCCGGAGCCTGGCGGAGGCCATCGCCGCGGCGCGCTGACGCTTTCCCCCGATGGTCGAGGCGGCTCAGCGCTCGGCGCGCAGCTGCAGGGCCGCCACGCCGGCGGCCACGTTGAGCCCCTGCTGCGCCTGCACGCTCAGCGGCTGCAGGATGATCGACTTGTTGGAGCCGCCGATCAGTGCGTTGGCGCCCACCCCCAGCCCGACCGTGGCTTCCGCGCTCACGCCGCCATAGTTGCCGTTGAGTGACCCCGGCGGCAGGTTGGCCGTGGGCGCCAGCACGGCCCAGGCGATCGCCGACTGTTTGGTGGAGCCGATGTCGATGCCGAACTTCGAGATCGAGCCGTGATAGAACTCGTCGCGGCCCGGCCTGTTGAACCGGCAACGCAGCTCCTTGGTCGACCCTACGATGAAGCCGGTGCCGCCCCGCACCGTGCACGTGAGAACGCCGACCTCGATGCGGGCCTGCGCTCGGGCCTCGCTCGCAGCGATCGCTGCTGCTGCGGCCGCGACCGCCAACACTGCCTTGGGTCTCATCATGGGGCCCTCCCTCCAGCCGGTAGACGGGTGCGTACGTGGACGCCAGACCACCACGGATTCGCGACAAAGAGAAGCTCGGGCATCGCCTCGCCGCCCCGCGTTGCGGGATGGCGTTTGCGCCGGCCGCGGGCGGACGCTACAAGCGCCCCATGCAGGAGACCACCCGCAAGCCGCGACGCACGCCCGCGCGTGCGCCCCGCCGCCGCGCGCCGGCGCCCGTCCCGCGCGTGGGCTTCGTATCGCTCGGCTGCCCCAAGGCGCTGGTCGATTCGGAGCGCATCATCACCAAGCTGCGGGCGGAGGGCTACGCCATCGCCCCCGACTATGCCGGCGCCGACGTGGTGGTGGTCAACACCTGCGGGTTCCTGAACTCGGCCAAGGCGGAGAGCCTGGAGGCGATCGGCGAGGCTATGGCCAAGAACGGCCGCGTGGTCGTCACCGGCTGCCTCGGCGTGGAGAAGGAGCGCATCCTCGCTGCCCACCCCGGCGTGCTCGCCGTCACGGGCCCGCACCAGTACGAGCAGGTGGTGGCGGCGGTGCACGAGGCCGCTCCGCCGCCGCACGACCCGTTCCTCGACCTGGTCCCGCCCGCTGGCCTGCGCCTGACCCCGCGCCACTACGCCTATCTCAAGATTTCCGAGGGCTGCAACAACCGCTGCTCGTTCTGCATCATCCCGCAACTGCGCGGGCGGCTGGCCAGCCGCCCTGCGGCGCACGTGATGAGCGAGGCCGAGCGGCTGGTGGCGGCGGGCGTCAAGGAGCTGCTGGTCATCAGCCAGGACACATCCGCCTACGGCCTCGATCTCGGCTATGCCGAGAGCGCATGGAAGGGGCGGCCGCTGGCCGCGCGCTTCCTGGACCTGTGCCGCGCGCTGGGCTCGCTCGGCGCCTGGGTGCGGCTGCACTACGTCTACCCCTACCCCCACGTCGACGCCGTGCTGCCGCTGATGGCCGAAGGTAGAATCCTGCCCTACCTCGACATCCCCTTCCAGCACGCCTCGCCGCGGGTGCTCAAGGCCATGCGCCGGCCGGCGCACGGGGAGAAGACGCTCGAGCGCCTGTCGCGCTGGCGCCGGCTGTGCCCCGACCTTGCCGTGCGCTCGACCTTCATCGTCGGCTTTCCCGGCGAAACCGACGAGGACTTCGAGGTGCTTCTCGAGTGGCTGCTGCAGGCGCGGCTCGATCGCGTCGGCTGCTTCAAATATGAGGCCGTCGACGGCGCTGCGGCCAACGCCCTGCCCGGTGCGGTGCCCGAGGAGGTCAAGGAGGAGCGGTGGCATCGGCTGATGGCCGTCCAGCAGCAGGTGAGCCGCGAGCTCGCCGCCGCCCGAGTCGGCCGCGACATCGAGGTCATCGTCGACCGGGTGGATGGGGACCGCGCCGTCGGCCGCTCAAGATGGGACGCGCCGGAGATCGACGGCGTCGTCCACCTCGAGACGGCGGACGGCTTGGCGCCGGGCGACATCGTGCAGGCGCGCGTGGTGCGCGCCGACGAGTACGACCTCTTTGCGGTCCAGGGCCCGGACCGCCTGCCGGCCGCGGCGGGTGGGGGTGCGCGCCGGGCCTGAGTGCCTCGCTGCACGGCCCAGAGGAGAGGGGCGGCCTCGACCCGCCCCGAGATATCCTCAATCGAGCGGCGATCCTGGGCGGGCGATCGCACGGCCCGCATGGCTGCTGCGCGGCCGATCATTAACGCACGGTAAGATAAGCGTGCTTATAATGTCGCTATGAAGCCTCCGCCCAACCTTCGCCGGGAAGTGCTGTTTCAGCTGACCGACGTCGCACGCTCGCTGCGCACCCTCATCGACCAGCGCGCGCGGGAGCACGGCATGACGCGCGCCCAATGGGGCGTCCTGGTCCGGCTCGAGAGGCAGGAGGGCATGACCCAGGCGGAGATGGCCGAGAGCCTGGAGATCCAGCCGATCTCGCTCGTCCGCCTGGTCGACCGGCTGTGCGGGGCGGGCCTGGTCGAGCGCCGGCCGCACCCTCACGACCGCCGCGCCAATCTGCTCTTCCTGACCGAGCGCGGGCGCAGAACGCTGACCCGCCTGGCGCCGCTCGGCAGGAGCATCTCCGCCGACGTTCTGGCCTCGCTCACGGAGGACGAGATCGCCGCCCTGCTGGAGAGACTGCTGCTCGTCAAGCACAACATCCGCAGGGCCTCCGAGGATCGGCACGGCGACAGCGAGCCGCGCGCCAACGGCAGCAGGCGCCGGCACGGGACGGCGCCATGACGCCCACGCTCGCCCAGCTGCGGAGCTCCGGGGCGCTGCCGCGCAGGCTGCCGACCCTGCGCGCCACGCTGATGGTCATCGTCCCAGCGATCGCGGCGGTGATCGGTCTGGCCTATTACCTGGCGAGCGGCCGCTACATCACCACCGACAACGCGTATATCGGCGCCCAGAAGGTCCTGATCACCCCGGAGGTATCGGGGAAGGTGGTGCGCATCGCGGTGGTCGAGGGCCAGCGCCTCGAGCCGGGCGACGAGCTGCTCGCCATCGACCCGGCGCCCTACCGCCTCGCGGCCGAGGAGGCGGAAGCGAGGCTCGCGCGCATCCGCACGGAGTTCGCCAATCTCAAGAGCGCCGGTGCCAGCCTGGGCAGGCAGATAGAGCTTGCGCGCCAGAGCGTGGCCGCCAACCAGGCCGACTTCGACCGCAAGACGTCGCTGCTCGACAACCGCATCAGCTCGCCCTCCGACCTCGACAGGTCGCGGGTGGCCCTGTCCGCCGCCAAGGCTCTGCTCGAGCAGCTGCTGCAGCAGGAGGCGACCGTACGTAACCAGCTTCTGGGCGACCTCTCGCTGCTGGTGGAGCGCTATCCGCAGTTCGTGGAGGCGCGGGTGGCCCTGGAGCGGGCCAAGCGCGACCTCGCCAATACCGTGCTGCGGGCGCCCATCGCCGGCATTGCCACGCAGGTGGCGAGCATCCAGATGGGGCGCTATCTCACCGCCGGCATGGCCGTGTTCAGCATCATCGGCACCGACGCGGTGTGGGTCGAGGGCAATCCGAAGGAGACCGACCTCACCTACGTTCGTGCGGGCCAGCCCGTGACGATCACCGTCGATGCCTTCCCTTCCCGGCTGTGGCGCGGGAAGGTGGCCGCGATCAGCCCCGGCACCGGCGCGCAGTTCGCGATTTTGCCGCCGCAGAATGCGGCCGGCAACTGGATCAAGGTGGTGCAGCGCGTGGCCCGTCCGCATCGAGTTCGACGCCGGGCAGGACCTGCGCCGCCTGCGCGCTGGCATGAGCGCCACCATCGAGATCGACACGGGTCGCCGCAGCCTGCTGTCCCGCCTGTTCGGCTCAAGCGCGGTCGCCGAGGACCACGACCCGTGACCGGTGCAGGCGCCGCCCGCTCCGACCCCTCGCTGCAGCGCCTCATGGTCACGGTCTGCGTGATGATGGCCACCATCATGCAGGTGCTCGACATCACCATCGCCAATGTGTCGCTGCCGTTCATGCAGGGCAGCCTCTCGGCCACCCTCGACCAGGTGAGCTGGGTGCTCACCTCCTACGTGGTGGCGGCGGCGGTGATGACCTCGCCGGTCGGCTGGCTCGCCAGCCGCTTCGGCATAAAGAGGCTGCTGCTGGTCTGCGTCTCCGGTTTCACCGTCGCCTCCGCCCTGTGCGGCATCGCCCAGAGCATCGGCGAGATGGTGCTGTTCCGCGTGCTGCAGGGGATGTTCGGGGCGGCGCTGGTGCCGCTGTCACAATCGGTGATGCTCGAGATCTACCCGCCCGAGAAGCGCGGCTGGGCCATGTCGCTGTGGGGCATGGGTGTGATGATCGGGCCGATCATGGGGCCGATGCTGGGCGGGTGGATCACCGACTCCTACTCCTGGCGCTGGATCTTCTTCATCAACGTGCCCGTGGGCGTGGCGACGGTGCTCGGCCTCTCCGCCTTCATGCGCGAGACCGTCAAAGACCGGGCGCTGTCCTTCGACTGGCTCGGCTTCGCCGCCCTCAGCATCGCCATCGGCGCCCTGCAGCTCATGCTCGATCGCGGCGAGCAGCTGGGCTGGTTCGACTCGAGCGAGATCGTGACGATGGCGATCGTCTCGGCGGTGGCGTTTTACTTCTTCGTCGCGCACTCCCTCACCACGGCGAGGCCCTTCATCCCGATCGCCATCTTCCGCGACCGCAACTTCGTCGTCGGCCTGGTGTTCATGTTCGTGTGCGGCGTGCTGCTGGTGGCGACCATGGCGCTGATGGCGCCCATGCTGCAGGGCGTGATGGGCTACCCTATCGTCGATGCCGGCGTGCTGCTCGGCACCCGCGGGGTGGGCATGGCCCTCTCCATGCTGGTGGCCGGGCGGCTGATGGCCCTCGTCGACGCGCGCATCCTGCTGTTCCTCGGCCTCGCCTTGTGCGTGGCCTCACTCTACCTCACCGTCGACTTCACGCCCGACACGGCCACGCGCACGATCGTCTGGACCAGCGTGCTGCAGGGCATGGGGCTCGGTCTGGTGTTCGTGCCGCTCAACACCGTCTCGCTGATGACCATCCCGGCCGAGCTGCGCACTCAGGGCACCGCCATGTGGACGCTGATCCGAAACCTGGGCAGCTCGGTGGGCGTATCGGTGGTCATCGCCAGCCTCACCAACACCACGGTTCAGATGCACGCGCGCCTGGCCGAGAGCGTGACGCCGTTCAATCAGGCGCTGGCCGATCCCGCCGCGGCGCTTCTCGATCCGGCCACCGAGACGGGGCGGGCGCTGCTGGAGAGCACCATCACCCAGCAGGCCACCATCATCGCCTACGCCAACGACTTCCTGCTCATCATGGTGGTGACGCTGCTGGCCTTCCCGCTGATCCTGCTGCTGCGGACCAGCAGAGCCGACTTCGCCGCCGCCCGGTGATCCCGCGAGTCAGCGCGGGGCCATCCTGAGGGCACCGTCGAGGCGGATGCACTCGCCGTTGATCATCGGGTTCTCGCAGATGTGCACGGCGAGCTGAGCGTACTCCGCGGGCTTGCCGAGGCGGGCCGGGAACGGCACCGAGGCAGCCAGCGACTTCTGAGCCTCCTCGGACAGGCCGGAGAACATCGGCGTGAGGAACAGGCCCGGCATGATGGTGACGACGCGGATGCCGTCGCGCGACAGGTCGCGCGCCACCGGCAGCGTCATGGAGGCGACGCCGCCCTTGGAGGCCGAGTAGGCGACCTGACCGATCTGCCCGTCCTGGGCGGCGACCGATGAGGTGCAGATCATGACACCGCGCTCGCCATCCTCGTTGACCGGCTTCTCGGCCTGCATGCCGATGGCCGACTTTGCCATCATCAGGAAGGTGCCGATGAGGTTGACCTGGATCACCTTGGTGAAGGTGGCGAGGTCGTGCGGCTCGATGGCGTTGGTTTCCTTGACGCGGCGCGAGATGCGCTTGGCCACGCCGATGCCGGCACAGTTGACGAGGATGCGCTCCTGGCCGTGCGCCTTGCGCGCGGCGGCCAGCGCACCGTCCACGCTCGCCTCGCTGGTGACGTCGCACTTGGCGAAGGTGCCGCCAAGCTCCTTGGCGAGCTTCTCGCCGGCGTCGGCGTTGAGATCGAGGATCGCAACCCTGACGCCCTTGGCAGCGAGCGCCTGTGCGGTGGCGGCTCCCAGACCTGACGCGCCGCCGGTGACGACCGCGGCGATGTCCTTGCCGAGCTGCATGTTAGGATCCTCTGCGCGATTGCGGACCACGGGGCCCTGCCGAAGGAGCCCGGCAGGCCATCGACTGCCGCGACACTAGTGGGCCGCAACGTCGAGGTAAAGTCCGGCACGGGGCGGGCGGGCGGCCGCCGCGACAGCGCCCACCACGTGTTCCTGGGCGGCCGGCGCCCCTTGCATATCGACGCCCGAGGGAGCAGGATGCCGGACCCCATGAGCCAGCCAGTGCCGAGCCCGCTGCCGCGCGGCTATTTCGCCATCGGTGCCGAGCGCATCTCGAAGGCCCTCAACCTCGGCAACCTGATGCGCTCCGCCCACGGCTTCGGCGCCGCCTTCACCTTCACCATCGGTGCAACCTACCAGGCGCTGGAGGCGCGCGCCGACACCTCCAAGGGCCGCCAGCATCTGCCGCACTACAACTGGGCGAGCGTGGAGGAGATGATGCTGCCGGAGGGCTGCCGCCTGGTCGGCGTGGAGCTCGCGGAGGAGGCCATCGACCTGCCGAGCTTTCGCCATCCGCTGCGGGCGGCCTATGTGCTCGGGCCCGAGCAGGGCGCGTTGTCGCCGGCGCTTCTTGCCCGCTGCGACCACGTGGTGCGCATTCCGACGAGCTTCTCCATCAACCTCGCCATGGCCGGCGCCATCGTCATGTACGACCGCGTGCGCTGCCTCGGCCGGTTCCCGCCGCGGCCGGTTGGGGAAGGCGGACCGGTCGCAGCGCCGCCGCCCGGCCGGAAGGTCGGCCGCCGCTGACGCCCCGGATCATCCGGCCTCGCTCAGCCGCAGGCCACCGAGTAGATGTCCTTGACCGGCCCGGGCAGGGGCATGGGCGTCCAGCTGACACCGCCGTCCTGCGTCCCGAACACCTCGCCCTGGTAGCGCGCGCCGATGTAGACCTGCTGCGGGTCGGATGCATGCAGCCCGAGCGACATGATGGTGCCGCGCACCTGCACCTTGTCGAAGCGCGTCCAGGTCCTGCCGGCGTCCCGGCTGCGGTAGACGCCGCCGTCGTGGCTCGCTGCAGCGACGCTGAGCGCCGCATACAGGGTGTTGGGGTCCTGCGGCGCCACCCTCACGTCGCGGCCATAGGTGACGGGCGAGAAGCGCTTCATCTCCATGTCCTGCCAGGTTCTGCCCTTGTCGGCCGAGCGGAAAAGACCCATGCGGCAGGCGAGGATCACCGCCTCCGGATCCGCCGGGCTGATGGCTATGGCATGGCCGTCGAGCATGCCTTCGGCGAAGGTGTCGCTGACGATCTTGCTCCTCAAGTGCGGCAGCTCGGACAAGCGGATGAGGTCGGCGCTGCAGTCCTCCCAGGTCTCGCCGCCATCGACGGTGCGGATGACGCCGTTAACCTCCAGGGCTGCGTAGATCTCGTTCGGCCGCGCCGGATGCTGGGCCAAGCGCATCACGCGCGCGGCGAAGGGTGCCTTGGCGCGCTCGGCAATGGTGGGCGTGGGCAGGCGGCGCCAGCTCCCGCCGCGATCGTCGCTGCGGTAGATGTCGACCGGGGAGGCGCCGGCATAGATGCGGTCGGCATTGCGGTTGTCGACCAGGAAGGACCAGATCTGCTTGCCCGGATCGGGGAAGCCCGTGCGCGCGAAGCTTGCGCCGCGGTCGGTGCTGCGCCACACGCCGTCGGTCGTGCCGGCGAGCACCACGCTGGGATCGGCCGAGTGGACGAGCACCGCGTGCGTCTCCAGGTCCTTCAGGACGTGCTGCCACCCGCCGCCTTCGGCATCGCGCCGGAATACGCCCACCGCACCTTTCTGGTCGGGGCGCCCGACATAACCCGCCACGCCCACGTAAACGCTGGTCTGCATGCGCTCCTCCCGTACGTTCGGCGCCTCGCCGGTTGCGGGAAGCTTGCCACAGGTGGGCGGTGCCTGCCAGGAGCGGAGGACGGCATCACGTGCGCTGCAGCCTGCGCAGCTGCACATAGAGCGCGCCGGCACCTCCGTGGCGTGCACCAGCCTGCGCGTAGCCGAGCACGACGCTGCGCAACGCGGGCTCCTCCAGCCAGCGCGGCACGCTGCGCCTGAGCACCCCGCGCCGGCCCTCGCCCAGGAGCGGAGCGAGGGCGTCGGCCTGATCCGCGTCGCCGCCCTTGCCGGTTATCACGAGGACGGTCCTGAGGCCCCGGGCCTGGGCGTCGACCAGGAAGCCTCGCAGGCGGGCGTGGGCGTCCCGCTCGCGGACCCCGTGCAGGTCAAGGCGGTCGTCCACCTCGACCTTGCCCGAGGCGATCTGGCGGACCTTGCGGCGGTCCAGCTCGGCGAGCGGGAGGGGCGGCTTGGCCGCACGCTTGGGTGCGGCCGCGGCATGGGCCTGGCGCGGCGGCGCCTTGGGCCTGGGCGGCTCGGGCCGGCGCGTGGGCGGCGCGCGGGCGGGTGTCTCGGCCGGCGGCGTCCCGGTTATGCGCGGCTTGGCTTTCACGGGCTCGAGCCCGCTCGTCAGCCGTCGCCACAGCTCGGCCTCGTCCTCGGTGACGGCGCGGCCACCACCGCCGGACTTGCCGCGCCCGCCGCTCATTGGCGCGCCTTCGCCGGCGCCCCCGACCCGCGCACCGCCTCGCCGCGTGCGGAGGCCTCGTTCGGCAGAAGGACGACGAACCTGGCCGGGTGCTTGGTGGCGCCCGCCAGGCGCCCCGCCGCCCTGCCTGAGCCGAAGAAGATGTCGCCGCGCTCCGGCCCCTTGATGGCCGAGCCCACGTCCTGGGCGATCATGAGCCGCCGGAAGGCGCCCGTCGCCCTGTCGACATGGCGCATGTCCGCGGCGGTGACGAATACCGGCAGGCCCAGCGCGTGGTAGGCCGGATCCACGGCGAGGCTGCGGCCGGCGGTGAGCGGCGCCTGCATGGCCCCCATCGGCGCCCGCGCCTCGGAGCCGGCCAGCTCGCGGAAGAACACGAACGAGGCGTTCTGCCACATCACCTGCTTTGCGCGCTCGGGGTCGGCCTTGAGCCAGCGCTTGAGGGCTCCCATGGACATCTTGTCGGCGGCGAAGAGGCCCTTGTCGATGAGGTAGCGGCCGATGGAGCTGTAGGGGTGGCCGTTCTTGCCGTCGTAGTGCACCCGGATCATGGAACCGTCGGTGAGCTTGACCCGCCCCGAGCCCTGGATGTGCAGAAAGAAGGCCTCGACCGGATCGGCAAGATAGAGGAGCTCGAGGTTGCGGCCCTGGAGCGCCCCCTGCTCGATGGCGGCGCGGGTGGCGTAGGGCTCGTAGCCCTTGTCGGTCTTGCGGGCGTGGGTGAGCGCCCGGCCGACGCTGGCGCGGTCGGTCTCGTCGATCAGGTTCACAAGGTCGGGGGGCCGCTTGTACAGGGGTGTCCTGAACTCGGCCTGGGGCGTGCGCGAGCCCTCCAGCAGGGGCTCGTAGTAGCCGGTGACGAGGCCCGCGGCGCCGGCGTGCCGCACGGCATTGGGCGTAAAATGGCGCTCGAAGAAGGCGCGGGCATCGACATTGCCCTCCTGCGCCAGCCGGCCCGCCTCCGTGCAAGCCGCAACGAGGCCCGGCGGAGGCGGGGCGGGCTGGGGTTTGCCGTCCGGCACGATGCGCCCGCGTGCGGCTGCCAGCACGCGATCGCACGACTTGAGGAAGGCGCGGAAGGCGGCCCCGTGGTCGTCGCTCTCCCAGCCGGGAACGTCGGCATAGGCGAGCGGCTGGTAGGTGGCGGCCTGCTTCATCCCGGCTCCCGGCGACCGCGGCGGGGAGCCTGCCTCCAGTCTCATGCCGCCCATTCCGCAGACGACGGCCAGCGCTACGGCGGCGACACGCCGGATGGCGCTCGACGACACCACGGCATCTTTCCCCCGGTGCTACTCTCCCTCCGCACCGCCTCCCCCAAGGCGGCTAGTTCGCAGCCTGCGTGGCGATGAGCTTCCAGTTCGGATCCCGCGAGTCGACCTCCCGCGCGAAGGTCCAGATGTCCGTGACCTCCCTGATCCGCTTGGGGTCCCCGGAGATGACCTCGCCCGTCTTGTCCCGGGTCGCCGAGATCAGCTCGCTCACGAACTTGACGGTGAGATGGGCGACTCGGCTCTTGAGCTCGGCCTCGACGATGTCCGCGGACTTGATGCCGACGAAGCTCTGGTCGATCTGCTCGCCCCGGCTCTCGCGCTCGGCGATCGCGCTGGCGAAGCCGTCGTAGACCTCGCGGCTCAGCAGGCCTCTCAGGGTCTTGCGGTTGCCCTCGGCGAACGCTGTGACGATGATCTCGTAGGCGGCGCGCGCGCCCTTGAGGAAGGCATCGGGATCAAAGGCAGCATCGGCCCGCACGATGTCGACGAGGCCCTTGGCCATGCTGGCGTTGCCGGCGGCAAGCCCTCTGACCCGCTCCTCGACGTCGGCGCGCGCCTCTCCCACGGGCCGCGCCTCGACCTCCTCGCGCTCGCGCCGGGGCAGGGTGACCACCTTGTCCTGAGCGGCAAGCTTGCCGTTGCGCTGACTGGCCTCGTGCTGCGCCTTGTAGCGCTCGTAGCGGGTCTGCTCGTGGCCAGTTCGCCGGCCGAGCACGCTGCGCAGCTTAAGGAAGATGACGACCGCCAAAACGAGCAACAGTAGTGTGGATACGTCGATCCTGCCGTCCATTGCCGTGCTTTCGAGCCAGAGCCTCGAGGTTCTGCATGTAGGCGGCCGGGGCGGCAATAGCCAGCCCCCCGCATACGCCCGCCTCGGCGGAATACCGTCATCTGCCGCCGCAACCTGCAAATCTTACGGCATTGCAGCGCGCAAGCCAACCGGCACGGGTTTGTCCATGCTGCTGCAACGAGATAGAAGGGTGAAACGCCTCTTCGGCGGGGTTCGCGGGCGCCGAGTGGCGCACGGCCCGGCACCATCCGGAGGGTGCCAAAAGGCCCGCCGAAGGCACGCCGCACAGACCCTCAAGCTGGAGCTGGCGCTTCAGGCGCCAGGCCTGCCCCGCCCCGCCGCCGCCCGCGGGCTGCGGTAGACGAAGGCCGGCGCGGGCGCGTCGGCCTCGCGCTCGGCGGCGGCCGTGAAGGCTGCGTGCAGAGGCGACTTGGCACAGGCCGGGTCGGTGAGCGCGGCGTCGCCGCCGAATGCCAGGGCCTGGCAGCGGCAGCCCCCCCAGTCGATCTCGCGCAGCTCGCAGGAGCGGCAGGGGTCGGGCATCCAGGCGGTGCCGCGGAAGGCCGCGAAGGCCTGCGAGCCGAGCCAGATGTCGCGCAGGGGCCGCTCGCGCACGTTGTCGAAGACGAGGCCGGGGATGGTCTCGGCGGCGTGGCAAGGCAGGGCCTTGCCCGACGGGGTGACGACGATGCTGCCCCGCCCCCAGCCGCCCATGCACGGCTTGGGCCGCCGCGCGTAGTAGTCGGGGACCACGAAATCGATCGTGAGAATGCCACGCAGGCGCCCGCGCGCGGCCTCGACGAGCTCGGCGCTGGCGAGCACCTGCGCACGGGTGGGCATCAGCGCCTGCCGGTTCCTCAGCGCCCAGCCGTAGTACTGCACGTGGGCCACCTCGAGCCGCTGCGCGCCGAGCTCGACGGCAAGGTCGATGAGGGCGGGCAGGGAGGCGATGTTCTGGCGGTGAACGGGGGCGTTGAGGGTGAGGGGGAGGCCCAGCTCGCGCACCCAGCGCGCGACCTCGAGCTTCCGGGCGTGGCCGCCCTCGTAGGCGGCGATGCGGTCGGCGTTGCCTGCCCGCGCGTCCTGGATCGAGATCTGCACGTGATCGAGGCCGCGCCGGACCAGGCCCTCCAGGCGCTCGCGGGTGAGCAGCACGCCGGCGGTGATCAGGTTGGAATAGAGGCCGACCCTGGCCGCGTGGGCCACGATCTCCTCGAGATCGCGGCGCGCGGTGGGCTCGCCGCCCGAGAGGTGGAGCTGGAGGACGCCGAGATCGGCGGCCTGGCCCAGAACGTCGAGCCACACGGGGGTGGGCAGCTCGGCCCCCGCCCGCTCCAGCGCCAGCGGATTGGAGCAGTAGGGACACTGCAGCGGGCAGCGGTGCGTGAGCTCGGCCAGCAGCCCGACCGGCGCGCGCACGCAGGCCGCAGCAGCGGCCGAGGCAGCGGGTGCCGCGGCGCCGGCCGTCATGCCGTCACCACGCCCTTGTCGGCGAGCCCCTGCAGCATGGCGGTGATGTCGGCGAGGATCTGCTCCTCGGGCGCCTCGTAGGTAAGCGCCAGCTCGGCGGCGATGGCCGCCACCGTCCGGCTGCCGTCGCACAGCTCGAGCACGGCGACGGCAACCGCGTCGGGCGCGAACACGCGCTCCGGCGCCAGAATGGTCCAGCGGTCGCGCGCGGGGTCGTGGCGCAGCTTGACGTGGCGCGGCAGTGCGGGCTTCGAGTGGGCTGCGATGATCGTTCGCCTGGCCTGCGCGGTCATGTGCCCTCCGGGCGGAAGGCGCCGGGCGGGATCAGGCCCGGCGTCACGTACGCGTGATGGAGCGCATCGAGCTGGGCCCACAGCACGTCGCACTTGAAGCGCACGGCGGCGATCGCCGCTGCCTGCTCCTGCGGCGTCCGGGCGTTCCGCTTGACGTAGTCGAGGGCGAAATCGGCGTCGCGGTCGGCCTGGTCGAGACGGCGCCGGAAATACTGCATGGCCCGCTCGCCGACGAAATCGTAGCTCTCCAGCATGCCGGCGATGCGCTCGCGGTGGATCGCCGGCGCGAACAGCTCGGTGAGCGAGGAGGCGACCGCCTCGAGCAGCGTGCGCTCGCGCACGAAGCCGACGTAGGCCTCGACCGCGAAACGGGTGGCGGGCAGCGCGCCCTCGCGCGAGACGACGTAGGCGCGATCGAGGCCCAGCGCGTCGGTGAGCACCAGCCAGCGCTCGATGCCGCCCTCCTCGCCGCCGTAACCGTCATGATCGAGCAGGCGCCGCACCCACCCGCGGCGCAGCTCGCGATCGTGCGTGCGCGCCATCAGGGCCGCGTCCTTGCGCGGCACGGCGGCCTGGTAGCAGTAGCGGTTGAGGGCCCAGGCCTGCACTTGGCCCTTGGTAAGCCTGCCGCCGTGCAGCAGCCGATGAAAGGGGTGCTTGTCGTGATAGCGCTCGGCCCCGACCGCGCGGATGGCGGCCTCGAGCTCGGCCGGGCTCATGAGGGCCGCGCTCACAGCCGGATCTCCATGCCGTCCGAGGCTATCTCCCAGCCGGCGCGCTCCACCTCGGCGCGTTCCGCCGAGCCCGCGCGCAGCACCGGGTTGGAGTTGTTGATGTGCACGAAGATGCGTCTCCTCACGCCGAGGTCCGCGAATGCCGCCATCGACCCCCGCGGGCCTGCCATGGAGAGGTGGCCCATGCGGGCGCCGGTCTTGTCCGACAGGCCCTGGGCGATCAGCTCCTCGTCAGTGTAGAGCGTGCCGTCGAAGAGGACCAGCGGGGCCCCGCGCAACCGGCCGGCGAGCGCCGCGTCGATCTCGGCGCAGCCCGGGACATAGTGGAAGGCGGCGCCCGTCGCCGGCTCGCGCAGGAGCAGGCCGATGGTGTCGCCCTCGCGCGTGCCGAGCTGGGGCCCGGCGCGTTCGAGATAGAGGGCGACCTTGCCGGGCACCGGATAGGCCTCGAGCTCCAGGCCGCCAACGATCTCCACGGCCTGTCCCAGCGGCAGCGGCACGCGCGGCACCAGGCCGGGCGCCAAGACGTCGAAGATGCGGTTGGCGGCGAGCGCCGCCAGCACCCGCGCGGAGGCATAGAGCGTGAACCGGAAGCCCTCGCGCAGGCTCAGAAGCCCCGCCACGTGGTCGACGTCGCCGTTGGTGAGGACGACCGCGGCAATGGGGCTCGTCCGCACGCCGGCTCCCGGCCGCGGCGCGAGCGCGGGCGTGGCGGCGATCTGGGGGCGCAGGTCCGGCGAGGCGTTGAGCAAGACCCAGCTCTCGCCGTCGCGACTGACGGCGAGGGAAGATTGCGTGCGCGGCTCGAGGCCCGGCTCGCCGGCCCTGACGCCGGCGCAGTTGCGGCAGTTGCAGTTGGCCTGCGGGAAGCCGCCACCAGCCGCCGAACCCAGCACCTTGAGGATCATGACGCAGCGCCCGGCGTCGGCTGGGCGGCCGCAGCGCCGCCCCAGAAACGGCAACGGCGGCCGCCAGGACCGCCGCCCGCCACTGGAGCTAGGATGCCGGGATCAGGGCCGATCGAGCTCCGCCGAAGCATAGCTCGTCACCTCAAGCCCCACCTCCTGCTCGGTGACCTCAGGCTTGTGCCACTGAAGCTTCATGGGGTCCTCCGGTTAGGTCCACGTCATAAAAACGGCCGGCGCAAGCGCCTGTTCCGCGTGCACTGTGCAGTGGGCGGGGCTCAAGGTCAAGATCGCGCGGGGAACGCGGCGGCTTGATCGCCCGGCCGATCGTCAGCAAATTGGCGGCGACACCTCGTTCAGCCCATGCCTGGGAGCACTCCATGCCGAGCAAGGCGCAGTCGCGGCCCGCCGCCAGCAAGGAGACCCGCCCGCCCGGGCCGGCCTACTGGCTGTTCAAGACGGAGCCCTCGACCCATTCCTGGGAGATGCAGAAGGCGCGCGGCAGGAAGGGCGAGCCGTGGGACGGCGTGCGCAACTTCGTCGCCCGCAACAACATGAAGGCCATGCGCCTGGGCGATCTCGGCTTTTTCTATCACTCGGGGGAAAACAAAAAGATTGTAGGCATCATCGAGGTTTGCGCGGAGGCCCACCCCGACCCCAAGGACGACACCGGGGTGTGGAAGTGCGTGGACGTGCGCGCGGTGTGTGACGTGCCCAAGCCCGTGACCCTGGCGGCGGTCAAGGCCAATCCCAAGCTCGCCCAGATGGCCCTGGTGCGCACCTCGCGGCTCTCGGTGCAGCCGGTGCGGCCCGAGGAGTGGCAGGAGGTGTGCCGCATGGGCGGGCTGGACCCCAGGAAAATCTCCGGCAAGACGGCCGGCAAGTGAGCCGGCCGGGTTGAGCGGCCGCCGGGCGGCCGACGAGGGAAACGTCAATGGGCTCCTTCAAGACCATCCATGCGCGGGCCGCCAAGCGCAAGGGCGGAGAGGCGGCGCTCGCATCCCTGCTGCCCAAGGTGCCGAGCCAGAAGGTGCTGGCGAGGCTCGGCGACGACCGCGTGCTGGCCGAGATGAGCAAGCGCATCTTCTGCTCGGGCTTCGTTTGGAGCGTGATCGAGAAGAAGTGGCCGGGCTTCGAGAAGGCTTTCATGGGCTTCGAGCCGGCGCGCCTGCTGCACCAGCCCGACGAGTTCTGGGAGGGGCTGCTCTCCGATGAGCGCATCGTGCGCCACCCCCAGAAGGTGGCGGCCGTGCGCCACAATGCCCGGTTCGTCACCGAGGTTGCCCGCGAGCACGGCAGCTTCGGCAAGATGCTCGCCGGGTGGCCGGTCGCGGACCAGGTGGGGCTGCTCGAGCTGCTCGCCAAGCGCGGAGCGCGGCTCGGCGGCCGGACCGGCCAGTACTTCCTGCGCTTCCTCGGCAAGGACGGGTTCGTGACGTCGAGCGACGTGGTCGCCTGCCTGCGCGCGGACGGCCTCGATATCGCCGAGAACCCGACCTCGAGGAAGGATCTGCGCAAGATTCAGGAGCGGTTCAACGCGTGGGCCAAGGAGACCGGCCTGCCCGTCACGCACCTGTCGCGCATCTGCGCCATGTCGGTGGGCGAGAACTACAGCGTGGAGACGCTGAAAGGCCGCGGCGCGGCGATGGAGGAGTAGCAGTCGCTCGACGCAAGACCGGGGTCGCTCACGCCGGCGGAGCGACCGAGAGGCCCACCACCTTGTGCTTCTCGATCAGGCTCTTGACGAGCCCGGAGCGCTTGGCCTCCTCGACGAACTGGCGCAGATAGGGGGCCGCGGCGGCGTTCTGGCGGCCGGTGCCGATCGCCTGCTGAACGGCGGTGAACTGGCCGTCGAGGATGCGCGCGCCGGGCAGCTTCTCGACGTCGGAGAGGAGCCGCGGCCTCAGGCCGGCCAGAGCGTCGAGCTTGTCGGCGACGAACTTGTCGTAGGCGGCATCGAGCGTGTCGGTGCGCACGAGCGTTGCGTGCCTGATGTTGCGCTCCAGCCAGAGCCCGTAGGCGCTGCGGCCCGTCACCGAGATGCGCACGCCGGGCCTATCGACGTCGGCGATGGCCCCGATCGGCGAGCCGGCGGGCACCAGGTAGGTGGCCTCGATCTCGCAGTAGGCGGCGGTGAAGGCGATCTTCTCGGCGCGCTGCGGCTCGGCGCCGATGAGGCCGATGTCCCAGGCGCCGGTTCCGGCGGCGTCGGCGAGCTCGCCCGGCGACTTGAACGGCACGAGCTTGAGCGGCACCCCCAGGCGGCGGGCGATCTCCGCCGCCATGTCCGGGGCCACGCCCACCGGATCGCCCGCGGCCGTCCGGCCGGTCACCAGCAGGAAGTTGGACAGGTTGATGCCGGCGCGCAGGACGCCCGTGGGGGCGAGCTCCTTGACGATGTCAGGGGACATGATGGCTTCCCTCGCAGTGCCGATCCTGCCGGACGGTACGGCCAACGCCGCCCCGACCGCAAGGCGATCGCGCAGCGGGGCGGCGCGGCGGCTCAGGGCCGCGCGTTGCGGCGCAGGTCGTCGGCGTCCTTCCACATCAGGAAATGCGGGCCGAGGCTGGCGATGTTCGGGGCCCCCATCTGACCCATGGTGAGGTCGATCTCGTTGCGCAGGATGGCGAGCGCGCGTACGGCCCCAGGCAGCCCGCCGGCCGCCACGCCGTACAGGGTGTGACGGCCGACGAAGGTGAACTTGGCGCCGAGGCAGAGCGCGGTGATGACGTCCGAGCCCCGGCGGATGCCGCTGTCGTACATCAGGGTGAGTCGGTCGCCGACCGCGGCATGGATGGCGGGCAGCACCTCGATGGGCCCGGGAGCGCGGTCGAGCTGGCGGCCACCGTGATTGGACACCATGATGCCGTCGACGCCCATTGCCGCGGCGCGCACGGCGTCGGCAGGGTGCATGACCCCCTTGAGCACGAGCCGGCCGGGCCACAGCCGGCGCAGGGCCTCCACGTCCGGCCACAAGACCGGGGTGGGCGTCTGGTCGGAGACGAACTCGGCGACCTCCATGGCCTTGGCGCCGGCCGGCGCGTAGCGCTGCCAGTTCGACAGCATGGGCATGCCGAGGCGCAGGAACTCGGCCATCCAGCCCGGATGCAGGCAGGCCTCGAGCTTGGTCCTCATGGTGAGCTTGAGCGGGCGCACGAAGCCATTGCGCTGGTTGCGCTCGCGCTTGGAATTGACCGGGACGTCGACGGTGATGACGAGCACGGACAGGCCGGCATCGCGGGCCCGCCGCACCATATCCTCCGAGATCGAGCGGTCGCGGGCGAGGTAGAGCTGGAACCAGCCGTGCTCGGGGGCGACGCGGGCGAAGTCCTCGAGCAGGGTGTTGCTCTGGGAGGACATGATGACTGGCACGTTGGCCTCGCGCGCGGCCTGCGCCAGCATGAGCTCTGCATCGCGCCGGAAGAGGCCGGCGATGCCGGTGGGGGCGATGCCCACCGGGCTCGAGTAGGTGCGGCCGAAGAGCGTCGTCGCCTGGTCGCGGACGTTGACGTCGATGCCATAGCGCGGCACCAGCCGGTGCTGACGGAAGGCGCTCTCGTTGCGGGCGAGGCCGTCCTCGTCCTCGAGCCCGCCCTCGATGAAGTCGAAGGCGATCTTGGGCAGCCGACGCTTGGCGAGCTTGCGCAGGTCGTCGTAGTTGATGGCGGCGTCGATGCGGGCAGGCAAGGCGGCGATCCTCCCATGAACGCCCTGCGGGCTCAAGCCGGAGGGCGGCGGATTGTGGAGCCGATGCGGCGACGGCACAAGCCGACCCCCGGTGCGCCGATCCCCGGTGCGCCCACCGAGCCGGGCCTCCCCTCGGCCCTGCGCGGGCGGCCGGCGGGCACTGTGGCGCGGGTGCAATGGCGCCTTCCGATCACCGGAAGTTGACTGGCAAATCGTGAGCTGCGCCCTAAATGCACCGCGTGCAGCGGCGAAGTCATCGCCCCACACCAACGAGACAAGATGGAGCGATGATCATGCGACGACCTGTCCAGCACGCCTCGTAAGGCTGCACCCCGCCATCCGCGACTGCCGAGCCGGCTCGCGCCGCGGACCGGCGCCGCGAACGGGCGGCCTTGTCACAATCCCACCCATGAGAAGAAGAGCGGGGGCGCCGCGGCGCCGCCCGAAGGAGAGCTTCCATGTTCAAACTGTTGAGCTTCAGGAGCGACGGGGCCTTCTGGCCCCTGGCAGAACGGCCCGACGCCGAGCCCGCCTCGGCCGTCTACTCCATCCTCGCCCTTCCCCTGCGCCTGGCGGCCGCCATCAGGCGCGAGTGGGCGGCCCGGCGCGCCATGGACGCGCTCGCCGAGCTCGACGATCGCCTGCTCCAGGACATCGGCATCTCGCGGGACAGCATCGCCAGCGCCGTGCGGCACGGCCGCGCCAAGCAGAGCGCGCGGGATGCGAGCTGGCCGACGATCTGAGGCGCCCGTCGTCCCGCGGCTTCACCCGCGGGACGACACCTTGGCCGGCATGAGGTCGGCGGGCGAGATCAGCACCGAGAACTGCTCGCACCAGATGATCACGCTCTTGTACTTGGCGAGGTCGAGGCCCGGCGGAATGGCGTAGCGCTGGCTGCCTTTGAAGGCGCGCAGGCGGCCGAGGTCGACGAACATCTCTCCGGCAAGGTCGCCCGACGCCCGGATGGGTGCTTTGGGCACCAGGTAGACGTGGAACTTGGGTCCCGGCCCGACCTCGAAGTCGGCGCCGAGATAGACGCTGTCGCGGCGCACGGCGACGCTGCCCTTGCCCCAATGGATGGGGTCGGCCGGGTTGGCGTGGATGAAGCTGCCCTCGGCCAGGACCGGGCTGCCGCGGTCGGCCGCGCTGAGCTCCTCGGCGGCCGGGGGCGGAGGGAACACGAAGGGGAAGAGAAAGAACCCGAGCGCCACCCCAAAACCGGTGCCGAGCACACCGCCGAGAAGGAAGATTGCCAAGCTCCGCCACCACATGGATCGCCTCCTTGCCGATGCGGGCGAGGCCCGGAGCGAGGGCCCGCCCGCCTGCCATGCCCTTCACATCGGGCTCCAGGTGCCCCACCATAGATCGAAATTCCACAACCGGGGCACATGACGAGCCTGCCCGTGACGACCCACCCGCCCAAGGTGCTGATCACCAAGATCGGCCTCGACGGCCACGACCGCGGCAGCCGCGTGGTGGCCGCGTTCCTGCGCGATGCCGGCATGGAGGTCCTCTACACGCCGCCCTGGCAGGAGATCGGGCAGGTGGTGCGGCTGGCCGAGGAGGAGGACGTGGACGTGATCGGCCTCTCCTCGCTCGCCACCGACCACCTGCTGGTGCCGAAGCTGATGAAAGCGCTCAGGAAGGCGGGGCTGGAGCACATCCCGGTGGTGGTGGGCGGCATTGTGCCGGACGAGGACGAGCGCAAACTGCGAAAGGCCGGCGTGAAGGAGATCTTCCACCCTGGCGCCTCGCGCGAGGAGATCGTGGCGAGGGTGGCGCAGCTCGCGGCCGAGGCGCAGGCAGCCAAGGATGCGGAGCTTCCGGCATGAGGCGAAGCCCGCTCGACGCCGAGACGGCGCGCTTCGCCCGGGAGTGGAACGCAGCGCTGGTGCTGGTGCTGGCTGCCGCCCTGCTGCTGCTCGCCGGCGGGCACAGCCTGGCCGGCGCGCTCGCCGCCGGCCTCGCCGCAACCGCCGTGGCCGTGCGCGGGCGAGCCATGCGCCGCCAGGGCCGCGGCTTCTATGGCGAGCCGAGACGCCCCCGCTGAGGCGGCACTCGGCGGCCGTTGCCGGACTGGCTGGCGGCGGCCGGGGCGGCTAAGACATTGCGGCCATTCCCGCCGCACAGGGGCCAGCGCATGCTGATCAACACCAGACTCATCCGCGTGCAGTGGGGCGACTGCGACCCCGCCGGCATCGTCTACTATCCGCGCTATTTCGAGTGGTTCGACGCGGGAACGATCCTGCTGTTCGAGAAGGCGACCGGGCTCACCAAGATCAGGATGCTGGAGAGGTACGGCGGCGCAGGTCTTGCCCTGATCGAGGCCGGTGCCAAATTCGCCGTCCCCTCCCAGTACGGCGACGACATCGAGATTGCCACCAGCATCAAGGAGTTCGGCCGCTCGAGCTTTGCCGTCGCGCACCGCGTGACCAAGGCCGGCGAGCTGGCGCTGGAGGGCTGGGAGCGGCGGGTGTGGACCGTCCGCGATCCCGATGACGCCAGCCGCCTGCGCTCGGCGCCCATCCCGGCCGAGGTGCTGGCAGGCTTCGCGCGCAGCTGAGTGGGAAGCGCCCCAAGCTCCGCGCCGCCCTGCCGCGCGAGCACGAAAGATAGTTGGAACCCCCACCTGCCGCGTGCAATATTCATCGCGGAGAATGGGTGCGCCGCCCACGCGGGGCGCGCGAAAGCGCAACAAGACTTCCAACGAGCCATTGTCGAAGGAGGAACCCCATGCACAGACGGACAGTTCTCAAGGCCGCCGCGGCACTCGCCCTGCTCGCGCTGCCGGCGGGCGCGTCGGCGCAGGACACGGTCAAGATCGGCCTCGTGCACTCGATGACGGGCGGCCTCGCGCCGGTCGGCAAGCAGATCATGGCCGGCGTGCGCCTGTACATGGCCCAGCACGGCGACACGGTCGCCGGCAAGAAGATCCAGATCATCCTCAAGGACGACACCACGGTGCCCGATGTCGCCAAGCGGCTGGCGCAGGAGCTGATCGTCAACGACAAGGTGCACATCCTGGGGGTGGGCATCACCCCGGTGGCGATGGCCATCGCCCCGCTCGCCACCGAGGCCAAGATCCCTGAGGTGGTGATGGTGTCGGGCACGTCGGTGGTGACCGAGCGCTCGCCCTACATCGTGCGCACCAGCTTCACGCTCGGCCAGCAGTCGAAGATCATCGCCGAGTGGGCAGCCAAGAACGGCAGCAAGAAGACGGTGATCGTGCAGTCCGACTGGGCGCCGGGCGCGGAGGCGACCGCGGTCTACACCGATACCTTCACCAAGGCCGGCGGCACCATCACCGAGACCATCAAGGTCCCGCTCGCCAACCCGGACTTCGCCCCGTTCCTGCAGCGCGCCAAGGACTCCGGGGCCGACACCCTGTTCGTGTTCGTGCCGGCGAGCCAGGCGGGAACCTTCGCCAAGCAGTTCGTGGAGCGCGGCCTCGACAAGACGGGCATCCGCCTGATCGGGCCGGGCGACATCACCGACGACAACGACCTGCCCAAGATGGACGACGCCATGATCGGCGTGGTCACCTCGGGCTTCTACTCGGCCTCTCACGACTCGCCGCTCAACAAGGCCTACGTGGAGGGCATCAAGAAGGCCAACGACGGCCTGCGCGCCAACTTCATCTCGGTCGGCGGCTACGACGGCATGCACCTCATCTACGAGGCCCTCAAGAAGACCGGCGGCAAGACCGACGGCGACAGCCTGATCGCCGCCATGAAGGGCATGAAGTGGGAGAGCCCGCGCGGGCCCGTGTCGATCGATCCGGACACGCGCGACATCATCCAGAACATCTATATCCGCAAGGTCGAGAAAATCGGCGGCGAGCTCTACAATACCGAGATCGCCACCTTCGAGGCGGTGAAGGACCCCCTCAAGGAGGCCAAGAAGAATTAGCCGCAGCGCGGCTCGCGGGGCGGCGCGGCAGCGGCCGCGCCGCCGTCTCGCCGGGGCCGCCCTCCTCGAGCGCGCCGCCCGCCGACGCGGACAGAAGCCGTGCACATCCTCACCATCCTCTTCGACGGCATCGCCTACGGCATGCTGCTGTTCGTGCTGGCGTGCGGGCTGGCGGTTACGCTCGGCCTCATGAACTTCGTCAATCTCGCCCATGGCGCCTTCGCCATGGCCGGCGGCTACATCACCATCCTGCTCGTCAACGGCCACGGGGTGCCGTTCTTCGCCGCGCTGCCCATCGTCTTCGTGGTGGTCGGCGCCATCGGCCTGCTGCTGGAGCGCACCCTCTACGTCCACGTCTACGGCAAGAGCCCGCTCGACCAGGTGCTGTTCACCATCGGGCTGGTGTTCATGTCGGTGGCCGCCGTCGACTACGTCATGGGCTCGGCGCAGCAGTTCATCCGCATCCCGAGCGCGCTGCAGGGCCAGATCGACATCTTCGGCCTCAAGCTCGGCCGCTACCGGCTGATGATCGTCGTCATCTGCGGGCTGCTCACGCTGGCGCTGCAGCTCATCCTCGCCAGGACCCGCTTCGGCAGCCGCCTGCGCGCCGCCGTCGACGATGCGCGCGTGGCGCGCGGCCTCGGCATCGGCGTCGACCGGGTGTTCGCCGCCACCTTCGCCGTCGGCTCCGGGCTGGCCGGGTTGGGCGGGGCGCTGGGCATCGAGATCCTCGGCCTCGATCCCGTGTTCCCGCTCAAGTTCATGATATACTTCCTCATTGTGGTGACGGTCGGCGGCACCTCCAGCATCACCGGGCCGTTCCTGGCCTCGCTGCTGCTCGGCATCGGCGACGTGGCCGGCAAGTACTACGGCCAGGCGCTCACCAAGTACGGGGTGCCGGATCTCAGCGGCTTCATGATCTACACCATCATGATCGCGATCCTGCTGTGGCGCCCGCAGGGCCTGTTCGTGCGCGCGTCCCGGCGATGAGGCACCTCGGGAGCCAACGGTGACCCCACCCCTCTCAGTCGAGGTCGCCCGCCGCCTGTCGGTCCGCGCGCGGCTGGGGCCGCTCGAGTTCGCCTTCTGGGTCGCCGCCGCGGCGTCCATCGTGCTGCTGCCGGGGCGCCACCTGATCCTCACCGAGATCGCCATCCTCGGCCTCTTCGCCCTCTCGCTCGACCTGATCCTGGGCTACGCCGGCATCGTCTCGCTGGGCCACGCCGCGTTCTTCGGCTTCGGCGCCTACCTCGCCGGCCTGCTCGCCAAGCACGAGATCGTCACCGAGCCGGTGCTGGCGCTGCTCGTCTCGGGCCTCGCCGCCACGCTGCTCGGCTTCGTCACCAGCTTCCTGGTGCTGCGCGGCTCCGACCTGACGCGGCTGATGGTGACGCTCGGCGTCGCCCTGCTCCTGCGCGAGGTGGCCAACCAGATGGGCTGGCTCACGGGCGGCGCCGACGGCCTCAACGGGGTGGTGATGCGCCCGGTGCTCGGCCTGTTCCGGTTCGACCTCTTCGGGCACACGGCCTACGTCTACAGTCTCGCCGTGCTGTTCGTCATGTTCATGCTGGCCCGCCGCATCGTCAACTCGCCGTTCGGGCTGTCGCTCCTGGCGATCAAGGCCAACCCGCTGCGCGCCGCCGCCGTCGGCATTCCGGTCGATCGCCGGCTGATCGCCATCTACTCGATCGCCGCGGGCTACGCTGGGGTGGCCGGCGCGCTGCTGACACAGACGACGGCGTTCGCCTCCCTCGACGTGTTCTCTTTCGAGCGCTCCGCCGACCTGCTGCTCGTTCTCATCATCGGCGGCGCCGGCTACCTCTACGGCGGCCTCATCGGCGCCGTCCTGTTCAAGCTGATGCAGGACTACCTGGCAGCGCTGACGCCCCAGTACTGGCAGTTCTGGATCGGCCTCCTGCTCGTACTCATCGTCCTCATCGGACGCGACCGCGTCACCTCCTGGACGCAGCCGCTGCGCGCGCTGGTGGCCCGCCGCACCGGATCGCGGCCGGCCCCGTCCCTGCCCGCCGCGGAAGGGCGCTAGCCATGGCGGCGCCGATCGTGCTGGAGACGATTGGCCTCGAGAAGAGGTTCGGCGGCATCGTCGCGGCGCAGGACGTGTCGCTCAAGGTGGAGAAGGGGGCACGCCACGCGCTGATCGGCCCCAACGGCGCCGGCAAGACCACCCTCATCAATCTGCTCACCGGCGTCATCCGGCCCACGGCCGGCCGCATCCTGCTCGACGGCGCCGATATCACCGACCTCAAGCCGCACCGGCGGGTCAAGCTCGGCATCGCCCGCACCTTCCAGATCAACCAGCTGTTCGCCGAGCTGAGCCCGCTCGAAACCATCGGGCTCGCCGTGTCGGAGCGGCTGGGCTCGGGCGCGGACTGGTGGCGGCTGGTCGGCAGCCGCGGCCAGGTCGTCGACGAGGCGGTGGCGATCCTGGAGACCTTCCGCCTCGCCGATGTCATGGAGGAGCGCACCGCGGCCCTGCCCTACGGAAAACAGCGCCTGCTCGAGATCGCGGTGGCGGTGGCGAGCCGGCCGCGCGTGCTGCTGCTCGACGAGCCCGCAGCCGGGGTGCCGGAGGAGGAGCGTCATGTCATACTCGACACCGTGGCGGCCCTGCCGCAGGACGTCTCGGTGCTGCTGATCGAGCACGACATGGACGTGGTGTTTCAATTCGCCAGGCGCATCTCGGTGCTGGTCAACGGCTCCCTGTTCGTGGAGGGCACGCCCGAGGAGATCGCACGCGATCCGCGGGTAAAAGAGGTCTACCTCGGCGAGGCGGCCCATGGCTGACCTGCTCATGGTCGAGGGGCTGTCGGCGGGCTACGGCGAGGCCGTCGTCCTCACCGATATCGCCTTCCGCCTCGCCGACAGCCAATCTATGGCGCTGCTGGGGCGCAACGGCACCGGCAAGACCACGCTCATCAACTCCATCCTCGGCCTCACCACGCACCGCGCCGGCAGCATCCGCCTCGACGGCCGCGACATCACCCGCGAGCGCCCGGAGCGGCGGGCGGCGGCCGGCATCGGCTGGTCGCCGCAGGAGCGCAACATCTTCCGCTCGCTCACGGTGGAGGAGAACCTGACCGCCATCGCCCGGCCCGGGCCGTGGACGGTCGACCGCGTATTCGCCATGTTTCCGAGGCTGGCTGAGCGCCGCCGCAACCTCGGCAGCCAGCTGTCGGGCGGCGAGCAGCAGATGCTGGCGATCGGCCGCGCGCTCATCGTCAACCCGCGCATCATGCTGCTCGACGAGCCGCTCGAGGGCCTGGCGCCGATCATCGTCGAGGAGCTGCTCGCCGTGCTCGGCAACGTCATCCGCAAGGAGGGCATGTCGGCCATCGTGGTCGAGCAGAAGGCGCGCAAGATCCTGGAGTTCACCGACCGCGCCGTGGTCCTCGACCGCGGCCGCATCGTTTTCTCGGGTGCCAGCGCCGCGCTCGCCGCCGACCCTGCCCGCCTGGAGACCTACCTGGGCGTGACCGAGCAGGGGCGCGGCGGGCGCCCCCGGTCGACGCTGAACTGATGCCGGACCGGCAGTTGCAGAGGAGGTAGCCCATGCCAACAACCACGCCCCCGTTCCGCGCCGACCACGTCGGCAGCCTCTTGCGCACCCAGCCCGTCAAGGACGCCCGCGCCAGGTGGGAGAAGGGCGGGATCACGCCGGATGAGCTCAGGAAGGTGGAGGACGAGGAGATCCGCAAGATCATCCGCAAGCAGGAGGAGGTGGGGCTTCAGCTCGCCACCGACGGCGAGTTCCGCCGCTCCTGGTGGCACTTCGACTTTCTATGGAAGCTCAAAGGCTGCGAGCGCATCGTGCTGGATCACGGCATCCAGTTCCGCGGCACCCAGACCAAGCCCGAGAGCATCCGCGTCACGGGCAAGATCGACTTTCCTGCCGACCACCCGATGCTGGAGCACTTCAGGTTCCTCAAGGCGAACGCCCGGGCGGTGCCCAAGATGACCATTCCCTCGCCGTCGGTCCTGCACTTCCGCGGCGGCCGCAATGCCATCAGCAAGGACGCCTATCCCGACCTCGACGCCTATTTCGAGGACCTCGGCAAAACCTGGGCCAAGGCGGTCAAGGCATTCTACGACGCGGGCTGCCGGTATCTGCAGTTCGACGACACGGTGTGGGCCTACCTGTGCTCCAAGGAGCAGCTGGATATGGTGCGCGCGCGGGGCGAGGACCCCGGCAGGCTGCCTGCGATCTACGCGCGCACCATCAACACGGCGCTCGCGGCCAAGCCCGCCGACATGGTCATCACCACCCACGTCTGCCGCGGCAATTTCCGCTCCACCTGGATCTCGGAGGGCGGCTACGAGCCGGTGGCGGAGCTCCTGCTCGGCGGCGTCAACTATGACGGCTACTTCCTCGAGTACGATACCGAGCGCGCCGGCGGGCTCGAGCCGCTGCGCTTCCTGCCCAAGGGCAAGAAGCGCGTGGTAGTGGGCCTCGTCACCTCCAAGAGCGGCACGCTGGAGAGTCGGGACGCCATCAAGCGGCGGCTCGAGGAGGCCGGCAGGCATGCGCCCATCGAGCAGCTCTGCCTCTCGCCCCAGTGCGGCTTCGCCTCCACCGAGGAGGGCAACATCCTCACCGAGGAGCAGCAGTGGGCCAAGCTGCGCATGATCGTCGAGATCGCCGCAGAGGTCTGGAAGTAGCGCCGGCGCGCCCCCTCCGGGCCGACCGGGAGGGGCGCCCGACGCGCAGGAGGTGTCGTGGCGGCGATGCTGATCGTGCTGGTGGCGATCTTCGCGCTCGCGCTGCTGCCGCAGCTGTGGGTCAGGCGGGTGATTGCCAGCCACAGCGCCGACCGGCCCGACTTTCCCGGCACCGGCGGCGAGTTCGCGCGCCACGTGCTCGACCGGCTGAAGCTCGAGCACGTCAAGGTGGAGGAGACCGACCTCGGCGATCACTACGACCCGGAGGCCAAGGCCCTGCGCCTGTCATCGGCGCACTTCAACGGGCGCTCCCTGGCGGCGGTGGTGATCGCCGCCCACGAGGCCGGCCACGCCATGCAGGACGCCACGGGCTATCCACCGCTCGCCGCGCGCACCCGGCTGGCCAAGCAGGCGCTGCGCATGGAGAAGGTGGCCGCCGTGGTGATGCTGGCGGCGCCCATCGTCGTGGCGCTCGCCAAGGCCCCGCACGTCCTCCTGATCGAGGTGTTCGTGGGCGTCATGATCTTCGCGCTGTCGATCCTCATCCACGCCGTGACCCTGCCAGTGGAGTTCGATGCGAGCTTCCGCCGCGCCCTGCCGCTGCTGCAGGCCGGCCGCTACCTCGACGATGCCGACATGCCGGCGGCGAGGAAGATCCTGCGCGCGGCCGCCTTCACCTATGTGGCGGCCGCCGCCATGAGCCTGCTCGACGTGGCGCGCTGGGTGCGCGTGCTGCGCATCTGAGGGGAGCGGGCGGGGGCCCCGCAACAGGCAATAGGCAATGGCGCGGCGCGATGCGCTGCGCCTATTGCGCCCTGCTCCCACCGTCTACTCCCACTACGCACTCCGCCCCCCCGCCAGCTGCTCCCGACCAGCTGCTGCCCACCGCTCATTCCCCACTCCCTACTTCCCACACGCCACGCCCCGTGGGCCGTGCAATGCACCTATGGCGGCGACGCCGATTGCGGGCCCGGGCGCCCGCAGGTAGCGTTGCCGCCGAGACGCCGACCGGGGCGATAAGACGCTGAACCGACGGCAGCCAGACGCCGACCGGAGGCAGGAGGAGGACGCACCATGCCGGCCCAGACCCACACCGATGCCGAGCGCGAGCTGGTCGAGCTCGCCCGCCGCGTCCTGCCCGCCGGCGGTTTCGGCAACGTCAGCCACGAGGTGATCGTGGCCGCGGGCCGGGCGGGCCGCGTGTGGGACGTGTCCGGCAACGAGTACGTCGACTACCTCCTGGGCTCGGGCCCCATGATCGTGGGTCACGCCCACCCCGAGGTGGTGGCGGTGGTGCAGGAGGTGGCGGCGAACGGCACCACCTTCTTCGCCAACAACCCTCACGGCATCCGCCTCGCCGCCGAGATCGTCGAGGCGGTGCCATGCGCCGAGAAGGTGCGCTTCGTGTCCTCCGGCTCGGAGGCCGACCTCTATGCCATGCGGCTCGCCCGCGCCTTCACCAGGCGCGACAAGATCCTCAAGTTCGAGGGCGGCTATCACGGCATGAGCGACTACGGGCTGATGAGCCTGGCGCCCAAGCGGGCCGGCAACTTTCCCCAGCCCATCCCGGATTCGGCCGGCATCCCCAAGAGCCTGCGCGAGGAGGTGCTGGTCGCCCCGTTCAACGACCTCGACACGGTGGCAAGCCTGGTGCGCGAGCACCGCAGCGAGCTTGCCGGCATCATCGTCGAGCCCCTGCAGCGCCTGATCCCGCCCCGGCCCGGCTTCCTGGAGGGGCTGCGCAAGCTCACCCAGGACAACGGGCTGCTCCTCATCTTCGACGAGGTGGTGACCGGCTTCCGGCTGGCCTACGGCGGCGCCCAGGCCTACTACGGCGTCACGCCCGACGTCTGCACGCTGGGCAAGGCGATCGGCGGCGGCTTCCCGCTCGCGGCCATCGCCGGCCGCGCCGACATCATGGCCCATTTCGACAAGACCGCCGTGGGCGAGGACGGCTTCATGCTGCAGATCGGCACGCTGTCGGGCAATCCGGTCGCGGCCGCCGCCGGGCTCAAGACGCTCGAGATCCTCAAGCGACCCGGCGCCTACGAGCGCATTTTCGCCACCGGGCGGGCCCTGATGGAGGGCTATGCCGACATCCTGAAGCGGGCGCGCGTCAAGGCGCAGGTGGTGGGCGATGCCCCCATGTTCGACATCGTCTTCACCGAGCGCGAGGTGAAGGACTACCGCTCGGCCATCGGCGACGAGGCGGCCATGAAGCGCTGCAACGCGCTGCTGCGCGAGCGCGGCGTGCTCAAGAGCGAGAGCAAATACTACATCTCCCTCGCCCATACCGAGGAGGACGTGCGCTTCACGCTCGATGCCTTCGCCGCCTCCATCGCCGAGCTCGGACGCGCGCGGGCGGCCTGAGCGCACATGATCCGCGTAGCCTTCGACATCGGCGGCACCTTCACCGACTTCGTGCTGGAGGACGCGCGCGCGCACGCCCTGCGCTTCCACAAGGTGCCTACCACCCCGCGCGACCCGGCGCAGGCGGTGCTGGAGGGCCTGGCGGAGCTGCTCGCCTCCGCCGGGGTGGCCGCGGCCGACGTGACCGGCATCCTGCACGCCACCACGGTCGCCACCAACGCCATCCTCGAGCGCAAGGGCGCCCGCACCGCGCTGCTCACCACCGAGGGCTTCCGCGACGTCGCCATCATCGGCCGCCAGAAGCGCTACGACACCTACGACATGTACCTCGCCAAGCCGGTGCCCCTGGTGCGCCGACGCGACATCTTCGAGGTGGCCGAGCGCGTGCTGGCCGACGGCAGCGTCGAGCGGCCGCTGGAGGAGGCCTCACTTTCCCGCGTGCTGGAGGAGATCGCCGGCGGCGACTACGAGTCGGTCGCTGTCTGCCTGCTTCACGCCTACGCCGCCCCGGCGCACGAGCGGGCGATCGGCGAGCGGCTCTTGCGCCGCTGCCCAGGGGTCGCGGTGTCGCTCTCCAGCGACGTGTCGCCCAAGTTCCGCGAGTACGAGCGCACCAGCACGGTGCTCGCCAACGCCTACATCAAGCCCATCGTCGCCCGCTACGTGCGCCGGCTGGGCGGCGCGCTGGCCGAGCAGGGCGTGCGCGCCGACCTCTTCATCATGCAGTCGAACGGCGGCCTGATGTCGCCCGAGCTCGCTTGCGAGACGCCGATCCGCATCGTCGAATCGGGGCCCGCCGCCGGCGTGCTGCTGTGCGGGGTGATCGGCCGCGAGGAGGGCTTCGAGCGCGTGCTCACTTTCGACATGGGCGGCACCACCGCCAAGCTCGGCGCCATCGACGGCGGCGAGCCGGCCATCACACCCACCTTCGAGGTCGACCAGGTGCGTTACCGCAAGGGCAGCGGGCTGCCCATCAACGTGCCGGCGGTGGAGCTCTTGGAGATCGGCGCCGGCGGCGGCAGCCTCGCCCACACCGACATGGGGCTCATCAAGGTGGGGCCGGAGAGCGCGGGCGCCGACCCGGGCCCGGCCTGCTACCGCCGCGGCGGCGAGCGCGCCACCGTCACCGACGCCAACGTCGTGCTGGGCTACATCAACCCCGACTACTTCAACGGCGGCGCCATGCGGCTCGACGCGGCGGCGGCCCAGCGTGCGGTGGCGGCCCACATCGGCGAGCCGCTCGGCCTCGCCGCCGGCGAGGCGGCGTGGGGCATCCACACCATCGCCAACGCCAACATGGAGCGGGCCATGCGCATCGTCTCCGTGGAGCGCGGGCGCGATCCGCGCCGCTACGCGCTGGTGGCCTTCGGGGGCGCCGGTCCGCTCCACGCCTGCCGCCTGGCGCGCGCGCTCGGCACGCCCACGGTGATCGTGCCGTACGGGGCGGGCGTGGGCTCGGCCATCGGCATGCTGGAGGCCAACTCCAAGCTCGACGCCTCGCTCACCCGCGTGCTCCAGCTGAGCCCCGGCGCCGAGCCCGAGATCGAGGCCATCTACCGAGGGCTCGAGGCGCGCGTGCGGGCCGACCTTGCCCGCATCGCCGCGGGGGCCGAGCCCAGGATCGCCCGCTTCGCCTACCTGCGCTATGCCGGCCAGGGCCACGAGCTGCGCGTCGACCTGCCGGACTTTCCCGTCGGCGCCGACTACGCCGCGCGCACCGTCGCCAGGTTCGAGGAGGCCTACCGGAGCAAGTACGGCTACCGCCAGCCGGGGGCGGCGGTGGAGGCGGTCGACTGGTACGTGGTGGCGACCGTGCCCAACGCGGCGGCGGGCGCGCACCGGGCCGCCAGCTGGCGCGCGCAGTCGGCGGGCGGGGCGCGCCGCGGCGTGCGCAAGGCCTACTTTCCCGAGCTCGGCGGCTACGTCGACTGCGCGGTGGTGGAGCGCAGCGCCCTGGCCGTGGGCGAGACCGTGACCGGCCCCGCCATCATCGAGGAGGCAGAGGCCACCACCCTGTTGCTGCCGCGCTCCTCCGCCTCGGTGAGCCGCAAAGGCCACCTCGTCATCACGCTGGCCCCCGAGTAGCCCCATGCGCAACGAGCCGATCAGCCCGATCGCCCTCTCCGTCATCTGGAACGGCTTCCTGTCGATCGCCGAGGAGATGGGCACCACCCTGCAGATGACCGCCTTCTCGGAGGCCGTGCGCGAGGGCCAGGATTTCTCCACCGCCATCTTCGACCGCCACGGCCGGCTGGTGGCGCAGGGCAACTTCACGCCCGGCCACCTCGGCTCCATGCCCTACGTCATCAGGTCGGTGATGGAGATCTTCCCGCCGGGCTCGCTCGCGCCCGGCGACGGCGTGCTGCTCAACGACTCCAGGCTCGGCTCCGGCCACTACCCCGACTTCTTCTTCGTCACCCCGGTGTTCCTGGAGGGGGGCCAGCACGTGGGCTACCTCATCAACACCGCCCACCACATCGACGTCGGCGGCGCCGCTCCCGGCTCGCAGCGGGTGCACGGCATCAGCGAGCGCTTCCAGGAAGGCCTGCGCATCCTGCCCGTGCGCGTCATGCGCGGGGGCGAGCTCGACGAGGACATCCTGCGCCTGATCCTCGGCAACGTGCGCCTGCCCGACATCCTGCGCGGCGACCTCACCGCCCAGCGCAACGCCAACTTCGTCGGCGCCCAGCGGCTGGCCCGGCTCTACGGCGAGCACGGGCCGGCGCTCGTCGACCGCGCCGTCGACGAGATCCTCGACCGCTCCGAGCGGCGCATGCGCGAGCTGATCGGCGCCATCCCCGACGGCCGCTACAGCTTCGAGGACTGGCTCGACGAGTGCGGCGAGGAGTGCGGGCCCATCAAGGTCGCCGTCGACATCGACGTGGCGGGCGAGGAGATCACGGTCGACTTCTCGCGCTCCTCCGACCAGGTGCCGGTGGCGCTCAACTCCTACATCAACTACACGCGCGCTTACACGCTGTTCGCCGTCAAGGTGTTCACCGACGCGCTGCTGCCGCAGAACGGCGGCGTGATCCGCCCCATCCACGTCGTGGCGCGCGAGGGCTGCTTCTTCAACCCGCGCGAGCCGGCAGCGAGCGGCGGCCGCGCCATTATCCAGATCCGAATGTTCGAGGCCATCAACGGCGCCCTTGCCAGGGCGCTGCCGGACAAGGTTTTCGCCGCCTTCTCGCACTGGTCGAACCCCAACATCGGCGGCCGCAACGACCGCACCGGCAAGCCGTTCGTCATGTATGACCTGATGTTCGGCGGCTACGGGGCGCGGGCCGGCCACGACGGCGCCGAGGCGCTGAGCCCGGTGGTCAACTGCGCCAACATCCCGGTGGAGGTGCACGAGACGGTCAACCCGGTGCTGGTGCGCCGCTTCGAGCTGATGCCGGACACGGGCGGGCCGGGGCGCTGGCGCGGCGGCTGTGGCGTGCGCAAGGATATCGAGCTCAGGACCGGCGCGGCCCTCATGACCCTATTGGGCGAGCGCCACTCCCACAAAGGCTACGGGCTGTTCGGCGGCGAGCCCGGCAGCCTCGCCGAGACCGTGCTGAACCCGGACGGGGAGGCGGTGCGGCTCGGCTCCAAGGAGGTGCGGCCGCTGAAGCGGGGCGACGTGGTGAGCTTCCGCCTCAACGGCGGGGGCGGCTACGGGCCGGCGCGCGAGCGCGACCCCGGGGCGATCGCCCGCGACGTGGCCGACGGCTACGTCAGCGCCGCCGCCGCCCGCGCGGCGTACGGGTGGGGCGGCTGAGGACCGGCCCGCGCCGCGCGGCCGGTTTTTGACACATTCCCGAGCTAGAGCGGGCACACCCGCATTTCCGACGGAGGATATTCCTGCATGATACGTTCGCAGACACGGGCCATTGCCGACGCTCTGCGCCTCGGCTCCTTCCAGCCGGCAGCAGTCCAGCGGGAATTTCAGTGGACATCGGCTCAAACTTCCCAACTGCTCGATGACTTGCTGTCGTGCTTCCGACGGTTGGGGGGCGATCCGGACCCATCGCACGAGGCCGCGGAAGCGCCCGAAGAGGGTGACGGTAACTTCGAATCCACGGGTGAAGCGATCAACGGTGCGCGTCTGAAAGGGACGCGCGTCCAGCGCCCTGCGTTGCCGCCGCCTGATTGCTACTTCTTGGGCAGCGTCGTTCTGCATGCAGCGCCGCGCGCGAAGGAACGCTACTACATCTACGACGGATTCCAGAGGTTCACGACACTCGCTCTGCTGGTGGTCGTTCTGCGCGACACGTGGAGGGCTCCGCAGCCAGCGGACCTCAAGATGATCGCAGACCTCATGAGCAGCGGCGACAATCCGAGGTTGCAGGCCCCTACGAGCGGCGGCACGCTGGCTTCGATCCTAAACCGGGAGCGTGGAGTGCCCGCGCAGCTGCGGAGCCGCGGTCTCTCCGACGGCGACAGGCGGATGCGTGAAGCGCACAAGCTGTTCGAGGACCGGATCGCCCCGTGGAGCGATGAGCGTCGACGCGCCTTCCTCGATTTTCTGTCGAATAAGGTCATGCTTTCCGTCACGCAGGTCGACAATCGGTCCCTTGCATATCAGATCTTCGTCTCCTCGAATGCCCGCGGCCTGAGGCTCGGCGTCGGCGACATCCTGAAGGGCCAACTCGTCGAGCGCATCAGCCAGATGAAGTCAAGCACCGCTGCCGAGGCAGTAGCAAAGCAATTTCGGGACGTGCAGAAGAAGGTTCGGCCCAAGTTCGACGAATTTCTAGAAGCTGTTGAAATGCTAAAATGTCGGCCCGCGGGGACGTCGGCTCCCGGCGAGCTTCTCATCGAGCTTTTCGGCGAAACGGCCGATCCGGACGACGTCGTCGACTGGGTGACGAGCGAATTCACGGACCTCGCCGACATCTACCTCCAATTCCGGCGCCACTTCTGGGAGCAGGAGTCTAAGGGCATCGACATCGCCTTCCGCCAGCTTTCATTCCTTGGCTGGAAGGATTGGCAACCTATGGCGCTGGCCCTGGGGCTGGTTGCGCCCCATCGCAATCTGGGCTCCCAGATCAAGCCCGTGCAAAACCTGCAGCGTGCCTGCTACATCATGGAGCTCGCGCGGTGGGACCCAGCACGGCGACGAGACGCCTTCTATAAGGCCATGGATCAGCTCGAGAACGGTCTCGATCCGTTCGCTTCGAGGGTGCGCGGCGGCGACTTCGGAGCCCTGACTTTCTCCCGACGGGAAAAGGAAAAAGCGCGGTCGGCGCTGAGAGAGCACCTAGCGGACGAGGAGCGCCGAGGCACCATCGTCCGCTGGATCGAAACGCTTTATTGGGGCGCCGCGGTCCCGAAGCACTGTACCGATGATGCCAGCGTCGAGCACGTGTTACCACGCACGCCGCGAGGCTCCTGGTTGACGAGCTTCACGGAGGAAGAGCTCGAATACTGGACCAACAGGCTCGGCAATCTATGCATCATACCCAAAGAGGTGAACGACGATGTCGGCAATTCCGACTGGTCCGTGAAGGTCGCAGCGTATAGGGCCCTCGGCGGCAGATTCCGCGGGGCAGAAGAGGTTGCGGCCAACAGCGATTGGAACGCGAAGGTGCTGAGCCAGCGCATGGAGCATGTGGTGGCGATGGCCGAACGAGCCCTACGCATTCAGGAGACTGCCACTACCCGCCAGCGTCCGCATCCGGCCTTTCCGCCTGCGCACCCTTGACGGATTGAACCTGGACGCGTGCCCGCAGCCGCGCCCGCGGCTCACGCCGCGCGCTCGATGCCGAGCCGGTCGAGCGGGCCCAGCTCGCTCTCGATCAGCGGCCGCACGCGCGTGGCGAACGCCTCGATCGAGTTGAGCGCGGTCCTCTGGGAGGAGGCGCCGGCCTGGAAGTGGAGCAGCATGTGCACGGGCCGCGCCTCGCGGATGAGCACGGTGAGCCGCTCGGCCACCGTCTCGGCGTCGCCCACCGGCAGGTGGCGCGCCAGCTCCTCGAGCGGCGGCTCGTCCTTGTAGGGCTTCTCCACCAGCATGGTGCCGTCGAGCAGCTCCTCGCGGTAGCGCAGGCTCTGCGACAGGCGGATCTGGTGGCGGGCGTTGTCAACGAACTCGGCCGCCTCCGCCTTGCTGTCGGTGATGCACACGTGGCGCAGCGGCGCGATGGCCACGCACGCGGCGTCGAGGCCCTGGGAGGCGTAGATGCCGGCGAGGCGTCGGCGCGCGGCCAGCAGCTGGTCGACCGTCGCGTGGCGCGGCGTGAGCATCACCGGCCAGCCCTTGCGCGCGGCGAGCTGGTGCAGCGCCACGTTGTCGCCGGCCACCCAGATCTCGGGCAGCCCGTTGCCTTTCATGGGGCGGGAGGCGATGTGGGTCTCGGGAAGCCGGAAGTGCCTGCCCTCGTAGCTGAAGGTGTCGCGGGTGAAGGCGAGCTCCAGCATCTCCATGAACTCCATCAGCTTGGGCACCGAGTCCTCGAGGCGCTCGCCGAAGCGCTCGAACTCGTAGGGCTGGTAGCCGCTGCCCACGCCCAGCACCAGGCGGCCGTGGGTGAGCGAGTCGACCATGCCGATCTCGGAGATGAGCCGCACCGGATGGTAGAGCGGCGTCACCACCACGGCCGAGCCGAGCTTGATGCGGCTGGTCTCGCCGGCGAGCCTGGCCAGCATCATGAGCGGGGACGGGCACACGCAGTAGTTGGAGAAGTGGTGCTCGGCGAACCAGGCGATCTCGAAGCCCGCCTGCTCGGCCGCCCTTACCTGCTCCACCGCGTTGTCATAGAGCGTGTGCGGCCTGGTGCCCCGCGTGCGGAAGCCCATGAGGTTGAACTGGCCGAAGTGCATCGCGTCTCCTCCAGGAAGCATGGCCGCGGTCGGGCGGCGATTGTAGCGGGGGCGGGGCGCGGCGGCATTGCAGATCGGGCCACCCAGCTCACACGCCCAGGTAGGCCTTGCGCACCGCCGGGTCGTCCAGCAGCTCGGCGGCCTCCCCCGTCATGCGGATGCGCCCGAGGTCGAGGATGACGCCGCGCTTGGCCAGCGACAGCGCCCAGGTCGCGTTCTGCTCGGCCAGCAGCACGGCCAGCCCCTCGGCCGCCTGCACCTCGTTCAGGATCTCGCCGATGCGCTCGATCACCACCGGCGCCAGCCCCAGCGAGGGCTCGTCGAGCATGAGCAGGGTGGGCTTGCACATGAGCGCACGGCCGATGGCCAGCATCTGCTGCTCGCCGCCGGACAGGCTGCCGGCGCGCTGCGAGGAACGCTCCCTTAGCCGGGGGAAGTAGCCGTAGACGCGCTCAATGCGCTCGGGCAGCTCGGCGGCATCGCGCGAGAAGCCGCCCACCTTGAGGTTGTCGAGCACGGACAGCTGCGGAAACACGCGGCGGCCCTCGGGCGAGTAGCCCACTCCGCGGCGGACCACCTGCGAGGGCTTGAGGCCCTTGAGGTCGGCACCGTCGAGGGTGATTGTGCCCTGCGCGTAGGTGGCCATGCCGAGCACCGCCTTGAGCGTGCTCGACTTGCCGGCGCCGTTGGCGCCGATGAGCGCCACCGTCTCGCCTGCGTCGACCGTGAGCGTCACCCCGTCGGTGCCCACGATCGGCCCGTAGGTGACCTTGAGGTCCTCAATGGTGAGCTTGGGCATAGCGCTTGCCGAGATAGGCCTCGATCACCACCGGGTTGCGCAGCACCTCCTGCGGCTTGCCGCGGGCCAGCTCGCGCCCCTGCGCCATCACCAGCACGCGGTCGCACAGGTCGGCGATGAAGCGCATGTTGTGGTCGATGACGACCACCGAGATGCCGCGCTCGCGCACGAGGCGGATGGTGTCGCGCACGTGGTCGGTCTCCTCGGCGGAGAGCCCGGCCGCCGGCTCGTCGAGCATGATGAGGCGCGGCCGGGCGGCGAGCCCGATGCCCATGCCCAGCACCTTCTGGTAGCCGTAGGGCAGGCTGCTGGCCACGTGGTCGGCCACGCGCGCCAGGTCGAGCCACTGCATCACCTCCTCGACGTGGCCGAAGGTGCGGTGGCGCGCCGCGCGCGCGGCCGCGGTGTCGAGCAGCGTCGCCAGCAGGCCCGGGTAGATGTCGCGGAAGGCGCCGCGCAGCAGGTTCTCGCGCACGGTCTGGCCGGCGTATACGGTGGTGGCCTGGAAGGTGCGCACCAGCCCGCTCTCGACCAGCGTGTGCGGGGCGTGGCCGGTGACGTCCTTGCCGCCCAGCAGGACCCGGCCGCCGCTGGGCTTGATCACGCCCGAGATGAGGTTGACGGCGGTGGTCTTGCCGGCGCCGTTGGGGCCGATGATGCCCAGGATCTCGCGCTCGCTCACGTCGAAGCTCAGGTCGGCCACGGCCTCCAGGCCGCCGAAGGTCTTGGACAGGCGCTCGACGGTGAGCAGCTGGGTCATGCGGCGTGGCCCCGAGCCGGCTTGCTGCCACGGCTGAGCATCCTGCGCAGGCGGCGGCCGACCTCGACCAGGCCGCCCGGCAGGAACGCCATGGTGGCAAACAGGATGAAGCCGAACATGACCTGCTGCAGGTTGACGTAGCCGCGCAGCAGCTCCGGCAGCGTCACCATGAACACGGTGCCGAGCATGGCCCCGGCGAGGCTCGTCATGCCGCCGATCACGTTCATGACGACGAGGTTGAGCGACTGGACCACCGAGTAGCTCTCGGGGCCGACGTAGCGCACGTAGTGGGCCTGCAGCACGCCCTGCAGGCCGGCCAAAGCGCAGGCGATCACGAACACGGTCACCTTGACCCGGATCACCGGCACGCCGGAGCACTCCGCCAGCCGCTCACCCTCGCGGATGGAGTCGATGGCCCGGCCGTACTCGCTGGTCAGGATGCGCGCGCACAGGCCCACACCCAGCACCGCGAAGAACAGAACGAAGTAGTAGTGGAGGCGGTTGGACAGCAGGAGCGGGTGCGGCGGCGGCACGTTGAAGATGCCGTTGGAGCCGCCGGTGAGCCACACCGCCTCCACGATCGCCATGCGCACCATCTCGCCGAACAGAAAGGTGACGAGCACGAAGTACTTGCCCGTGAGCCTCAGGACGATCGGCCCCACGACCGCGGCGAGGAGGGCGGCGGCGCCGATGCCGACGACGAAGCCGACCGGCCAGGGCATCTCGAGGCGCATCATGGTGATGGTCGAGCCGTAGGCGCCGATGGCGGCGAAGGCCGCATGTCCCAGGCTCACGTGGCCGGTGCGTATGATGAGGTGCAGCGAGGCGGCGCCGATGGCGGTGAGGCAGATGAGCACGCCGACGTGGTGAAAGAACTTGTCGTCGGTGAGCCAGGGCCAGCCCAGGAGCGCGATGACGCCAAGGACCCAGACATATGTGCGCTTGGGCTTCTTCATCTCAGGATTCCGGCGTGCCGAGGATGCCCCAGGGCCGCACGATCAGTAGCAGGATGACGACGCCGAACGACAGGAAGGCCGAGGCCGCGGCGCCGTAGAAGGTGCCTACGAAGCTCTCCGTGAAGCCGAGCAGAGCCCCGCCCAGCGCCGCGCCCGGGATCGAGCCCATGCCGCCCAGGATCACGACGATGAAGGCCATCATCAGCGGGCGCTCGCCGAGGAAGGGCGACACCGCGTAGATCTGGCCCCACAGCGCGCCGGCCAGGGCGGCGAGCAGGATGGCGACGAAGAAGGCGACCCGGTAGGTGCGGCGCGTGTCGACGCCCTGCGTTTCGGCGATCTCCACGTCCTGCGCCGCGGCGCGCATGGCAAGGCCGGCGCGCGTATAGCGGATGAAGAGATAGAAGCCGCAGAGCGCGGCCAGGGCGATCAGCACCACCACCATGCGGTCGATCGGCAGGATGACGTCGCCGACGATGAAGGCGCCGGTGAAAGCGGCGGGAATGTTGCGCTCGTAGACGTCCCAAATCAGCACGGCTCCGAACATCATCATCATGTTGATGCCGAGCAGGCCGATCATGCTCTCGAACATGCGCTGGTAGAACCAGCGGAACACCAGCCACTCGAGAGCCATCGAGGCGGCGGCGATGCCCACCACCCCCAGCGGCAGCGCCGCCGCCCACGGCCAGCCCAGGTCCTTCATCAGGTGATAGAGCGCGAAGGCACCGAGCATGGCGAACTCGCCGTGGGCGAAGTTCACCACCCGCATGATGCCGAACAGCAGCGTGAAGCCGAGCGCCACCAGGATGTAGATGGCGCTGAGGCTGATGCCGTTGACCAGCACCTGGCCCAGGATGGTGGCGTTCAGCATGGCGCCCTGCCCCGGCCTGCGGCGACGGCGGCCTGCCCTGAGAACGCACGAGCGGCGGGCCCGCAGGCCCGCCGCCGTCCGGAACGCTCCGCTTCGCGCATGTGGCGCTTCTCTCGAGGCCGGGTTACGGCGCGAACTTCGTCAGCTTGACGATCTTGCCGCCCTTCACCTCGGAGAAGTAGTAGGGGATCATCAGCTGGCGGTTGACGCCGTACCGCTCCTTGCCCACCCACTTGATCGGCCCGTAGATGCCGGCGTCGTAGCCGCTGGTGGTCTCCATGGCCGCGCGCACCTTGGTGGTGTCGGTGGAGTCGGCCCGCTTGATGGCCTCCACCACCAGGAACACACAGTGATAGAAGGCGGGCATGAAGGCGTTGATGATGCCCTTGCCGTACTTCTTCTCGTAGGCCTCCCTCAGCTTCTTGCCGATGGGCGTGTCCCAGTCGAAGATGTCGTAGGACATGAAGCCCTCGGCGGCGGGGCCGGCGATCTCCATGATCTCGTCGATGGCCGGGCCGCCCACCTGCATGACGTGGCCCTTGAAGCCCGCCTGCCGGATCTGCTTGAGCATGAGGCCGGCATCGCCCGGCGAGTTGCCGTCGAACTCGAAGGCGTCGACCTTCTGCGCCATCATGCGCAGAATGAGCGGGGTGAACTCCTTGGTGCCGCGCTCGAAGAAGTCGAGCACGGTCTCGAAGCCTTCCTTGTTGTAATCCTCGGCGAGCGGCTTGGCGACCGCCTGGCCGACCGCGTCGTTGGGCGCGAGCAGCCCGATCTTCTTGATCTCCGGCCGGTTCTGCCTGAGCCACTTGATGATGGGCGGGCCGAACTCGAGGTTGGTGGGATAGAGCCGGAAATTGTAGGGGTCGGGGAAGTCGTTCTTGAGGATGCCGGGCGCGTAGCCGTTGGTCATGGCCAGCACCTTGGCGGGATTGGTGACGCCGATCAGCGACAGCGCCGGCGGGGAGCCCACCGGGCCGATGACGAACTTCACCTTGTCCTGGTTGACCAGCCGCTCGGCCGCCGCCTTGCCGCCCGCGCCGGTGTACTGATCATCGTACATGATCAGCTCGAGCTTGTAGGTCTTGCCCTCGGCCTTGAAGCCGCCGGCGGCGTTGATGTCGTCGATGGCGAGCTGGATGCCGCGCTGCGCGGCGAGGCCCCAGGCCGTGCCACCGCCCGACAGCGGGCCGACGCCTCCGATCTTCAGGATCTCCTGCGCCTGCGCGCTCGTCGCCGCGCCGGCGATCAGCGCCGCGCCGAGGGCCGCAGCCGTGAACTTGCGAAGCATCTAGCGTTTCCTCCTCTGATCAGCAGCCGCAGCATCGCGGCCGGCACAGGGGCTCGAGCCCCGTGTCCCGTTCTCGCGTCCAGCTTGCCGGCACGGCGCGGCGGGCGTCAAGCAAGTCGGGCGGTGACCAGCAATCCTGCAGGCGCAGAGCTTGCGGTCCAGGTTGGGGGATGCATCCCACGCGGCGATGGCTTACCAAGGCACCATCGGGCGGCGACCGCGGGTCCTCGCCCTGAGCCGACCCAGGTGAGGAAACATGGCCGGTCCCCTGCTGTTTGCGCCCATCGAGCTGCGCGCCGTCACGCTCAAGAACCGCGTGGTGATCGCGCCCATGCACCAGTACTCGGCCGTCAAGGGCTACGCCACGGATTGGCATCTGATGAATGCGGGCAGGTTCGCCGCCGGCGGCGCGGGGCTCGTCATCATGGAGTCGACGAAGGTGGAGCGGCGCGGCTGCGGCACGGTGGGCGACCTCGGCATCTGGAAGGACGAGTTTATTCCCGGGCTGAAACGCTGCGTTGAATTCATTCGCCATAATGGTGCCGTGCCAGGCCTTCAGCTGGGCCATTCCGGGCGCAAGGCGCGCCGCTTCCGGCCCTGGGAGGGCGGCGCCCCCCTCGCGCCGTCCCCCGACATCGACGACTGGGAGGCGTGGGAGCTGGTGTCGGCAAGCGCCCTCGCCTCTCCCGCCTCCGACCCCACCCCGCGCGCGCTTTCGCGCGAGGAGATCCCGCGCGTGGTGGAGGCCTGGGGCGAGGGCGCGCGGCGCGCCGACGAGGCGGGCTTCGAGGTGCTCGAGATCCACGGTGCGCACGGCTATCTCATCCACCAGTTCCTGTCGCCCGCCTCCAATCGCCGCAACGACGAGTACGGCGGGTCGGAGCTCAACCGCATGCGCTTCTGCATCGAGGTGGTGGAGGCGGTGCGCGCCAGGTGGCCGGCGCGCAAGCCGCTGTTCCTGCGCCTCTCGGTGGAGGACAACGCCGGCTGGGGGCCCGAGCAGAGCGTGGCGCTGGCCCGCATCGTCAAGGGCAAGGGCGTGGATGTGATCGACTGCAGCTCGGGGGGCATGACCGGGGCGCCGGTGGTCAGCGCGGGCCCCGTCGGCTACGGCTACCAGGTGCCGTATGCGGAGCGCATCCGCCGCGAGGCCGGAATCGTGAGCATGGCGGTGGGCCTCATCGTCCATGCCGACCAAGCGGAGGCCATCCTGCAGCGCGGGCAGGCCGACCTCGTCGCCCTCGCCCGCGAGGTGCTCTACAACCCCAACTGGGCCATGGACGCGGCCCAGAAGCTCGGGCTCGACCGCGACTTCGCCAGCGTGCCGCCGCCGCAGGCCTACTGGCTCGCCAAGCGCGCCAGCTCAGTCAAGGGCGTGGTGCCGTCGACCTTCCAGAAAGGCATGCAGAGCTGAAGGCGGCCTACTTCGTCTCCACCACCACGTAGTCGTCCTCGACCGTCACCGGGAAGGTCTCGGCCACGTAGGGGCCCTCCACCAGCCTGGACCCGGGCTCGACGCTGACGGCGTAGCTGGCGAGCCGCATGCGCCGGGGATCGCACCAGGAGCGGCCGGTGCGCACGTCGAACTCCCAGCCGTGCCAAGGGCAGCGCAGGATCTCGCCGCGGCGCGAGTAGGCGTAGCGGCCGGGCTCGGGCGAGGTGACGGCGCCGGTGAGCTTGCCGTGGGAGAGGCTGCCGCCCTTGTGCGGACAGCGGTCGGAGAGCGCGAACAGCTCGCCCTCGACGTTGAGCACGAGGATGGCGCGCTCGCCGATCTCCACGAGCTTGCGCGAGCCCGGCGGCAGGTCGGCGGCCCTGGCGACGACGTGCCGCGGCATCAGCCTAGCCGGTAGACCGCCCGCCCGTTGGCGGCCAGGATCTGGCGATGGCGCTCGCGCGGGACGGCGGCGGGGAAGGCGCGGAAGGGGTCGTCGAAGTCCCAGTGCGGATAGTCGGAGGCGAAAATCAGCCGGTCCCAGCCGATCCACTCGAGGATGTCGACGAGCCGGCGCGGGTCGGCGGGCTCCTCCATGGGCTGGGTCGTCACCCACACGTGCTGGCGGATGTACTCCGACGGCCGCTTCCTGAGGTGCGGCACCTCGCTGCGCATGCGCTCGTAGAGCCGGTCGAGCCGCCAGGTGAGGGCCGGCAGCCAGCCGAAGCCGCCCTCGATCATCACCACCTTGAGGCGGGGGAAGCGCTCGAACACGCCCTCGAGCACCAGGCTCGTCACCGCCGTCTGCACCGAGGTCGAATGGCCCGCGCCCTCCTCGGTGTAGTAGGAGGGCCAGCCGGCGCCGGAGTAGGCGTGGCCGCCGGAGCCGAACACGTGCATGCCGACCGGGAGGCCGTGGCGCTCGGCGGCGGCGTAGATCGGCCAGTAGCGCCGGTTGCCGAGCGGCTCGGAGGTGCGCGTGAGCATGAACACCTGGGCGAAGGCGGTGTCGTCGGCCCGCCGCTCGATCTCGGCGACCGCCGCCTCGGTGTGCTCGGTGGGCACGACGATGCCAGCCTTGAGCCGCGGCTCGGGCACGGCGAAGTGCTCGCGCTGCCAGTCGTTGCTGGCCGTGGCGAGGGCGGCGGAGAGCTCCTGGTTGATCTCGCTGTGGCCCGACACGCCGAGCGGTCCCAGGATGCCGTACTCGATGCCGTAGGCGTCGAGGTACTGCGTGCGGATGAGGTCCAGGCTCGAGCCCGGCGCGCCGCCGTCCTCGGGCCAGGCGTCGCGCCGGCAGGCGCGCGGGGCGGACTTGGGATAGGGCTCGTAGCTCATGCCGAGCTTGCGCCGCGAGCCGTAGACGTCGAGGTGCTCGCGCCAGCGCCGCGGCAGGAACTCTTTGAGATCGGCGAGCGAGCGCGGCGCCGGGTGCACGTCCCCGTCGATGATCTTGAGGCGGGCGTCGGCCTGGCGGCCGGTCTCGTCGGCGGCGTGGGGATCGCGGGCCGGGGCGAGGGGGGCATCGAGCGTCATGGGCGTCTCCCGAGGCGGGGGTAGGCGGCGAGCGGATTGTCCACGAGAATCTTGCGGGCGAGAGCAGGCGACAGCCCGGCGGGCAGCATGTCGTCCCCGTCGAACTGCCAGTGGGGAAAGTCGGTGGCGAACAGCAGCACCTCGTCGGACTGCAGCTGGTCCATGATGCGGCCGACGTGCGCCGCCGAGGGCGGGGCGTCGAAGGGCTGGATGGTGAGGCGCACGTGGTCGCGCACGTATTCCTCCGGCGAGCGCTCGAGCCACGGCACCTCGCTGCGCACGCCGCGCCAGAACTTGCCGAGCCGCCACAGACAGGGCGCGAGCCACGTGACGCCCGATTCGATCAGCACCGCCTTGAGCCTGGGGAACTTCACGAACACGCCCTCGCAGATGAGGCTCGCGAGCTGGGTGTGGAAGCCCAGCGACTGGGCGGCGTAGTCCTCGATGTAGTAGGTGGGCCAGCCCGATCCGGTCGGCGCGTGGTGGTAGCTGGAGCCGGCATGGATGCCGACGGTGAAGCCGTGGCGCTCGGCGGCGGCATAGATCGGCCAGTACATCGACTTGCCGAGCGGGTGCTCGCCCATGGCCAGCATCAGCACCTGCACGAAGCGGGGGTCGCCGGCACGCCGCTCGATCTCCTCCACCGACCGTTCCACCGACTGGATCGGCAGCACCACGGAACCGACGAGGCGCGGGTCCTTGTCGAGCCATTCGGCCGCCAGCCAGTCGTTGAGGGCGTGGGCGAAGGCTGCGGCCAGGTTCTCGTCCCGGAAGCACTGCACTGGGAACAGGCAGTTGCAGACGGCGCGGGCAAAGCCGTGGCGGTCGAGCGTCGCCGCCGCCGCCCGGGCGGGGTCGGCATCGGCGCCGGCCTCGCGCCAGTCCGGCCGCATGGTGAGGGGCGCGTTGGGCGGGTAGGCGATCGACTCCCAGGTGTCGATGCCGCGCACCTCCACCGTGTCGCGCCACAGCTCGTCCATGTACCGGGAAAGGTCGCGCGGCGTGGGCACGCGCGGATGCATGTCGCAGTCGATGGCGCCCCTGAAGGTCTCGCTCACGTGCGGCTCTCGGCTGGCGGCCGGCAGCCTTCCCACGGGCGGCCGCGCATGCCGGCATGGTAAAGCAGCCGACCCGGCCGGGGAAGCCCGCAAGGGCGCCCGCAGCCGGGCCGCAGCGCAGACCTGCTGCGCTCGGGAGGCCGCACGCGCGGGGGGCCGATTCGCCCCGGCGCGCCCTACCTCAGGTAGGGGCAGAGCCGCTTCTCGCCGGAGTACGTGGTGTAAAGGCCCGTATTCCACTCGAAAGAGCGGAAGTTCTGGGCGCAAATGGCGCGCGGATCGCCGGCGTAGCCCGAGGGATAGTAGTAGGGTCCGTCGTACTCGTAGTCGTCGTAATAGTATCCCGGCCGCGGCCGATAGGCCTCGGCGGCGATGATGCCGCCGATCACGCCGAGGCCGATGCCGACCCCCACGCCCCGCCGCCACCCGCCGTGCCGGTGACCGTGGCCGCGATGCCAGTGGCCGCCGCGCCGGTGGACCTTGACGGGCGCTGCGGACGGGTCCTTGGCCGCCTGCGCCGCAGGGGCCAGCTCGCCTGCCGCGGGCGCTGCGTGGGCAGGTGCCCAGGCGGCTGCAAATGCCAGCGCCGCCGCGGCCATCAATGTGCCTGTGGACATGAACCTGAGCTCCTCTTCAACGACGAAGACGCCCGAGCCGCAAGGCGGCGCGCGTGCGCGCTCCGCCCCCGTACCTGCAACGCGGGAGGGCCCCGCGCTCCGTCGCACCGCCCGCTGCCGCTCCGCCCGGATTGCCGGCAAAATGGGGCGCCGCCCGGGCGCGGGATGCGGCATTCCATACACAGGCTGGCCGGTTGATGCGCCGCCCCCAGCGTGCTATGCGCGGGCGGGCGAACGGGGGTGCCGGCGGGATCGTCCGCGGGCTCCTTTGTGCTTTGGCCCAACAGCCCAGGCGCATACGGGCTGCGGCAATCCCACGACCAGCGCTGCCGGCGAGAGCACTCTATCCGTGGCAACCGACGATCCCATGATGGCGAGCATGGCGGGGCGCTATGCATCGGCCCTGTTCGAGCTCGCCCGGGATCAGCGCCAGCTGCCTGAGGTGGAGCGCGATCTTGCCGCCTTCCAGGCCATGCTCGATGCGAGCGAGGACCTGCGCCGGCTGGTGCGCAGCCCGGTGATCTCGGCCGAGGAGCAGGTGCGGGCGCTCGCAGCGCTCCTGGAGCGGTTCGGCATCGGCGGGCTCGCCGCCAATTTCGTCAAGCTCGTCGCCCGCAACCGGCGCCTGTTCGCGGTCGGCGACATCCTCAAGAGCTTCCGCGCCCTGCTTGCGCGCGAGCGCGGCGAGGTGAGCGCCGAGGTCGCCTCGGCCCACCCGCTGACGCCCGAGCAGCTCCAGCTGCTCTCCGACACGCTGCGCGCCTCGGTCGGCGGCAAGAAGGTGAAGATCGACACGCGCGTCGACCCCAACCTGCTCGGCGGCCTGGTGGTCAAGGTGGGCAGCAGGATGATCGACAGCTCGCTCCGCACCAAGCTCGACAATCTCAAGCTTGCCATGAAAGGTCTCGCCTGATGGATATCCGCGCCTCAGAGATCTCCGCGATCCTCAAGGAGCAGATCAAGAACTTCGGTAAGGAGGCCGAGGTCTCCGAGATCGGCCAGGTGCTGTCGGTAGGCGACGGGATTGCCCGCGTCTACGGGCTGGACAAGGTGCAGGCCGGCGAGATGGTGGAGTTTCCCGGCGGCATCCGCGGCATGGCGCTCAATCTCGAGGCCGACAACGTCGGCGTCGTCATCTTCGGCGAGGACCGCGGCATCAAGGAGGGCGACACCGTCAAGCGCACCGGCGCCATCGTCGAGGTGCCGGTCGGCAAGGGCCTGCTCGGGCGCGTGGTCGACGCGCTCGGCAACCCCATCGACGGCAAGGGCCCGATCAAGGCCGACAAGCGCATGCGCGTCGACGTCAAGGCGCCGGGCATCCTGCCGCGCCGGTCGGTGCACGAGCCGATGGCCACCGGGCTCAAGGCCATCGACGCCCTGATCCCCATCGGCCGCGGCCAGCGCGAGCTCATCATCGGCGACCGCCAGACCGGCAAGACGGCGATCATCGTCGACACCTTCCTCAATCAGAAGCCGCTCAACGCCACCGGCGACGAGAAGGTGAAGCTCTACTGCGTCTACGTCGCCGTCGGCCAGAAACGCTCCACCGTCGCCCAGTTCGTGAAGATCCTGGAGGACAACGGCGCACTCGACTACTCGATCGTGGTCGCCGCCACCGCCTCCGATCCGGCGCCGATGCAGTACCTCGCGCCCTTCGCCGGCTGCACCATGGGCGAGTACTTCCGCGACAACGGCATGCACGCGGTGATCGCCTACGACGACCTGTCCAAGCAGGCCGTCGCCTATCGCCAGATGTCCCTGCTGCTGCGCCGCCCGCCGGGCCGCGAGGCCTATCCGGGCGACGTCTTCTACCTGCACTCGCGTCTGCTGGAGCGCGCCGCCAAGCTCAACGACGCGCACGGCGGCGGCTCGCTCACGGCCCTGCCGGTGATCGAGACGCAGGCCAACGACGTCTCCGCCTACATCCCCACCAACGTCATCTCCATCACCGACGGCCAGATCTTCCTCGAGACCGACCTCTTCTACCAGGGCATCCGCCCGGCGGTTAACGTCGGCATCTCGGTGTCGCGGGTGGGCTCCTCGGCGCAGATCAAGGCCATGAAGCAGGTCGCCGGCCGCATCAAGGGCGAGCTGGCGCAGTACCGCGAGATGGCCGCCTTCGCTCAGTTCGGCTCCGACCTCGACGCCGTCACCCAGCGGCTGCTGGCGCGCGGCTCGCGCCTCACCGAGCTCTTGAAGCAGCCGCAGTTCTCCCCGCTCAAGGTGGAGGAGCAGGTGGCGGTGATCTTCGCCGGCACGCGCGGCTACCTCGACCCGATCCCGGTCGCAGCGGTGGGCAAGTTCGAGCAGCAGCTCCTGCGCCTCCTGCGCGAGGACCACGCCGACATCCTGGGCGACATCGCCACCAGGAAGGAGATCACGCCCGACACGGAGAAGCGGCTCACCAGCGTGCTCGATCAGTTCGCCAAGAGCTTCGCCGCGTAAGTCCCCTCTCCCCACGCCTCTTCAGGCGTGGGGAGAGGGTCAGGGCGAGGGGTAGCGGCACACTCCCAGCGTGGAGCATGTTGCTGCCCCTCACCCCGGCCCTCTCCCCGCAAGCGGGGAGAGGGAGAGGAAAGAGAAAGGCCCGATGCCCAGCCTCAAAGACCTGCGCAACCGCATCAACTCGGTCAAGGCCACGCGCAAAATCACCAAGGCCATGCAGATGGTGGCCGCGGCCAAGCTGCGCCGCGCCCAGGAGGCGGCCACCGCCGCCCGCCCCTACGCCGAGCGCATGGACCGGGTGCTGGCCAGGCTCGGCCGCAGGGTCACGAGCCGCGAGGGCGCCTCGCCGCTGCTGGTCGGCACCGGCAGCGATCGCACCCACCTGCTGGTCGTGATGACCGCCGAGCGCGGCCTGTGCGGCGGCTTCAATTCCAACATCGTCCGCCTCGCCCGCGCCGACGCCCAGCGGCTGGCGGCCGAGGGCAAGACGGTCAAGATCCTGTGCGTCGGCCGCAAGGGCTACGACCAGCTGCGCCGCGACTGGGGCCGCCAGATCATCGACCGCGTCGACCTCAAGGGCGTGCGACAGGTGGGCTTCGCCAACGCCGCCGATATCGCCCACAGGGTGCAGGCGCTGTTCGCCGCCGGCGAGTTCGACGTGGCCACCCTCTACTACGCCGAGTTCAAGACGGTGATCAGCCAGAAGCCCACCGCCCTGCAGCTGATCCCGGTCAAGCTGCCCGAGAGCACCGGGGCAAACGGGGCCGGCGGGCCCGAGGCGGTCTACGAGTACGAGCCGGAGGAGGGCGAGATCCTCAACTATCTGCTGCCGCGCAACATCGCCACGCAGGTGTTCCGCGGCCTGCTCGAGAACGCCGCCTCCGAGCAGGGCGCGCGCATGAGCGCCATGGACAGCGCCACGCGCAATGCCGGCGAGATGATCGACAAGCTCACCTTGCGCATGAACCGCACCCGCCAGGCGATGATCACCAAGGAGCTGATCGAGATCATCTCCGGGGCGGAGGCGCTCTAGCGATCATGAAGGGGCGGCGAAGCCGGCTTCGGCGTGATGCAAATCGTGTAGGATGGGCCGGCGGCCCGACGCTCGAGAGAACGAGGACGTAGGAAAAGACAATGGCAACCAATGTGATCGGTCGTGTCCGCCAGGTGATGGGCGCCGTCGTCGACGTGCAGTTCGACGGGCATCTGCCGGCGATCCTCAACGCGCTCGAGACCAACAACCGCGGCCAGCGGCTGGTGCTGGAGGTGGCCCAGCACCTGGGCGAGAACTCGGTGCGCACGGTGGCCATGGACTCCACGGAAGGACTGGTGCGCGGCCAGGAGGTGGCCGACACCGGCCAGCCCATCGCCGTGCCGGTGGGCGACGGCACGCTGGGGCGCATCATCAACGTGATCGGCGAGCCGGTGGACGAGGCGGGCCCCGTGCCCCACACCGAGCGCCGCGCCATCCACCAGCCCACCCCCTCCTACACCGAGCAGTCAACCGAGGCGCAGATCCTGGTCACCGGCATCAAGGTGGTGGACCTGCTCGCGCCCTACGCCAAGGGCGGCAAGATCGGCCTGTTCGGCGGCGCCGGCGTGGGCAAGACCGTGCTGATCCAGGAGCTCATCAACAACGTGGCCAAGGCGCACGGCGGCTACTCGGTGTTCGCCGGCGTGGGCGAGCGCACGCGCGAGGGCAACGACCTCTACCACGAGATGATCGAGTCGGGCGTCAACAAGGACCCGCGCAAGAACAACGGCTCGGCCGCCGGCTCCAAGTGCGCGCTGGTCTACGGGCAGATGAACGAGCCGCCGGGGGCGCGCGCCCGCGTCGGCCTCTCCGGCCTCACGGTGGCCGAGTACTTCCGCGACCAGGGCCAGGACGTGCTGTTCTTCGTCGACAACATCTTCCGCTTCACCCAGGCGGGCTCGGAGGTGTCGGCGCTCCTCGGCCGCATCCCCTCGGCGGTGGGCTACCAGCCCACGCTCGCCACCGACATGGGCGCGCTGCAGGAGCGCATCACCACCACCCAGAAGGGCTCGATCACCTCGGTGCAGGCCATCTACGTGCCGGCCGACGACCTGACCGACCCCGCGCCCGCCACCTCCTTCGCCCACCTCGACGCCACCACCGTGCTGTCGCGCAGCATCGCCGAGAAGGGCATCTACCCGGCCGTCGACCCGCTCGATTCCACCTCGCGCATGCTCGACCCGCGCATCGTCGGGGAGGAGCACTACAAGGTGGCGCGCGAGGCCCAGGCCATCCTGCAGCGCTACAAGGCCCTGCAGGACATCATCGCCATCCTCGGCATGGACGAGCTGTCGGAAGAGGACAAGCTCACGGTGGCGCGGGCGCGCAAGATCGAGCGCTTCCTGTCGCAGCCCTTCCACGTGGCCGAGGTATTCACCGGCACCTCCGGGGTGTTCGTGCAGCTCGCCGACACCATCAAGGGCTTCAAAGGTTTGTGCGCCGGCGACTACGACCACTTGCCGGAGCAGGCGTTCTACATGGTCGGCACCATCGAAGAGGCCGTCGCCAAGGCGGAGAAGCTGGCCGAGGCGGCATAGCGCAAAGGAGAGAGGGCATGGCGGGCAAGTTCGGCGGCTGCTGCGAGACGATGCGGGACGCGCTCGAGAGCGACGAGTTCGAGCCGCTCCTAGCCGAGGACGACGACGGCATCCTCTACATGTCGATCGGGGTGCTCGACTCCGAGGGGGAGGACGACCCCAACATGGTCGATCACCCGGTGTTCTTCTGCCCGTTCTGCGGCACCAAGCTGCAGACGGCGGAGGACGTGGACGCCAAGACCGGCGGCGGGCAGGCCAACTAGCCGGCCGGGCGCAATTGTCGAGGATGGCGGGAGCATGGCAGGCACGTTCAAGTTCGAGCTGGTGACGCCCGAGCGCATGGCGCTGTCGGAGGACGTGGCTCAGGTGGTGGTGCCCGGCGTGGAGGGCGAGTTCACCGTGCTGCCGGGCCATGCTCCCGTGATCTCGGCGCTGCGGCCCGGCACCATCGAGGTGACGCTCGCCGACGCCGGCACGCAGCGCATCTTCGTCAAGGGCGGCTTCGCCGAGATCGACGGCGACCGCCTCACCGTGCTGGCCGAGCGGGCGCTGGCGGTGGCGGACATGAACGCGGCCCTCATCGCCGCCGAGCTGGAGGCGGCCGAGGCCGAGCTCGCCGCGGCGGGCGACGACGCCGCCCGCCTTGCCGCCGCCACCGCAGTCGAGCGGCTCAAGGCGCTGGCGGCGCGCTAGGGCCGCCGTGCGCGAGCGCGCGAGGTGCTCGCCCAGAAGCGGTGGATGCGGCGGATCACGAGAAGGCCCACCGCCAGGCGGAACAGCAGCAGGATCGGATAGGATACCTGCGCCAGGTTGCGCGGGTCGAGCAGCTGGTGGCCGACGTAGTAGACCACGACCGGCACGTACAGCAGGGCCTGCTCGCCGAATATCACCGCGACCTTGGCGATGGTCTCGGGCCGCTCCAGTATCTCCGGCCGGTAGGCGACCTGCAGGCTGGTGAACACGATGACGAGGTAGGTCGACCACGAGACCAGGAATGCCAGAGCCAAGCCCACGCGCTTCCACAGCGCGAGGCGGCTTGCGCGCTGGCTCAGGTACTGCTTTCGCGCCGTCCAGTGGAGCCACTCGTCGAGGCGCCCGCCGGCCAGGCTCGGGCGGATGGTCAGCAGGGAGGCGCGGATGGTCTCCACATCGAGCGCGAGGAAGGTCGTCAGCGCGAAATAGCCGACGCAGTAGCCGCAGGCGATCAGCAGCCAGGACGTCCAATCGCCGGTTCCGGTGAGGCCCGCCCACAGCTCCAGCAGCGAGCGGACGAGGGGCACGCCGAGATACTCGAGCGGAAAGAGCAGGCAGATCGCCGAGGCGGCGAGGAAGGCCGCGCTGACGGCGAGATAGACGAACTGCCGGAGCGCGGCCTGCGCGCTCTGCAGGTAGCCGAGGAGCCTCTGGTACCGGCTGATGTAGCGAGGCAGCGAGATGTATCCCGGATCGTGCAGATAGGTGACCTCCAGGCTCTGGTCCTCGTAGAGAAGCTCGGACAGGGTGTGGCTGATGTGGCCGTCGTGCCGCCAGATGTTGAGGTCGGTGTCGTAGATCGACCTGCCCGCCTGGACCGGCAGGTGGGCATGGAAGCGCTTTCTGCCCGGGAAAATGCCGCGGGCCTCGAAGACGGCCCGCAGAACGGATCGGGTCTTCGCGTCCAGGAATCGCCACAGCGCTCCGCGGGCGATCCACTTGCGCTCCTCGCTCGCGCCCTCGGCGAAGCGAAGATCATCGATCCGGGCCGGCAGGTTGAGATAGGCGGGAGGCTTGCCCACGCGGGAGTACGCGAAATAGAAGCGGGCGTAGTCCAGCCTCTGGCGGTCGCTGTCGATGTCGAGATTGAGCCACTTGTTGGCGATGTGGATGTTGCCGCAGCCACCCGACAGCGGAATGAGCGTGGTGTTGCCCGCGACTTTCTTGAACAGGAAGTAGAATGCGGCAGGCGTGCGAAGGACGTCCTGCTTGCGCTTGAAGTGGACCGTTGTTCCCGCCTCCAGGACCAGCTCGCAGAGCTGCGTGTCGGCATAGAACGAGACTGGCGTCGCCGTCAGCACGTGCGTGCCTTCGAAGCGGAAGGAGCAGTTGTCCTTCAGGTGCGAGATCGCAGCTCGCTCGGCTTCGGGATCCAGCCGACCGGAGAATCTGGGCACGCCTCTCCCCCAACCGCTTGCCGGGCCAGGGGAGAACCTTAAGGTTGCATTTCGTATGAATCAAACAAATTGTAGTTAGTGGGCGGCAAGTCCTCCACGCGCCTCGGCCGCCGTGCAAACCGCGCTACCAGAGGGTCACGCTAATAGGCCACGTAGCCCGCAAAGGCCGCGACCACCTCGCGGTAGACGTTGCGCTTGAAGGGAACCACGAGGTCGACGAGGTGGGAGGCCGGCGCCCAGCGCCAGGCCTCGAACTCGGCCTTGCGGCCGCCGCGCGGGCCGATGTCGATCTCGGCCGGCTCGCCGATGAAGCGCATGGCGAACCACTTCTGGCGCTGGCCGCGGTAGCGGCCCTTGAGGGCCACGCCCAGGAGCTCCTCGGGCAGGTCGTACGTGAGCCAGCCCGGCGCCTCGGCCAGCACCTCGACGCTGACCACGCCGGTCTCCTCCTCGAGCTCGCGCAGGGCCGCCTCGAGCGGCCGCTCGCCGGCGGCGATGCCGCCCTGCGGCATCTGCCAGATGTGGCGGGCGGTCTGGCCTGCCCACTTGGGCCGCCGCCGGCCGACCCACACCCGGCCGTCGCGGCCGATCAGCATGATGCCGACGCAGGGGCGGTAGGGCAGTTCGGTGGCGAGCATCACTTCCATCAGCAACCCAGCGGATGCGGCGGGCAGCGGATGATTGTTCAGTGATTTGCGCGATTTGTCACGCGCGAGCGCCGGTCCGCGGCGGGCCGGGCTGGCGCCGGCGCCTTGGGCCGGCGGCGAGCGCGCCCCTCACGCCTGCGGCCGCGCCAGATGGGCGAAGTCGCGCACCAGCTGCTCGTAGACCGGGCGCTTGAAGGGCACGATGAGATCGACCAGCTCGCCGATGTCGGCCCAGCGCCAGGCGTCGAACTCGGGCGCGTGCCCGGGGCGGGCGAGCTGGATTTCGTCCTCGGAGCCGTGGAAGCGCACCGCGAACCACTTCTGGCGCTGGCCGCGGTAGCGCCCGCCCCAGGCCTTGGGCCGTAGGCTCTCGGGCAGGTCGTAGGTGTACCAGCCCGGGCTCTCGCCGATGACGGAGACCGAGCGGATGCCGGTCTCCTCCTCAAGCTCGCGCAGCGCCGCCTTGGCCGGGTCCTCGCGCTCGTCGATGCCGCCCTGCGGCATCTGCCACCAGGAGCCCGGCCCTTCCGGCTCGCCCGGCGCGTCGTGGCGCCGGCCGATCCACACCCGGCCGGCGCGGTCGAGCACCATGATGCCCACGCACGGCCGATAGGGCAGGTCCTCGCTCGCCGTCACGCCTGCGTCCGCCCGCCTGCCGTCACTTCTTGGGCTGCGGCTGGCCGGAGCGGGCCGGCGGCGTCTCGGGCTTGGGCGGCTCCGCCCGCTGCGGCAGCGGCGGCAGCGGCTCCCCGCGCAGCATCTTGAAGGCGTACTGCAGCTGGGTGTCCTTCTCCGGCTCCTTGGGCACGTAGCTGGAGGAGCCCGAGCTCTCCTTGCCGTCCTTGGTATCGCCCTTGAGATGGCCGCGCAGACCGGCCTCGCTCGGCGTGCGCGCCGCGGCGCCCTGCTTGGCCTGCAGCTCGGGTGGCAGCTCCTGCTCGACCACCACGTCGGGCTCGATGCCCTTGGCCTGGATCGAGCGCCCCGACGGCGTGTAGTAGCGCGCCGTGGTCAGGCGGATGGCGCCGTTGGCCCCGAGCGGGATGATGGTCTGCACCGACCCCTTGCCGAACGAGCGCGTGCCGACGATGGTGGCGCGCTTGTGGTCCTGCAGCGCGCCGGCCACGATCTCGGAGGCGGAGGCCGAGCCGCCGTTGATCAGAACCACGATCGGCTTGCCGTCGGCGATGTCGCCCGGGCGCGCGTTGGCGCGCTGCGTCTCCTCCAGCCCGCGGCCCTTGGTGAGGACCACCGCGCCGCGGTCGAGGAAGTCGTCGGACACGGCGATGGCCTGGTCGAGCAGGCCGCCCGGGTTGCCGCGCAGGTCGATCACGTAGCCCTTGAGGTTCTTGACGGTCTTCTTCAGGTTGTCGACCGAGCGCAGCAGGTTGGCGTGCGTCTGCTCGTTGAAGGTGGAGATCTTGATGTAGATGAGGTCGCCCTCGACGCGGGCCTTGACGGCGTTGATGCGGATCACGTCGCGAACGATGCGCACGTCAAACGGGTCGTCCTTGCCCTTGCGCACCACGGTCAGCGTGATCGGGGTGTTGACGGGCCCGCGCATCTTCTCGACCGCCTGCTCCAGCGTGAGGCCCACGATCTGCTCGCCGTCCAGGTGGGTGATGAGGTCGTTGGTCTGCAGCCCCGCCTTCGCCGCCGGCGTGTCGTCGATGGGCGAGACCACCTTGACCACGCCGTTCTCCATCGTCACCTCGATGCCCAGCCCGCCGAACTCGCCGCGCGTCTGCACCTGCATGTCGCGGAAGCTCTTGGGATTGAGGTAGGCGGAGTGGGGGTCGAGTGCGGCCAGCATGCCGTTGATGGCCGAGTCGATCAGCATCGCGTCGTCGGGCTTGTCGACGTAGTCGGCGCGCACCCGCTCGAGCACGTCGCCGAACAGGTCGAGCTGCTTGTAGATCTCGGAGTTGGGCGACGTGGCCGAGTAGGTCCGGCTCACATTGAGGACGGTCGTGGCCCCGGCCAAGCACGCCAGCATCACGAATGTCCAGAATGCATAGTCCGATTTGCGCGTCATCCTTGCACCTTTCGCGAGGCGTCAACCCACCAGGGATCCGGGTCGATAGGCCGCTGGTCCTTTCGAAACTCTATATAGAGAACCGGCGCATTCTCCGGAGCCTTGCCCTGGGCCGATTTCACAGCAGAACTCATCACGCCCACCGGCTCGCCGGCAAGCACGAACTGTCCCAGTTGCACATCGATCTGGGATAATCCTGCAAGTAGAATATGATAGCCGCCGCCGGCGTTGATGATCAAGAGCTGGCCGTAGCTGCGGAAGTCGCCAGCGTAAACGATCCAGCCGTCGCACGGCGACACCACCTGCCCGCCGTGCCGCGTCTCCAGGACGACGCCCTTGGACTGGCTGCCGTACTGGGTCTTCTCCCCGAACGTCAGCACCCGGCGCCCCTGCGCCGGCAGCGGCAGGAGCCCCTTGGCCTCCGCGAACGGGATCGCCGGCTTGATGCGCCCCGGCGTCAGCATGGCCAGCCGGTCGCCCTGGGGGGCCAGCACCACCGCCGTGCCCTCGGTCCCGACCGGGGGCTTGGCCGGAGCGGCCGCGTCGGGGCCGGCGCGCGCCTCGGCCGCGGCCGGAGGGGTGGCGCTGCCCGGCACGGCGCCCGTGGCCGGCGCCGCCGCGCCGGGGGCTGCCTCCTTGGCCTCGACCCGGGCCGCCATCTCCCGCTCGTAGGAGCCGAGCCCGGTCTTCTCCGCCACCTCCCTGTCGAGCTTGGAGATGAGCTCGCTCAGGTCGGAGACGCTGCGGGTGATCTCGGCGGCCGCCTCCCGCACCCGCGCCAGCTCCGCCTGCCGCTCGGCCAGCGACTGGCGCTTGCTTTCCTGGAGGCCCGCCAGGCGCGTGCGGGCGTCGTCGAGCCGGTTGGTCTCCGCGCGCAGCCTCTCGCGCTCGGTGCGGATGTTGGTCATCACGCGCACGAGGTCGTCGAGCTGGGCGGAGAGCTTGTTGGCCTCGCCCTTGAGCTCGGGGAAGGCCGAGGCCAGCAGCATGGCGCTGCGCACCATGGTGAGTGCGTCCTCGCGCCGCGTGACCATGACCGGGGGCGGATTGCGGCCCATGCGCTGCATGGCGGCGAGCAGCCCCGAGATCGCGCCGTGCTTGGCCTCGAGCTCGCCGCGCAGGCGCTTCTCCTGCGCCTCGAACTCGCCCAGGCGCGCCTCGATCAGCGTCAGCTGCCCCTCGCTCTGCTGGATGAGCTTGGCGGTCTCGACCAAGCGGGCGTTGATCCGCTCGCGCTCGGCCTTGATCTTGTCGAGGTCGGCCTGCAGCTCGCTGCTCCGCCGCCGGGTCGCCTCGAGCCGGCCGCGGTCCCACTCCAGCCGCTGGCGCGCCTCGCCGGGAGTGAGATTGCCCTGGGCCGAGGCCAGCAGCGGCGCCGCCGCCAGGCCCAGGGCCGCTGCGCCGCAGGCGCCGACAAGTTGTCTCACCCTCGGGGCCACCTCTGGCCTGAGCCTCGCTCGCTTGAGGACCCGCACGGGGCCGCGAATCGCCGGAACCGCCGGCGCCGGGCCAAGTTCCTACCAGAGATCACGGCAATTGTGGCACCGGTGAGTTGACGGGGCGGCCGCCGGCGCGCCGGTGTTGCGCTAACCCCATGGCCCGTGCATCGATGGCCCGGGCGGTCCCCTCGCCCCGAGCCAGGCCCACGCTATGGACACCTCCCTTCGCTACCTCACTGCACTGGCGGCCGGCGCCGTCCTCGTGGTCCTGCTCGCAGGGCTCGTGAACATGATGCGCGGAACCAGCCCCAATCTCAGCCAGAAGCTCATGCGCTGGCGCGTCGGGCTGCAGTTCCTGGCCATCGTCGTCGCCATGCTGCTGGTCTATCTGCTGCGGCCGTGAGGCTGCAGCCGCGACGCGCTTGACCCGGGCCGCTCGCCCGCTACCCTGCGGGCGGGGCTGGCCGCGCGGCGAGCCAGGGTCGCAACATGGTCGTCCTCAACAGGATCTACACGCGCACGGGAGATGCGGGAGACACCGCGCTCGGCACCGGCGAGCGCGTGCGAAAGAGCTCGGCGCGCATCGCCGCCTACGGCACGGTCGACGAGACCAACGCCGCCGTCGGCCTCGCCCGCCTCGCCGCGCGCGCCGCCCATCCCGACGTCGACGACATGCTCGGCCGCATCCAGAACGACCTTTTCGATATGGGCGCCGATCTCGCCGCGCCGGCGCGGGGCGGCGCCGGCGAGCGCCCGCGCCTGCGCGTGAGCGACGCCCAGGTCGAGCGGCTGGAGCGGGAGATCGACGCCATGAATGCCGGGCTCGAGCCGCTGCGCTCGTTCGTGCTGCCGGGCGGCTCGGAGGCGGCCGCGCGCCTCCACCTGGCGCGCACCGTGTGCCGGCGGGCCGAGCGCGCCATGGTGGCGCTCGCCGCCGAGCCCGGAGAGGAGGTCGGCGCCCCGGCGCTGCGTTACATCAATCGACTGTCGGATCATCTCTTCGTGGCCAGCCGCCTCGTCAACGCCCGCGGCGACGGCGACGTACTGTGGGTTCCCGGCCAGAACCGGTGACGGGCGTTCCCCCCAATCCGATCGCAGAAGGTGGCGAGCCGTGGTCTTCATTCCCCTCTCAGACGACAATCCCCTGCGGGTGATCCGCTTCCAGTGGGTGACCATCGCCCTCATCGCCGCCAACGTCGCCGTGTTCCTGCTGCAGAACATCCCGGCAGGGCAGTCGGCGGCGGCGAGCTTCGCCCTCATCCCCTCCGAGCTGTTCCAGGTGCGCATCTTCGGCGGCCCGGCGCGCGGGCCCTACGATGCGCTCGCCATGCCCGAGGGCTACACCCTCCTCACCTACATGTTCCTGCACGGCGACATCCGCCATCTCGCCTCCAACATGATCTTCCTGTGGGTGTTCGGCGACAACGTCGAGGACGCCATGGGGCACCTCAAGTTCCTCGGCTTCTATTTCGTGTGCGGCGTGTGCGGCGCGCTCGCCCATGCGCTCGCCCTGCCGGCCTCGCGGGTGCCGCTGATCGGGGCGAGCGGCGCCGTGGCCGGCGTCATCGCCGCCTATCTCATGCTGCACCCGCGCGTGATGGTATGGGTGCTGGCCTTCCGCTTCATCCCGCTGCGCATCTCGGCTGCCTGGGTGCTGGGCGTGTGGGTGGTGACCCAGCTCGTCATGGTGCTGCTGCAGCCCTCCGACCAGGTGGCGTGGTGGGCGCACATCGGCGGCATGGTGGCCGGCGGCGTCCTCATCGTGTTCCTGCGCCGGCCGGGCGTACCGCTGTTCGACAAGGGGCTTACGCAGGCAGGCCGAGTGGCGCCCTGAACACGCGCGCTGGGGGCGCGTGACAGGGCCGAGGGCCGCGCCCCGCCCCCGCGCCGGCGCCCGTTCCCGTTGGCCTTGAAGGGTTTGCGGCGGCGCGACGCGGCCGGACGAACTCCCGCGCCTGCCCAAACGTTGTCCAAAATGACGCGCTCGTTGCCCAATTGACACCCAATTGTCGCGGCCCTACGCTCCTTTTTCGCACTTGCGAAGCAGCTGCTTCCCGCCGTCATCAAGGTGACACGAAAAGGCGGGGCCGGGAGACGAGATCGCGGTGCAGCACGGCGGACGGGGGAAAGCGGCCGTGCAGACATGGAGCCTCTTGGGGATGAAAGCTCTCGTCGCGGTCAAGCGCGTCGTCGACTTCAACGTCAAGATCCGCGTCAAGTCCGACGGATCGGGTGTCGAGCTTGCCAACGTCAAGATGTCGATGAACCCCTTCGACGAGATCGCCGTCGAGGAGGCCGTGCGGCTGAAGGAGAAGGGACCGGTCAAGGAGATCGTGGCGGTCTCCATCGGCCCCGCCAAGTCCCAGGAGACGATCCGCACCGCCCTGTCGATGGGCGCCGACCGCGGGCTCCTGGTGGAGACGCCCGAGGGCCAGACGATCGAGCCGCTGGCGGTGGCCAAGATCCTCAAGGGCGTGATCGAGGCCGAGAAGCCGGCGCTCGTCATTCTCGGCAAGCAGGCCATCGACGACGACTGCAACCAGACCGGCCAGATGCTGGCCGCGCTGCTCGCCTGGCCGCAGGCCACGTTCGCCTCCAAGCTCGTGATCGAGGGCGAGACGGCGCTGGTGACGCGCGAGGTCGACGGCGGCCTGGAGACGCTCAAGGTCAAGCTGCCCGCCGTCGTCACCACCGACCTGCGCCTCAACGAGCCGCGCTATCCCTCGCTGCCCAACATCATGAAGGCCAAGAAGAAGCCGCTCGACACCAGGAAGCCCGCCGACTACGGCGTCGACATCGCGCCGCGGCTCAAGGTGCTCAAGACGGTGGAGCCGCCCGGCCGCAAGGCCGGCGTCAAGGTCGCCAACGCGGCCGAGCTCGTGGCCAAGCTCAAGGAGGTCGGCGCCCTGTCATGACCGTCCTGTTGCTGGCCGACCACGACAACAAGACGCTCGGCGCCGGCGTCGCCAAGGCCATGAGCGCGGCGCGCGCGCTCGGCGGCGAGGTGCACGTGCTGGTCGCGGGCTCCGACTGCCGGCCGGTAGCCGAGGCAGCGGCGAGACTGGAGGGCGCGGCCAAGGTGCTCCATGCCGACGCCCCCCACCTCGGCCATCAGCTGGCCGAGGAGATGGCCGCGCTGGTGGCCGGCCTGATGGGCGGCTACGACGCGCTGGTGGCGGCCTCCACCGCGTCGGGCAAGAACATCATGCCGCGCGTGGCGGCGATGCTCGACGTGATGCAGATTTCGGACATCATCAAGGTGGTCTCGCCCGACACCTTCGAGCGGCCGATCTATGCCGGCAACGCCATCCAGACGGTGCAGTCGGCCGACGGGAAGAAGATCATCACCGTGCGAACCACCGCCTTTGCGGCGGTCGGCACCGGCGCTTCCGCCCCCATCGAGGCCGTCGCGGCGCCCCCGCCCGTCGGCCTCTCGAGCTTCGAGCGTGCCGAGATCCAGAAGTCGGACCGGCCCGAGCTCACCGCCGCCCGCATCGTCATCTCGGGCGGGCGCGGGCTGCAGTCGGGCGAGAACTTCAAGAAGTACATCGAGCCCGTCGCCGACAAGCTGGGCGCCGCCGTCGGCGCCAGCCGCGCCGCCGTCGATGCCGGCTACATGCCCAACGACTACCAGGTCGGCCAGACCGGGAAGGTGGTGGCGCCCGAGCTCTACATCGCCGTCGGCATCTCCGGCGCCATCCAACACCTGGCCGGCATGAAGGACAGCAAGGTGATCGTGGCCATCAACAAGGACGGCGAGGCGCCGATCTTCCAGGTGGCCGACTTCGGGCTGGTGGCCGACCTGTTCCAGGTGCTGCCCGAGCTCGACGCCGAGCTGGCCAAGGCGGGCGCAGGCAGATGAGGGAGCGGCGGGCAGTGGTGAAACCGGGGCGGTGAAGGAGCAGGACGTCATGGACGCAGGCGTCAAGACCAAGAAGCCCGGCGGCCAATCCGAGCGCGCCGCCCGCGCAGGCGCCGCGGCCGGCGCCGACGTCGGCATCAGGTCGGTCGGCGTCATCGGCGCCGGCCAGATGGGCAACGGCATCGCCCACGTGGTGGCGCTAGCCGGCTACGAGGTGGTGCTCAACGACCTCAAGAAGGAGGTCATCGAGAAGGCGCGCGCCACCATCGAGCGCAACATGGCCCGCCAGGTCTCGCGCGGCATCATCACCGACGCGGAGATGCAGGCGGCGCTCAAGCGCATCCGCACGGCGCAGGACCTGGAGCCGGTCGCCGAGGCCGATCTCGTCATCGAGGCGGCCACCGAGGACGAGGCGGTCAAGCGCAAGATCTTCGTGGAGCTGTGTCCGCGGCTCAAGAAGAGCGCCATCCTCGCCACCAACACCTCCTCCATCTCCATCACCCGCCTCGCCTCGGTCACCGACCGGCCCGAGCGCTTCATCGGCATCCATTTCATGAACCCGGTGCCGATGATGCAGCTGGTGGAGCTGATCCGCGGCATCGCCACCGAGGACGAGACCTTCGCCGCCGCCAAGGCTTTCATCGAGAGCCTCGGCAAGACCATCGCCGTCTCCGAGGACTTCCCCGCCTTCATCGTCAACCGCATCCTGCTGCCGATGATCAACGAGGCGGTTTACACCCTCTATGAGGGCGTGGGCACGGTGGAGGCCATCGACAAGGCCATGCGGCTCGGCGCCAACCATCCCATGGGCCCGCTGGAGCTCGCCGACTTCATCGGGCTGGACACCTGCCTGTCGGTCATGCAGGTGCTCTACGAGGGCCTCGCCGACTCCAAGTACCGGCCCTGCCCGCTGCTCGTGAAGTACGTCGAGGCGGGCTGGTTGGGCCGCAAGACCCAGCGCGGGTTCTACGACTATCGCGGCGAGAAGCCGGTGCCGACGCGCTAGTTCCCGCTCCCCGCAAGTGGGCCGAGGGAGCAGCGCAGCTTCACCGCCGCGGCGCCGTCTCCTGCCAGGCCGGCAGCGCCGCCTGCGCCGCGAGCCACCGCCTGATGTTGGCATAGGGCTCGAGCGGCAGCCTGCCGGCCTCGGCATAGAGCAGCGGTGCCACCACCGTGAAGTCGGCGAGCGTCAGCTCCTCGTTGACCAGCCAGGCCCGGGCGGCAAGGTGCCTGTCGAGCATGGCGGCGTCGGCATGGAAGATGGCGGCAGCCTGCGCCAGCGCCTTCTCATCCGGCGGGCCGAGCTTCAGCAGGCCTTTGACCAGGTTCTCGAAGATGAAGGGCGTCGTCCCGCGGCTCCAGTGCTGCAGGTGCCAGCTCTGCCAGCGCATGATGTCGGCCCGGGCGCGCGCATCCTCCGGCCACAGCCGGGTCTTGGTCTTGCTGCCGAGGTACTGCATGATCGCGCTCGACTCCCACAGCACGAAGTCGCCGTCGACCAGCGTCGGCGTCCGCCCGGTCGGGTTGACCACCAAGTACTCGGGCCGCCGCTGCGCACCCTTGCTCAGATCGACCAGCTCGAGCTCGAGCGGCACGCCGATGTGGCGCGCGAACGCGCGCACCTTCCAGGTGTTGGGCGAGCCGGGAAAGCCGTAGAGTTTCATCCTTCTCTCCATGTCGGCAGGCGGAGCGCCCGCTCGTCCGTCATTGATCGTAGCGGTCGCGGCGGCGCACCCAGGCCATGGTATAGGGCAGGCCCGCCTCGTCGCGGCCCTTGGGCACCAGATCGAGCAGGTGGTAGGCGCCGTTGAGCATGTCGAGGCCGCGGGCGTAGCAGGAGTAGGTGTGGAACACGGCGCCGGTGCCGTCCTTGGCGAACACGCTGATGCCGGGGGCCTCGCTGGCGGAGAAGCCGCGCGGCTCGTAGTTGTAGTAGGCGGTCTTCTGCTCCTCGGGCGCGAACGACACGTGATAGTCGCGATTGAAATCGCTGCCCAGCGACGACACCCACTTGAAGCTCCAGCCCATGCGGCGCCGGTAAGCCTCGAGCTTCTCCAGCGGCGCCCGCGACACGGCGACGAGCGTCACGTCACGATGCTTCAGGTGCACGACGATGCCGTTGTAGTTGTCGGCCCAGAACGAGCAGCTGGGACAGCCCTCGGTCCAGTCCGGGCCGAACATGAAATGGTAGACGAGGAGCTGGCTGCTGCCGGCGAAGAGATCGGAGAGCGTCTCCTTGCCCGCCGGGCCGTCGAACACGTAGGTCTTGTCCACCTTAACCCACGGCAGCTCGCGCCGGCGCGCGCTCAGCCGGTCGCGGGCGCGGGTAAACTCCTTCTCCTCCGAGAGCAGCTGCTTGCGGGCGGCAATCCATTCATCGCGGGAGACGACCTTGTGCTGCATCGCTCGATCTCCTTTACTCCCAATCCCGGCGCGCGCCAGGCGCCGTTGCCCTGCGCCTTGATCGTCATGATGGCTCTCCTCTGTCGTCGAGCCGTGGGAGAGGCGCTTACTCCGCACAGCGCATCGACAGAACCGGCGGCAGGCGCGAGGCGAGGGTGGCCCAGGTGCGGCCGCCGTCGGCGGAGCCGAACACCTCGCCCGATTGGGAGCCGAAGTAGAGGCCCACCGGATCGGCGGCCTCGCTGCAGAACGCCTGTCGCAGCACGGTGAGGTAGGCGTGGCCCTGCGGCAGGCCCTCCGCCAGCGGCTGCCAGCTCGTGCCGCGGTTGCGCGTCTCGTACACCCGCACCCGGCCCTCGGGCGTGACACGGTCGGTGTCGGCCGCGAGCGGGATGACGAAGGCGCGGTCGGGGTCGCCCGGATCGATGGCGAGCGGGAAGCCGAAATCGGAGGGCAGGCCGCGGCCCGTGCCGATGTCGATCCAGCTCTCGCCCGCATCGTCGGAGCGATAGACGCCGCCGTGGAACTGCATGTAGAGGGTCGACGGCTGGCGTGGCGCGCGCTCGATGTGGTGCACGCAGAGCGCGTGTGCTCCCGCCCGCGCCTCCTCCGGCAGGTATCTCGGCACGAGGCCCTTGACGCCGCGGCGCCAGGTCTTGCCGCCGTCGTCGGTGAGCCACACCCCGCCCGCCGAGATGCCGACCGCGAGCCGGCGCGGCTCGCCCGGCCACGGACAGATCGAGTGCAGGCACATTCCGCCCGCGCCCGGGCTCCAGTGCTCCCGCTCCGGCACGTTCCAGAGGCTCTCCACCAGGCTCCAGGACTTACCGCCGTCGCCGCTGCGGAAGAGCGCGGCCGGCGCCACGCCGCACCACAGCTCGCCCTCGCCGGCGCCGGGCTCCACCACCCAGATGCGCTCGACCGCCGCCTTGGCCTCGGCCGGAAAGGCAGGACCCTCGGCCTGCTCCCATCTCCCGGCCGGGTCGTCGCTCCAGAACAGGTGCGGACCGAACTGTCCGTGCGTGACGGCGGCAAAATAGCGCCCGCTCCTCGGATCGCGGGTGGCGAACTCGACGGCCTCGCCCGCGAAGCTGCGAGAGGCGATCTCGAAGGCGCGGCTGCCGCGTTTTCCGCGCAGGACCACGAGGCCCTTCTTGGTGCCTGCCAGCAGCTCGGTCATGTCTCAACCTCCGGATATGGAGGCGACGATATGGAGCTCGTCGCCCTCGCTCAGCCCGGCCTCGAGCGGGACGGCGCGGCCGCCCCGGAACAGCTTGACGTGCCGGCGCAGCGCGCCCTGCTCGTCCACCACCCAGCCGCGCAGCGCCGGATGCGAACGCTCGAGCGCCGCGATCGCCTCGGCGGCCGTGCCGCCCGCCACCTCCACCGCGCCGAGCCCGCCGGCCAGCTCGCGGATGGCGCCCGCCAGCAGGAGCCTAGGCATCGGCCGGCTCGCCGCGGCCCTCGTAGGCCCGCCGCAGGGCGGCAATGTCGATCTTGGTCATGCCGAGCATGGCCTGCATGGTGCGCCTCGCCTTCTCGGGGTCCTGGTCGGAGAGCATCTCGCCCAGCGCCGTCGGGATGATCTGCCAGGGCACGCCGTACTTGTCCCTGAGCCACCCGCACTTGATCTTCTCGCCGCCCTCCGACAGCCGCTCCCACAGCTCGTCCACCTCCTCCTGCGTCGAGCAGCTGACGAAGAAGGACACCGCCTGGTTGAACGAGTAGTGCGGGCCGCCGTTGAGAGCGATGAAATCCTGCCCCTCGAGCTGGAACGCCACCGACATCACCGAGCCCTTGGGTCCGGGCCCCGCCTCGCCGTAGCGGCGCGTTTCGGCGATGCGCGAGTTCTTGAAGATCGAGACGTAGTGGCGGGCGGCCTCCTCCGCATTGCCGTCGAACCACAGGAACGGGGTTATCCTTGGCATGGGCTGCGATCCTTCTGGCTTGGCCGAGGCGACGGGCGTGCCGCTAGTCGTGCGCGGTCGCGGTGCAGGACGGCGTGATCCAGCCGATGCCCGCCCCGCCCGGCTCGCGCAGCATGGCGATGCGGCCGACGTTGGGCACGTCGAACACCGGCATCACCAGCTTGGCGCCGGCCTCGAGCGCCTTGGCGACGCGCCGATCGACGTCGTCGACGGCGAGGAACGACATCCAGCTCTCGGGCACGTCGTCGAACCGGGGCGAGGTGAGCGGGAACAGCCCGGCCGCCGGCCGGCCGTCCTGCATCGCCACCCAGTAGGTGTGCCCGTCCGGGGTGGAGCTGGCCTCGAAGCTCCAGCCGATGGTCTCCCGGTAGAAGCGCATGGCGCGCTCGGCGTCGCGGGTCCTGAGCTCGTTCCAGTGGAAGCGGCCGTGCGCCCACATCGGCTGCGGCTGCGACTGCGCCTGCGGCGACGCCGTGCGCTCGCTGCGCCGCCTGGTGCGCTTTCCCGCCGCTGCGGGCGCTGCTGCCTGGGCCATGGTGTGCTCCTTTCAGGGTTGGGAAAGATAGAGGTCGAGCCTCTCCAGCGTTCCGGTCCAGCCGCGGCGGTGGTTGTCGCGCGCCGCCTCGTCGAAGAACTGCTCATGGAGAAGCGTGAGCATGGTGCCGTCGCCGTCGCGGGCCATGGTGACGGTGACGAGGGACTGGCGCTCGGGCGTGGTGTGCCAGGCCCAAGTGAACTGCAGGCGGCTGTCGGGCACGACCTCGCGGTAGACGCCGCCCACCTCGTGCGCCTCCCCGTCGGCCGTCTTGAAGGCGATGCGGTAGCGTCCGCCCACGCGCACGTCGAGCTCGGCGCGCACGCTGCCGCCCGCCGTCTCCTTGGGCCCGAACCAGAGCGCTAGCTTTTGCGGGTCCGTCCAGGCGGCGAAGACCTGGGCGGGGGTGGCTCTGAGCCGCCGCTTGAGGGTGAGGCTTGGCTTGGCGAGCATGCGTCCTCCTCCACGAACCTGGCGAGCGCGTCGAGCCTCTCGGCCCAGAACCGCTGGTAGCGGGCCAGCCACCGCATGGCGTCTTCCATGGGCTCCGCCCTGAGCCGGCAGCGCACCGTCCGGCCGATCTTCTCGCGCTCGACGAGCCCGGCACGGGCCAGCACGTCGATGTGCTTCATCACCGCCGGCAGCGACACCGCGAACGGCTCGGCGATCTTCGTCACCGCCAGCTCGCTCTCGCGGGCGAGCCGCTCGACGATGGCGCGCCGGGTCGGGTCGGCGAGCGCGGCGAAGGCACGATCGAGCGTGGCCGGCTGATAGTCAACCATTTGGTTAAGTATTGTCCGGCCCGCTGCCGCCTGTCAAGCGTCGCGCCTCCTCATCACGCGCAGTTGAAACGGCCGCCCGTTCCCCCGGCGCCGATTGTTTCACGTGAAACAATTGGGGATTGTGTACTTGACAAACACAAATGGCGACTCTATATTCAGACTCAAGGAGTTACGCCATGTCCGTCCTCGATGCCCCACACTTTCACGATGAGCAGGCGGCCATGGATCGCCTAGAGGCGATCCTATGGCCCAACGGCCCTGTCTGCCCCCACTGCGGCAACACCGAAAAGGTCTACGCCATCAAGGGCAAGAGCGCCCGGCCCGGCCTTAAGACCTGCGGCGCGTGCCGCAAGCAGTTCACCGTCAAGGTCGGGACGCTGTTCGAGGACAGCCATGTTCCCATGCACAAGTGGTGGCAGGCCGTCCATCTGCTGTGCTCGTCCAAGAAGGGGATCAGCTCGCACCAGCTCCATCGGACGCTCAAGGTCACCTACAAGACGGCGTGGTTCATGTCGCATCGTATCCGTGAGGCCATGCGCACCGGCTCGTTCTCGCCGCCGAGCCTGAGTAGCGGTAGCCGATACGTGGAGGTCGATGAGACCTACATCGGCCGCAAGAAGGGCTCTGTGAAGCGTCGCGGCCAGACTCACAAGATGGCGGTTCTTACGCTGGTCGAGCGTGGCGGCGAAGCCCGGAGCTTCCATATCGAGAACTCAGCTTATCGCACCGTCGCGCCGATCTTGGCCGAGAACATCGAGCGCGAGGCCAAGGTCGTCACCGATACGGCAGGCCAATACGACGGCCTTTGGTTTGACTTCCCGCAGCACGAGATGGTCAACCACAAGGCCGAGGAATGGAAGCGCGGCGATGCGCACACCAACACGGTCGAAAACTACTTCTCGATCTTCAAGCGCGGCATGAAGGGCGTCTACCAGCACTGCTCAGAGAAGCATTTGCATCGGTATCTCGCCGAGTTCGACTTCCGCTACTCGAACCGCAGCAAGCTCGGGGTTGAGGACGAGCTACGTGCCGAGCGTGCGTTGCTTGGCATCCGGGGGCGGCGCCTAACGTATCGAATGCCAACGCGCAACGGTTGAAGATGCAATTCGAGTCATTAACGATTTGCTCACCAAGCCGGTATAGGGGAAGGTCACCTCGGCTGGGACACAAAACCGGTTAGGGTGCTGATCAACCAGCGCGCAGTTCCAGCCACGCATCAGCGGCCGGGGATTCCAACTCCGGCCGCGTCTTGTTACTCAGCTGTGAAAGCTAGAATTTGATCGGACGTTATTAACGAAGTGGTGGGCATCATTGCCGGTTGTAAGGGGAGCGAGCCGAAGGCGAGTTCCCCTTACAACCGGCGGCGCAAAAAGATGGAAGCCCACAATGACGATGGAACAGAAGGTCAT
>Ga0209172_10000415_pt1 | contig 119802 bp, 107 predicted proteins | sample LarsenN4metaG_FD_184113 | JGI IMG/M metagenome (GOLD analysis project Ga0209172, IMG submission 184113) | Hot spring sediment bacterial and archeal communities from British Columbia, Canada, to study Microbial Dark Matter (Phase II) - Larsen... ... | reverse complement strand
TTTTTGCGTGGTCGCTCGAGGATCGGTCTTGCTCATGGCCGCCTTGCCTTTCTCGGTGACGGGCCACTTGCGCGTCCCGCCGAGGAACGCGGTGAATTCAGTGCGCGGGGGGAACCATGTGCCGGCGATGCTGGTTGCCGTTGCATCATTCTTGCCTGCATAAACGCTGCGCGACGCGATGTTCAACGGATAGTACGTCCCGTCGCTCTTGTAGAGGTCCTTGCCGAGCATTAACGTGTCAGGAAAATTGCGGCTCGGATTGCCCGTAATGGTCACGACGTCGCCGATTGCAATGGAATTCCTGGTGAACCCTAACGGATTGAGCACGGATGCGGCGCCCGCCTCCACTTCCATCACAACAGTCGCGCCGTCGGGCTTTTTGACTTCCAGGTTCATGTAGACATGCGGATTCCGGAAGCTATATTCCTTAATTCGCCCCGTCACCTTGATTTCTTGCTGCGTATTGAACGCCGCAGCGCTGTGGTGCGCCAGCGCCGGCGCGGCTAGCGTTACCGACAAGACACAAGCCAGAACTACTCTCGCAATCGTGTTCATAGCGTCCTCGAAGGTTCAGGTTAAATGCGGATTCTCTCCCGAAGCTCCGCGAAAGCGCAAGGTTAATGATTAAATGAGCCGCGGCGCCTAGAGGAAAGTAATGTCTTGAGTCGACGCGGCAACGACGAAGCAGCGTTCAATATTGGAGTCCGCGTCGGCCGGCGTCATGAAGAATCCTGGGCGGCCGGGAGTATAACCTTGGGTTGTTCCGACGAGCAGCTCTCCGTCTTTGAAGACCACCTTGATCTTCCGGCCCAGCACCGGACGCGCGGGATCGAACTCCTGTCGCGGACGATAGTCCGGCCGTCCGGCAAAGTTCTTCACGAAGAACACGGCCTTCAGATCTCGTACCTCCACGCGTACGGGGCGCGTATTGAGCGGCGCATCCATCACCGCAACGTGAAAGGCCTCCTTCGTGGGAGCAAAATCGCCCGTCGTCCCTTTGATCATGCGCCCGTCGGCGTAGCGTACAACGATTCTGTTCACAAGACCTCGACGGTCCCATCCTAATGCCGGGTCGTCGGACTATGAACTTCTTCGTGAAGGCCCTTCACCGGCAGGCGCGAGAGAGATGGTGGTCTAGCTCGGCTTTGGATTTGGACGCATGGATGAACGCGCGACCGAGGCGATAGTCCCGCACGATGTCGCAGACGGTCTTCCAACCCGACGGTTGTGGCAGGTTCTCAAGCCACTGCGGCGGTCCGGATCGTCTCAAGTGAAGAATGGCGACCGGTCCGCCAACCGTCGGATCCGCGCTGCCGGATTCCATGATGGCCTGGCGCAACGCAGCGGCCGCTTCTTCGGCGCCCGGCGGCCGAGTTTGCGCTTCGTGCCAACGTCGAAGACTTGCCGATTCTCTATTGGCGATGTATCCGCTTGCCTGACATGTCTGCGGACGGATCGGTCCCTTCGCGCAGATTCGCGTCTCATCGCGGAGGAAGCCCGCGGAGATCAACAACACGTTCGTGCTGTTCTGGATCGGCAGCCACAGCGACAAGCCCAGAAGCATCTCGTCGGCCGGCCTCGCCAGCAGGAAGTCGTTGCGCTCGATGAATGATCCGAACAGCTCGCCGTTGACGCTCGTCAAGCCCGATACGGCAAACGCTCCGCCGCGCCCGACGAATACCTTGCCCATGCCGTCGATATAGCCAACGGCTTCGCCCGCCGCGTCCGTGAACGTCGACCGCGAGTCGGAGGCAATGACGACGCCATCCTCCACAACGACGGCGCCGATAAATGTGCCGCCGAACCGCAGGTTTTGAGGGCGACACGCCGGAACGCTGGCGATCATCATGACGAACACCGCACAGAACCGCATGCGGCGATGCTAATGTGAGGTCGCGTGAAAGCAGCCGTCAATGACGCGAACCACGCGAATGGGCCTCTATTGATTGCATCAAGGAAACCGCTGTACAGTTTCCTAGTTGTCATTGGTCAGCCAATACGTTTTGAAAGGGATCTTATGAATCAGAAACTCTGGTCAGGCGTCCTGTTGTGCGCTGTCGTTATGACGCTGGTCTCGTGCGCCGGCGGCACGGAGGCGGACTCCGACGAAATCGTCATTGGAGAGTACGGATCGTTGACGGGCACAACGGCGACATTCGGCATCTCGTCCAAAAACGGCATCGACATGGCCATCGAGGAAGTGAACAAGGCGGGCGGCGTTCTCGGCAAAAGCGTCCGGGTGATTGTGGAGGACGACCAGAGCAGGCCGGAAGAGGCGCAGACCGTGGTCACGAAGCTGATCAATAAGGATCGCGTCGTCGCTGTCCTGGGCGAGGTGGCGTCCACCCGCAGTCTTGCGGCCGCGCCGATCGCGCAAGCAAACGGCATCCCGATGATCAGCCCGTCCTCGACAAACCCGAAGGTCACAGAGGTGGGCGACTATATCTTCCGCGTCTGTTTCATCGATCCCTTTCAGGGCCTGGTCATGGCGAAATTTGCCGCCAATACGCTGAAGGTTAAAGACGTGGCCATTCTCCGGGACATCAAGAACGACTATTCCGTCGGTTTGGCCGACGTGTTCGTTGAGGAGTTCCAGAAAATGGGTGGACGGATTGTCGCCGACGAAAGCTACAGCGAGGGAGACACCGACTTCAGCGCGCAATTGACGTCCATCAAGGCCCGAAGGCCGCAGGCCATTTTTGTTCCCGGCTACTATACAGAAGTTGGTCTGATCGCTCGCCAGGCCAAGCAATTGGGCATTACGGCCCCGTTATTGGGAGGGGACGGTTGGGATTCTCCGTCGCTGGTCGGCATCGGCGGCGCGGCTCTCGAAGGATCGTATTTTTCGAATCACTATTCGATGGACGACCCGAGCCCGGCCATTCAGAAATTTGTTGCCGATTACAAAGCCCGGTTCGGCGCGGCGCCCGACGCGCTGGCAGCGCTGGCCTATGACGCTGCGAACATTCTGTTCGACGCGATGCGCCGGGCCAATTCATGGGAGCCGTCGAAAGTTCGCGATGCTCTCGCCCAGACGAAGGATTTTCCGGGGATAACGGGAAAGATCACTATCGACAAGGATCGCAACGCAGTGAAACCGGCCGTAGTTTTGCGCATTAAGGACGGGAAGTTCGAATACGTCGAGACCATCGCTCCCTAGTCCTCCTCTGCGCCTGCGGCGTCCATCTGATGGAAACGTTCCTTCAACAATTGATCAATGGAATCTCTCAAGGCAGCGCCTACGCCTTGATCGCGCTCGGCTACACGATGGTCTATGGCGTCCTCCGGCTCATCAACTTTGCGCACAGCGACGTCTACATGTTCGGGGCTTTCATGGGCTTTTACCTGGCCAATGCACGTTGGCTCCAGTCGAGCCTCGGAACGTCGGTCGCGGCCGCTGTTGTCGTGATGCTGGGGGCCATGGCTCTGTCGGCGGGCCTGGGCATTCTGATTGAGCGTTTCGCTTACCGTCCGGGTCGAGGCCCCGCACGTTTTACGCCCGCGTTCTGGTTCGGCATCCTGGGAGCTGCGTTTGGCCACCTGACGGGCGAAACTGTTGCATCGACCGCGTTAGGCGCCGGCGCCGGCGTGGTTCTTGGAGTGATTGTAGAAAAGGCCGGGCTGCGCCCCGTGCCGCAGCATTCGCGTTTGGCCCTCCTGATCATTGCGATCGGCGTTTCACTCTTCCTGGAAAATGGCGGCCAGCAGGCGTTCGGCGCGGATCCCAAATTCTTCCCGCCCATCATTGCGACGACCGTGCTGCCCGTCGGCCCTCTCATCATCGACAGCCAGCGCCTGGTCGTGCTCGGCGTTTCAGTGGCGTTGATGGTCCTGCTGGAAGTGATCGTCAATTACACGAAAACAGGCAAGGCGATGCGCGCCGTCTCTTTCAATCTCGACGCCGCCAAACTCATGGGCATCAATACCGACCGGATCATTGCATTCACTTTTGCGCTCGGCTCCGCGCTCGCGGCGGCGGGAGGAATTCTTGTATCTCTGCTGTATCCGCGGATCGACCCTTTGATGGGCGTGATGCCGGGGCTGAAAGCGTTTGTGGCGGCCGTGCTTGGCGGGATTGGAAACATACCCGGCGCGATGCTGGGAGGCCTGATCCTGGGCCTGGCGGAAGTGATGGCAGTTGGCTACGGACAGTCGACCTATCGCGACGCCATCGCCTTCATCATCCTGGTCCTGATTCTTCTCCTGAAGCCGGCGGGCATCATGGGCAAGGGAGCGGTTGAAAAGGTATGAGACGGAAGTGGATCTTCTGGCTCGCCGCATTTGCTGCGCTGGCGCTGCTGCAAGCGACGTTGCGCGGCCTCATCGGTCCATACAACTATCAGATTGTCATCCTGGTCGGAATCAACATCATTCTTGCCGTCAGCCTGAACCTGATCAACGGCGTCACCGGCCAGTTCTCTATCGGCCACGCCGGGTTCTACGCCGTCGGCGCCTACGCCTCCGCATCTTTGGTGTATTACGGCGGTCCTGAGATCCGGCCTTTGATCGCCTTCCTTCCGCCCTTCGCGCAAAACGCGGTCCTGCTTCTACTGGGTCTGCTCGCGGGCGCCATCCTGGCGGGACTGGCCGGGCTGGCCGTTGGAATTCCGTCCTTGCGGCTGCGCGGCGATTATCTGGCGATTGTGACGTTAGGATTCGGCGAGATCATTCGCGTACTGATCCTGAACGTTGACGCGATCGGCGGATCGAGGGGATTCGCCGGCATTCCGCAGATCAGCAACTTCTTCTGGGTGTATCTGGCGGTCATCATCACCGTCGTCACGGTGCACAACCTCGTGAATTCCAGCTACGGACGCGCGTTTATTTCGATTCGCGACGACGAAGTCGCCGCAGAGGCCATGGGCGTCGACACGACGCGTTTTAAGGTGCTTTCGTTCGTCATCAGCTCGATGTTCGCCGGCGTTGCGGGGGGACTGTTCGGCCACTACACGAGTTTTCTGCATCCCAACTCGTTCTTATTCACGACGTCGTTCTATTTGATCATCATGATCGTCGTCGGCGGGCTGGGAAGCATCGAAGGCGCTATTCTCGGCGCCGTCTTGGTGACTGTCCTTCTCGAAGTGCTTCGCGAATTCGGTCCCTATCGCCTCGTAAATTTCGCCGTCCTCCTCGTACTGATCATGATCTACCGGCCTCAAGGACTCCTGGGCTCCTGGACGCTCTTCAAGCGGCCCAAGGCGGCGGCCGGATAAGCCATGGCGGTGCTCGATATCAAGAACTGCACCAAGAGATTCGGCGGACTCGTCGCGGTCAAAGACTTGAACATGTCGCTGAATCACGGCGACCTCTACGGATTGATCGGACCCAACGGCGCCGGCAAAACAACGGTCTTCAACCTCATCACAGGCGTCTATGCTCCTGATGAGGGTTCGATCGAACTTGACGGTCAGGCGATTCACAATCAAAAGCCCTCCGCCATCGCAAAACTCGGAATATCGCGCACGTTTCAGAACATCCGGATTTTCCAAAGCATGACCGTACTGGAAAACGTGAAGGTCGCCGCCCATATGCGGAAGACGCAAGGTCTTTGGGACGCCGTGCTGCGCACCCATAATCTGAGGGAGGAAGAACAAGAAATCGAACAGCGCGCGATCGACCTGCTCAAGATCTTCAACCTCGACAAGCGCGCCCACGAACTGGCCCGCAATCTGCCCTACGGTTCACAGCGGAGACTCGAAATCGCGCGGGGGCTCGGCACAAATCCCAAGGTGTTGCTCCTTGACGAACCCGCCGCGGGCATGAACCCATATGAAGCCGGAGAGCTCATGCATCTGATCCAGTGGATTCGCGAGAAGTTCCGGATCACGATTCTCCTCGTCGAGCACAATATGAAAGTCGTGATGGGCGTCTGCGAAAAAATCCAGGTGATCGACTACGGCGTGACGATCGCGCTTGGGACGCCAAAAGAAATCCAGGACAATCCCCGAGTGATCGAAGCCTATCTTGGAGGCGCCTGATGCTGGAGCTTCGTAATCTTTCCAGCAGCTACGGCGCCATCGAGGCATTGAAGTCGATTCATCTCCGCATCGATCACGGCGAGATCGTGACGCTCATTGGCGCCAACGGGGCCGGCAAATCGACGACGCTCCGCAATATCGTCGGATTGGTTCCCGCCGCTTCCGGAGACATACTGTTCGAGGGCGCCCGGCTGAACGGCGTCCCAACGCACAAGATCGCCGCGATGGGGGTTTCGCTGGTGCCGGAAGGCCGAGCCATATTCGCAAATCTGAGCGTCTCAGAAAATCTCGAAATGGGCGCTTATCTCCAAAAGAACAAATCCCAGAACGCCAAGGAACTGGAGCGCGTCTACACGCTGTTTCCGCGGCTGAAAGAACGGCGCAAACAGTTGGGCGGCACCTTGAGCGGCGGCGAGCAGCAAATGCTCGCCATCGGACGCGCCTTGATGGCGCGCCCGCGCCTGCTGCTGCTGGACGAGCCTTCGCTCGGCCTGGCCCCATTGCTTGTTCACACGATCTTTCAGGCCATCGACGAAATCAACAAGGAAGGGACAACGATCCTGCTCGTGGAACAGAACGCCAACGCCGCGCTCAAGCACGCGCATCGCGCTTACGTTCTGGAAACTGGAACCATCGTTATGGAAGGCCCGTCCGAACGAGTCGCCGCGGATCCACGCGTGAAAGAAGCCTACCTCGGAGAAAAGTAGTCGTTGGACGTCTACTTGATCGACGGAACCTACGAACTCTTCCGTCATTACTATGCTGTTCCCGGCGGCGCCGTCCGCGCCGTCGTGAATTCGATCATGTCCATGATTCGCGGTGGAGTGACCCATCTCGGCGTCGCCACCGATCATGTGATCGAGTCTTTCCGCAATGACCTCTATCCCGGATACAAGACCAGCGAAGGCGTGCCGGAGGACCTGCTCGCTCAGTTCCCCGTTTTGGAGGCGGCGCTGGAGGCCATGGGCGTGGTCGTGTGGCCGATGGTGGAGTTCGAAGCCGACGACGCGCTGGCTTCAGCCGCAGCCCGTGCGGCTTGCGACAGCCGCGTCCGTCAAGTCGTGATTTGCACCCCCGACAAGGACCTCAGCCAATGCATCGACGGCGCTCGAATCGTTCAACTGGACCGGAGAACGAACATCGTGCGCGATGAAGCCGGCGTGATTGCGAAGTTCGGCGTCTCGCCCCGCTCGATTCCGGACTATTTGGCGGTGGTCGGCGACAGCGCGGACGGCTTTCCCGGCGTCCCCGGATGGGGCAAGAAAGCCGCAGCCGCTGTGCTGTCACGTTATCCACATCTGGAAGACATCCCAAAGGACTGGCGCAACTGGCATCCTTCAATCCGCAACGCGCCCCGTCTTTCAAAAGCGCTGACGGCCTCCTGGGACGACGCCCTGCTCTTCAGAACCCTTGCCACATTGCGGACGGATGCGCCGGTGTTCGATTCCGTGGACGAACTGCGAGTGTAGCCGCTGTCTATGACCTCTATGACCGCGCGCGCAACGCATCGACGCCTTTCACGATCGCCGCGATGCGCACGAGCTCGTGAATCTTGTCCACCGACGCGCCAGCCTCGCGCAAGACCCGCTCATGCGAGCGGATGCAGCTTTCGCAGCCGTTCAAGACCGACACTGCGAAGGCCAGCATCTCGAATCTGGTCTTGCCCAACGCCGGATTCGAAAATACCGTCATGCGCAGGCCGGCGGATCGATAGTCTTCCCCATGCTCGGTCATGTGCTTGAAGCGGTAATACACGTTCAGCATCCCCATGATCGCCGCGCTTTCAGCCGCCTCTCGAATTTGTTCGGCGGGAACGCCGAACCGCGCCAAAGCCTCTACAGCGTAGGCGGCGAATGGACGGAGATCCAGGGCGGACGCCGCCGCCAGCAACGCGAAATGGGCTTCCTCCGGCGCGAGAGCGCCGGACTGCAGACTGCGTTTGAGATTCACCTTCAGATCGCGCGCAATAACGCTGTCCTGCTCGCGAAACAGCAGATCCAATTCATCCGAAATAGTGGAACTCATCATCCGTCCTCGCTTCTCGTCAGACCGTCAGCGTCGCCTGTCCGGGCGTCCAGTTGCACGGACACAGTTCGTCGGTCTGGAGCGCATCAAGCGTCCGGACGACTTCGTCTACATTGCGGCCGACCTTGAGGTCGTGGACCGTCACCCACCGGATCACGCCATCCGGGTCGATGATGAACGTGGCGCGCAGCGGCACGCGCTCGACGTTGTGAAGGATTCCGAGCGCTTCACTCAGCTCCTTCTTGTGGTCCGCCAGCATGGGGTAGCGGAGGTCCCTCAAATCCGAATGGCTCTGCCGCCACGCCAGATGGACGAACTGGCTGTCGGTGCTCGCGCCGTACACTTCCGTGTTCCGGTCCCGAAACTCTCCGTATTGGCGGTTGAACTGCGCAATCTCCGTAGGGCACACGAAGGTGAAGTCCAAAGGCCAAAAGAAGACGACGTTCCACTTGCCGTTCAGCGCCTTCGAGTCGATCTGCCGGAACTCTTGTCCCTTCTCGATGCTGACGCACGCGGGCAGCGAAAATTCCGGGAACCGTTCCCCGATGCTTGCGATTCGATTCATGAATGTTCCTCCTGTTTTGAAATTCAGCACGGCGTTCAGTGTGCAGCGATCTGATAAGATAAATCCAATCGATTATTGTCATGAGAACGATTGGATAATCTTATGAACATCTCCTGGATGACGCTGCGCGATCTGGAATACGTCGCGGCGGTTGCGAGCCTCCGGCACTTTGGCCGGGCCGCAGCCGCGTGCCATGTGAGCCAGCCGGCGATGAGCGCTCAAATACAGAAGATCGAAAAGATGCTTGGAACGACGCTCTTCGAACGCACCAACCGCAAGGTGATCCTCACCGAGGCGGGGGCGGCCGTCGCAGAGCAGGCGAAAGTCGTCTTGGAGGAGGCCCGAAAGCTGGTAGAGATCACGCGGCCCACGCGGGGCGTCCTGAGCGGCGTCCTGCGGTGCGGAGCGATTGCTACCCTCGGGCCTTATCTGATGCCGCATCTCCTGGGCCCGCTTCGCGAGCGCTTTCCGGATTTGAATCTATTGCTCAAAGAAGGACTGACGGCGCATCTGGTGGAAGACCTGAAAGAGGGCGCGCTGGACGCCGTGCTGATGGCGCCCACGGTCGAAGACTCTTCCCTGCGATTCATTCCCCTCTTCTTCGAACCCTTCTGGCTGGCGGCGCCGAAGAATCATCCCATCCTCAGCAATGCTCACGTATCGCGGCGCGATCTGCGGCCCAATGACATGGTCTTGCTCGAAGACGGCCACTGCCTGCGCAATCAGACCTTGGATCTCTGCCCCGCCAACCGGCGCGGATCCATTCCGGAGTTTCAGGCGACAAGCATCGAGACGTTGCGGCATCTGGTGTCGTCGGGTTTCGGATACACGGTGCTTCCCCACCTGGCCGTTCGAGAAGACGCTCGTTTGAAGCGCTGGATTGTCTACCGCAGACTGGAAGGCAAGTCCGTCGGCCGCGACATCGTACTCGCCTGCCGGAAGCGGTTTGCGCGGATGAGCCAGATCGAAGCCTTAGCCGCATTCATAAAGGAACGTTTGCGCGATCTTCCCCCGTAATCAGCCGCGCGCTGCGGTTACGCGTGAAGTAGTTCCACGTCCATTGCAGGAACACCAGCAGCCGGTTGTTGAACTGCATCAGATTCACAAGGTGTACGAACAGCCACACTAGCCACGCGATCCAGCCTGAAAAGCGGAAGCCGTAAATATCGGCGACGGCCGCCGCGCGGCCGATGGTCGCCATGTTGCCGCGGTCCTTGAAGCGGAATGGAGGCAGGGTCTTGCCGGCCAAACGCGCCCGGATCGCCTCGGCGGCGTACCGTCCTTGCTGCATCGCAACCGGAGCAATTCCCGGAAGCGGCGATCCGGTCTGGTGACTGAAATTCGCCAAGTCTCCGATCACAAAGATTTCCGGATGTCCCGGCAGCGTGAGGTCCGGCCCGACAATAACGCGTCCCGCCCGATCCATCTGCGCTCCAGCGGACCCCGCCAGCTTCGCTCCAAGGGGCGACGCCGCGACTCCCGCAGCCCACAACACCGTGTGCGCGCGCCAGTGATCCTCGGCGCCTTTAGTCTTTACTGAAATGCCTTCCGGCTTCACGTCTGTCACGATGGCGTTCGTCCGGACGGCGACTCCCAGCCTTTCGAGCGACGCCTGAGCTTTTGCGGAAAGTTCAGGCGGGTAGGTCGGCAAGATCCGCTCGGCGCCTTCGATAAGCACAATTTGGGCGCGCGTCGGGTCGATAGCTCGGAAATCTTCCTTCAACGTGTCCCGCGAAATCTCGGCCACTGCGCCGGCCAGTTCCACGCCGGTCGGTCCTCCGCCGACGATCAGGAAATTGAGCCAGCTCCTTCGGTCGTCGGGGTCACGCGCCAGTTCCGCCTTCTCGAACGCCAGAAGAATGCGTCTTCGGATTTCCGTGGCGTCTTCGATGGTTTTCAGACCCGGCGCCGCCGTCTCCCACTCCGGATGTCCGAAGTAGTGATGCCGTCCTCCGGTAGCAACGATCAGATAGTCGTAAGCCAGCCGGCCTCCGTTGAAGACGACCTCGCGGGCGGCGACATCGAAATCAAGCGCCTCCCCAAGCAGCACGCGTGCGTTCTTCTGCCGCTTCAACACGCCCCGCAGCGGCGCGGCAATATTCGCCGGCGACAAGCCTCCTGTCGCAACCTGATAGAGCAGCGGCTGGAAAAGATGAAAGTTGCGGCGGTCCAGCAGCGTGACGTCGACGGGAGCGCGCTTCAACGCCCTGGCGGCATACAAGCCGCCGAATCCGCCTCCAACAATCACCACATGAGGCCTCATATTCCCATGATAAGCTTCGGCGCTTGTGTCGATGGGGTTTTGCTGACATGGCCGCCATCCTTGGCTTGGGAATGACGCACTTTCCGCCGCTGGCGGGGCGCGATGAGCACATGTGGAACATCCTTCGGAAGACTTTGAAGGATCCCGCCATTCCGTCCGAATTGAAGAACCCCGCCAACTGGCCGGCGCCGATGCGCGAAGAGTATGGAAACGATGAAGGATTGGCGGCGGCCGCCGCCCACCGAAAAATTCTTGTTCACGGCCTCGATCGGGTGCGCGCCGCCATCGATGATTTCAAACCCGACTTCGTGCTGATCTGGGGCGACGATCAATACGAGAACTTCACGGAAGACATCATTCCGCCGTTCTGCGTCCTGGCGTACGACGACATTCAGGCGCGGCCATGGATCATGGAAGCTCCCGGCATGCCCGGCGCAAACAACGTGTGGGGCGAGGGTCTCGACGCCGCCTGCACGATTCGCGGTCACCGCGAAGCCGCGAAGTTTCTCGCGGCCGGGCTGATCACGGAAGGCTTCGACGTCTCCTACGCCTATCGCCCGCTGCATGTTCAAGGCATGGGGCACGCTTTTCTGAATTCAGTTGCCTATCTGGACTACCACCGCAAAGGATTCGATCATCGCGTGGTTTGTTTCGCCATCAATTGCTACGGCCGCAAAGTCATCGCCCTGAAAGGCGGACAGGGCCGGTTCGCAGACACGCCTCCGCCTGAAAAGCTGGACCCGCCGTCTCCTTCTCCGGCGCGGTGTTTCGATTTAGGCGCAGCCGTCGCAAGAGTTTTGAGAGGCAGTCCTTATCGCGCGGCGTTGGCGGCGTCGTCGAGTTGGTCGCATGCGTTTCTGCACGACAAGGCCTGGCGACTCTACCCGGATGTTGAAGCCGATCGCAGGCTCTACGAAGCGCTGCGCGCCGGCGATTACGCGGTTTGGCGCAACACGCCGCTTTCCGCAGTGGAGGAGTCGGGCCAGCAGGAAATGCTGAACTGGTTCTGTCTGGCCGGCGCGATGGCGGAGTTGAAACGAAAGCCCCTCTGGACGCAATTCATCGAGTCCTACCTCTTCAATTCGAATAAATGCTTCGCTGTATTCGATGCGAACTGAACGGAAGACGCACGACCCATATTCCGCCCTGCGTCTGCCGGGCTTCCGCCGTTATTTCAGCGGCAATATGGTCTTGTTTCTCGGCTTGCAGATGCAGAAGGTTGCAATCGGCTGGGAAATCTATGAGCGCACCGGGTCGGCTTTACATCTCGGCTATGCCGGACTGGTTCAATTCATTCCGCAGGTTGCGTTTGTTCTGATCGCCGGGCATATCACCGATGCGTACAACCGCAAGCGCGTCCTGATGGGCGCCGTCGCGTTCAATACGTTCGCGGCGCTGGGGCTCGCATGGAACTCCACCCAAACAGGTTCCATCTATCCAATGTATGCGCTCTTGTTCGCCATCGGCGCGGCGAGGGCGTTTTGGATGCCGGCCCGCGCGGCGTTTCTGCCGGGAATTGTGCCGCTGCCGATTTTCAGCAACGCCGTCTCGTGGAATTCCAGCGGATTCGAAATCGCCACGATGGCAGGACCGGCGGTGGGCGGGCTGCTCATTGGCGTGTTCGAAAGCGCAACTCCGGTGTATCTGGTCAATGCCCTGGCCGGCGTGGTCTTTCTGGCGCTGGTTTCCGGCATTTTCTACAAGCAGACGGCGGCGGAGCGCAGCGCGCTCAATCTGCGTTCGCTGGCCGCGGGATTCGGATTCATCTGGAAAACGAAGCTTGTCCTTTCGGCGATTCTCCTGGACACCTTCGGCGTCCTGCTGGGCGGCGCGACTGCGATGATGCCGATCTATGCGAAGGACATTCTGAAAGTGGGCCCTCAAGGCCTCGGCTGGATGACCGCCGCTCCCGCCGTCGGAGCGTTCACGATGGCGCTGTTGCAAGCGCACCGCGGACCTTTGCAGAAAGCAGGGCGGACGCTGCTCGTGGCAGTCGGCGGATTCGGAGCCGTCACGGCGCTTTTCGGCGTCTCGACAAACTTCGCATTCTCACTCGGCATGCTTTTCCTGCTGGGCGCCTGCGACAACATCAGCGTTGTCGTCCGCACCACTCTCGTGCAGATGCTGACGCCCGATGAAATGCGGGGCCGCGTTTCCGCGTTGAACGGACTTTTCATCGGAACATCGAACGAATTGGGCGCCTTCGAATCCGGCCTCGTCGCCGGCTTTTTCGGCCCCGTCGTATCCGTGGTCTCCGGCGGAATCGGAACCTTGTGCGTGGTCTGCGCCATTGCCTGGCTCTTCCCTGAACTCCGCCGGTATGGCCGTCTGGATGAGCCGGCCGGGCCGGCGCGAATGATTGACACCCCGGCAGGACCGCAAGAATAATCAATGGCCAAACCAGCCTTGGGAGGTCACCAATGAGGCCAAGTCTGCCGATCGCGGCGTGCGTCGCGTGTATGAGTCTGTTCTTGTTTGCACCCGCTGCGCAGGCCCACCATTCCTTCGCCGCGGAATTCGATTCGACGAAACAGGTCACGCTCAAAGGAAAGATCACGAAAGTCGAGTGGACGAATCCCCACATCTACTTCTACATGGACGTGCTGGGCGCCGACGGTAAATCTTCAAACTGGGCCATTGAGGCCGGCGCGCCCAACGTTCTTTACAGGCAGGGATGGAGACCGGATTCCCTGAAGATCGGCGATCAGGTGACGGTCATTGGAAGCAGAGCGCGAAATGGGATGGACCTCGCCAATGCCATTTCGGTTGTTCTTGCGGACGGCCGTTGTGTGCTTGCAGGTACTTCGGGTCCCGGCGGAACGGCCACAGAGTGCGCGCCAAACACAGGCGCCCCGAATGCGCAAGGCGCCACAGCGCCGCGGAATTGAAGCCATGAGAACTCGATCTCGATTCGCAATGATCGCGGTGGTCGCCGCGCTGGCGGCATCGCCTCCGGCCTATGCACAGTGGGAAGGATACCCGACGCCGGGAATACCGCGGCTGCCCGACGGCAAGCCGAACCTGTCGGCGCCGCTCCCACGCACGCCGGACGGCAAGCCGGATCTGTCCGGAATCTGGCAATCCACGCGCGGCGCGTTCAATATTGCGATCGGACTCAAACCCGGCGAAACGGTCCCTTTCAATGCGAAGGGAAAAGCCATCTTCGACGAGCGCCGCGACACCAATTCCAAAGATGATCCGAGCGCCCGATGCCTTCCCACCGGTATACCTGTCCGGAACCAGTTGAACACGCCGATGAAGATCATCCAGATACCGGGACTGACGGTATTCCTGTATGAGTCCCGAACGACATATCGCCAGATATTGACCGACGGCCGCCCGCTTCCGAAGGTCGATTGGCCCGCATGGGCGGGCTTCTCCATCGGCCGCTGGGAAGGAGATACGTTCGTGGTCGAGACGGCCGGCTTCAATGGAAAAGCCTGGCTCGATCAGGCCGGCCATCCGTCGACGTCCGATCTGCGCCTGACGGAGCGTTTTACGCGCCGCGATTTCGGACACATGGACATGGAAATCACCATCGATGATCCGAACGTGTATTCGAGACCGTGGACGATCTACGGTCAGTTCGTTCTGAAGGCGGACACGGAACTGCTCGAATTCATCTGTGAGGAAAACGAACGGGATTCCCAATTCATGGTGGGCAAGTAAGGCGAACGCCTAACGTCCGCTCAGCAACTGCTCGGTTAGCTCACGAAATTCCTGCACCTGAAGTTGGAATTCCTCGCCCGTTCCCGGTCCTCTGAATCCGCTATGAATTGCTTTCACGGTGCCGTTTGGGCGGATGAAGAGCGTCGTGGGATACGCGAAAAAATTGTGGAGCTGGCTGTGGAGCCGCTTCTCGACATTCGCATCGTCGAGGCCGCCGCAGAAGAGCAGCGTGTAGGTCAGGCCGAACCGGTCCTTGTACAGCTTCAGGTTCTTCCTGCCAAGTTCGGGATCATCACTAATCTCAAAGGACAGGCCGACGACTTCGAGTCTGTCTTTGCCGAAGTCGTCTTGAAGCTTCTGTAACACCGGCGCGGCATCCAGGCAGTTGTGGCACCAGGTTCCCATGATGTCCACGATCAAGGCTTTGCCCTTAAAGCGGTTATCCGTGCTGCGAACGGTCTCGCCCGACACGGAGAGGCCCGAAAAGGAGAATGGGGCGGCCGGGTTCTTGATAGTAGTCGTTGGGCCAATCTTTGGGTTTGTTGTGAGATCGCCGCGCGGCTGAAGCACAAATGACCGTGGCTTGTCGTTGCTGGCGGCGAAGAATTGGCCGGACCATGTTTCCCCAGCCGGCTCCAGCATGATGACTATGGCCTGCCATCCAGTGAACCGCTCCATCTGAATCCGGCTGCCGGCCGGTTTTCCGACGAGCAAGCCGTAGTCGCCGTCGGGAGCGATGAAGGTTCCGTGAATCGATCGCCCGCTTTCCCAAAACTTCGCCAGAGTCTGCCCGGGGCGATCTTCGTCCTGAAAGTGGACCGCATAGTTTCCAACTGGAAGCTTGAGGCTGGATGCTTCGGCAGCGGCGTCCTCCGCACCGGCCGGCGACGGCGACGCAGAGAACCTGAATGACTTCGAGCCGCCCGACCGATGACGAATATACTCTCCACTCCATTGACTCCCGTTCCAGGTTCCTCGCATCTCAGCGCCGTATTCTGAAAAGTTGAAGGTCAAGGAGTCTCCGACTCTCAAGATCTCTGGAATAGGCGTTTGCTCCTCTCCGACCAGGAAGTGTCCGCGAGGCTCGGCGCCCGAGAGGTCCAGATTCATACGAAACGAAAGCAGCGTCTCGCCGCCAAGCTCCACGGTTCCACGCCACACGCCGCGCTCCGGCATCGGACGCCGGCAGGCTGTGAGGATCAGCAGAAGGACAACGCCAATTTGAATACGGACTTTCATGACGCGTCAGTTGCAAGCTATCGTGCAAGAGACGATGTGGTCAACCAGGAAGGCTGCCGGAACGTGCGCGTATCTCGGCGTGGACATCACCGACCGGTACTCAAAAGCGCCGCGGCCGATGGACGTGTGTGGGATCGAGATCAGCGGCGGCCTGCTGGTTCCGCATTTCTGGACTTGGTCCTGGGGGCGGAGCGACTCGATCGACGTGTCGGCGCTATTGCCGGAGGTCGCCGCAGCCAAAGTCATCATGCTCGATGGTCCGCAAGCTTTAGCCCGAATCGGCGGCGGGATTCGCTGCTGCGAGAGACTACTCGCCGCGGCGGGCAAAACATCCGACGCCCGCCCTTCCCTGAGCCGGCCGTATGGAGGATTCATCGCCTCTTCCCTGGACCTGTTCGGCGCGCTCCATGCGGCAGGACTTCGGCTTGATTCGACTTCCTCGACCCGTGTGTATGAGGCGTATCCTGCCGCCATCTGGACGCGTCTCGCTCGGCGGCTGCCGAACAAGCGTTCCCGCGCCGGCCGGGAAGCGCGCGTCGCGATCTTAAAGGCGCTTGGCGTCGCTCTTCCCGAGAAGGCGCTCGGTCACGATGAACTCGATGCCTGCGCCGCAGCCCTCCTGGGCGCCGCCGCTGATGGCCGCGTCCCTGGGATCGAAGTCTCGGCTGTGGGAGATGCGATCTTCTGGGACGACGCCGCGAGTTGCCTGCGTGAAGGTCAGATTATGGTCCCGCTGGTTGACGCCGAAATCCGTTCGAGGCTTGAATCTGTCGCGCCCCCGTGGCGCTGAGCCGTAAGTTGCCTACGCTTCGATGACGTCCTTCCAACGCTTGGGCGCTCCCTGGTAGGCCGCCATGGCTGTGGACCTTCCGCAATCTGTTCTGCTAGCGCGTAAAAGCCTTCCGGCAGAACCTTGTTGTTTAGTACGTTCTTGATCTCGGGAATCCACGTCTGATGAAAGTCGTGAAAAATTCCCGAAATCACTCGCGTCCAATCGTGGACCGGCATGAAGTCGACTCCCGTGATCTAACGCCTGCTCTCTAAGCGATAGTATAGCGAAGGCTCGAACCCCGCCTATTCAATGGAAATCCCGGCTCTTGAGATGCTCCGGCGCCTCGACGCCTTTTGGAATCCAAAAACGTTTAGCGACCACGTGGACCACTCCGTCCTGCGCCTGAATGGTTCCGGTCACGCCGAGCCAGTACGCCGTTCGCACCAGAATCGAGAATGACTGGAACACGCGGTCCCATATGACGAGATTCACGAAGCCGGTTTCATCTTCCAGCGTCATGAAGGTCACGCCCGACGCTGTTTGGGGGCGCTGGCGGCAGATCACGAGTCCGGCGTAGCGGACGCGCGCTCCAGCCGGCAGCGTCTGCACTGTGCGGGCGTCGGGAATGCCGCGCGCGCTCAGGAACGGCCGCAGCTCGGCCAGCGGATGACCGCGAGCGCTATGAGAAGAAGCACGGTGGTCCCAAGCGATGGCTTCCGCATCTGTGAGAGTTTGAAATTCCGGCCCGAGCGAAGAGAGCGGAGAGAGCGCGGAAAACGGAAGCGGCAAGCGGGCCTCTCGCGCAACCGCGGGAGCGTCCCACAAGGCGGACCGTCGCGAGAGGCCGAGGGAATCGAATGCGCCGGCCTCGGCCATGACGGCAAGCGTGCGCTCGTTGAGCGCGGATCGGCGCGCCGCATCTTCTAATGACGTAAATGCTGCTTGCTCTCGCGCGGCGATCATGCGTCTCACGCCGGCTTCGCCGACTTCTTTCACGAAACGCAACCCCATGCGCACGGCAAATCGCTGCTCGAGACGCCCCCCTCTCCCAGAGGGAACGGCTATTTCTTCCAGCGTGCAATCCCAATCGCTCCGGAGCGCGTCCACCGGACGCACTTCGACGCCCTGCCGCTTCGCGTCTTCGACAATCGTGGCGATGGAATAGAACCCCATCGGCTGCGCGTTCAGCAGCGCACACGTAAATTCCGCCGGATAATGCCGCCGCAGATAAGCCGCCGCATAGCTGATCAATGCAAACGAGGCGGCGTGGCTTTCGGGAAACCCATACTCGCCGAAGCCGCAGATCTGCTGGAATACGCGCTCGGCAAACTCCGGGTGAATGCCTTTCGCGGTCATCCGCGAGATCAACCGCTCACGGTGGCGCTCCAGCCGTCCCGAGCGCCGCCAGGCCGCCATGTCGCGGCGCAGTTGATCAGCTTCGCCCGGCGTGTAGTCGGCCGCCGCGATAGCGATGCGCATGACTTGTTCCTGGAAGAGCGGCACTCCTTTGGTTTTTTCCAATACGGGCCTTAAGCACTCGTGCGGATAGGTCTCTTCTTCTTCGCCGTTGCGGCGGCGCAGATACGGGTGAACCATGTCGCCCGCGATCGGCCCCGGTCGCACGATGCTGATCTGAATCACGAGGTCGTAGTACGTCTTCGGACGCAGGCGCGGCAGCATGGCCATCTGGGCCCGCGATTCGATCTGGAAGACGCCGACGGTCTCGCCTCTCGAGATCATTTCGTATGTCGCCGCATCGCCCTCCGGAATCGAGGCCATCGACAGGCGGATCCCGCGATGCTGTTCGAGCAGACGGAAGCAGAGATCGAGTTGCGTCAAGGCGCCGAGGCCCAAGATGTCGATCTTGAACAAACCCACCGCCTCTACGTCGTCTTTGTCCCACTGGATGACGGTGCGGCCGGGCATCGAGGCGTTCTCGATAGGAACGATGTCGTGAACGGGCTGATGCCCCAAAAGGAATCCGCCGGGATGGATGGACAGGTGCCGCGGCGCATGGAGAATCTCGCCGGCCAGTTGCGCCAGACGCCGGGCGAGCGGCGCCTTGGGATCCAGGCCCGCGTGTTGGAGCGCGTCTTCGTTGAGGCCGCCGTGATGCGACAACAGTTTCGCTAAACGGTCGAGCGCCGTTTCGGAAATTCCAAGAGCTTTGCCGACGTCGCGGACCGCCGAGCGGGGTTGGTAGCGAACGACGTTCGCTACCATGGCGGCGTGATCTCGGCCATATTTGTCGTAGATGTGCTGTATCACTTCCTCCCGGCGTTCGTGCATGACGTCGAGATCGATGTCCGGCGGCTCGTTGCGTTCCTTGGAAAGAAAACGTTCGAAAAGCAACTCGATCCGCATCGGATCCACGGCAGTGACGCCCAGGGCGTAGCAGACCGCCGAGTTGGCGGCCGATCCGCGGCCCTGGCAGAGAATGCCGCGCTCGCGGCAGAACTCCACGATTTCATGCATCGTGAGAAAGTAACCGCCGTAATCCAGTTCCTCGATAAGACGCAGCTCTTTATCGATCTGCTCGGCCACGGCGGCCGGAGGATCGCCTCCGTACCGCTTGCGTGCGCCTTCGTAGGCGATCTGCCGCAGCCAGTTTGACGACGTCATCCCGCCAGGTACGCGCTCCTCCGGGTACCGGTATCGCAACTGGTCCAGCGAAAATTCGCAGCGTGCTGCAATGTCGTTCGTGCGCGCCGCCGCGTCGGGCGCGTCTTTGAAAAGCTCGGCGAACGCCTCGCGCGCCAAAAGTGCGTGCTCGGCATTCGGCTTGAGGCGTCGTCCGGCGGCTTGAACGGTCACGCCGTGGCGGATCGATGTCATCACATCCTGCAGCGCGCGCCTGGCCGGATGGTGATACAGCACTTCCACGGCGGCGACAAGCGGGAGGCCGTAGCGGGCCGCACGCGCGCGCAGCCGCGCTTCTTCCGTCACTTCTGAGGCGCGGCGGTGGCGCGTGATCATCGCGTAAAGGCGGTCCCCGAACGCTTCGCGCAGAGGTCCGGCGACTGCGTCCGGTTCCGGCTCGCGCGCCAGCAGGCTGGCGTCGCCGCCCCAAAGCGCCAGAAGACCTGCGGCATGCCGGCAGATTTCGTCCCACGTCACAAGGGACTCGCCCTTCGGCTTGCGCCGGCGGCCGATGGTCAAGAGCCGGCAGAGATGCGCGTAGCCGGACTGATCCTGCGAGATCAGGACCAGCGTGGAAGGAGCTTGAGGGCTCTCAATCGTGACCTGGGCGCCGACGAGAAGCCGCACTCCGCACTCTTTCGCCTTCTGATGCGCGCGGACCATGCCGTAGACGCCGTCGCGATCCGTCAATGCGAGAGCCTGCAGGCCGAAATAAGCGGCTTGTTCGACCAGTTCCTCCGGGTGGCTGGCGCCTTCGAGAAATGAGCCATTGCTCTTGCACCACAGGGGCGTATAGCTTGCGGCCGTCATTCCACTTGCCCTTGAAGAAACCAGTGTTCTTTCAGACGGTCGTAGTACAGCCACCGCAAGTCGCCGTTGGCGGCATGGACGAAATAGTAGTCGTGATGAATCCCGTCTGAATTCTCGCCCGACCATTCTTCTGAAACAACGTAGGGGCCGATTGTCCGCCCGCGCGGCGCCGCAGCCGGCGCGGGCGTCGCGTAGATGCGCCGGACCATCGGACGCGCAGCGGCAGGCGGACGCGCGGCGGCAGGCGGGCGCGCGGCGGCCGGGCGCGAAGGGCGAAGATCGGCTTGTTCCGGCGCGGCCTCCAGGGGGACCCATGCAAACTGCGCTGCCGGCAAATGCGCGTCGCACAAGCGCGCGCACACCACGCTATGCTCGCCGAATTCAGCGCGAATCCGCGCTAACGCCTGATTGGCGGCTTCCGCGTCGCGGTGCGTCTGCTCGGTGAAAAGTCGAAGTTGCTCGGGCTCGGCCGGACAGGCGCCGACCTTCACGCGCAGCGCCACGATCCCCGCCGGGAGCCGCAGCGCATCGAGACGGAGGCGGATGAGCGAAAGCAATTGCGCAACGTCGAGCGTAGAGGCCGCCGGACGCACGCGCTCGGCGCGCAGGGCGCCGTTGTCGAGCTTCATCGATAACGCAACTTCATCGACGGCCCGGCCGTCGCGCGCCAGCGCCGCCGCGAGTTCGTCCAGCAGACGCTTGATCACGAACTGCAGCCGGTCCACGTTGCTTTCGGGAGCGTCGAAGTCCATCCGCCGCTCGTATTCTTTCTCGATGGGCGCCGGCGCCAGCGGCGCCCATCGAGAGCCGGCGGCCAATCGATACAACGCGTCTGCGTCCGCGCCGAACCGCACTCGGATGCCGTCGCCCGGCAGACGCAGAAAGTCGCCCACCGTGACGACGCCGAGCGCGAGCAACCGGTCGCGCACGTCCGGCTCGAAATTCAGCAGAGAGAGCGGCGCCGCGTCCACACGCGACCGTTCCTCCGCGGCGTCTGCGCACACGACGACGCCTTGCCCGGAAAGCGCCAGCGCGTAAACGCCGAAGCGGCTGAATCCCGCGGCGACAGTCGCCTTCAGTCCGATGTCTGCAAGCTCGCGCCGGATGCAATGCGCCCATTTCTCGAGAGACGGATAGAGAAGATCCAACCCTTCAGCGTCCAGCCAAAACACGCCCGGCGCATCGGCCGCCGGCTCAACGTACGGCGAGTACCGGCGCAGGCGATCGATCAAGTCGCGGACGGCGTTCTCGATTTCTGAGCGTAAGACCACGCCGGCCCGAAGGTCCCTGGCAAGCGCGAGCGCAGCAGCATAACGCTGGCCGGAATGCACGCCGAGCCGGCGCGCATGAGCATTTGGGAACAGGACGGCGGCCTGCGGCCGGTCTTCCTCGACCACTGCAGCCGGCGCCGGCGCCCAATCGGGATGAGCGCGCAGAAGAAGCTGAAGCGGAAGCGCCGCGACGTTAACGCAAGCCAGCCGGTCCACGACACGCCTCCACGTAGGTCCATCCCGGGCCGCCCCGCTTGTCTTTGAGCACGCGAACCGACAGCTCGTACTGTTCTTCGCGCCGTCGCCACTGAGCCTCGGCGCGCAGCGAGATCAACGGATGGAGTGAGGGCGCGTCGTGAGCCTTTTTCGTCAGCAGCAGCACTGCGGCGTCCTGCCGCCGCGCCAATCCATGCAGGCGCGCCAGCAAGGGCGTAGGAAGAAGATCGGCCGCCAGATCGATGACGACAAGCCCAAATGCGCCGGACCGCACCAGATGGTCCGCAGCGCGGCCGGCGCGGCGTGCGTCAGGCGTCCGGACGACAGGCAGCGCGTCCAGATCGACGCCGCCGTCTGCGGCGTCAGGAGGAAAGAACGAACTCTCTTCAAGAGCAACCCAGGCCGCTCGCACGCCGGAAAGCTGAGCTTCCAGCACAAGACCAAACGCCGCCGTGAGACAGGCGGAGGAGACGCCGCCGGAAAGCTCAACGAGCCGCCCGGATAGATTAGGAAGGCCCCAGACGCGAGTATGCGTCTGGGGGCGAACGTCCGGGGCGCGACTCCGGATCGCCGGCGCGAAATGGCGGCCCGTTGCCATGCGCCCACACTACAGCGACTAAAAAGCGAAATCAATACGGCCTTCGTTATTGAGTCGATTCTTCCAGGGCCTTCCCCGGAACGAGCGGCTTGCCCACCAGGCCTTGAAAACCGGGCGCGAAACGATAGGCGCGGAAAACGTTGCGGGCGTTCGCTCCTCCTCGGCTGCCAAACGCCGGGAGATTGTACTGCCACACGACGTTCTTCTCCGGCGTGACTTCAAAAATGATTCCGGGAGCTCCGGAGCAGATGAGCGTGTTGCCGTTCGGCAGCCGCTGAGCGCCGGAGATGTTTGCAGAATAGAAGTCCGTGGGGTTCGGCGCGGAGTAGCTCCAGACGGGCCGGGCAGGACCGAACTTTTTGTCGGGGCCGAGCGCGTATCGTCCCTTGGCATCCACAGGCAACACGATTTCTTCGACGGTGGAATATCGACCGGCCGGACGCGTGTCGCCGTTGTTGAAGATCAGGACGTTCCCGGCGCCGGGAAGCCCCTTCGGAATCCAGTGGGCGTCGTGCTGACCGAAGAGCTGCTGATCTTCCGCTGATCCGGCGCGATAGACGCGCGGGTTGCCCCATCGATAGAGAAGATCGCCGCCTTTGCCGCTGCGCCCGCCGGTGCGTCCTGCGGCTTCCTGCGTCGTTGTGCTGTGATCGATGATCCAGATTTCGCCAAAGTTGCGCAGGCTGAGCATCACCTGATCGAGATCCGCGTTGTACGCCACAGCGTTGGCGTGCGTCCAGTCGGGATTCGCGCGACGGCCTGCAACGACGTTGAAATTAATATCGACGCGCTCCGGATGAGCAGCAACATCGCCGTAATTGGCCTTGTCTTTGTCGTGGTCCTGGATCAAGTGATCCCAAAGATGCCACTCCCAAACGACCTCGCCGCCGTTCTTGCCCACCGGTTTGATCTCGATCAAAGCATCGGGCTGCACCTCGGCTCCCTCGACTGTCGACGGAATGCGCCCCGCCGCAATCGCCTCCGCAGCCGTCTTTCTCTCCTTGACGAGGAGGAGGACGTTGCCGTTTGGCAGGCGCGCGAAGTCATGATGCTGCGTCGACGTTGCAGTCCCGTACGTGAAATCCCAAACCAGCTCGCCGTTCCAGTCGTATTCCTGCATCTTCCCGCCGCCGCCGGCAGTGCGCCCGAACGGTGCGTTGGGCGCGAGGCCGGCGCGGAGCAGGTTTCCGCTCTCCAGCAGGTATGCGAGGCTTGCCGGAGTAGACCCGGTTTCCCACGCCTTGACCACCCGGCCGTTCAAGTCGATCAGGAACGTCGAGGTCGATTGCAAGGGTGATACGAGCGTGTATCCTGCGAACGCGCCGGGATCGTTTCGAAGGAGCCCGACGCCCTGCGTCGCAGGACCCACGAGAGGACTGTCGGCCGGCGCCCGATTCTGCGCCGCCGACGCGCCGATCACGCACAAGATAAGAACTACTGCTGTTCCCGAAATCATGCGCAGCTTCATCGTCATCGCTTTCACCGCCAGATGCAGATCAAACCAACCACAAGAAGAACGCCGACCAGTAACCGCCTCATCGCCATCTCCGGCAGCTTGCTGCTCAAGGCGGCGCGCACAATCGCGTGAAGATTCAATTGAAAGGGTGGCATTTTGACATTCCGCGGCGCCCTTGTCTACAAGGTTGAAGCCCCGGTCAGGACTTTTTGATACACCCGCACATACTCCCGCGCCGAGCGGTCCCAAGAGAAGTCCGCAGCCATTGCGTTCCTCATCAGCTTCGTCCAATCGCCTCTCGAATGGTACAACCGAAGGGCGCGGTCGACCGCGTCCAGAAGCGCGCCGCCATCGTAACGCTCGAAGAGAAAGCCGACGCCGGTTCCGCGAGCGGGATCGTACTCCTCAACGCTGTCCTTGAGTCCGCCAGTGGCGCGCGCAATCGGAATCGTTCCGTACTTCATGCTGTAAAGCTGATTCAAGCCGCTCGGTTCGTACCGCGAAGGCATCAAGAACATGTCGGCGCCGGCTTCGATTTTGTGAGCCAGCCGTTCTTCGAAGCCGATGCAAACAGCCAGGCGGTCCGGACGCCGCCGTGCGGCCGATTCGAAAAACTCCTGGTACGCTTTGTCGCCGCTTCCGAGCAGAACGATCTGCAGATCTCGTTCAAGCAGCCGGTCCAGCGCGGCCTGCACGAGATCCATCCCCTTTTGGGCCGCCAGACGCGAGACGATTCCGATCAATGGAATCGAGGGCGAAGGCTCAAGACCGAAGAGGCGCTGCACGTCCGCCTTGCACGCGCGTTTACCCTCTATGTTGTCGATTCCGTAGTTCTCGATAAGGAACGGATCGGAGACCGGGTTCCATATCTCGTAGTCGACGCCATTCAAAATGCCGACAAGATCTCCGGTCCTCTGCTGAAGAACTCCTTCGAGACCGAAGCCGTAATCCGGCGTCAGGATCTCTTCCGCATAACGGGCGCTTACTGTGGTGATGGCGTCTGCAAACGTGAGCGCGCCTTTCAATAGATTGATCTTCCCGTAGAACTCCAGCCACCGCGGCGTAAAGAAGGACCAGTCGATATCCAGGAACCGCCACTGATCGGGCGGGAACAGGCCTTGATAGCCAAGATTATGTACGGTAAACACAGTTCGGACATTGGCGAGTCCCGGATAACGCTCCGGCTGCGTCTTCAGAAAGACGATCGCGGCCGCCGTCTGCCAGTCGTGGGCGTGAAGCACGTCGGGAACGCCCGTCTCCCGCAGCAGTTCCAGGGCGGCGCGGTTGAAAAATGCGAACCGTTCGGCGTTGTCGCCATAGTCGCCTTCCGGCGCGCCATAAAGATACTCCCTATCGAAGTAGCGGTCCGCGCGAATCAAGTACACGGGCGCCCCGCCCACGCTGCCGATCAACACATTTGCGTCCACGCGTACGCCTGCAATCGCCGTCGTGAAGCGGATGCCGGACTCCCTTATGGGAAGGCCGCTTCGGAGGACCTGGCGGTATGCGGGCATGATCATAGAAACGCGATGGCCGAGACGCGCCAGAGTCATGGCAAGGGATCCCACCATGTCGGCCAATCCCCCCGTCTTGGCGAAGCCGACGATCTCGGGGCTGATCATGGTGATGTGGAGCGGCCGCGGCGATTTGCGAGGCGCCGGCCCTGGGCCGCCGGCCAGGGTGGGCGCGGACTTCGAGGAACCTGGAACGGCGGTCGCCTGGAAGAACTGCGCAGTTGGAATATCCGCGAACACGGCGTTCCTGCGCCGGCGGGCGGCGAGCCATTCCGGATCGACGTCGCCATTCTCAATTCCTTTCCGGAGCCGTTCGAAGCTGCTGAGATGGTCCTCGACGCGGCGCTCGGCGAACTTTTTCATCGCCCCGGCGTTGATCATGAACGCCCAGTCGCTGGCTTGCGCCAGGAGAAGCTCGTTGGCCGCTTGGTTCACGGCCGGAGAAGCGCCGCCGCGCGTACGCTTGGTCAGGCGCTCCATCGCCCGCGCCGCCTCATGAAGGCGCGGATAGATCCAGTCGGTTCTCTCGTTGAGCCATACCTGATTGAAGCCGCCGTAGCCCCAACTCGACAGGCACGGCTCAGCCGTTTGGTTGACAGGATATTCAGACAGATATTCCGAAAGCGTAATGAGTCGAATGGCGCTTCGATTCGCGTCAATCTTCCGAATGACGCGCTCCAGCCATGTCGGTCCTTCATACCACCAATGGCCGAACAGCTCGGCGTCGTACGGCGCCACGACAACAGGCTTGCGGTCCATCAAGCCCGCCAGACGTTCCACTTGACGGATGCGCGTTTCGAGGAAGTGATGGGCGTGAATTTCCGTCTTCTGCTCGGCCCGCTCGGGCGCGTACGGCGCTTTGTGATCCGTCTTGCCCGTCACCCGGTAGTATTTGATTCCAGTGTTCTGACCAATGTCGCGGTAGAACTCGCGATAGTCAAAATCTCCGGGATAGCCTTCTTCGGAGCTCCACACCTGCCGCGATGACTCCGGATCCCGGCCAAAGGCCGCCAGCCCCGACGAGCAGTAGAGCGGAGCGTAGACGCCGTACCGCGGCCGTTCATTCGCGCGCGTGATTCCGTGAGTTTCAAGAACGGTGTAGCGGATCCCGTGCTCGGCAAGAACCTCGTCCACGCCCGGAAAATATCCGCACTCGGGCAGCCAAAAGCCGTACGGCGCCGAGCCGAACACGCGCCGGTAACACTCCACCCCGACCCCGACTTGAGCGCGCACGGCCGAAGGGACGACCGACAGCAGCGGCAAATATCCGTGCGTCGCCGCACTGGCCATGATTTCAATGCATCCCAAGTCTTGAAACCGGCTGAAGGCGCCCAGCAGATCTTTCTGGTATCGATTCACGAAAGCATCGCGCACTTCCGCAAATCGTCTCGAATACATCTGAGCCAGGGGAGCAAGATTCGGATCGTCGCGCGTTCTGCGGATCTCGCTATGCGTCAGTTCAATCAGGCGGTCGAGCCTGGCAACGTAGCGCGACTGAAGCAGCGGGTCTGCGAGCATCGCGGCCAGCGTCGGCGTGATCGAGAACGTCAACCGGAAATCGACGCCGTCTCGAATCAAGTTGTCGAGCATGAGACACAGTGGAATGTAGGTCTCGGTAATCGCTTCGTAGAGCCAGATCTGCTCGAGGGAATCGTCCTGGTCCAGATCCCGGACATAGGGGAGGTGCGCATGTAGGACGAATGCCAGGTAGCCTTTTGCCATTCAACTTGGCTCGATCCGGTAGAAATCAGGAGAGACGGGGAATTTGAAATTGGACGAATCCTGCATCTCAGATCCGAAATCTGAGATTTCTGACTGGACCGCGGATACGCAACAGGCGTCGCTCCGCCAGAAAGTCCAATCTGCAGTTTCCAATTTCGGATTTGAGGTGCAGGATTCGTCCAATTTCAAATTCCCCGTCTCTCCTGATTTCTACCGGAATCCCATTTCACTGGACCGGCGTGTGCCTCACGCCCTTGAGGACGCATTCTGCGCCAACACAATTTCGGCGGCCGCCGTCAGATCTGGGCCAGCGGCGGCGCTCGCTATCTCACGACGCGCGACCTTCACCGGCGCAGGCGGAGGAGGCGCGGGCGCATAAACCATCCGGAGCGGCGGGCGTTCCGCCGCTGCGACCCGTGCGAACCTCTCTTCGACTTTCATCATAGGCCAGGCGCGCGGCGTCTGGACCGTGTTCGATCGAAGGAAGGACGTAAAGAGTCCCTCCGAGGACTGCGCGCCCAGCTCTGCGCAGTAAGATCGTCCCGGACTCCATAAGGAGATGTACGCCATCCCCAAGCGAACATCGACCTGCACGTCGAACTGGCTGGAGTCTTCCTGATCGTGGAATCTCAAGACCATATTGGGCGGCGCTTCGGATTCGAGCCTCCAATATGCATACATCCGGTACGGATCGACTGGAATCAAAACAAGCCGGCCCTCACGAACAGCTCCGCTCAATACAGGCTCTCGCTTGCGACCAGGAAATCAGAAGTCATGTCGCAGAATGTCTTCGGTCCGGCGGCAAAGTTCCCGCGCGTAGTCCGTCCAGAGGCCGGCGCCCCAGTAGCGATAACAACTCGTCTGGGTCGTCAGGAGGTGAAACAACGCATTGCGGCGCCGCGGATCGGAATCGGAAACGCCTCGCGTCTTCTGGTCAAACAGCGCGCTCGCCCGCTCCATCGGACCCAGTACATGGTCGTAGCCCCGAACCCAGGAGAGACTGTTGGTCCAACTTCCTCCTTCTACGTGGAAGCGGCCGTCTTCCTTCTTCAAGTCCTGAATTACTTTCTCCAACGCCTCAGGTCCTTCGGGTTTCTGGAAACGCTCCCAGATTCTTTTTTGCATCGCAGGTTGGATAACTGGAAAATCCCCTTCCTTCAAACCGATCGTGTTCAGATATTCCAGATACTCCGTTACGTTTGCAGGCGGCGTGTCGGACCCCGAGGCCTCCCGCACAACCTCGAAATACTTCGGTGGAAACTCATTCATCATGACGCCGCCGTTTTCACCATCCGCGATCTGCGTGACAAGGGGCGGTATGGACTTCCCCGCAAGCTCGACGCGATTCAATCCTCTTGCTTCATAGTAGGGCTGCATCTGGCCGATCAGCTTGGTATCGCTTCCTTGAGTCTTGATAATGGCCGTGATGCTGATCGTCTCACCCCGGGAGTTCCGAGCGACGAGTCGATGCGGAATGTGAGGACGGCGAATGCCGCCGCCGTCTTCGGCGCGTTCCACCGAGTGTTCCTGAACCAGAACCCAGACAAATCCGCAATCACGCAGCGTCCGAACGAACTCGAAGCATACATCCGGATGATTGGGCAGCGCCATCTCCGGCGGTGAAAAGCCGCGCACGCGGCTCAACGCCTCGAGGCCGAAGATCGCCGCGAAATGATGCTGCCAGGCGCGCACGTGCAGGCGGAAATCCTGGACGGGAGTCGACGGCGCGACGGCGTGCCCCCAGGCTGTTCCTAGCCATTCGACTGAGCGGCGATACTCGGGCGCCAGCGTGATGCGCTTCAGATTGTCGAACACATCGTGCAGTCCCATGGCCCTCAAACCGTGCAACAGACATCCCGAGTAGTCCAACATGACGCGGGGCTGCTTGCCTTCGCGGATGAGATCGGGAATGAAGTCGCCCATGCGTTTGTAGCACCAATGGAACACTGGAGCGTTGTGATTGTCGCCGACGTGCTGGTTGTCCATCATGTACTTCAGATTGCTGATCACCGCTGCAGTGCGGAGGTCTTCGCCGCCGGCGGGTATCAGGGGCTGATGCATGTGCAGCGCAATGGCAAAGGCGCTGCGGATCCGGTGGAAGTCCAAATTGGATTCCGGCAAATAGAACGGGCCGGGCCGGCTCATCGCTTCCCGGATGAGATCCTCCGAACCGCAAATATTAGGCAGTCCATCGACATACTCCGAAATTTCCCGGACTTTCATGATTGCTCCTGTTGATCTTTGGTCGCCGCGTTAGCAGTGATAGGCGGCAAGAACCTGGTCCGCAATTGCGTCCCAGGTGAAGGCAGTTTCGGCTGCGACTCTCCCATTATGCCCCATCCAGCGGGCCCACTCGAAGTTCGTGAAGAGCGTTCCCAAACCCCACGCGATGGAATCGGGATGCGCGTAGACCTTCAAGCCGTTGACTTCGTGCCAGACGAATTCGTCCGGACCGCCGTTCTTTGTGGAGACCACAGGCTTGCCGGCGCTCCAGGCTTCAAGGAGAACAATTCCGAACGGTTCATTGCGGCTGGGGACGCACACCACGTCGCAGGCCTTGTAGAGGCCGACCAACGCTCCATTGCCGTTAAAGCCGAGAAACCGCGTGGCGTGGGCGACGCCAAGAGCATGCGTGCGCCGCTCCACCGAGCCGCGCATTTCACCGTCGCCGGCGAAGACGAACTTGGCGTTGGGATGAAATCTCAAGATGTATGGAATCGCTTCAACGAGAAGGTCCGGCCCCTTCTGGTAGGCGAGACGCCCGGAAAACAAGACCATCGGATCCATTGGGCCGATGTGGTAGCGCCGCTTGATCTCTCCCGGGTCGACCCATCCGTCGTAATTGTGGACATTCACGCCGTTATAAACGGTCCAGATCTTCCAGTCCGGGACTTCGTACATCCACATCGCTTCCTTGCGCAGGGCGTTGGAAACCGCAATGACGCGATCCGCCCAGTAGGTTCCAGCGCGCTCTTGAGCCCTTACGCGCACCGAATGATTGTCATTCGGAAACTGGTTGCCGCACCGGCCGTACTCGGTCGAATGAATCGTATAGACGCACTTGCGGCCTCTGCCCTGCTTGATCCAGATCATCGCATTGGCCGTCAGCCAGTCGTGAGCGTGAATGACGTCAAAGGGACCGCCGAGAAAGTCCTCGGTCTGAAACACGTGATGGACGAAAGAGCGGCACATGTTGTTGATCTCGTCCACGAAGTTCGGATGAAGATCGAAGCCGCATCGGTGATAATGCACGCCATCGATCCGATCGTAATGAGACTGCCCATGCCCCATCCGCGTGAAGACGTGGACTTCATGGCCTTTGCGCTCGAGAGCTGCGGCAAGCTCGGTGACGTGGACGCCCACTCCGCCTACAGGAATCGAATGCAGTGATTCCCAAGAAAGGAAGCCGATTCGCATCGTCGGGTCCTTCTGTTAAGCAGAGAAAAACAAATTAGCAGAAAATTGAATGCTCCAGCCGACAGCTTAATGAAGTTTTAACCGCCGCGGAAACATGAAGCGGCTCCGTAAAACTACCGAGACTCAGGTAAAAATTTACGGGCCTAAGTACACTGGATTCATGCGCAAAGCAGAACTTGTGAGCCTCGTATATTTCGCAGCGCTCACCTTGCTTGCCCTCCTCCGTACGCTGCCGCCGCCCTCGAGGCTCAAGGCCGTCGGCCTCGGCGCCGCAGGCCTCATGCTGGTCTTGTCCGGATGGATGACTCCACAGTTTCTTCCGGCCGCCGTCTCGGCGACGATTCGCGACTGGCTGCCTGGAATTTTCATTCTGTTGGCGTACTGGCAGTCCGGCTGTTTCTTCCACAACCCGAATCCCTCCCTTCAAAGGAAATTTGAGAAATGGGATCGGAAGCTGCTGTCGGCGCTTCGATTTAAGATCTGGGCGAATTCCCCGGTCGCAGCCTTTCTCGAGTTGGCCTACATGCTGTGCTATCCGGTTGTTCCTCTCGGCGTCGCCGCGCTCTACGCCGAAGGACTCCAGCATCAGGTAGACGATTATTGGCTGATCGTGCTGCTATCGGCTTATCCGTGTTACGCCCTTCTGCCGTTTGTGCAATTGCTGCCGCCGCGATCGATTGAAAGTCCTGATGCATTCTTGCAGTATCGCGGCGCGCTGCGCAGGTTCAATCTGTGGATTGTCCGTCACGCGACGCATCAGGCGACGACGTTTCCAAGCGGCCACGTTGCGGCTTCCGCCGCAATTGCCTTCGCTCTTCTGCGCTTTGCGGCGCCCATGGGGCTCGTGTTCCTCTTCATTGCGATCGGCATTGCTTTAGGGTGCGTCGTTGGACGTTATCACTACGCCATTGACGTCGTGGCCGCGCTGCTTCTGGCGGGGGCCATGTTCTTTATCGCTGTTGGCGTCGTACAATAGTGAGCATTCACCGATGCGCGTAAGTAGACTGCACCGCAAGATCCGCATCATCCGCCGCCGAGTCCGCGAGACGCAGATGATCGCGGCGGCGCTCAAATCCCGGCGTCATCCAGTTCTGGCTCATATCATTCCTGTGCGCCGCTGCAATCTCTCCTGCGCTTACTGCAATGAGTACGACGATGTCTCGAAGCCCGTCCCGACAGAGACGATGTTCGAAAGGATTGATTTGCTGTCGAAGCTGGGCGCAGCCGTCATCACTCTCAGCGGCGGCGAGCCGCTGTTGCATCCCGACGTTGTTGAACTAATCCGTCGGATCCGAATGCGCGGCAAGATCGCGGAATTGATTACGAACGGATACCTGTTGACGCCGGCTCTCATTGAGCGATTCAACCAGGCCGGTCTGGATCATCTGCAGATCAGCATCGACAACGTCGTTCCGGACGACGTATCGAAGAAAAGTCTGAAGGTGCTGGACAAGAAGCTGCAATGGCTGGCCGAGCACGCCGACTTCGACGTGAATATCAATTCCGTGATCGGGAACTCGCTTCCCAACCCGCAAGACGCGCTTACCGTCGCGCGGCGCGCCCGCAGCCTGGGGCTTTCCGCTACGATCGGCGTCATTCACGACGGCCGCGGGCAGCTCCAGCCTCTCGGCGGCGAGCATCAGCGCATCTACGAAGAGTTGACGGAGATCGTCAGAAAGAAGGCGTTTGCGTTCGATCGTTACAACGTCTTTCAATCCAACCTGGTCCGCGGCCTTCCGAACGACTGGCGATGCGGGGCCGGCAGCCGCTATCTGTATGTATGCGAGGACGGACTGGTGCACTGGTGTTCGCAGCAGCGCGGCTATCCCGGCATTCCGCTCCGCGACTACACTCGCGCACATTTAGACCGCGAGTATCAGACCGTTAAATCCTGCGCGCCTTTCTGCACGATATCGTGCGTCCATCGCGTCGCTGTGATCGATCAGTTCCGCGAAGACCCGCGCGGCGCGCTGATGCGCTTCTTCCCTCCCCGTCCCGGCGCCCAAGAGCCGGACCTGCCGGCGGCTGTCCGCGTCCTGGCATGGATGTTTCTGCCTCCCCAAGGCGGCCGCCCCGGTCCGAACGCTGCCGGCCGCGCCTTCCTGCGAATCCTTGGCGTGCGCTAGCACGCGCAATATAATCCGCATATCAGTCAGAAGTATTAGAGCCGCAAGGCGGTTAGCTAATATTCTGGGTCGGCGAACGGGTTTAGCCGCAGATTACGCAGATCTTTATGAAATCTGGGTAATCTGCGGTTAGCATCCTCGTTGCTCGCGCGGTAAAGAGGAGGCCACTCATGGGTCGGTATTCAGGCAGCTCAAGTTTCGCGATGCTTCTCTTATTGTCGGTTTTCACCGCCGCTCTGAATCCCTCTCCAGCCGCGGCCGCAGAGCCCGCGGCATTGCTGGACGCCGCTCGGAGCGGCGACTGGACAGCCGTGCGCTCGCTGTTGGCTGACGGGTCTCGGCGCGATATCGTCAATGCTCAGGATGCGGACGGAACCAGCGCGCTGCACTGGGCCATACGGGCGGACGAAACCGAGATTGCCGATCTGCTGCTTCGCGCCGGCGCAGATGCTTCCCTTCCGAACCGGCTCGGAGTCACGCCCCTGTACCTGGCGGCTTTAAACGGCAACGGGGTCATCATCCGGAAGTTGCTGGCGGCCGGCGCCGATGCGAATCAGGCGGATCGCACTGGAGAGACGGTCCTGATGGTTGCGGCGCGGACGGGAGACGTCGACGCGGTCCGTGCGCTTCTGGAGCGCGGCGCCGACCCAAACGCTGCGGAGCCCCAATTGAGCCTGACTCCATTGATGATTGCCGCTGAAGCCGGGCATACAGAAGTCGTCCGCGCCTTGCTGGATCGCGGCGCAGATATTCGCGCGCGAACCCGCACAGGCCCCGCGCCGGCGCCGAAGCTGCCCTGCGTGGACCGGGCCGGGTGCGGTTCTCATGGCGTGGGAATCATTCGCGGCGGCCTTCCGGAGCAAGGCATCCGCGCGCCTATTCCCGGCGCCATGACCCCGTTGATGTACGCCGCCCGTGAGGGGCAGATCGACGTCGCGCGACTGTTGCTCGACGCCGGCGCAGACGTCAACGAAGTCGACAAGAATGACATCAGCCCTCTGTTCATGGCGATCAGCAACAACCGCATCCCGATGGCGAGATTCCTGGTCGATCGCGGCGCCGATATTCACGCCGTCGACTGGTACGGACGCACTCCGCTATTTGCCGCGGTAGAGATACGCAACGTCGATCTCCACTACGTCACGTTCGAACACATGGTAACGGCCGAGGACCGCAAGGAAGCCCTGGCATTCATCAAGGACCTGCTTGGTCGCGGCGTGAATCCGAATGTCCGCGTTAAGGAGCCGCCTCCGCTCCGGCGATGGATGTATCTGTTGGGGGGCTCTCTGGCGTGGGTGGACTTTACCGGCCAGACGCCGTTCCTCCTTGCCGCGCTCTCAGGCGACGTATCGACCATGCGTCTATTGCTCGAGTATGGCGCCGATCCACACATCGCGACCTACGGCGGCACGACGGCTTTGATGGCTGCGGCCGGCGTCAACTGGGTGGTGAATCAGACGTACACCGAGGGCGAAGCAGCGTTGCTTGAAGCCGTGAAGCTGTGCGTCGAGCTTGGAATGGACGTCAATGCCGTCAACTCGATGGGGCTGACGGCAGTGATGGGCGCCGCCAATCGGGGTTCGGATTCAATCATTGAATACCTGGTCTCTAAAGGCGCCCGCCTGGATGCGAAAGACAAGGTCGGCCGCACGCCGTACAACTGGGCCGAAGGCGTCTTTCTTGCGACGCACGCGCCCGTGCCGAAGCCGAGCACCATGGCGTTGATTAAGAAACTGATGGGACAGTCCGAAGGCGGAGATGTTGGATCGCAGAACTAGAAACATGAAGGACGCGCGGGGGGGCGCTTGTAGAGCGCCCCTACAGTCACTATCGATTGTCGCCGCCGCAGCGCTGCTGCTTGTCGCCGGAATGGGCGGCGCGCGGCCTGTAGCCGCGCTTCAACGCGCCGAATCAACGAATGTCGGGCGTACGGAAGTGCAAGGCTTCCTCAAGCAGTATTGCGTGACCTGCCATAACCAGCGGGCCAAAACCGCGAATCTGGAGCTTGATGCAAAAGACCTCGCACGCCTCAGCGATGACGTCCCTGCATGGGAAGCCGTCGTGCGCAAACTGCGCACGGGCATGATGCCCCCGAAGAATGCGCCGCGACCGAACCGCGAAACGCTGGAAGCAGTGGCCTCATGGCTCGAGACGGGACTGGACCGGGCCGCAGCCGAAAAACCCAATCCCGGCTCGCCGTCCTTGCATCGGATGAACCGCAACGAATATGCCAACGCTGTGCGGGATCTGCTCGATTTGAACGTTGACGTTGCGACGATGCTTCCGAGCGACAGTACAAGCGCCGGGTTCGACAACATCGCCGATGTGCTCGGCACGTCGCCTTCGCTCATTCAGGGATATCTGTCGGCAGCCATGAAAATCAGCCGTCTGGCCGTCGGCGATCTTACGGTTCAGACCGCGCCGGTGACATACCGCGCAGCGCGCGGCCTGTCGCAGGAGTCGCATCGTGACGGCATGCCGCTCGGCACGCAGGGGGGCATGTTCGCCCGGCATAACTTCCCGCTCGACGGCGAATACGAGATTCGCGCCGGCGCAACGCGCATCGACCTGACCATCGACGGCGTTCCCGTTCCCACCGGAGGCCGCGGCGCACTGCGGATTCCAATGCGCGCCGGACCTCACACGATCGGCGCTTCAGTCGTTCGGGCATTCGAGGGCGCCGGCATGGACGACGTCTTCAGCGCTCCGCAACGCGGCGCCGGCGGCGTCACGGCCATCACGATTACGGGCCCGTATCAGCCCAGTGGGCCCGGCGATACGCCAAGCCGCAGAAGGATCTTCGTCTGCCGGCCGAACAGTGTTCAGGAGGAGCTGCCGTGCGCGCAGCAGATTCTCCGGACGCTGGCCACGCGAGCCTTTCGGCAGCCGGTGCGGGACGACCATCCCGCCATGGAAACGCTGCTCCGCTTCTATCAGGAAGGCCGCAATGAAGGCGATTTCGAAACAGGAATCCAACGGGCGCTGGCGCGCGTCCTGATCGATCCTCGATTCATCGTTCGGATCGAACACTCGCCGGCCAATCTCCCTGAAGGCGCGCCGTATCGCCTGAACGATCTGGAGCTGGCGACGCGGTTATCGTTCTTTTTGTGGAGCAGCATTCCGGACGACGCGCTCCTGAACCTTGCCATCGCAGGCCGTCTTTCTAATCCGGCAGTTTTAGAAGAACAGACGCGCCGTATGCTGGCGGATCCGAAGTCGCGCGCGTTGATCGACAATTTCGCGACCGAGTGGATGCGGCTGCGGGAGCTGGAGAACGCGGACCCGCAATCTCCGGATTTCGATGGAAGTCTCCGGCTCGCCTTCCAGCGCGAAACGCAGTTGTTCTTTGAAACCATCGTCCGTGAAGACCGCAGCGTTCTGGACATGCTCGATGCAGATTACACGTTTGTCGACGACCGCTTGGCTCGGCACTACGGCATTCCGAATATCAAGGGGAGTCTCTTCCGGCGCGTGACGCTGCCGCAGGATCATCCGCGGCGCGGCATCATCGGCAAGGGCAGCGTGCTGCTTGTTACTTCCGCGGCGAACAGAACTTCGCCTGTCCAGCGCGGCCAATGGGTTTTGGAAAATCTGTTGGGGGCGCGAGCGCCGTCGCCGCCGCCGGGCGTGGAAACGAATCTTGACGAACAGGCCGACGCGGGAAAAGCGAAAACGCTGCGCGAGAGGATGGAATTGCACCGGACTCAACCGGTGTGCGCGTCGTGCCACAACATCATGGATCCGATCGGGTTCACTCTTGAAAACTTCGACCTCGTCGGAAAGTGGCGTGAAGTCGACGGCGCCGCGCGAATCGATGCTACAGCCGAGATGGTCGACGGCACGCGGCTTGACGGCCCCAGCAGCCTCCGACGCGCCTTGCTGGATCGGTCCGAGATGTTCGTTACCGTCGCCGCCGAAAAGCTTCTGACCTACGCCGTCGGCCGCGTGGTGACGCCATACGACATGCCGGCCGTCCGCGCGATCGTGCGCGAGGCCGCGCGAAACAACTACAGGTTTTCGTCCCTTGTGTTGGGCGTGGTCAAGAGCCAACCGTTTCAGATGCGGACCAAGGACCGGCGAACCGGTCTCTGAGGAAAACGAGGAGGAGACATGAATTTCATCACGAAGAAGCACCTATCGCGCCGGACGTTCTTGCGCGGAACGGGGGTCACGCTCGCCTTGCCGCTGTTGGAGTCGATGCTGCCGGCGCAGACACCGACCGCTGCTCCCCGCACCCGGCTCGCATTCATCTTCTTCCCGCACGGCGTCACCATGGACAAGTGGACGCCCTCGACCATCGGCGCTGACTTCGAATTCACGCCGATCCTGAAGCCGCTGGAACCATTTCGAGACTATCTGAACGTGGTCAGCAACACCTATGCGCCCATGGCGTACGGTCCGGACGCATCGGCCGCCGCCAATCACTCGCGCTCCTCCGCGGTCTTTCTCACTGGAACGAAGCCCGAGGAAACCCCGCGCGCCGTCAACGGCGAATCGGTGGATCAAGTGGCCGCACGCGCAATCGGCCAGGATACGCCGCTGCCCTCGCTGGAACTCACTGTCGAAGAAGGCGGGCTGACCAGTCCTTTCCGCAACACGATTTCCTGGAAATCGCCGACGTCGCCGCTGCCCATGGAACACAATCCCCAGGTTATCTTCGAAAAGCTGTTTGGCGACGGCGCCAATGAGGCGGAACGCAAAGCGCGGCGGCAGCAATCGCGCAGCTTGCTGGACTCGGTGATGGATCAGATCGGCATGCTCCAATCGCAGCTTCCTGCAGGCGATCGCGGCCGCTTGAACGACTACCTGGACGACGTGCGCGAGATCGAACGGCGGATACAGAAATCCGAAAAGCAGATGGAAGCTGCAAAACTCGACGTGCCCGACACGCCGACCGGCGTACCGGATGCGTTCGAGGATCACATCAAGATGCTGTTTGATCTTCAGGTGCTGGCGTTCCGCGCTGAAATTACGCGGATCTCAACGTTGATGCTCGCCCACGAGCTCAGCAACGCGACGTTTCCGGCCACGAACATTCGCGACGGCTTCCATAACCTGTCGCATCACTCGAATAACCGCGCCAACATGGACCGCTTTGCCGAGCTCAACGCCTACCACCACAGCATCTTCGGCTATTTCCTGGAGAAGCTGAAGACGACTCCGGACGGCGACGGCAGCCTCCTGGACCACTCTCTCGTCCTCTATGGAAGCGGCATGAGCGACGGCAACCAGCACAACCACACGCCGCTGCCGATGCTGCTGGCGGGAAAGGCGGCCGGCGCTTTGAAGGGCGGCCGCCACATCAAGCTGGCGAAGCTGACGACGCATTCCAATCTGCTCCTGACGATCCTGCATAAAGCAGGCGTCAACGCGGAGAAATTCGGCGACAGCACGGGAGTCATCGCGGACCTTTAAGCAATTTCGGATTTCGGAATGCGGATTTCGGATTTACGATGGTCATCCGAATGAAGCCGCGCTCTCCGGATTCGCTTGCTCACCACATTGCCGAACATTCGCCGGCGGCGGTCCGCCAACGCCTTCAGGCGGGTCCCACGCACAGCTACGTTCGAGACTTCATCTACGGCGCCATTGACGGCGCCGTAACGACCTTCGGCATTGTCTCCGGAGTCGCCGGCGCCGGACTGTCGAGCGGCGTCGTCATCGTGCTCGGGATGGCGAACCTGTTGGGCGACGGCTTCAGCATGGCCGCCGGAAATTTTCTGGGGACGCGATCAGAAGAACAGCAGATCGAGAAGGCGCGGCGCATTGAGCAGCAGCACATTGCATTGTATCCCGAGGGAGAACGTGAAGAAATCCGGCAGATCTTCATGCGCAAGGGCTTTTCCGGCGAGGATCTGGAAAAGGCAGTGGATGTGATTACCGCCGACGTCCAGCAATGGGTGGATACGATGCTGCGGGAAGAATTGGGGATGTCGCTGACGCGGCCCTCGCCCTGGCGCGCCGGCCTATCCACGTGGGCGGCGTTTGTGGCGGTGGGACTGATTCCGCTGCTGCCGTATATTGCGGCGTATTTTGCGGGCGCCGTACACGCCAATCTCTACTGGATCAGCGCAGCAATGACCGGCGCGGCGTTCTTTATCGTCGGCGCGGTCAAAGGCCGCTTCGTCGATCAATCATGGAGCCGGTCGGGTCTCGAAACGCTCGCGCTCGGCGGGAGCGCTGCATTGCTGGCGTATGCGGTGGGGGCGCTCCTCCGCGGCGTCGCAGGCGCGTAGCTTTCCAGGATACGAAGCCCTTGCCCCAGCCCCGGCAACCGGGGGACAATCGGCGCATGATCAAAACACGGCTCATTCCGGTTCTGCTGCTTATTTTCAGTCTGACGCTCTTCGGCGAGCGGACCAAGCTGCGTCCGGGAACCAACATGTACTCTCCCCAACAGGATGTCGAAATCGGAAGAGAAGTCGCGAAGGACGCGGAACGCCAGCTCGTGCTGATCAACGATAGCCGGGCCAACGCTTACATCAGCGCACTTGGACAGAAATTGGTGTCGAAGGCGCCCAACGAGAACAAGTTCCCTTTCTATTTCAAGATCGTCGATGACCAGTCGATCAATGCGTTCGCTCTTCCCGGCGGTCCAATCTACATCCATCGGGGCGTCATTGAGGCCGCAGACAATGAGGCGCAATTGGCCGGGGTGGTGGGGCATGAAATCGGCCACGTCATTTTGCGGCATGGAACCAACCAGGCGACAAAAGCCGGTTACGCGCAGGGCATTTTGGGAATCGTCGGTGCGGTTCTAGGCGGCACGGCCGGAGACATCACGCAAATCGCGGGCGGTTTTGCTGCCAATTCAATTCTTCTCAAGTATTCGCGGGAAGCGGAGACCCAGTCCGACCTCCTTGGGACTCAAATCCTCTACGACCTCGGCTACGAACCGAAAGCCGTGGCGCAGTTCTTCGAAAAGCTGGCAAAAGAACACAAGGGCTCGAAGGTCGAAGCGTTCTTCAGCAGTCATCCAATTCCGGAAAACCGCGCGGCTAAGGTCAACGAAGAAATCCGAAAACTCGGCGCCGTCCCTCCGTCCCCTCGAACGGACTCGGCGGAATTCCAGGAAGTCAAACGGTTCATGCTCGCTCTGCCGGAACCGAGTAAACCGAAGCCTGGCGCGAGCAACGCGCCGGATCGCAGGTCTCCGCCTCAGCCTTCCACTCGAACCGTGGAGTTCAGAGCCAACGGAATCCAACTCCGCCATCCAGACAACTGGAAGGCGGACGTCCAGGGAACGCACGTCACGATTGCGCCAGAAGGCGGGGTTGTCGGGCAAGGCGCCCTCGCGTACGGCATGATCATCGACGTCTTCCGGCCTCAAGGGGCCCGCAACCTCGATCAAGCCACCACCCAGCTCTTGGACGATTTAAAGAAGGGCAACCCCTCCATGCAAGTCGCCCGCTCGCGAGTCCAAACGCGCGTGGACGGCCGGCCCGCGCTGCTCACGCAACTGCTGAACGACAGCCCGGTCGGCGGCCAGGAAACGGACCTTGTCGTGACCCTGCAACGTTCGAACACGGAACTGCTGTATTTCGTGCTGGTCGCGCCGTCAAAGGAAATCAACCAGTATCAACGGGCGTTCAGCGCCGTGATGGATTCCGTGCGATTGCGATAGCGGGCGGGGACGGCGGCCATGCCCCCTGCTTTCAAGCGTCACGGCGCTGCCGCCCCTCCCGGTCGCATCTGGGCAAACTTTAGCGCCCTCTTCCTGGGATCGGCAGGTCGCGAGATGGCTGGAGATCTCGCAGGAACTCTTCCACGGGAAGAATCCATATATCGCCCTTGCGCTCGCGACGGTAACCTCGGTAGAGCAAAACCGTCCTCGCTTGCGGGTAGTCGGCAACGAAGGCGGCCAACCCTCGCAGGTCCTCCTGGCGGATGCGTCCGGAGTTTTTAACTTCGATGGCGCAAAACTCGGCCGATCCATAGACCACAAAGTCGACCTCCACGCCCGAACGGGTCCGCCAGAAAAACAACTTTGCGTCTGCGCCGCGGTAAGCAAGCCACGCACGGAGATGCTGCGCAACAAGGCCTTCCAGCGCCGCGCCTTCGATCTCCTCCGGACGGTCCAGTGGACCGGCGGGCCGAAGGGAACGGTATACGCCCGCGTCGAAGAGAAAGAACTTGGGATGCGCCGTCGTTTCACGCCGTGCGCGCCGCGTGAAAACCGGCAAGGCGAACGACAATAAGAGATCTTCGAGGACTTCGATATAGGCGGCGACCGTCTTCCGTTCGACTTCGCACTCACGCGCCACGTTGGCGATGTTCAGTACCCCGGCATGCGAAAAACTGACCGCCTCCAGAAACCTCGCAAACGCGCCCACATTCCGAGCCCACCCCTCGAGCCGGACTTCTTCGTCGATGTAGACGGACGCATAGGCGCGTAGCGCGTCGTCGGGCTGCGCCGCCGCGACAACCAGCGGCAGCAAGCCGCGCCTGAGAGAGGCGTCCAGATCAAACTGATTCAGTTCGGCAGCCATGAAAGGGTGCAGCGTGCGGACCACGGCGCGCCCAGCCAGCAGATCCACTCCTCCGCGCCGAAGCTTACGGGCGCTGGATCCGGTGAGCACAAAACGTCTCCGGTCCTTCGATTCGAGCAACGCATGAACCACATTGAGAAGCTCGGGGACGCGTTGCACCTCATCGATGACAATGCTGGATCGCTCCGGCGATCCCCGTACGATATCGCGCAATCGCTCCGGACGCGCCATCAGTTCGCGCGCGACATCGGGCTGCAACAGGTCAACGATGACAGCGTCTGGAATTACATGCCGCAGCCAGGTTGTCTTGCCCGTTCCTCTCGGCCCAAACAGGAAGAAGCTCTGACGCGGCGGTTCGAAAAATCGACGTAGTAATTCCATATTGAGTCCAAAAACGGAAGTAGAAGCTCCTTAATGATAATACAGACGAGTGGGGCGGCCATCCTGCTAGGGTCGCATGGGCTGGGTCAACGACGCGGAATCTCTTTCTAGCCTCGCTCTTACTACTCCATGATCGAACACCTAGCAATTCCGATCAGCAGCAGTAGATAACGACAAGCCCCGTTGCGCCGGCTTGGTTGAACAGTCTGCGCAACGCCAACAAGAACCCGAATACGCCATCCGACTAATCTCGGGGGCTCAAGCACGCGCCGCGCTGAGGTGATGCCCCGGGTAACCCCTCAACGGCGCTGACGATGGGGCCGGAACCTTGCATGTGACGGTTGCTCCTAGTCCCAGTTCTTACCCTAACTCTTCTTTCAGAAAACGGACGATTCGGCGCCGGAATGTGCCCAGCCGGACTCCTTGCTCCTTCAGAATGTCCGTTAGAATGGGCGTCGCCTGCGAAACTTCGTCGCACACGAAGCCGAGTAAGAAATGTCCCGTGCTGATCTTCTGATGGCCCAGACGATCTGCTTCCTTGGCCGCTTGCTCCAGGATTCGCCTGAACTCTCCCGAAAGCGGGTCAACTCTTGTGACATCTTCACTAGGCGTCGACCTGCTCTCAATTCCTTGATTGAACTTTGGAGTACGCTCGAGCAAAGACGCCTTGAGCCGCGCTCTTTCTTCACGTCCCGGCGCAGGCCTCGCCTCAAACCGGCCCGGCAGAAGACGGTTCATGAGATCCTCGTTAGCCTGGATCAACCCCAACAGCAGATCCCCGGCATCAATTGGCTTTTTTCCATCAGCGAAGTACCGGGCGAAGAAAATCGTACGCCGGGCGCTTTCTGTGAAGCGTAGGAAAAGACCTCCGCCCGAGTCATGGCTTAGAGGGATTTGTCCTGACGTTGTGGCTCCGCCTCCTGCGTCAGTGGCAGTAGAGGGACTCGTCACACGGGTCAGTGATTCGACATGCGCTTTTAGCTTTGGCCAGCTCGCAAAACCATATTGCCGCGCGATCTTATGTTGGGCTTGAGAGAGCTTGACTGCGGGACTGTGCTGTCGCAGCTCACGAAGAAGAGCCTTTGCTTGTTTTCTAAGGTGGTCGAGATTCGGAAACTCTGGCAGGTCACGAGACATCGCTCCTCCTTCATTCCCCGGCGTCCGCTCACGGGTAAAAGAGGTTGATGCTCGGTCTGAAAAGCGAAGGTGGGATAGATCCCTTCTCGCGGACGGATTGCAACCTACATTGCAGCGGCGATCATACTCCAGGCCCGTCTCCCTGCCAAGAGTCGCCTTTCTGCCAGGTTCTTGCGAAACACGTTTATCGCTGAGATCGCTTACCATTGAGTGTCACGGCAAACCCGATGGTCTTCTTACAAACGAGGACGCTACCGAGTTGAGGATCGGATACCCACGCTTCCACCACTCGGCGCCCGCGGTGAGTGCAAGTCAGGGGTCTTATGGCCCGGGGCGCCTGGTCGCATGGAAAACCGCAGCGGGTTGAGAGCTGTCTTAACAATCTTGTGATCACATTGACCAAGGCCGCGCACACCATCAAGATCGCCCGGGCCAAGCAGCAGCGCGAACGTGAGGAATGGGCGGCTGAAGAGAAACGACGCGCCGAGGGCCGGGAGTGGAAATACGAGGAAGACAAGTGATTGGCCGCCTCGATGTGCAGCTTGCCGCATGGAAGCGGGCGCAGGAAGTGCGCGGCTATGCACTTGCTGGAGGCGGCCATCGCCAAGGCGCACGGCGCAGTTGAGGGGGCATCCGAACTTGGGAAGTGGCTTCTCTGGATGCGTGACCATGCGCGCCGACTTGATCCCTCAGGACGATCGGACATCAGCAGAGACCGTCGGTATTGGTAAACCAAGCGAGGACAACGGGCCGTTTGATCTCGGAATCGTGACAATTTATGGGTTCGGGCAGGGCTTTACCTTAACAATCGGCACAATAGTATGAATGCACAATTTCCCAAACGAGATCGCTGGAGAACGCTTCCCAGCGACTCGCCACGTGAGGTGTACTTTGAGGCGCTTCACGCCTCGGTCAGCGAATTTTATTTGGCGGATCCTGCAAACCCATACCAGCAGTCTGGGCGAAGCGGCGGTGCTCAACGTTGGGAGGAGACGCGGCGCTGCTTTGTACAGGCGTTGCACTGGAACGGCGATTTTCTAGACGTTGGCTGCGCGAATGGATTACTGCTTCAAACGCTTATGTCGTGGGCGGCGGAGGAAGGAATCGTAATTCGGCCGTATGGATTGGACTTCGTTCCGGAACTTATCGAGTTAGCACGAACACGCTTCCCGAATGATCTGGCCTCCTTCATCCTGGCCAACGCGTTCGATTGGATTCCCACGCGGCAATATGATTTTGTTCGGACGAATCTGGAGTACGTCCCACCGGCGGATCACATCGAATTCGTTTCGCGGCAATTCGCCGCGGTTGCTCCCGGTGGACGATTGATTGTGTGTCACTATCGGAATCCAGACGAACCGGATGTTGACGTGGGCGGGATCGTGGCGCAGGCGGGATTTCCGGTTGCCGGTCGCATAGAGGCGCCCGGCGTGTCTGCGGTTTGGATCGAGCATCCCGAGTGAAGCGAGCATTAGAGCCGTCTACGAAAACGGCGTCTTCGAGCCGTCTGAGAACATTAGGCTGGTAGAATTTTGAGTGTGGAGGCAGCGCTGATGAGACGACGACACTTGATTCTTGCCGCTGTATTGCTGTTCGCCTGCAGTGGGCCGGCTCAAAACAACGGGGCGCCGCAGGGCGGAGTCGACCCGCGTCCACCCAATGGCGCCGGGCAGGCTCCCGCGTTCCCTGGACAGACGCGTGCGCCGGAAGCCCGGTCCAACGTGGCGTTCGACGTCGTTACGGTTGCGGAAGGACTGGTGAATCCGTGGGGCATGGCGTTCCTGCCCGATGGACGGATGCTCGTGACCGAGAAGCCGGGCCGACTGCGCATTGTGAGCGCCGACGGGAAGCTTTCCGAGCCGGCGTCAGGCCTTCCGGCAGTGCTCGCTCGGCAGCAAGGCGGGCTGCTTGACGTGACGCTCGATCCCAAATTCGAATCCAATCGGCTGATCTACTGGAGTTATTCGGAAGCGCAGCCGGACGGGACGAACAACACGGCCGTCGCTCGCGGCCGCCTTGTAGATGGCGCCTCGCCGCGCGTCGAAAACGTCGAAGTGATCTATCACCAGCAGCCGTCGCTGAACTCCGGTCTGCACTTCGGCAGTCGCCTCGTGTGGGACCGCGACGGCGCGCTGTTCGTGACGCAGGGCGACCGCTCCATCACGCCAGGCCGTATGCAGGCGCAGAACATGGAAAGCCTGATCGGCAAGATTGTGCGCATTCATTCTGATGGATCGATTCCGAAGGACAACCCGTTTGTCGGCAAGTCCGGCGCCCGGCCGGAGATCTGGTCGATCGGCCACCGCAACGTGCAAGCCGCTGTCCTCCACCCTGCAACCGGCGAACTCTGGGAAGTCGAGCACGGAACGCGGGGCGGCGATGAACTGAACATCGCCCGCAAAGGAAGGGACTACGGCTGGCCGACTATCGCGTATGGCATCGAATATCAGGGCGGCCCAATCACCGGCGGAATCCAGCAGAAAGAAGGAATGGAACAGCCGCGCTACTACTGGGATCCCGTCATTGCGCCAAGCGGCATGGCGTTCTATACCGGCGACCTGTTCCCCGCTTGGAAGGGCAATCTCTTCATCGGAGGCCTGGGTAGTAGGAATCTCGTGCGGCTCGTGGTAGATGACCAAGGCAAAGTGAGCGGAGAGGAACGCCTGCTTCGCGAGTTGAAGGAGCGCATTCGCGACGTCCGGCAGGGGCCCGACGGGGCGCTGTACCTGCTCACGGATAACGCCAAAGGACGCGTCTTGAAGCTCGTTCCCAAGTAGTCTTGCCGGCGACTACTCGCCCAGAAACTGAAAAATCGTCGTGCGCCGGCGCGGTCGCGTGTCGAAATCGATCAATACGACTTGTTGCCAGGTCCCGGCCAGCAATTGTCCGTCCTTGAAGGGAACTGTCAGCGAGGTCTTCAGCAACGCCGACCGCAGATGGCTTGAGCCATTGTCATCGCCCCATGTCGCGTGATGAAAGTAGTCGCGCTGTTCCGGAATGAGCTTCTCAAAAAATTCTTTGATGTCGCGGATCAATCCCGGCTCAAATTCGACTGTCGTGATTCCGGCCGTGGAACCCGCGACGAACACCAGAACCTGTCCTTCCTGCATGCCGGTCGCCGCCAGAGCTTCACGCAAGGCGGGCGTCAGATCGCAAATATCGCAGTGACCTTTTGTCTGGACCACGTGTTCGATGGTTTTGATCATCAAGAACAGCGTAGCTGATTTCCGGTCTATTTCATTCGCCGCCTTCGCCGCTGTCGCCGCGTTCAGCCGCCTTTCCCATTCTTGACTTCCCTCTTTTGCCGGGTATAGGCTGCCCCACAGCCTTTCACAAACAACAGTTCCGGATGGGGGGATTCCATGAAGAAGCTTAGTGTGGCAGCGCTTCTCTGCTTGGCGTCGCTTTCGAATGCCCTTGCGCAAACGACGAACGCAACGTTGGGAGGCACGGTCGTGGACGCGTCCGGCGCTTTGATCCCGGGCGCGACGATTGCAGCAACAAATATCCAGACAGGCATCGTCACCACGGTCTTGAGCAACGAAGCCGGGATCTATCAGTTTGCGTCGCTGCAAACCGGAATCTACAAGGTCAGTGCGGAATTGTCTGGCTTTCAAACCCAGACCTACAACGACGTCACGCTGGGCGTTTCGCAGCAGGTGCGGTTGAATTTCACGCTGCAGGTCGGCGCCGTGGCGCAGGCCGTGGACGTAACGATGGCCACGGACACGCTGATCGCAACGACCTCGTCCTCGGTCGGCGCCGTGCTTCCAGAGTACAAGGTTCGTGATCTACCGCTTGCGACCCGCTATGTGGTTGACCTGGTCGAAACCACGCCGGGGACCGGCGGCGGCCGCAACTTCGCCGGCGGCAGAATGAGCTCGATCAACGTCACCAGAGACGGCGTACCCACGAACGACGGACGATACGCCGCCGAGATGGGCGTTTCCGCCACCACGTATGTCAGTCCCGACCTGATCGAAGAAATCCGCGTGATTGTTGCGCCTGCCGACGCCGAAGTCGGCCGCGGTTCCGGACAGGTTCAGATGCTCACGAGGTCGGGCACGAACGAGTTTCATGGCAGCCTCTTTTGGGCGAATCGCAATTCGGCGCTGGAGGCCAATTCGTGGCTGAACAACTTCAACGGCGTCGACAAGAACTACAGGAACGGAAACCAGTTCGGCGGACGCATCGGCGGACCGATCCTTCGTAACAAGACATTCTTCTTCTTTCTCTACGAAGGACAGCGCTACGTCGCGAAGAGCTATTTCACAGGCGCCGTTCTCACGAAAGAAGCGCGGGAGGGCGTTTTCCGGTTCTTTCCCGGCGTTCCCAACGCCCATGCGCTCGCCAATAATCCGACCGTCGATCTCCAGGGCAATCCATTGCGGCCTGAGAACGCGACGGGCGACCTAGTGTCCATCAGCGTCTTTGGACGCGATCCCAATCGACCGTCTTTCGATTCCTCCGGATGGGTCCGGCAGCTCATCGACCGCATGCCTCTGCCGAACGACTTCACGGGCTGCGGTCCCAACTACGCTACGGGGAACCTTGCGAATTCCTGCGACGGCCTGAACGTGGCAGGCCACCGTTGGCTGCGGCGGATCGAAGGCGAGGACGTCGCGAACGGCGACGGACAAGACACCAACCGGAATCAATACAACGTCCGGATCGACCATCAGTTCAACTCCAACCACAAGGCGACGTTCAGCGGCACGTGGGAAAAGAACTGGTCGATGACCACTCAGACCGGCATCTCGCACTGGCCCGGCGGCTACAACGGTACGGTGCTCCGCAAGCCGCAGTTCTATTCCGCGTCGCTGGTTTCCACGCTGGCGCCGAGCGTTGTGAACGAATTCCGCTTCGGTCATCGGAAGGGCTGGCATTACGGCTGGGCTTCCGCGCTTCGGCCCGATGAAGTCGGCGAGGAAGTGCGCGGCGTGCTTCCCAACAGGAACGGCCAGCGATTCTTTCCAGGACACATTCTGCTGGCGGACAACTTCATCTCCTCGATGACAGGCGGGGTCGTCGGCACCGGCAGCCGCGGTCAGACCAGCCCGCTGTACATGTTCAGCGACACGGTGAGCTGGACGAAGGGGAGGCACGCGTTCAAGGCTGGATTCGAGGCGCGCTTCACTGCGTCGCGGGGGTTCAACAACACGGACAACCCGGAGTGGTACTTTCCGGCGGTCGACATCGGCACGAACAGCGTGCTCGTTTCGGGCATCTCCAACATTCCCGGCCTAGTAGGTTCCAGCATCACGACCGCGCAGAATCTACTGCTCGACTTGTCCGGATCGGTCGGCGGCGTCAGCCGAAATTACAACATCCGCCGGCCTGGAGACCCCTTCCTGCCGATTGCAAGAGAGCGTGAGTATCATCAGAACGAATGGGGCGCCTTCTTCAAAGACGACTGGAAGATTCGTCCGGACGTCACGTTGAATCTCGGCATTCGTTATGACCGATATGGAGTTCCTTGGGAAAAGTACGGCGCGATCACGGCGCCAATCGGAGGAGAAGCCGGATTGTTCGGCATCTCCGGCACGAGCTTCGCGGACATGTGGCGCCCCGGCGTCCTCAACGGTTCGCTGACGCAGTTGGAGTTCGTTGGAAAAAACTCGCCGAACCCCGACCGGCAGGTCTACAACGACGACGTCAACAATTTCGCGCCTGCCGTTGGCTTCAGTTGGTCGCTGCCGTGGTTTGGAAAGGACAAGACGGTCCTGCGGGCCGGATACGGCATCAATTACCAGGGATCGGCGAACTTCAATAGCGGACTGAATCTGTTTCTCGGCAACGTGCAGGGGGCCAGCACGGATCAGACGCTGACCACGATGGGACTGGCGGCCAGATACTTCGATCTGACCACTCTCCCCGTACCGCTGCCCAATCCGACAGCGAAGCCGCTGGACGTGTGGCCATTGACGCAACGGAGCGGAACCATGGTCGGGTTCACCGACAACCGCGTCAGTCCATACATCCAGAACTGGAACCTCGAAATCCAGCGCGAATTGGCGCGAAACCTGACGTTGGAGGCGCGGTATATCGGCAGCAAGGGCACGAAGCTCTGGGGACGGATTAATCTCAATACGGTGAACGTTTTTGAAAACGGAATTCTGGAAGCCTTCGAAATCACGCGCGCCGGCGGCGATGCGCCGCTGTTCGATCAAATGCTCCAAGGACTCAACCTGGGTCTCGGCGTCATCAATGGCACAACGGTGACGGGATCGGCCTCACTTCGCCAGTCGACATTAACCTTTGGCGCGCCTCCGGTTCAGATACGATCGCTGATCGCCAACGGGAACGTGGGACAATTCGCCGATTTCCTGAACTCGAGCGCAGCGATAACAGGCCGGCCCGGCGGCCTGATGCTGAATAATCCATCGATCCCGCAGAATTTCATCAAGGTGAATCCGCAGTTCAACCTCGTCGTACTGGACGGCAATCCCGGAAATTCCACGTACCATGCCATGAATCTGCAGGTTACCAAGCGGTTGTCGAATGGATTTACAGCTCAGGCGGCTTATACGTGGAGCCGCACCTTGGGGAACGACAACAACGACGGAGGCTTTGCCGGCTTCGCGACGTCGAACCACTACTTCGATCCGCGAAACCGCGCGCTCAACAAATCGCTGCTGAGCTTCCACCGCACGCATGACATTCGCAGCAATGGAACCTTCGAGCTGCCGTTTGGGCCGAACCGCCGTTTCTTCAATCAGACTTCCGGGCTGCTCGGCCGCCTCATCGAACAATGGCAGCTTGGCGCGATTTTCAGTTGGACGTCGGGCGCGCCGCTGAACATCAATGCGCCGATCTCGACAATGACGCAGGCCAACATCAACATGCCGGTCATCGTGGGCGACTTCCCAAAGAGTTCCGGCGAGGTGACGCCGGATGGGCGCGGAGCGACGTACTTCCCCGGCCTGCGCCAGATGCCGGATCCCGCCGTCAACAATGTCACCACGCTCCAGGGACTCCGAGGGGCGTTCAGCAATTTCGCGATCGTAGACGCTGAGGGCGATCTGCTGCTCATGAACCCCGCGCCGGGAAGCATCGGGACGCTCGGCCAGCGCTGGATTGAAGGGCCGTCCCATATCGGCTTCGACGTGAATCTCCTCAAGCGCATCCGCGTCGATGAGACGAAACAGTTCGAGTTGCGCGTCGATGCGCGCAACATCCTGAACACGCCCTGGTGGAACGACCCCGATACCAGCATTAACTCTCAGAGCTTCGGCCGCATGCTCGCCTCGGGGACGACGGGCCAATCCAATGCCGACAACCGGAACGGTACGCGGTCGTTCACAGTAAGCGCCAGGTTGAATTTCTGATCTGGACCGTCTAAAAGCATGAGATGGTTTGGCAAAAGATTACTCTTAACAAAGACCAACTTCAGGCGCGCGCCGGGAATTCCATCGAGTCTCGATTTCGGAAATTACACGATGAGGCAGGACGGCCTCGCAAAGCCGGACTCCTGGTAGGCCGCTTTCCAGATCAAACGGGAGCGATCGAGATCTACTTTTCACCCGAGGCGGCCAGGATTGCCCAACCGCTCATCGATGATTACGCGGGAATTCCCTGCAATCCGCCGCCGCGTCAACGCGTTCAAGTACTGTGCGGATCGGAGGACGCGCTGGAAGAACTGGATGCGATGAAGTGATTGAGGGTCAGCGCCGCGACCCCGCAGAATGCCATCACGCCGGTCATCGGCGCGGCCGTTCCGTTCTCGGCAGCGCCGACAACGGCTGCAATGAGGGCCGCTATGCCGAACTGCAGCGTGCCCAACAGCGCGGAGGCCGCCCCCGCGGAACGTCCCTGTCCCGCCATCGCCAGAGCCGTGCAATTCGGGAGAACGAAGCCGTTCGACGCCACACACGCGAAAATCAGACCAACAATCGCCCAAAATCCGCCGGCGCCTGTCACGCCGTGAACAAAAAGAAGCAGGCCTGCGGCGGCCTGAAACGCAAGGGCGGCTTTTACGATGGAACGGCTTTCAAAACGCTTCAGAAGCCGGACATTCACGCGCGACGCCACGATCAAGCCAAGGGCGTTTGAGCCAAAAATGAATCCGAAGCGTTCCGGCGGCGTTTGAAACAGTTCGATGAAGACAAACGGAGACCCTGTGATGTACGCAAACATTCCCGCCATCGCAAATCCAACCGTCACGGCGTATCCCAGGAAGCTGCGCTGCGAGAGAATGTGGGCATAGGCGGAAAGCACGCGTCCCACTCTCAAGGATGAACGGTCCGTGGGAACGTGCGTTTCGGGCAATCTGAAAATCACCGCAATCAGGCAACATGCTCCGAAAAACGCCAGCAGCCAGAAGATCGCTCTCCAGCCGGACGCGATGAGAATCTGACCTCCGGCGAGGGGCGCGAGAATCGGAGCAACCCCGAACACCATCAGCAGAGTCGAATACACTCGAGCCGTCTCATGCGGTGCGAACAGATCCCGCACCATGGCCCGCGAAATCACGCCGCCGGCGCAAGCGCCGACAGCCTGCAAAAAGCGCAGACCGATCAGTGCATCGATCGACTTCGTAAGCGCGCATCCGGCTGAAGCCAAGACGAATAGCGTGAGGCTTGCGTAGAGCGGCTGCTTGCGGCCAAAGCGATCCGCAATCGGACCGTAAATCGTCTGCCCGATCGCAAACCCCGAAAAGAAAGACGCAAGCGTCCATTGCACGCGTCCGCCATCTGCTCCAAAGACGTTTTCCAGGGTTGGCAGCGCCGGTAAGTACATGTCGATGGAGAGCGGACCGAACGCCGTCAGGGCGCCAAGCAGGAGAATCAGTTCAGCGTAGCGGCGGCGCGGCATGGCAATTGAGTTTACCTCACGCTATGTTGCAGGTGGTTGACCTCCGCAGCTTCGGGAAACAACAATCTAATTAAAGGGTGCGAAAGGAGGCGCCTATGTCGATTTCGCTCAGACTCAAACAGCATCTGGACAAAGAAGGCGTGAGCTACGAACACCATGTCCATCCCACGGCGTATACCTCTCAAGAAATCGCCGCAGTGGCGCACATCCCCGGCCGTGAGATGGCAAAGACGGTCATTCTGAACGGGGATGGCAAGCTCATCATGGCCGTGCTATCGGCAAACGACAAAGTCGATGTGGAAGCGCTGCAGCAGGCGGCCGGATGCACGTCCATGCGTCTGGCTACGGAAGACGAATTTCGAAACTCGTTTCCGACCTGCGAAGTGGGAGCAATGCCGCCATTCGGCAACATCTTCGGGCTGCCCGTATACTGCGACGCGGCGCTCGCTGGAGATCGCTGGATCGAGTTCAACGCAGGCACGCACCACGACACCATCCGAATGGCGTTTGCGGATTTCCAGCGTCTGGCCAATCCCCAGATCGTCGATTTGAAGGTCCACCCGCTGCGGCAAGCCGGCTAGTTCAGATTTCGGATTCCGGAATTATCCGGAATCCGAAATCCCCAAACCCTCATGGTAAGATTGGGCCGCTATGACCAGACGCCGGCTCCCAGCCAAACCTACCACGCTGCTTCTTGGATCGCTTTTGACGACCTGCCTGTTCGCGTTGTCCGTTGTCACCGGCGGCCGCGCGGCGGCTCAATCGATCCCAGACCAACTGACGAACGAGGAATTCTGGAAGATCTCGTCGGATTTCTCAGAACCCGACGGCAAATTCCGTTCGGACAATCTGCTGTCGAATGAAATCTGGTTTCAGTGGGTGATCCCGGACTTGTTGAAGACCGCCAAGCTCGGCCGTGTCTACTTGGGAGTCGGGCCGGAGCAGAACTTCACATACATCACTGCGCTGCGCCCGAAGATGGCGTTCATCATTGACATCCGGCGCGGGAATCTGGATCTCCATTTGATGTACAAGGCGCTCTTCGAGCTGTCGAAGGACCGCGCGGAGTTCGTTTCTCGTCTATTCTCCAGGAAACGTCCGGATGGTCTCGGTCCACGATCAACAGTCCGCGAGATCTTTGCCGCGTATAGCGGCGTGAGGCCGAACGAGGAGCTTTACGCTGAAAACCTGAAGGCCATTCTCGAACACCTCACGGTGACGCGCGGCTTCCCGCTCTCGGAGATCGACGTTGCCGGAATCGAGTATGTCTACCGGAACTTCTATGAATTCGGGCCGGAGATCAATTACTCGTCAAGCGGAGGCGGCTTTGGGGGCGGCGGCAATCGCGTCAGCTATCACGAGTTGATGATCGAAACCGACACAGCCGGCGAATCCCGAGGCTATCTTGCCACGGAAGAGAGTTTTGCGTTCCTCAAGGAGCTGGAAACCAAGAACCTGGTCGTTCCGGTGGTCGGCGACTTCGCCGGATCGAAAGCGATACGAGCAGTCGCTCAATACTTGAAAGGGCTCAATGCGACGGTGTCGGCGTTTTACCTCTCGAACGTCGAGCAGTACTTGCAGCAAAGCGGCGTGTGGAGCCGCTTCTGCGCCAACGCGGCGGCGTTGCCGTTGGACGCCTCGAGCCGATTCATTCGCTCGGCCAGGAATGCGCGCTACGGCCAAGGCGTCGGACTCAATTCCGATTTGGGAATTATGGTTGAAGAACTCCAAGCCTGTGCGCCGTGACTTCCATCAAGCCAGTCCCGCCGCGAGGATGAGCCGAGTGCGCAGCATTTCTTTGTAAGGATCCGGCGCCCGCTGGTCGTTCACCGTTCTCCATGTCAGGTCGTTCGCAGCGGCGATGACGTCTCTGGCGTCGTGCAAAGGAAGGCCGATGCTGGCGGCCGCTTCCACCCAATAGTCCTCGCCATAGGCGTGGCCCATCCTGGCGAAACAGACGGCGCCGATAGGTTCGAATAACAATCCGTCCGCCCCCGTCTTTGAGACGCCGCGCAGCCTGAGCCGGGGACGCGCTCGACGCTCGGGCGCCGCGCCCATGTGCGGCGTCAGCCTGAATTCAAACGCTTCGCGGACATTTGCAAGCTCGGCGATGAGTTCGTCAATTGTCATAGCCGGCGTCATTGTAGGACAGGGACACGTTCCGCGCTGCGCCGCAATTCGCACAATTCATCGCTGCGTTGACCGGATTCCCGGACGGGCGTATCATCCCGGCCGAAATAAGGAGGTTCTCTGAAAGCACTTCATCAATTGGCGCGCTGCATCCCGTTGCTGGCTGCAATCTCCCTTTTGCCGGGCTGTTCCAGTACGCCCGAGACGTATCGGGTTCTGTTTCAGACCAGCAAAGGCGACTTCACCATAGAAGTGACGCGGGCGTGGGCGCCGAGAGGCGCGGACCGATTCTACGAGCTGGTGCGGAGCGGATTCTACGACGAAGCCCGCTTCTTTCGCGTCATCCGGAGTCCTCGTCCTTTCATGGCTCAATTCGGCATCAGCGGCGATCCCGCTGTTTCCGCGAAGTGGGAAGAAGCAGTCATCGAAGACGACCCCGTGCGCGCCAGCAATACGCGCGGAACGATCAGCTTCGCAACGGCCGGCCCCAATACGCGGACCACGCAGGTTTTCATCAACTATGCCGACAACTCTCGCCTCGATGCGAGCGGATTCTCACCGTTTGGGAAAGTTGTGGCCGGCATGGAAGTAGTCGACCAGCTTTACGCCGACTACGGAGAAGGCGCGCCTCAAGGTTTGGGGCCGGATCAGGAGCGGATTCAAAAGGAAGGCAACGCGTACCTGATTCGTGAATTCCCGAAGCTGGATTACATCAAGACTGCCCGTATCGTCGAATAGAGCAGCGCAGCATCAGGTTGGTCGCTGCTGCAGCAAATGCGCCTAGACCAACTTGACTCGCAGCGCTTTGGCCCTGTCGCGGAGATCCGCGGCCCGTTCGAATTCAAACCTCCGCGCAGCTTCGCGCATCTCGGCTTCGAGTTTTGCAATGGCTTCCGCGATTTTCTCGGGGTCGTCCGGAACGGCTTCTTCGACCGGCTCAGGAGGCAATGAGACGTAGTCGGCCTCGGCGATCGACACGAGCGTCATATCGATCGGCTTGATGATGCTCTCCGGAGTAATGTTGTTTTCGAGATTGAATCGGGCCTGGATCTCACGCCGGCGATTCGTTTCATCGATCGCGCGCCGCATGGAATCCGTGATCACGTCGGCATAGAGGATCGCGCGGCCTTCCAAGTGACGCGCGGCGCGGCCGATGGTCTGAATCAGGGAATCTGCAGATCTCAAAAAGCCTTCTTTATCTGCGTCCAGAACGGCGACCAGGGAGACCTCAGGAAGGTCCAGACCTTCTCGGAGAAGGTTGATGCCGATCAGGACGTCGAACTCGCCTTTACGCAGTCCGCGCAGTATCTTGATCCGCTCCAACGTATCGATCTCGGAATGGAGATAGCGGCAGCGGACGCTGACTTCGGTGTAGTACTCGGCCAGATCTTCGGCCATGCGTTTCGTGAGAGTCGTCACCAGAACCCGTTGCTTCTTTTCGACCCGTCGACGAATCTCATGCAACAAATCGTCGATCTGGCCCCGAACCGGCCGGACCTCCACCTCCGGATCCATCAGGCCGGTCGGCCGGATGACCTGCTCGACGACGACCCCTCCGGAGCGCGTGAGCTCGTAGGGGCCGGGAGTCGCCGACACATAGATCAACTGGTTCGTGCGGCGCTCGAATTCCTCGAATGTCAGCGGACGATTGTCCAGCGCAGAAGGCAGGCGGAATCCATATTCGACGAGATTTTCCTTCCGCGACCGATCGCCGTGATACATGCCCCGCAACTGCGGAACGGTCTGATGACTCTCGTCAATGAAAATGAGGGAGTCCGAAGGCAGGTAGTCCAGCAGGGTGGGGGGCGGCTGTCCTGGCATGCGGCCCGTCAGGTGTCGGCTGTAATTTTCTATGCCGTGGCAGTATCCGACCTCCTTAATCATCTCCATGTCGAACAACGTCCGCTGATGAATCCGCTGCGCCTCCAGCAACCGTCCCTGCTTTTCCAACAGCGCTTCCCAACCGCCGAGCTCCGCCTTGACCGTGTCGATCGCTTCTTCCAGCCGTGGTCGCGGCATCACGAAGTGGCTCTTGGGATACACCGTCAACCGGTCGAGCTCGCGCACGGGATCGCCCGTCAGCGGGTCGAACACCCAGAGCCGATCGACTTCGTCCCCCCAAAGCTCGATGCGAAATCCGACGTTTTCATACGTCGGATACACTTCAATCGTGTCGCCGCGCACGCGGAAGGCGCCGCGCTTGAAGTCGACATCATTGCGTTCGTACAGGATCTCCACAAGCTTGCTGAGGATCTCCTTCCGGCCTACGCGCTGACCGCGCTCCAGCATCAGCAGCATGCCGTAATAGGCTTCAGGCGAGCCCAAACCGTAAATGCACGACACGGACGCAACGATCACGACGTCGCGGCGTTCGAACAACGATCGCGTCGCAGAAAGCCGCAGCCGGTCGATCTCATCGTTGATAGTGGATTCTTTCTCGATATACGTATCCGTGGATGCAATGTACGCTTCCGGCTGGTAATAGTCGTAGTAACTGACGAAATACTCTACGGCGTTGTCCGGAAAGAAGCTCCGGAACTCGTGGTAGAGCTGCGCGGCCAGGGTCTTGTTGTGCGCCATCACAAGCGTCGGCCGGTTGACGCGTTCGATGACTTTCGCCATCGTGAACGTCTTGCCGGAGCCCGTCACGCCCAAAAGCACCTGATGTTTCTCGCCGTCCGCGAACCCCTTGACGAGTTGCTCGATCGCCGTCGCCTGATCGCCGCGCGGAGTGTAAGAGGTTGCCAGCCGGAACGCCACGAAATCAGTCTAGCGCGAATAGCGCGAAAGGCAGCCTTGACACGTCTACATTCATCGCCTAAATTGAAAATCCCGTTTTTGATCGTATTGAAATCGTTAGGACTTGCGGTCGCAACAGCGGATCGGAACATGTATAGGAAGGCCGGCAAAGCGGGTCATGACAACCATCCCTGATATTTTCGCTGCATTTCAGTGTTCATTCTGCGGCGGAAGCAATCCTCGTTGGACGACGACGAATCATCGAGACCACCCCTTCAACAATCCGGGCCGTCTGACGTGCGTCGAATGCGGAATCGACTTCCCCGTTCATAACGGGTATCTGGACCTCTGCCCCGGTCCGCCGGAACCTGTCGTTCCTTTTCAGAGGCTCATGCAACTGCGTCCGCTTGTGGCCGTTTATGAAGCGTTCTGGCGGCCTTTCGGATATTTCATCGCCAGCAAGCACTCCTTTCCGAAAGACATCGATCGGATCGCAACGCTGATCCAGCGGCCCCATGGCGTGATTCTCGATCTGGCGTGCGGACCCGGCAATGTCACGCGGCGCCTGGCGCGCCTGATGCCGAATTCCACCGTAGTGGGCCTTGACCTGTCTCATGAAATGCTCGAACGCGCGGTGCGTCTCACGCGCAAGGAGGGCCTTCAAAACGTCTTCTACATGCGCGGCAGCGCCCTGTCGCTCCCGTTCAAGAGCGGAACTTTCGATGCGGCCAGCTGCTGCGGCGCACTACAATTGTTTCCTCAAGCCATCGGGGAGATCTCCCGCGTCTTGAAAGCCGGCGGCGAATTTGTATGCCAGACGACGGTCGGACCGCGCAAGCCGCCGTTTTATGTCCGGCTTGCAGACCGCATTCTGAAGTTCGGCTACTTCTATCTCGATGACTTGAAGGAGAGGCTGTCCACGTTCAACTTCAGCCTGGTGGCCGAAGAGCGCTCGAACATCAATTACATCTTTCTCGCTGCGAAGACGGAGTAGCGTCTAATACACGATCCGCGCTTTTCCCGGCTCGATGGTAAGTTCCTGAATGCCCCACGGCAGCTCGAAAGGCGCCTTCATGTCGGCTTCGGGATACCTGGGCTTCACATATTTTTCAAAGAGAGTCTCAATTAACACTTTGGGAACGGGGATCCCGTCGACGCGGACCTCCTCCAACTCAAATCTTCCTTCGCTGTTTGCACCCGCGAGCTTCCCTTTCACGAACACATTGTGCGTCCCGCCTGCCAGCGCGTCGATCATCGGATTTCCCGTCGGGCTGGAATTGAAGGTGATTTGAGCGTCGCCGGCGACGGCGCCGGTGGTTAATTGAACGTCCATGGAGTCCAACTGAACCGGCATTTCTTTGCGAAGGAAGACCAGGACATACGATTCGAGTTCCGCTTCGGACACCTCGACCTGTTCCCTCCTGCGTTCCCCTGCGTCAGCGCTCGCCCGCTGCACTGCGTCAATCTTGTTCCGGAGCGACTCCGCAGACGCCTTGGACGGCTCGAATCCTGCCGAGGCCGCCTGTTGGGAGAACGACCTGGAGATCATTGCGGCGCCAACCGCGACGAGCAGGACGACCGCTGCGATCAGAATGCCTTTTTTCATAGTCACCTAATGATTTTGAAGGTGCGCGACCATCGGGTCTTGTGAAAGAAATTCACCACGAGATCCGTAATCTGCTGCACGCGGTTGCCCACGTCGGTTTGACGGTAGTCGTCGGCCCCGGTTTCGTACGACCAATAAATAATCAACGGCTTGCCGACAATGAAATCTCGCGGAACAAAACCCCAGACACGGCTGTCGCAACTGTTATCTCGGTTATCTCCCATCGCAAAGTAATGATCCGGCGGTACGACCAGTTCATCACCCTTAACGAATTGATCGTACGGCTCCGGGTCTTCGCCGGTGCATCCTCTAAAGGTCTTGTCGTGCCGTCCCTTGGGCGGGAAGTTCCGTTCCGGGTCCACCCAGGTTCCCGGCAGGCTCTTGTGCATTTTGTACGGCTCCGGCAGCGGCGCGCCATTCACGAAGACGGCATTGTTCACGATCTTGATGCGGTCTCCCGGCAGCCCGATCGTCCGTTTGACGTAGTGTTTGGTCAGATCTTTCGGGTACCTGAAGACGATGACGTCGCCTCGATGGATTTCCCGAAGCGGGAGAACGGGATCAAAGAGCGAACCAGCGGCGCCGAATGCGAATTTGTTGACGAGCAAATGGTCCCCAACCAGAAGATTGTCTTCCATCGAGGGCGTAGGAATCTTAAAGGCCTGGATGATGAAAGTCGTTCCAAAGAGCGCCAAAATTACGGTAATAATGAGAGATTCAAAATACTCGCGTGCGGTCGATTTCTTGAACGTCGCTTCGCTCATTTCCCCAATGTTCCTGTTCTTCTCGATTGAGCTTGTCCAGTTTCTCTAGGGCGCGCTTGGCCGCCGACTGTTCCGCCGCTTTTTTGGTCAATCCCATGCCGCGTGCAATCGATTTGCCGTCAACCTCAATCTCCACGGTGAACAGTTTTTGATGGTCCGGTCCCGTTTCGCCGACAAGGCGATACGCTGCATGCTCCAATGAGCGGGACCGGAGGACTTCCTGCAATGCTGTCTTGAAATCAGAGAGCTGACCGGCGGAGTCTCCAATCTCAGAAATCTGAGACTCGAAAAATCCAGAGACCAGACGCCGCGCCGCTTCAAGCCCTCCGTCGAGATATACAGCGCCGATGATGGCTTCCAACGCATCGACCAAGAGGGCTTGCTTGGCTCGCCCTCCGGTTTTTTCTTCGCCTTTGCCAAGGCGAAGGTGCTGCCCGAGTCTCAACTGTTCCGCATACTTTACAAGGTTCGCAGAACTGACAAAGAAACTCTTCAACTTCGATAGTTGGCCCTCGCTGAGACTCGGTTGAGCGCGATACAGGAGGTCGCTGACCAGAAAACCCAGGACGGCGTCTCCCAGAAACTCCAATTGTTCGTTGTCGTCCGCCGTCCGGGCTTCATGCGCGTGAGAGCTGTGGGTCAGCGCCCGGCTCAACAATCGCAAATCGCGAAATTCGTATCCAAGTCCGGCTTCCAGCTCTTCGAACGCCTTCATGCACTCAAGTTTACTATGGCGAACATGATGGGTCAGCGGCCGATGCGCGCTCCTGCAGCCTGAATATAGAGGTCTAGCCCGTCGAGAGACTTCCTCTCCTGCTGGTAAACGGCCTCAAGGTACTGGCGCGCCTGCGCCTCGGTGACTCCTTTCAAGTAGACGGATTTGGCCAATGCGTCCAGCGCATCGGAGCGTTTGTTTTGCTGCGCATAGGCCAACCCAAGACGCAAGTACAGAACCGGATCGTCCTTCCGCGCTTCGATGGCGGCGAGGAACGCCTTCTCGGAATCGCCATATCTTCTCTGATTTAAGTAAATCCGGCCCAGCGTCGCATACACGGCCCCGAGCAGCTCGTTCCTCTGATCCGCGGGCATCGACGGACCTGACGGCCCCGCCATCAGATCCTTGAGATGCCGCGAGGCTCGCAGCGCCAGATCCTCGGCGCGCTCCATCGCTTGCCCATTCTCCTTGTCATTCGTGGAAGGGCGCTCCGCTATTGTCTGCGCCAACGTGATCAGCGTGAACAGGTCGTCGGGATTGACCGCCAGCGCCTTTTCGCCATAGTCGACGGCCTTCGAGAAGTCGTCGGCCCCTTGGGCGGCGCGCATGAGCTGCTGGTAGTAATACAACCGAAGCTGCTCGCCCTCGGCGACGAAGGCATGAAAGGCCGGGGCGTTCTTGTCGATCGGGGGAGGCGCATTGCGGTCACGCCGAGCGGACGTGGCCGCGGACGCCTCCGCCCGCTTCATAACGCTCTCCAGGTACTGAAGGTCAAAAGCCAGTCCTGCTTCTCCCGCCGCAATTGCATCCCGAGGATTGCCGAGTTTGAGGTGAGCCTGCATCCGGATCCGGTGAATCAGTCCGACGAGCTGCGATGCAGGATACGTTTTCAGGAAGTTGTCGGCGGTTGCTAATTGCGCTCGGGGATCGGCTTCGGCCTGTAACGCGTTGACAGCGGCCGCTTCCTCTTCGGACTGCGCTCGCGGCGCAAGGTTCTGGGTCGCAATGGCTGCTTCGCGATCCGCATTCCGGCGCTGCGCGGCGGCGAGCTGGGAACAACACAGGAGGGCGAAGAGCCCCAATCCCCCCAATCCCAAGCTGAGCCTGCTTATGGACACGCGTCCCCCCAAGGTTTGCTCAAGCCTTCCTTCGCCGCCGCCTGCGCGTTGCGCGTGTTGTCTCCAATCCGGGCGGCCTCCCGGTAATGCTCGACAGCTCGGCTGCGTTCGCAATCGAGATCAAAAATGCGACCGAGAAACACGTGCGCCCAAACGCGGACTGAGGGGTCCGCCGAACTGATGCTGGCCACACGCTCGAAGTACCGGCGCGCCTGCTCGCTGTCCTCCTCACGGCTTGCGATGAGGCCGAGTCCATAGAGAGCGGCCGGATGTTCCGGATTCTCGCTGACGACTTTCTCGAAGGCGCGGCGGGCTCGCTCGTTGTCTCCGGCGTTGAAGGCGGTCTCTGCTTCTTTCAACAGCTCGCGCACGGGATCGACGCGCGGCGCCGGCGGGACCTCCGCGCGTACGGTTTCAGCGGGCGGAATCGGTATCGTATGGAACGTTTCTCGAAACCGCGCTTCTTCTTTCCTGAAGCTGATTTGCTCGGCCATTACGCCAAATGCATCGCGGATGCCGCCGTCGGCTTCTTCGAATTTCTGCAACGCCTCATAAAAATAAGGGTGGAGCAGCAAGCCCGACCGGTAGTAGCTGCGGACAGCTTCTTCCGCACGCGGCGACGGCGTGCGATCCAGCCGAAGCTCGATCGCGCGGATCAGGGATTCGGTCGTCACCCGCAACGCATCTCGCGCAAACTCCGGTCGAATTCCGTTGTCATTGGCGACCAAGGCAAGAAGGCGCGCGCGGTCCGCGATCTTGTTGACGTTCCTGGCGACCAGGCCGTCAAGATGGAAGTGCAAATAGGCATGCCGGATCTCATCGATGACTCTCGCATTCGGGGAGCTTCCAATCACGACGTAATAGTCGTCCTGATCGCTGCGTATATTCACGCTGTTGACCGGCGCCGCAAGCTCGACAACCACACGCATCACCCCTGCGCTGGCGCTTGCCGTCGGCACGCGGAGATACGCGTCCGTACGCAGGAATACTTCGCGAAGGCGCGGCCCCAACCGATCGATTTCTTCTTCGTATTGGGCCCGAACGTCCACCCATTGCTGCGTCAAACGCGCCTTCTGATAAAACTCCCGCACCAGCTCGGCGAAACCCATAACTTCACGAGCGTCCGGCGGCAGTCCCTCCTCTCGGACCACCGGCTTCAGTTCAGGAGCGTCGGTCAACATGACCGCGAGTGAAATGTACTTCGCAAGCTGAGCCTCGTCGGTTTGATCGCCTTTGCGAGCGGCGTAGAACTGTCTCAGACGCTCAACAAGGTCGCGGTCCACTCCCTCGGCGACTTTGCGGAGGGCGGCGCGAACGGGGTGATACTGCGAGCCCAACTCGACGTCGAATCCCGCTGCGTTGAGCGCGGCCATCGTTGCAAACAGGCGCATATCCCAGTCCACAATGACGCTCGCGGACGACTGGCTGAAGACGGGAAAACACAGAAGACAAACCAGGATCCATCGAGCAGCGGATCGGAGAATCATGCGCGAAATGATAGCATTTTTGCGCGGACGCTTAACGACATGCACACGCTAAATCCCGTAATCGAGTGGGGCGTTTCGACTCGCTGCTTTGGCGACTCGGCTATTCGCGCGGATCAGCTCGAAGCGCTGCGGCGCGCCGGCTTCGAGCGCATCGAGATCCACGCCGGCGGGACGAACATCGATTTTCGCGACAAGGCATGGGTTCGAAGCCTGGCGCAATGGTTCCGCGACCATGAACTGCCGCCGTCTTCACTGCATTTGCCCTTCGAAGAACCGGCCGGGCCAGGCCGCAAACGTCCGCTATCGGTCATCGAATCGGAATGGCGCGCACGCGCCCACGCCCTCGACGAGATCAAACGGAGCCTCGAACTGGCTGAACGCATCCGCGTGGATTACGCCGTGCTTCATCTGGGAGCGCCGGGCGACCGCTTCACTCCGACGGCATTCGACCATGCCTACGCCGCGATTCAAAAAATCTTCGCGTTTGCGGGCGTTCGGGTCCTTGTCGAGAACCTGCCTAACGACATTGCGCGTCTGGACCGGATTCGCGAGTTCAAATCGGTTGCAGACCTGCCGGACCTGGGCGTCTGTTACGATACAGGTCACGCACGCCTGGAAGGCGTCGTTGCGCTCGACGCCGGCACGGGAATCGGCGCGATGCACATCGATGACAACGACGGAACGGAAGACGCCCATGCGCCGCCCTTCGACGGAACGCTCAATTGGACGGTCTTTGTGGAACAGCTTGTGACATCGAAATTTCGCGGTCCCCTCATCTTAGAGCTGTCTGCGGGTCTTTCCGACGGCCGCCCCGAGATCATCGGCGCGGCTGCAGAACGGCGCCGCCGTCTCCAAGATCTCTTCGATGAAGCGGCATATTCCATCGAAGAGTTCCGGTTGAAATACCGGCTGCCCGCGTCGCGGTCAAAGGAAGAAGAATGAATCGCATTTACATTGAGGACGCCGGCAAGCACGTCGGCCAGGAAGTCGCGATACGCGGATGGATTCACAACAGGCGCTCCAGCGGCAAGATCCAGTTCCTGATTGTCCGCGACGGCACAGGCTATATTCAGGGAGTCGTCGCCAAAGGCGCCGTATCGCCCGAAGTCTTCCAGGCCGCGGAGGGACTGACGCACGAATCGTCGGTCATTGTCACCGGCAAGGTGAGAGAGGATGCGCGGGCGCCCAGCGGCTGTGAACTCGATGTCACCCACGTCGAAATCGTGCAGGCGGTGCCCAAGGACGATCCGTTTCCAATCACGCCCAAAGAACATGGAATTGAATTCTTAATGGACCATCGTCATCTGTGGGTGCGATCGACGCGTCAGATCGCCATCCTCCGGGTCCGCCACGAAATCATTCGCGCCGTGCGCGATTTCTTCGATGGAAACGGTTTCATCCTCTGCGATACGCCGATCCTGACTCCTGCGGCGTGCGAAGGCACGACGACGCTCTTCGAAGTGAATTATTTCGACGACAAGGCGTTCCTCACGCAGTCCGGCCAGCTCTACGTCGAAGCGCTTGCGGCGGCGCTGGGCCGCGTTTATACGTTCGGCCCCACCTTCCGCGCCGAGAAATCCAAGACGCGCCGCCACCTGACCGAGTTCTGGATGGTCGAGCCCGAGGTCGCCTACGCCACCGTCGACGACATGATGGACCTGGCAGAACAAATGATCGCTTTCGTCGTCCGCCGTGTTCTTGAAAGGCGGCGGGACGAACTCAAAACGCTGGAACGGGATCTCACGAAACTCGAACGCGTCGCCGTTCCGTTTCCAAGAATTTCGTACGACGAAGCCGTCGACATCCTTCAGAAGCATGGCTCCGAAATCCGATGGGGCGGAGACTTCGGCGGAACCGATGAAACGATCATCTCGGAACAATTCGACAGACCGGTCATCGTTCATCGCTATCCATCCGCTATCAAGGCGTTCTACATGGAGCCGGATCCGAACCGGCCGGAAGTCGCACTCTGTCTCGACGTCCTGGCGCCGGAGGGCTATGGTGAAATCGTGGGCGGAGGCCAGCGCACCGCAAGCTACGACCTGCTGGTGCAGCGGCTGGAGGAGCACCGGCTTCCAAAGGATGTGTTCAATTGGTACCTGGATCTGCGGAAGTATGGATCTGCGCCTCATGCTGGATTCGGTATGGGCATTGAACGCGCGGTAAGCTGGATTTGCGGGCTGGAGCACGTGAGAGAAACGATCCCGTTCCCGAGAATGTTGTACCGATTGAGGCCATAAGTCGATGTCGAAAATCTCCATTATCGGCGTCCCGATGGACCTCGGCGCGGATCGGCGCGGCGTCGACATGGGTCCGTCCGCGCTGCGCTACGCGGACTTGAACGAACGTTTGATCGAGTTGGGCTGCGAGGTGGAAGACCTCGGAGACCTTGACGTGATCATTCCCGAAACGCGTCACTACGGAGACCCTCACGCCAAGTATCTCCGGGAGATCGCAGACGCGTGCCGGCATCTCGCGCAACTCGTCCTGCGCGCCTACGACCACGGACGAACGCCGCTGGTTCTGGGCGGCGACCACTCGATCGCGGTCGGCACCGTGTCTGGAATGGCGGAAGCGTACCGCCGCCGCGGAAAGACGCTCGGTCTTCTGTGGTTCGACGCCCACGCCGACATGAATACGCCCGAAATCTCTCCGAGCGGCAACGTGCATGGGATGCCGATGGCGGCCATCATGGGCTACGGACCTCGCGAGCTGACGCGAATTTTCGAGTTCTCTCCCAAAGTTCGTCCTGACCACGTCGCAATGATCGGAATACGGGAAGTCGACAAGGAAGAGCGCGAGCTCGTCAAGCAGTCCGGGATTCGCGTATTTACGATGAAAGAGATCGACAAGCGCGGGATCGGCAGCGTCATGGATGAGGCGCTTTCCATCGTCACGCGCGACGCCGACGGCTTCTCCGTCACGCTGGACGCGGATTTTCTCGATCCCTACGATTCCCCGGGCGTGGCGACCCCGGTCCGCGGCGGCGCCGACTACCGGGAAGCGCACCTTGCGATGGAGATGGTCGCGGACACGAAGAAAATGGCTTCGCTGGAGATCACCGAAATCAACCCGATTCTCGACGTGCACAACAAGACGGCGCACCTCGGAATGGAACTGATTCTGTCGGCGTTCGGCAAGCAGATTTTGTAATAACTGAAAACGATTTTCATTTTCATGTTGACGCGCGTCCGCCGCCCGCTGAATAATCCAGCGCGGATCGATGCTGTTACATATTTCCAGCGTGCTGCGCCCGGAGCAGGTTCTGCATGCCCGCCGGCTTCTTGAAAAATCCCAATGGGTTGACGGCCGCAAGACCGCCGGCTACCAGTCGGCGCAGGTGAAACGCAACATGCAGGCGGACGAAAGCGACCCCGCAGCGCGCGAAGCCGGCGACATGATTCTCGCAGCGCTCCAGCAGAACGCGCTCTTCATGACGGCTGCTCTGCCCCTGCGGGTTTTCCCTCCCCTGTTCAACCGCTACCACGGGGGACAGTCCTTCGGTACGCACGTCGATAACGCGATCCGCCAGGTGACGGGCGCGCCGCATCGCATTCGCACGGATCTTTCCGCCACGTTGTTCCTGAGCGAACCCGACGACTACGACGGCGGCGAGCTCGCCGTTGAAGACGCCTACGGCGTTCACACGGTGAAACTTCCGGCGGGCCATCTCATCCTCTATCCGGCCAACAGCCTGCACCACGTGAAGCCTGTCACGCGCGGCGCGCGGCTCGCGTCGTTCTTTTGGATCCAAAGCATGGTGCGCGACGACGCCGAGCGCACGCTCCTGTTCGACCTCGATCTGGCCATTCAACAGGTCAGCCGCGACCTGCCCGGACATGCCGCCGGCGTTCAGTTGACGAACGTCTACCACAACCTTCTCCGCCGCTGGGCGGAGCTGTAGCGGGAGCTGGCCCCTCCGCCCGAAATGTCAAATGTGAAATGGCTGTTGTCCGATGTGAGATGAACTTGGCGACATGGCCGGCTGACCCACTGGCCGGCTGGCTTGGATCAAAGAAATCGACGCCGCCATTGCGAGTGAGGATCGGCTTTCTTTACGAATCGCCACGGCTTCGCACAAATACCTTGACCTTGGTGAGTTTATGAATCCAAGCCAGCCGGCCACTGGGTCAGCCGGCCATGTCGCCAACTTCATCTCACATCGGACAGCAGCCATCTCACATTTGACATTGGCTGTCATCCATAATTGAGAACGATTTTCATTTTCATCTTGACACTCGCTCCACCGCTGCGAATAATGACGGGCGTCCGTGAATAAAAAAGGGATGCGCTGCATGCAACAGCGCATCCCGGAGCCGCGCGGTGGAATCTTTGAGGGGTCCCAGCCACGCGGGCGCTCATTGTAACGCCCGCCGTCCTATGAGTCCAACCGTCGCGGCCTCCCTTACGCACAGTCGGAGGCCTTATGAAAGCGAAAAACAAGAAACAGCAGAAGACCAGCAGAAAGAGTTCAGGTTCACGGCAACGCGCGTCCTACTGGGTCACGATGAGCGCCGTCGGCAGCGTCATGGCCTATTCGGCCGCCGGCGTCGAAACTGCGCGTCCCGTTTACGCCGGGCCGCTCAACCACAACGAGCCGGCCCGCGTTCCCGCTCAGAATCCATCGACGCACCGATTTGACATCCCGGCCGGCGCGCTCGCAGAGGTGATGGAGTCGTTTCAGAAAATCACGGGTCTCAGCGTGGTTCTCGCCCGCGACGGCCTGGCCGAGCTGCCCTCCCCCGGCGTTAGAGGCGACTACACAGCGGACCGGGCGCTGCAGCAGATCCTGGCGGGCGCGGGTCTGGCCTATCGTTACACGGCGTCGCAAACTGTCACGATCGATCTGCAAAGCGTATCGACGTCGGTCGATGTGACCACGTCGGCGCCGGGAACGGCGGTATCGTCCCCGCGGTATACGGCGACGCTCCGCGACATTCCGCAAACCGTGGAGGTGATTCCGCAAGCCGTCCTTCAGGAACAGGGCGCGGTCACGCTCAGCGACGCGCTGCGAAACGTGCCGGGCGTCACGATGCAGGCGGGGGAAGGCGGCGGCGCGTCCAACACGAGCGGCGACATGTTCAACATGCGCGGCTTCAACGCCAGCAACAGCATTTTTGTCGACGGCGTGCGCGACGACGGACTGATGTCTCGCAACGTCTTCAACCTGGAACAGGTCGAGGTCTTCATGGGCCCCACGGGATCCGACGTCGGCCGCGGAACGGCCGCCGGCTACGTCAACATGCAGACGAAAGTTCCGCATTTGCGTCCCGTCTACTCCGGAACGTTTGCCTATGACAATGAGGATCAAAAGCGGGGCTCGATTGACCTGAACCAGAATATTCGCCTCGGCCCTCAAGGAAGCTGGTGGAGCCGCGCGGCGGCGCGATTGAATGCGTTGTGGCAGCAAGGCGGCGTGGCGGGACGCAACGTCGTGGAAGTCAAGAATCGATCCATAGCGCCCTCAATCGCCGTCGGACTGGGGACCCCAACGCGCTTGACGTTCGCCGCTCAGGTCACTCGCCAAAACAACCAGCCCGATTACGGCGTCCCAACGGCGGCGTGGCGCGACGAACCGTTGGCGGCGACGACGGTTCTGGCCTCGCAACCCGTCGCCCCCTCGAACTATTACGGAAGCATCGGGTACGACTTCGACAAGACGTCGCAACACAGCTACACCGCTCGCGTCGAACACGACGTCAACGAAAACTTCACGCTGCGCTATCAGGCTCGATACAACGAAACCCACCGCACCGCCATCATTACCGGCATCGGCGCGTTTTTTTCTGCAACCGAGACGGTGGCGCTGCAGCGTCAGGGCAACGATCGCCGCAATCAGATCGTTTCCAATCAAGCCACGAGCGTCGGACGATTCTCGACGGGGCGCTTCAATCACGCATTGAGCGCGGGCGCCGAATATCTGTACGAAGACCAGTTCGCTCCGGCGCTCGGCGGCGTGGGAACGCGCGGTCCCGTGAGCATCTACAATCCCAACCCGAACGACGTCATCGCGGACTATGCGCCCGCGCACACCGGGGCCTACAACAAAGGATGGACAAACACGGTTGCGGTCTACGCGTTTGACACGATCGAACTCAGTCGGCGCTGGCAGTTGAGCGGAGGAATGCGCTGGGAGCGCTACACGACCAACTTTCGCTCCGTGAACGCCTCCGGCGCGACGACGACCGATCTGCGCGCTTCCGACGATCTTGTCAGCGTGAAAGCAGGGTTGCTGTTCAGAGTCACCGACTCCGGGAACGTCTACTTCGGCTACGGATCGACGCTGACTCCTCCCGGAACAGCAAACTTCACCTTAAGCGCGCAACCCGCCAACGCGAACAATCCGAACGTCGATCCGCAGGAGTCCAGAAACTACGAAGTCGGAACCAAGTGGGGCTTGTGGCGGAGCCGGCTCCTTGTCAACTTCGCCGCGTTTCACACGGACAACGAAAACGTCATCTTTACGGTCGACGCAAACGCTTCTCCCCCGATCTTCAACTATGACGATAAGCAGCGCGTGAAAGGGGTGACGTTGGGCATGATCGGACAGATTACAGATCGGCTGCAGGTCATCGCGAATCTCGGCTATCTCGATTCCGAGAACCTGACGCAGAATCCCGCCATTCGAGGAAAGCGCCTGACGCTCACGCCGCGAAATTCCGGAAGCCTTTGGGCGACCTACCGTCTGCCGTTCCGTTTGACCGTTGGCGGAGGCGTGCGTTACACGGACGCGACGTTCGCCAACGCCGCAAATACGATCAAGATTCCCGCCTCTCAGGTCGCAGACGCGGTCGTGGAATACGCCGTCAACGACAATCTCACGCTTCGGGTCAACGTCTATAACCTCACCAACGAGACATACGTCCGGAACGTCAACAACAACGGCAATCGCTACAACCCGGGCGCCCCGCGCTCTGCGATGTTCACTACCAACTTCCGTTTCTAAGAGGACGCTCGATGAAGCTGCGCACATTCATCTTCTGGCCGCACCTGATCGCCGGCGTGCTGGCTGGCGTCGTGATCCTGATCATGTCGGTCACGGGCGTCGCTCTGATGTATCAGAAACAGATGACCGAGTGGGCTGACGGTCCTGGCTGCGCTTCGTGCACACGGGCGAATTCTACGGCCTCGCCGGCCAGACGATCGCCGGCGTCGCCTCCGCGGCTGCAGTCATGCTGGCGATTACGGGTCTCTCGCTCGTAATCCGCCGGCTGACGGCGTGGCTGCGGAGGAGCGCGCCCGCAGCGTGCGGCGCAGGATCAGAGAGGAGAGTGACACGCTCAAGCGAAGTTTAGCCGCTAATGGCGCTAAGATCGCCATTTGCGTTCTTAGCGCCATTAGCGGCTACCCTGTTCTTAGTTCCCTAAAAATTCTCTCCACCTGAAGTCGAGTCGCGTCCAAGTCCCCGGAATTATCGATAACGTAATCCGCGTACCGGACCTTCTCTTCCAGCGGCATCTGCGACGCGATCCGCGCTTCGATCTCCTCATCCGACAACGCCGACCGCTCCCGAATACGGGCGCGTTGTATCTGCGGATCGCATGTCACGACGATCAGCTTGTCATAATTCTTGTACGTACCGACCTCCACCATGAGGGCGGCCTCGACCATCGCGATGGCGTCGGGATCTGCGGCGGCGACGGAATTCAGAAATTCGGCCTGACGCCGACGGATGGCGGGATGGACGATGCTGTTGAGCTTGTGCCGCAGCGCTGGATCGCTGAAAACGATTTCTGCAAGCGCCTTCCGGTCAATGCCGCCGTCGGCAGCAACGACCTGCGGTCCGAAAGCGGCAGCGACCTCTCGGTTGACGCTCTGACCGGGCGCGAACAACTCGTGCGTGATCGCGTCGGCGTCGAGGACCTTGCAGCCGAGGGCGGCAAACATTTTTCCCACCGTGCTCTTGCCCGTCCCGATGCCGCCCGTCAGGCCGACGCGGAGCATCAGCCGATGCCCCGACGCATGCGCGCGGCCTTGAGCGTATTTTTCATCAGCATGGCGATGGTCATGGGGCCGACGCCGCCTGGAACCGGCGTCAACATCGAGGCGACTTCCTTGACGGAGCGTTCATCGACGTCGCCGACCCAGATGTAGCCGCGGCGCTGGAAGTCGTTCCAGCGCGCTTCGTCATTTCCGAAAAGACGCTCGACTGTTGCGCGGTCCGACACCTTGTTGGTTCCCACGTCGATCACGACCGCGCCCGGCTTCACATGATCGCGCGTCACCATCGCGGCGCGGCCGATGGCCGCTACAATCACGTCGGCCTGGCGGGTCACGTCCGCCAGACGTTTTGTTTTTGAATGGCAGATCGTAACGGTAGCGTTGGCGTGCATCAACAGAACCGCCTGCGGTTTGCCGACGTCGTCGCTTCTGCCCAATACCACAGCGTTCGCGCCCTCCAAGGCTACGCCGGAGCGCTTGAGCAGCTCCATGACTCCCGAGGGCGTGCACGCCGTGAGCGTCTCATGTCCCAGCAGCAGCGAACCAAGATTCGAAGAATGAAAGCCGTCGACGTCCTTTGCGGGATCGACGCTTTCGAGCACGCGATGCTTGTTCACGTGTTTTGGCAAAGGAAGCTGGATCAGAATGCCGTCCACCGCGTCGTCTTCGTTCAGGCCACGCACCGCATCGACCAATTCTTCAGTCTGCACGCCGGCGGGAATCGTCAGTTTGCGGCTCGCGATCCCCAGACGCTCGCACGTGCGAGCCTTCATGTTGACGTATGACGACGACGCCGGGTCGTCCCCGACGAGGATCACTGTCAGGCCCGGGCGGATTCCCCGTTCTTTCAGCCTGGCGACGTCTGCCGCGACTTCTGCTTTGATGTCTTCAGCGATCTTGTTTCCGTCAATGAATGTGGCAGTCATTTTCCTCCGCTTTGTTTAAAAAAGGGATCATCATACACTGGAAAAGCATGCTGACACTCCTCGTCGTGGCGTCGTTGGTCGCTCCCGCCCTGTTCCTTCCAAATCTCGACCGAGCCTTCGCCCTGGCCAAGGACGGGGAATGGGCCGGCGCCGCGGCTGCTTTGGACGCCGCGTACGCCGAAGACCCCGCGTTGTTCACAGCGAACAATCTCCACTATCTCCGCGGCCGCGTGGCTGAAAGCCAAGAAGACTGGGTCCGTGCGCGCACGGAGTTCGAAATAATCGGTCCTGTGAACTCGCTCCGTCCGCTGGCGGCGTGGCGCGCCGCGCGCGCGTCCATCCGGCTAGGGGACATTGCGCGTGCGGAAGAACTCATGAACGAGCTTCCTGCGACCTTTCCGCCGGACCTGAAACTGCAGACGGCGCGGGAGTCCCCGCCCTCACTGGCGTTGAAGATCTATGCCGGCGTTCACAGCCGTCAAGCCCGGCTAGGGCAGGCGCGGATTCTGGGCGACACGGCGATGCTATGGCGCCTGCTTCGCGACAGAAACATTGATGACGTCGCGTTGGAAGCCGCCCGCCTGCTGGCGCCTCTGGCGTCAACGCCGCAGGAACTCCTGGACGTTGCGGATGCATTCCTGAGCCATCGGCAGTTCGAAAACGCGCTGGATCTGTATCGCCGCGCCGGCGAAGCGCCGGAGTTTAGCCCCCGCTCGATGTTTCAGATCGCGCGCGTCCACTTTCTCCGACAGGACTACGCTCGAGCCGCGGATCAGTATCGCAGCGTCGCCGGAGCGTACGCCGGCACGGAGTGGGAACAGGAGGCCGCCTATCAGCTCGCGGCCTGCTATTGGCGGCTGGGAGAGTATCGCCAGGCCGAGAAGGCGTACCTCGATTACATCGCACGCTACGGACGCGGCGCAGACGAAGGCGCCGTGCGGAACCTGGTCGATGTTTACCGGGCCCTGGGTGAATACGCGAAGGCGATTTCGCTTTTGGACCGCACGCTCCGCGGCCGCCTCTCGACTTCGACGCGTCAAGTCCTGCTCTTCAGCAAAGCGAAAATTCTCTACGCACAGAAGCGCTATCAGGCCGCCCTCGGAATCTTCCGGCAGCTCGGCCGCACGCGCCTTCAATCCGCTCCGGGCGGCGCGTCGCGGGAAGAGGTTCGCTACTTCGAAGCAATGACTCTGTCGAATCTGGGCCAGCGGACTGCCGCGCGCAAGATCTGGAAGGAGCTGGCCGCGGACTCCTTCAGCTATTACGGACAAAAGGCCGCGGAACGTCTTGGCCTGCCGCAGCAGACGTCCGCCCCGTCGTGTGACGCGGCCGCAGACGCGGCCCTAGACGGCGCGATGGCGCGTCTCCACGCGGCGCGCCGCCCTCTGCGGTCCGAGCTGGATTCAACGGCGGACCCCGTCTCCGAACTTGTCTTCATGCAGTTGTGGGACGAGGCGTTCATGTGGCTCGACCTTGCCCGGGAGCCCAGCCCGCGGATTGCGGCCGACCTCGCCTACGTCGCCGGACGATACAACCGGGCGATCGCGCACGCCGACCGCCTTCCAAAGAATCAGGCCGACAGGTTGTTTTTCCTCTATCCCGCGGGCTACAGCCAGACCATCTGCCGCGCCTCCAGCCAGTATCAAATCGACGCCGGCTGGCTCCACGCCATCATCTGGCAGGAAAGCAAGTACAATCCCGCTGCTCAGTCCGCTGCATCGGCCCGCGGCCTCATGCAATTCATTCCTGAGACAGCCATGGCGCTCGCGCCCTCGGCCGGCATGTCCAACCTGACGCTGGAGCGTCTGTATGATCCGGAAACCAGCATACGTCTCGGCGCCCACTACTGGGCCGAATTGATGGAAGAGTTCCGCCATCCGGAACTCGCGCTCGCGGCTTACAACGGCGGCCCCGACAACGTTCGTCGCTGGAGAGACAAGTGGCCCGGCGCCGACCTGGAGTTCTTCGTCTCCGACATCGGCTTCATCGAAACGAAGCGATACGTCCAGGCCGTCTTTGGGGCCAGGGCGGGGTACAGGAGGGCGCAATGAACCGGAAGATTGCGGATTGCGGATTGCGAATTGCGAATTTTGGGATGGCACGGGTCGCAATTCGCAATTCGCAATTCGCAATCCGCAATCCTTATTGATCCATGCGCCAGGAACGCATCTTCTTCGGAATTCTCTTTGCGGCGATCGCGCTGCTTGCGCTCATCATCATGCGTCCGTTCCTGACGTACATCGTTCTTGCCGGATTGCTGACCTACATTCTGTTTCCGGTCTATCACTTCATTTTGCGCAATACAGGACGCCCTCAGCTCAGTTCCGCCCTCTCGATCGTGCTGGCGTTGCTGCTGATGATCCTGCCCTCGGTGTATCTGGTCACCGAGCTTGTTCAACAGGTGCAGGGCGCATACAACACGTTCCAGGCCGGCGGCGCGATTCAAAGCATCGGCGATCGTTTGAGCGGACTGATAGGAAATCGCGTCGATTTTGAGGAAGAGTTGAACACGGCGTTCGAAGAAATCCGCAAATCCATTTTGGGACTGGCGCCAAACATCCTGGGATCGGTCACGGAGCTGGTGCTGGGATTGTTCATCATGTTCTTCGTGATGTTTTATTGCTTTCGCGAAGGCCGCGGCTTTGTCGCCCACTTGAAAGAACTTCTCCCGCTGGACGCGAAACTGAAGGAAAGCTTGTTCTATGAGATCCGCACCGTGACCCAGGCAGTGCTATACGGCCAGGTCATGACCGCCGTGATTCAGGGAGCGCTTGGCGGATTCGGACTGCTCGTCTTCGGCGTGCCGAATTCTCTGTTTTGGGGCGCCATCATGATCGTTACGGCGCTGCTTCCGGTCCTGGGCACGCCGATCATCTGGGTCCCGGCTGCAGTTGGGTTGATTCTCGACGGCAACGTGGCGCGCGGCGTGGGTCTGTTGATTTACGGCTCCACGATCGTCATGAATATCGACAACTTCATCCGCCCGCGTCTGGTCAGCGGGCGCACCAAGGTCCACCCGGTCTTGATCCTGATCGGCGTCCTCGGCGGCTTGCGGATATTCGGTTTTATCGGAATGCTGATCGGCCCGCTGATTCTCGCCCTGCTCGTGGCGCTGATCAAGTTTTGGGAAGAGGCCTATCTTCGGCGTCAGCCGCCTATTGAGACGACGCCCCGCGCCCTCTAAAGAAATTTCTGCAATCCGTCTTCCATTGCCGGCGTGCTCTCCTCAGGGAGAGGACCCACAATCCCTTCTCATCGCCCACCGTCTATTTTTGTATAGCGTTGTTTTCAGCAGAGAAATTTCTGGAGGCACTTATATGTTTTTAAAACGGACCAATCAGTTCTTGAAACTTGGTTGGCTTTTTGCGCTCAGCGTGGCGCTCGTAGCGTTCTTGGGCGTAGGTTCTGTATACGCGCACCATGGCGACGACGACCATGATGACGACTACACCGAGTCGACGACGACAACCGGCTGCGGCCCGAGGACGTCGGACGCCGATATCGATCGGGACGCCGATGATGCTGCGGACGTCTATGCCGACGACGTTACCGACGTAACCGTGGACGACGTCCTGGATAACCCCGGCGACTACCTGGGCAAGCAGGTCACGCTTGAAGGAGAGGTCGATCATCCGTTTGGCGGCAACACATTCGAGATGGAGGACGACAAGGACCTGTTCGGCGAAGACGAAATTCTTGTAATCTCCGTCATGCCGGAAGCGCAGGCCGACGGTGAACTGGAGGAAGGCAATCTGGTCACAGCGACCGGCGAGATCCGCTGCCTGGACCGCGCGGCCCTCGAAAGCGAATTCGGAACCATCGATTGGGGAACGGCGCCGGTGGATGAGTTGGAAGGCCAACCGGTTCTCGTGATGGGAGCGCGTGAATTCGCTGAGGCGCATCGCGCGAAGCCGGTTGAGGAGCAAGCCGAAGTCATTGAACCAGAGCCGATGCCCGAGCCTGCTCCGGCGCCTGAACCGGAAGTCGTGATCGAAGAGGAGGAAGTAGAAGTTGCTCCTGCGCCCGAACTGCCTGAGACGGCGACTCCGCTGCCGGCCGTGGGCCTTGCAGGATTGCTGTCGCTAGCCGTAGGTCTCGGAGTCCGGTTGTTCCGCCGGTAGTTTGGACCGAGCAAGATTTCGGATTGCGGACTTCGGATTTCGGATTTGTGGATGGTTTCCCCAAATCCGAAATCCGCAATCCGAAATCCGAATTCTCCTCACGCGGCCAGCTCCCGCTCCATGCTGCTCTTGATCTTCTGAATTTCGCTGCTCATGCGGGCCAGCATCCGGCGGTTCAACCGCTGCCGCGCCATTTCCATCACGCCGCCTGGGCCTTCCTCCTTCTCGACATGTCGCCGGACATTTTCAACAAGCTCGTCAAACTTGGGATCGAACTCGTCTTCCTCAAAGTCCATCTCCATCAACTTCGTCAAAAGCCGTTCGACTTCCTGATGCTCGCGCTGGGATTCTTGCACGGCCTCCGGAGCGTCTCCTTCCACTGCCGGATAAAACACGCGCTCCTCAGCTTCGGCGTGAACGAGCAACTCGGTATGAATCTGCTGGAACAGATCTTCCCGGCTCTCCGGATCGTCCGATTCCATAAACTCGCCAAACAGCCGCTCGACATTCCGATGGTCTTGCTTCAATAGATCAATCGCGTCCATTGGAATTCTCCTGGGTTGATCTCTCGATGAGTTCTGTAGGTGCAGCCCCTATGCCAAAACGGGGGATTTCTCGTCAAGTAGCGGATGAAGCCGACAAAAGAAAGGAGAGGGCATTGCGCCCTCTCCTCATTAAGGGGGGTAGCTGGTAGGGAGGTATCCTACCGGGCAGGAATCAAGCATCTGAGGGGCCATTCGATTTATCAGGATCGAATCTTCCGGAATCAAAGACTTGGACGCCGCAACTTCTTGCGGCGCCGTTCGCTTTCGGAAACACCCGTGGCGCAATCGAACACTCAGGCGCCGGCCGCGACCTGGACTTCGTCGCGCATCCAGCCGTCAAACAGGTTGACGATGCGGTCGCTGTAAGCGGCGTTGGCCTCGGAGTGGGTGACCTGCACAATCGTGGTTCCCTCTTCGTTGAGACGCTTGAAGAGCTCCATGATCTCTTTTCCCTGCGATGAGTGCAGATTGCCCGTGGGTTCGTCGGCCAGTATCAGGCGCGGCTTCGCGATGACGGCGCGCGCTACGGCGACCAACTGCTGTTGCCCTCCGGAAAGCTGGTTGGGATACAGGTCTTTCTTGCCGACGATTTGAAATCGGTCCAGCGTATCGGCGACGATGGCCTGGCGTTCGCTGCGCTTGATGTTGCGATAGGACAGGGGGATGTCGAGGTTCTCGTAAACGGTGAGACTGTCCAGGAGGTGGTACTGCTGGAATACGAAGCCGATGTATCGCTTATTGATCTCCACGCGGTCGCGCGGCTTCAGCTTGTGGATCGGCTCGCCGAGAAAGTAGAATTCGCCGCTCCAGTTGCTGTCCAACATCCCCAGGATGCTGAGCAGCGTCGACTTCCCCGCCCCGGACGGCCCCATGATCGTCAGGAAGTCTCCTTCGCGTATATCGAGATTGATGCGGCGCAGCACGAAGGTCTTTCCTGCGCCGGTCTCGTAGTATTTCTCAATTCCTCTCAGTTCAATCATCGGTCTCATTAGCTAGTTCACCATGTGTTCTTCCAAAGTCTTTTCATCGACGATCCTCCCATCAAAGAGATGAATCGTCCGCTCCGCGTAGCGCGCGTAGCGCGGATCGTGCGTCACCATGCAAATGGTCGCTCCCTCGCGGTGCAGCTCGCGCAGAAGATCCATGACGGCTTCGCCGTTTCGAGAATCCAGGTTCCCCGTGGGCTCGTCCGCAAGAAGGATGGACGGAGCGCCGGCAAGCGCCCTGGCTACGGCGACGCGCTGCTGCTGGCCGCCGGAGAGTTGCGAAGGATAGTGCTTCATGCGGTGCGCCATGCCGACCTTATCGAGCGATTCCTGCACGCGTTTCTTGCGTTCCGCCGACGGCATGCCGCGGTAGGTGAGCGGCAGCTCGACGTTTTCGTACACCGTTAGATCGCCGATGAGATTAAACGCTTGGAAGATGAAACCGATTTCGCGGTTTCGCACCCGCGCTCTCTCGCTGAGCGACAGGTCCTGCGCCGGCCTTCCATTCAGCACGTAGGTTCCTTCGGTCGGCGAATCGAGCAGCCCCAGGATCGACAGCAGCGTTGATTTGCCGCATCCGGAAGGGCCGGCAATGGAACAGTATTCGCCTCTCTTGATTTCCAGATGAATTCCGGTTAACGCATGCGTTTCGACTTCGTCCGTCAAGAACACCTTCGTCAACCCTTCCAGTTTTATCACCGTATCGTTCATGCCTTACTCCCGTCGTTAGTTCAATCTCACCCGATCGACGCTATCCCACTGCGACATGTCGGAAAGAATCACCTCGTCTCCCACCTGAAGACCTTCAAGAACCTCCACCAAGTTGACCGAAACCCGTCCCAGCTTGACCTGAGTCCTTGTGGCCTCGCGATTCGGCAACACCTTGAACAGGCTGATCGTGGCGTCCGCCTGACCATAAGTCGGCCGTTCGACGTACACGACGTCCGTCAACCGCTCGATCTCGATCGTTCCGTCCACGCTCAAGTCGGGACGTGCGCCGCGGGGCAGTTCGCCATCGAGCTGCACGTCCACCTTGACGGTTCCTTCCGTCGCCGCCGGATCGATCCGGACGACGCGGCCGGGAATGATCCCGTTGCGCGTATCGATCGACGCAACCTGACCCAGAGCGATGTCCTTGGCCTGCGTTTCGGCGATCTTCAATTCGGCTTTGAGCCGGCCCGGTTCGGCGACTTTGGCCAGCAGCGTTCCTACGCTGACGCGCTGTCCGACCTGGACGGGAAGCTGTTGCAGCACTCCCGCTGCGCCGGCGCGCACCTTGAGCTGGTCGACGTGGCCCTTCTTCACTTCATAGGCGGCCAAAAGCTGCTTCACGCGGGTCTCTTGGGCTGCAATCTGCGCGGCGATCGACTGAGCGTTGACGTCGACCTGTTGCCGCACCGTATCCAACTGCTTCGCCGAGTGTTCGGCTTCCATCCGGGCGAGCCTGAGATCGAGTTCGCTGACAAGGCCGTCCTTGGCCAACTCCTGTTTGGCCTCGAATTGGAGTCTTGCGCGCTCCGCGTCCGCCTCCGCCTTGCGGATGGAAGATTGCTCGTTGATGAGCTGGCTCTGAAGCTTTGCGCGCGTGTTTGCCAAGTCCGATGCTGCGGCCTGGTAGCTGAGCTCCGCGTCGATGACGCTTTGTTCCAATTCCGCGTTGCTCAATACGATCAGGATCGTGTCCGGCTGAACGACGTCGCCGATCCGAACTCTGATTTCTTCGACCAGACCATCGCGGCTTGCGGGGATGATCCGGCTTTCCTCGGGCACAAGCACGCCCAGTCCGTGAACGTCGCGCAGCATGGGTCCACGCTTGACCTTGCCGGTCCAGAGCGTCGCGGCCTCCACGGTCGGGGCCGCCGGCTTCATCTTCGACAGCCCATAGGTGGCGCCGGCGGCGGCTGTGAGAACGACGAACAGATAGATCGCCCGCCGGATACGCTTTTTCCGCGCGACGCCTTGTCGCTGAATGTCCATAACCCCTCCGATTTGTCCACCCGCGATGGATTGGCTTATTCTAGCCGCCCTAGCGTTTTTTTGCTGCTTCTCTTACTTGCCGGCCGGCGGCGCGCCGGACTCGCGTTCGGCAATACGGATTTCCCGATCGATCTCGATATTGTTTTTGCGCAAAGTCCTCCCGATCGCGCGATCGTAGTCGACGAGCGACTTCGCATAGTTCACCAGCGCCTGAATCGCGGTCGTTTCCGCAGCCGTGACGTTACGCTGCTCATCCAGGACGAAGCGGATGGACGACACGCCCAACTGGTTCTTCTTCTCCTCCGCGGCCAGTTGCCGGCGAGCCAGCTCGAGCGCCTTTTCCGCAGCCTGGATGTGAACGCGGTTCATTTCCACTCTCGAGTGCGCATTGCGGACCTCCAACGCAATCCGTTGGGCCAGCGTGGCGCGGCGGGCTTCGGTGATCTGCTTTTGAGTCATCGCCCGCGAGTATTCCGACTGGGCCGCTTTGTTGCTGAGCGGGATGGCAACGGCGATCCCGACCTGGTAGCCGGTGAAGCTGTTCTTGTAGATCTGCTCGAATGCATCTCCGAATCCACCGCGCCGGATATCGATAATTTCCGTCCCTCCGAGTTCGGAACGAACGGTTTCTACGCCGCCGACGCCGCGCTGCGCGTACGAAGCGTTGATATCGACCACCGGCAGGAGCTGATTCCTGGCGTACTTGACGTCGATGTCGTCGTTTCTCATCTCAAGCTCCAGTTGACGCATGTCCGGCCGATTTTCGAGCGCGTAGCGAATTGCATCCTCCACGGGCATCACGTCGTTCGGCGAAGGCCGCGCCACGGCTTCGATTGGGCTGAGTTTCGCGAACACCAGCGCCGGATCGCCCAGCCGCGTAATCATCCTCTTGGCCCTGTCCTGTGTTTGATCGTTGCTGAATGTTGCAGTCACAAGCTGGGCTTCGCGGCCTGCCACTTCGGCTTCAGCCTGAAGGACGTCGATCGGCGCGAGCGTTCCAACCTGGACCTGCCGGCGGTTGTCCGCCAGCGTCCGTTCCGCCAGTTCCAATGACCGCTGCCGGACCTTCAGGTCTTCTTGTCCCAAGACAAGATCCCAGTAGATCTGCTGCCCCTGCGCCACCATCTCGATGAGCTGACTCTCAAACTGGAGTTCCGAGATGCTCTTGTTGTTTTGCGCCACGCGGATCTGACGCGTCGTGATTTCTCGGCCCCAATTCCGCAGCAACGGCTGGGTCAGGCGGTACGTCAGGGTTCCCGAGTAGGACGGATTAAAGGTGCTGAACCGGTTGTTGGACGAATTCCGATTCACGGAAAAGTCCACGCTGATCAGGCTGCCGGTATTGAGCAACTGGGAGTATCCGACGCTGTAGAAATGACTGAGCTGGCTGGGAGCGTCTGCGCCGTCGAGCTGCGAACTGCTCGGAGTCGTGCTGCGGCCCACGCTGGCGTTGATCCGAAGCGTCGGCTCAAACGCCCTGAATGCGGCGTCGATCAGGTATTGGCTGGTCAATGGCGAGAAGCGTGAAACCCGCACATCGAGGTTGTTCTCGAGCATCAATCGGACCATGTCCTCCACGCGCAGCGGCAGCATTCCTTCGCGGATCAACGTCTGGACGGACGGATCGGCCGCCTGCGGCGAGGCCGCCGCGGTAACGCTGAACTGCGGGGGCCGGTACCGGTTCAAGAACGCCTGAACAAAGTTTTCGCCCGCCAGTGCGGTCGTTGTGGACAGGACCAACAGCAATCCAGCCATCCATACGTTCCTTTTCATTGCAATTCACTCCTGGGTCAGGCAGCGAGATGCAGTCCTTTCGCCATCACGTTCCCGCCGCACATCAATGGGTTATGGAACGCCCGCGCGCCGCCGAGTGTCCGTTTTTGGGACGCCGGGCCCCGGAAACGGACATCATTGTATGGGATTGCGAACTGGGAATCGCGAATTGCGAATTGGGCGGAAAGTCAGGGGAAGTAAGCCCTTGTTTTTCGGGCGGGCGGGAGATAGAAATCATGGAACTTCGTTCGCTACACGGCGGTCCGGGGACTCATGGTTCGAACAGAAACGGAAACAACGCGGATTCTTATTGCCGACGATCAGGCCGACGTTCTCGAAGCCCTTCAGATCCTGCTCAAGAACGACGGCTTCGTCATCGAGGCCGTCAACTCTCCGCGCGCCGTATTGGAAGCGCTTGAAAACCGCAGTTTCGACGTCGTGCTTCTCGACATGAACTACGCCCGCGACACGACGTCTGGGGGCGAAGGACTCGCAATGCTGCCGCGGATACGGCAACTCGACGACACGTTGCCGGTCGTCTTCATGACGGCATGGGGCAGCATCGATCTGGCGGTGGAAACGATGCAAGGCGGCGGGCGGGACTTCGTGCAGAAGCCGTGGGATAACGCGAAGCTTCTCAAGACGCTCCGGCGGCAGGTGGAAGAGGGCCGCCGGATGCGCGCGATGAAGCAGCGGCAACAGGCGTCGCAACAACTGCTGCGCGAATTGGAAGAAGCGGGCGAAATCCAGAGGCGGCTCTTTCCGGAATCGATGCCGCGACTCCCAGGTCTCGAGATCCAGGCGTACTGGCGGCCGGCTCACGATATCGGCGGCGACTACTTTGACGCGATCCGCCTCGGCGATCACGGTTGCGTCCTCTGCATCGCCGACGTTATGGGAAAAGGCCTCCCCGCCGCCCTCCTGATGTCCAATACTCAGGCCGCTGTCCGCGCGACCGCGCCTGGCGCGACCGGTCCGGGCGACGCGTGCCGGCGCATCAACCGGATCATGGCGGAGAATACGGCGTCAGGCCAGTTCGTGACGATGTTTTACGCAATGCTCGACGGCGCCGCGAGAACGCTTTGGTACACGAACGCCGGGCATGCGCCTCCGATTCTGATTCACTGCGACGGAACCGTGACGCGCTTGAACGACGGGGGGCCCGTGCTTGGCGTTTTTCCCGATGCGCAGTACGCCGAGCGCCGAATGAGGCTCGAGCCCGGCGATCGTCTGGCGCTGTTCACGGACGGGGTGACGGAAGTGCGGAATTCAAAGGATGAAGAATTCGGCGAAGACCGTTGGATCGATCTGCTGCGCCAGCATCGCGCGCTCGACGCGGGCAGTCTTCGGCAAGCCGCGCTCGACGCGGTAGAATCGTTCGCAGACCGCGGTTTTCAGGACGACGCCGCGTTGATGATTGTGTCGGTTGTATGAGTGTTCTGAAGAACGGAACAAAGACGAAAGTCTTGATTGCGGACGACCAGCAGGATGTGCTGGAAGCGCTGCGCCTGCTGCTCAAGGGCGAAGGATTCGACGCCCGTTCCGCGACATCGCCCGCCGGCATCGTACGCGCCCTGGAAAACGAGGACTTCGACGTCGCGCTCATCGATCTGAATTACACGCGGGACACGACCTCGGGCGAGGAAGGCCTCAACGTGCTGAAGCGCATTCAAGGGCTCGACGACACGCTGCCGGTGGTCGTGATGACGGCATGGGGCAGCATCGAACTCGCAGTCGAGGCCATGCGGCGCGGCGCCTGCGACTTCGTCCAGAAGCCGTGGGACAACGCGCGGCTGCTAAGCATCATTCGCACGCAATCGGAACTCTGCCGGGCGCGCCGCAACGAACAGCGCCTGGAGGCCGAGAACGAGCTGCTGCGCGCCGACGGCCGCCCCACCATGATCGCAGAGTCCGCCGCCATGCGGCCCGTGCTGCAATTGATTGCGCGGGTCGGTCCATCCGACGCGAACGTTCTGATCACCGGCGAACACGGCGCCGGCAAGGAGGTGGTTGCGCGGACGCTGCACGCGCTTTCCGAACGCGCGTCGAAGCCCATGATCACTGTCAACGTCGGCGGGCTGGCGGAAGGCGTCTTCGAAAGCGAAATGTTCGGCCACGTCCGCGGGGCGTTTACCGACGCCAAAACGGATCGCGTCGGCCGCTTCGATCTCGCCGACGGCGGCACGTTGTTTCTCGACGAGATCGCCAATATTCCGCTGAATCAGCAGGCAAAACTCCTGCGCATATTGGAGACGGGCGAACTCGAACGCGTGGGCTCATCCCGTACGCGCCGCGTCGACGTTCGCGTCTTATCGGCGACCAACGCGGACCTCAAAGCGGAAACCGAAGCCGGACGCTTCCGTCCCGATCTGCTCTTCCGCCTGAACACCATCGAGATTCACCTTCCGCCCCTCCGCGACCGCCGCGAGGATATTCCCCTTCTGGCGCGCCATTTTCTTGGAATCTATTCTCGCCGGTACCGGAAGAATCTGACGGGCTTTGACGCCGCCGCCTCGCAATTGCTGACGGAGTATTCGTGGCCGGGAAACGTCCGCGAGCTGGACCACGCCGTCGAGCGCGGCGTGTTGATGGCGCAGCCGCCGCTGGTGGCCGCGGCCGACCTCGGTCTGCGGCCGGCGCGCGGCGGAGCGGCCGGCAAACTGGAAGACATGAGCCTCGAAGAAATGGAAGCATTTCTCATTCGCAAGGCTCTCACGCGGCATAACAACAACGTCAGTCACGCCGCCGATGCGCTCGGCTTGAGCCGTAGCGCTCTCTATCGCCGCATGCAGCGGTATGGAATCTGAATGCTGATCCGGACCGAAACCACGAAGCGAAGGCGCAGCGGCGCCGCGCGGATCGGCTACGAGAACCGCGTTCTGCTGATGGCGCTCGCCGCGGGCCTGCCGGGCGTGCTCGTTGCGGTCATCCTGCTGTGGAATTCGATGAATCTGTCTGTCGCTGCGCGATGGCAAGTGATCGGGGCTCTCCTCGGCGTCTGGCTCTTCCTGTCGGCCGCGCTTCGACGCCGGATCATCTTTCCGCTGCAGACTGTCGCCAATCTCCTGGCCGCCCTGCGCGAGGGCGACTTTTCAGTCCGAGGCCGCGGCGCCGGCGACAGCAGCGAGCTTGCAACAGGCGACACGCTGGAAGAGCTGACGCGCGAAATCAACGCACTGGCTCAGACCGTTCACGAACAGCGCCTGGGGGCGTTGGAAGCCACGACGGTTCTGCGAAAAGTCATGGAGGAAATCGACGTCGCGGTCTTCGCCTTTGACGCCGAGCATCAATTGAAACTACTCAATCGCGCCGCCGAACGCCTCCTGAACGCTCCGGCCGAGCGCGTCATGGGACAGAGCGCTGAAGCCTTGGGTCTGGCCGAGTTCATGGCGGATCCGCCTCCGCGGCTGCTGGACGCCGGATTTCCGGGCGGCGCAGGACGTTGGGAAGTCCGGAGGTCCGTTTTTCGACAAGGAGGACGCCCTCACGAGCTGCTCGTCCTGTCGGACTTGACGCGCACGCTGCGCGAACAGGAGCTGCAGGCGTGGCAGCGCATCGTCCGCGTCATCGGCCATGAGCTGAACAACTCGCTGGCCCCGATCAAGTCGATCTCAGCAAGCCTTCAAAGCCAACTCCATCGGCCGGATCGCGCGGCGGACTGGGAGGAAGACTTCTCGCGCGGACTGACGGTGATCTCTTCGCGCACCGAAGCTTTGGGCCGCTTCATGACGGCCTATGCGCGTCTTGCGCGCCTTCCACAGCCCAAGCTGCAGACCGTGGACATCGGCGCGCTGGTCCGCCGCGTCACGGGACTCGAAACGCGGGCGCCCGTCGCCGTTGAAGGAGGGCCGGAAGTCGCCATCCAGGCGGATCCGGACCAACTGGAGCAACTGCTCATCAACCTCATTCGCAACGCCGTCGATGCATCCATGGAGACCGGCGGGGGCGTGGGCGTCCACTGGAAGCGCGTTTCCTCTCAACTCGAGCTGCGAATCGAAGACGAAGGCCCCGGAGTCTCCAACACGTCGAACCTTTTCGTTCCCTTCTTTACGACAAAGCCCGGCGGCTCCGGCATCGGCCTGGTCCTCAGCCGACAGATCGCCGAAGCTCACGGCGGGTGGCTTCGCCTGGAAAACCGCCCGAACAGTCACGGGTGCGTCGCGATCCTTCGGCTGCCGGCCTGAGCCGGCGTTTCAATCGAGAGGCGGAGCGGCCGGCGGGGCCCCGAGCGCGCAGATGGCCGAGCCCGCGACAACCATCAGAGCGCCGCTCACGCTGAGCGCAGTGAGTCTTTCCGGCGCAACAAGTCCGGGAACCCAGACTTCCATGACGCGCATGCCGCCCAGCGTGAAGAGCGGCGCAAGCGCAAGGACGGCGCCGATGCGGGATACTTCCCAATGCCGGAGCGCTTCGGCGAACGCGCCATATGCGACCAGCGTGTTCGCACAACTGAACGCCAGCATTGCAAACTGCAGCGCCGTGAGGTCGCGCACGTCGGCAAGCGACGTCGGAGGAAAGAGGATGATGACGGCCCCGGCGTAGATCAGCAGCAGGATCTGCTGGGAGTGAAGATGCTTCAGCAGCTGCTTCTGCGCCAAGCCGTATATGGCCCAGACCAGCGCCGCCAACACCAGCAGCACGACGCCCAGACCGACGCCTCCGGAAACGTCGCGCAGTTCCGGCAGCCTTCCGTTGAAGAACAGCACGAGACCCAGCGCCAGAAGCACGACGCCGGCGAATCGCATCCGCGTGAACGTTTCCTTGAAGACGACCAGGCCGCCGAGCAGGAAGAATAAAGGCCCAAGCTGAATTACGGTCTGGGCCACGGTGGGACTCGAATGGTCGAGCGCGACAAGATACAAAACGTAGTTGCCCGTGAGCCCAAGCAGCGCCACGACCAGCAGCATCCACGCTGTACGATGCAACGCGCCTGGCTTCGGCAGCCGGCCGGTCGCCGCCATGATAAGACCCAGGATCGTTCCCGACGCGGCGAAGCGATACCACGTGATCGTGTACGGATCGAGGCCTTCCAGCGCGATCTTCAATGCGATCGGAAGCAGCCCCCAGCACACGGCCGTCAGCAGCGCGAGCGCAAGACCAAGCTTCCAATTGCCGGTTGTGTGTGGACTATGCATGCGATGTGAACGAATGCCGACTAGCGGAGTTCTGACCCCCTGCCGCCGAAGGCGGCAGGGGGTCAGATCGCTCCCGACTTCCCTACCGATCCAATCTTTCAATCCTTCGATCCGGTACGAGCCACAGCAGTGCCACGAAGACGTAGAGTCCCAGCGCAATCCAGGAATTCACGAAGGCCAGCGCGACCGCGGCGACGTACGACGCTGCGGAGACCTTTCCTTTCCAGTCGCGGCCGAGAGCGGCGGCAAGTTTGGAGTTAGGTCCCTGGCGTTTCAGTATCGCCGACTGAAGAATGAGCCACGCCGCCGCCGCGAGCAGCAGCACCATGCCGTATACGGCGATCGGCAGGGCGGCGAAGTGATTCTCGCCCATCCAGCCGGTGGCAAACGGTATGAGCGACAGCCAGAACAACAGGTGCAGGTTCGCCCACAAGACCGTTCCGTCGATCCGCTCTGTAGCGTGAAGCATGTGGTGATGGTTGTTCCAGTAGATGCCCAGAAATACAAAGCTCAGCACGTAGCTCAGGAACACCGGGGCAAGCGGGCGCAACGCTGCGAGGTCGGCGCCGTGCGGGACGCGAAGCTCCAGCACCATGATCGTGATGATGATGGCGATGACGCCGTCGCTGAACGCTTCCATTCGTCCTTTTGTCACTGAGCTACAGTCCCTCCGCCCGTTTCGCCGTGGCGCGGAGTATTTCGTCCGCCGCTTCGAGATCCTCGGACCGGACCAACAATTCGACGCCGCCCATCCACAAGTGCGGCCGCATGCCTCCGCAGTCGTCGCTGCGAATCATGGATGGGATGTCGGCGGCTTCCAGGGCGGATCTGGCGACGTCCGCATCGAAATGATTCAGATAGGTTCGGATCACGACGAGTTCTGAGCTGCTCATGGCCGGCTCCGATTTTCAGTGTACACGGGATGGACCACATTTGGGCGCCGGGCGCGCTATTGGTACAGACGTCAGCGCACAAAGTCACGTAGGAGTCGTCGAATGATGCCGGAACAAGAAAGCCCGCGTGCGACGCCGGACGCGTCTACGCCCGCGTCGCCCAACTCGAACGTGTCGCGGCTATTGGAACTGGCGCGGCAGGCGTTTACCCAGAAGCGAACCAAGAACTGCCTGGACCTGACGCGGGCGATTCTGCGGATCGATCCCGACAATGCCGAGGCGCAGATGATGCAGGCGTCGATCCGCATCGAAATGCACATTGAGCTTGAGCACGCGCGTGCGCTCCTGCGGGACGCAGGCTTAAAGGACAATCCGGAGAAATACACTCAGGCCGGGAAAGCGATTCTCAACAAAATTCTGAGTCTGGACCCGGATTCGCAGGAAGCAAAGACTCTTCTGGCGGAAGCCGGGTTCCCGCAATCCCCGCCTGCCGTGGTCCCGGTCGCGGCGACGGCCGAGCCGGCGCATGTTCCCGCCGTTGTTCCAGAAGACGTCGCAGAAGCCTCGGAACCCGTCGCTGAAACGGCCGCGCCGGCCCTTCCGCGCACTGAAAACCGCCAGTGGCTCGCGCGTGCGCTTCTGGTCATCCTGGTAGCGCTGGTGGGCGTCGGTCTGCCGATGTTCAGAAGTCAGCCTGACGCGACCGCGCCGTCGCCGGCCGGAGAAAAGCGCGCTTCCCCGCCGGATGCAGGGGCCGAACCGGCGTCCGATGCAACGCCCATGGACGTCGTGGATCCGCCTCTCGTTGATGCGCATGCCGATGCGGAGGCCGGCCGCGCGGCCGATCCGCGCGCGCCCGCCCCTGTGCGTTCGATCCCACCCGTCGCGCCGCCGGACGACGCAGCGCCCGTTGTTCTCGCGCCGAGTGGAACGCTCGCAGTGAGCTCTCCTGCGCCGATTGACATTTACATCCTCGGCCAGCACATCGGATCGACTCCGGTCACCCTGGAGATGTCGGCGGGCATGCACACGGTCGAGTACCGTTATGGAGACTTGCGAAAAATCGTCACACACGTCGTCAACAGCAACGAGACAACCCGGGCGACGATCACGTTCGACGTCACGATCCAGATCAACGCCAAACCCTGGGCGAACGTTTTCATCGACGGACCGGAACGAAAGTTCCTCGGGCAAACCCCGTTGAGCGGCGTTCAGATTCCGATCGGCGCCGTTCTCGTGTTCGAGAATCCGAAATTCCAGACGAAGAAGCATCGCGTCACCGGAAAGGATCCGGACGTCCAGATCACGTTTCCATAGAGGTGACCCCCCATGTTTAAGATGTCTAGCATCTTTAGAAACATCGTTGCGTCATTCCTGCTGATCGCTTCCGCCGCTGCAGGGCCCGCGGTTTTCGATGAAGTGACCGACGGGCTGGCCCGCGCCGAGGCTCTCTATTACGAAGCCCGTTTCGCGGAGTCAATCGAGACGCTGCGGCGCGTCCAGGAATTGCTGAGCCCGCAGCCGGGGCGTCTGCCGGAGAAGACGGCTCTGAAGCGGCAGCTCGCGATCGCCTACGTCGGACTGAACGACAATGCTCAAGCCAAGTCGCATTTCCGCGAGCTCTTTGAGCTCGATCCGGATCACCCGATTGATCCCGAACAGTTCTCGCCCAAAGTCGTGACGTTGGCCGAAGCCGCGCGCGCGGAACAGAACGAGATCCGCTGCCGCAAAGCGGCGCGCGAAACCCAAACGCTTCTGGACGAGCGCGACGCAGAGGCCGCGCGGCAGATTCTGGTCTCCAACAACGGCAAGTGCCCCTCTCTGGCTGCGATCGCGCGTGAGGCCGCCGAGATGTTCTTTCGAGACGGCCTCGAGGCGTACAAGAAAGGAGAGCTGGCCGACGCGGTGCCGAAGTTCCGCGCGGCGATCCAGCTTCAGCCTCAACACGAGATGGCTTCACAGTACCTGGAGCTGGCGTCGACGAAACTTCTCGTGGACGCGGATCGCGCCCTGCTGGACTGGCGCAGAAATTTCGAAGCCCGGGCGTTCGAAGCCGCGGCCGCCGATTATCGCCGGCTCGCTTCCGTCGCCAGTCGCGAAACGATGGATGTGGTCCACAGAGACTACCGCAAGGCGCTCGAGGGACTGCAGGAGCCCTGGAATCGAGCATGTGCGGCCGGGGACGATCGCGCAATGGACGACCTCCGGCGGCAGGCCGCGGCCATGTCTCCGGCGCCGGCTGTCGGCGGCGACCTTATCGCCAAGATGGTCTGCCGAAACACGGGTTGCGTTCAAATGGACGGCCCGGTGGCAATGGCTCGCCTGAGGAAGCGCGTGAACCCTGAAATCTCTCAAGTGATGCGCAGCTTCATTCAAAACAATCCCGTCACGGTGCGCGTCGTCGTACGAATCAACGACGCGGGAGACGTCACGGTTCGCAGCGTCCAGGGCGGCAATGTCGTATTCGACGACGCGGCGCGCGCCGCGGTGGTGCAGTGGAAGTTTCTTCCGGCCGTCATTGACGGCGAAGCGCGATGCGTTGATACCGAGTTCTCCGTCCTCTTCAGTGGAACCACTTCAAACGCCCCAACGAGGTGACCGCCGTGTCCGAAATCATTGGAGCGCCGCCAGGCCGACTGAAAGCGTTTGCGTATGCCGCCGCGGAGAAAGCGCCCGTCTACCGCGTGATCATGGGCGTGCTGCTGCGCGCCAAGGAGCGCTTCGTGTTTCGCATGCGCCCGCACGAGATTCTGCACGAAGTCCACAAGTGCGGCCTGACTCCCGCGCCCGATGCCGCGGAAATCGAGTCCGCGCTCGAACAACTGTGCGAATGGGGAAATCTCGAAGCGCATCCTGACACCGCAGAAGTTCATACCGTCGAGGATTTTTACAAACAGCGGCACGTCTACCAGATCACAAGTCAAGGTGAGTCCGCGGAACTCGCGCTCAACGATTATGAGACCGGGCGGAAGGCCGAGCTGCAAACGAGCGCCTTGCTGGACATACGCGAACTGCTGGACGATCTCCGCCGCATGGCCCGCGATGACGCGGCGCCGGACCCGGGCAAGGTTCATCGCGATCTCCTCGCGCTCCGCGCCTGTTTCGAAGCTCTGAAGGCGGGCGCGCATACGTTCATGAGCATGCTGGAGCAGGAGATCGATCTGCAGTTCGATCCCGACGCTCAGGTGGACGCGATAGTTGCGCGCAGACAGCGGCTGATTGATTACCTCGAGCGGTTTATCGCCGAACTCGTGATCGCTACGGACGCAATCGTTCAGTCTGTGCGCGACATCGAAGAGTGCGGACTCGACCGGTTGCTGGAACAAGCGGCGGCTCGGCGCGCCGCCGACGCCGTCGATCCGGATCCGGCGAATGTGGAGCGAATTCGCGGGCGCGTACGCGCGGAGTGGGAAGACTTCCGAAGCTGGTTCGCGTCGCGCTCGGATCGCCTCACGAACGCCGACGCGCTGCGGTCGCGCGCCAGAGCGGCGATACCCGCTCTCCTCAGCGCCATCACCCGCATCAACGATCGGCGGAACGACCGCATCGACCGGTTCAACGATCTGCGCGTTCTGGCGCGCTGGTTTGCAGCGGCCGAGTCGGACGCCGACGCCCACCGCCTGTGGAGGACCGCCTTCGGTCTGCATCCCGCCCGCCACTTTCTGATCAATGACGCCACCCTCGATGAGCACGAGGGACGGGACGTCCGTCCCGATACGAGCTGGCTCGACGCGCCGCCGCTCAAAATCTCTTCACGGCTCCGCCTGTTCGGCGCTCTGCCCCGGTCGGGCCGGCTGAGCCGCGTCGTCGATCGCGCCGCGGAAAAGAAGAAACTCGCGGCGGCGACGCAGGACGAAGTTCAGCGCATCCTGACAAGTCCGGCCCGGTTTGGCGCAGGAGGCCGGATGCGTCTCTCGGACCTGGAAACGCTCGAATCAGGCGAGTTTGAACTTTTTCTGGATCTTCTGGGAGAAGCCGTATCCGCCAACGCCCTCCTTTCTGAAGGCGCCGAGGTTCTATCGAGCGACGGGACCTTGAAAGTGCGTCTGTCGCCGACCGGCGATGCGCGAACCGCAGTGATTCACACGCCAGAAGGAACTTTCGAAGGTCCGGATTTCTGGATCAGCATCGAGCAGAACTCCATCGACGAGGTCACGGCATGACTCTTGCATCGCCGCCCCCAGCGGCCCACGTGAATCCTGAAATCGAGTCGGAACGCCGCTACGCGCTCCGCGCGCTCCTGCGCAGCCCGCTGCTGCCGGCCGCCGGCGAAACCGCTAAGCAATATGCAATGGTCCGACGGCATGGGGTCTGGCTCAGGCAGTGGTTGGCGAAATTCCCGGCGTGGCGCCTTCATATCGACGCGGCCGTAGCGCGACTCTACAAAACGCCGGCCGACGGCGACGACGACACCCGGCCGGCCGTCGACCGGACCAGCGGCGCGCCATTCTCGCGGCGGCGGTACGCCCTCCTGTGTCTTGCGCTGGCGGCGCTGGAGCGCTCGGAGCGTCAGACCACGCTCGGGAAGATCGCCGAACGCATTATGGAATTCATCGCCGCGGACCGGGAGCTTCAAGCGGCAGGGCTGGTATTCGACCTGAGCAATCTGGATCAGCGCCGCGATCTTGTGCACGCCGTGCGGCTGCTTCTCGAATACGGTCTGCTCGAACGAGTTCACGGCGATGAGCAGGAATTCTTGGCGGGAACCGGCGCTTCCGACGCCCTCTATGCCATCCATCGTCCTCTGCTGGCCGTAATGCTGAATCTTCCCGGAAGTCCTTCCGCAATGGAAGCAGCGGGCCGACCTTCACTCGGCCCTGAAGCGATCCCCCCTCCCTCTGGGCGGCGCGAAGCGCCTGGTGAAGGTGAAGCCCGCAACCGTCGGATTCGCGCACGTCTCGTGCGGGCTTTTCTCGACGATCCCGTTCTGTATACAAGCGACCTCACAAACGAGGAACGCGCCTATCTCCAGCGGCAACGCGGTTACCTGGTGCGCCAGGCGGCGGACGCCGCGGGACTCGCGCCTGAAGTGCGGCGCGAAGGAATCGCGATGTCGGATGACCTCGGGGACCTGACCGACGTCAAGCTGCCCGAGGAAGGCACCGATGGCCATGTGAGCCTGCTCGTCGCCGAGTGGCTCGCCGAGTGCGCCAGAAGCCGGCCCGGCGCCGCCGTTCCCATCGAAGCGGTGGAACAGTATGTCGGCCGCCTCATTGAGATTCATGGCGCACGCTGGCGCAAGGACGCGCGGGCGCCTGGAGCGGAAAGCCGATTGGCTGCAAACGCTCTCGAACGGCTTCGAGGGCTGCGACTGATCCGAATGACTGCCGACGGAATCGCGCCCCTCGCGGCCGTCGGCCGTTACGGACGGCGCCGTTCAATCGATGATTCGAATCCACAGGAGCAAACGTCATATGCATAACGTCACCCATTCCGGGAATGGAACCGCCCCGCGCGCACTTCCCCGACCGCAGCGCGAACGGTGGCAGCCGTTGCGGAGCGGCTTCGTCAATATCTACCGGTACGATCAGGAAGAGTTCCATTACGAGAACGGACGCCTGCTCCTGCGCGGAAACAACGGCACCGGCAAGTCGCGGTTCCTCGCGCTGCAGCTCCCGTTTCTTCTGGACGGCGAAGTTACGCCGCAGCGTCTCGAGCCCGACGCGGATCCAGCGAAGAGAGTCGAGTGGAACCTTCTCATGGGCCGGTATTCAGATCGCACTGGATATACGTGGATTGAGTTCGGACGCCGCGACCACGACGGCGCCGAGCATTTCACCACGCTCGGCTGCGGCCTGAGCGCCGTCGAAGGCCAGGCCGGAGTCCGCAAGTGGTTCTTCATCACCAACCAGCGCATCGGCCGGGACTTCGAACTGACCAACGAATCCGGTCAGGTGATCGGCAAGGAACGCCTTCGCGAAAAGATCGGCGCTTCGGGCGAGGTGTTCGAAGCCGTCGGCGCGTATCGACAATCCGTCAACCGGACGCTGTTTCATCTCGACGATTATCGATACGCCAGCTTCGTGAATCTCTTGATCCAACTGCGCAGACCTCAACTCACCCGGCGCCTGGACGAAGATGAACTCTCAGCCGCCCTGAGTGAGGCGCTCCCACCCGTACCGCCCGCCGTCATAGCAGACGCGGCCGAAGCGTTCTCCAATCTCGAATCGGATCGCAACACGCTGGAATCGTTGAAGACCGCGCTGGCCGGAGTCGACGGATTTCTCGACGCATATCGGCGCTATGCAGAGGCGGCGGGCAAGCGTCGCGCGGATCGCCTTCTCAGCACGCAGGCGGAATACGAAACGGCCGTGAATGACATCCGCGCCGCGGAAGAAGAACACGCCGCGGCCGCCGCAGACCTCGAGAGACTTCAGGCTGAAGCGGCGCGGCTTGCGGCTGAACAACTGGCCATCGAATCCGAAATTGCGGCCCTGCAGCAAAGCGGGGAGATGAAGGACTCACACGCGATCGAGCGCGCCTACTACGAAGCGAAAGAAAAGCGCCAGGACGCGGACGCGGCGGCGGCGGAGCTGGCGGATGCAACGCAGGCGCGGAAGCTGCGCGAGGACGAAGAGGCCCGCAGCCGCGACGTCTGTGCGCTTTATCAGACCCGGTGGACGTCGGCGCTGGAAGCCGTTGCGGCAGCCGCGCCCGGCGCGGGTCTTGATCCGCATGGAACGCGGCAGGAAGCTGAAGACGCCGTCCAAAGCCAGATCGAAAAAATCAATCACCTCCGCAAATTCAACGAGCAAGTTCGTGAAGCGGAGGTCGATCTCGACCAAAGCCGCGCGCGGCGGGATCAGATTTCAAGCCTTCTTGATGACGCACGGGATCGTTTGAAGGCCGCACAACAGGATCACGCGGAGGCGATGCATGCATTCGTCGCCGCCGCCGGAGTCTGGCGCGGCGGTCTTCGGGAATTGCGGCGTCCGTTCGAAGACCATTTCTTGAACGCGGCCGCAGAAGCGCCTGAAGGCGCCGGCGGAGTACATCCCTTGAAGATTGCCCTGCGCCGGGCGCTTGACGACGTCACAGCTCGCGACGCAGAAGAACGGACGCGGCTTGAAGGGCGCGCCGCGATGCTCAAAGCCGAGATCGGCCGGCTTCACAACGAGCGCGGACGCCTGGAATCTGGCGAAACGGCGGGCGCGACCCGCGGCGGCGCCACGCCGCAAGCCCTCCCGGGCGCTCCGCTTTGGATGCTGTGCGACTTTGTGGACAGCCTCGACGCCGCATCGCGCGCCGGGCTCGAGGCTGCTCTGGAAGCTTCCGGACTGCTAAACGCATGGGTGACGCCGACGGGAGAAATTCTGTATGGCGGGGAACACCCCGCCGCTTTGGTTGCAGCCACGAGTCCGCTGCCGGCTGAAGATGCGCATCTCGGAATGCTGCTTAGGCCCGCAGTGACGTCAGGCGACGGCCCGCCGATGTTTGTCGTCGCCGAAAGTCTGCGCTATGTCGGAATCAAACCGAACTCCGCTCCGACTTGGGTCGGCGTGGATGGACGATGGCAGAACGGCCCGCTGCACGGCGCGGCCAGCAAGCCCGCCGCGGAATACATTGGCCCGGCGGCTCGCGAAGCCGCGCGCGCTCGCCGCATCGCGGAAATCGATCGAGCCTCAGCAGAAGCCGGCAAAGAGTTGGAAGCAATCACAGCGTCGCTCGAGGCGCTGAACCGGCGCGAGCTCGACGTGGAGACCGAAGCCGCTGCGGCGCCGTCCGATGAAGCCGTCCGCGCCGCCTACGATCATGCCATGGCCGTGGCGCGCGAAGTCGACGGCCTGCGCAGCCGCCTGGCCGCCGCTGAAGAGCAATGCGCCGAACGCAGCGCGCGCCTGGAAGGGGCGCGAGAGAGCCGCAGCCTGGCCGCCGCCGATCTCGGCCTGGCGCCCTGGGCGGATAAACTCGACGCCCTGGAAAGAGGAATTGCGGACTATCGCATCGCGCTCGCCGCGCTCTGGTCCGCTGAACAGACCTTCGACGAGGCGCAGGCCGCCGCCAAACGTGCATCCGCGCTCCTGGATGAAGCAAAGACGCGCGAACAGCGGTTAGCCGAGACCGCAGAGCGCCTGAAGCGCGCCGCCATCGCCGCTGAGATCGAAGTCGACACGATGCGCGAAGCGCTGGGCGCCGACCCGGGAGGCGTTGCGCAGCGGATCGACGCCGCGCGCCGGCGACTGGACGCCGCGCGGGACGAAGACCGCAAGGCCCAACGGGAGATGCATGACGTAGAACTTGCTGTGACGCGCATGGACGAAAGACTTCGGAATTTGAACCAACTCCTGAACAGTCGCGCGGCCGCCCGCGATGCGGCGGTTTCGTCCATGCGCACGTTCGCCGAGGCCGGACTGATCGGTCTTGCAGCGCCGGGCGTCCAGTCGGACGGCAAGGCCGGCTGGTCCGAAGCGGGCGCTGTACTTTTGGCTGGAGACCTCGCCCGCCGTCTCGAAGCCGTTGACGGCGGCGACGCCGCATGGGAACACCATCAAAGGTCCGCGCCCGCCCATTTCAACGAATTAATGCAGGCCCTCTCCGTACAGGGATGCCGCCTCGCGGCGACGTTCCGCGACGATATTTTCGTCGTGACGGCGGTGTTCGACGGCAAGGAGTGCGCGATCGACGAACTCCAGCAAATCCTGTCACGCGAGGCGGCGACCCGTCAGATGCTGCTCGATGCGCGCGAACGAGAAATACTCGAAAACCATCTTGTAGGCGGAGTCGCCAGACGCCTGCAGGAACTGTTGACGGCCGCCGAGCAGCAGATCGAGCAGATGAATATCGAACTCGACAGCCGTCCGATGAGCACCGGAATGAAGCTGCGATTCGTGTGGCGTCCGAGCGAAGAAGGTCCATTGGCCCCGCCGGAGGTCTGGAACAGCCTGCTGCGGGCGAGCCCGGCCTGGACGTCGGCGGAACGCCATGCGCTCGGCTCATTTCTCCATCAGCAGATCCAGGCCGTGCGGTCCCAAACCGATGGGACGACCTGGCAAGAGTCGCTGGCCGAAGCGCTCGATTACCGAAAGTGGCGCCGCTTTGGTCTCGAACGTTTTCAAGACGGCGTTTGGAAACGGCTCACCCGCCGTACTCACGGAACCGGTTCGGGCGGAGAAAAAGCCGTCGCACTCACGCTGCCCCACTTCGCGGCCGCCGCCGCATTCTATCGAACCGCAGACTCGCTGGCGCCGCGCTTGATCCTGCTGGACGAGGCGTTTGTGGGCATCGACGCGGATATGCGCTCCAAGTGCATGGGACTGATCCACACGTTTGACCTGGATTTCATTATGACGAGCGAGCGGGAATGGGGCTGTTACGAAACCCTTCCCGGCCTCGCCATTTACCAGCTTTCCACTCGCCCCGGAATCGACGCCGTCGGGCTGACCCGCTGGGTCTGGAACGGCCGGCGGCGGAGGCTGGATCAGCAGGAAGGAGTCGACCGACAGACTGAAATCATGGCGGCGGCCGGCGGCGCGGCGCAGTGAGGACCGCACGCTTGGCTCACGCAAAAGCCGAAACTCGCTGTTGTATGCCCTTAAAGCCGCATGTATGATTTTTTTGTTCCCTCACGGGGTCGTAGTTCAGTTGGTTAGAACGCCGGCCTGTCACGCCGGAGGTCGCGAGTTCGAGTCTCGTCGGCCCCGTTTCACTGGACCGTGCCCGCCTGCTCGCGCGGCAATTTTGACTTCATGCCGACGGCATTGACGACAATCCGCACACACTCGGCGCATTCCTTCAGGTGTTCGTATTCCTCTTCGGTTAGCGTTCCGCGGGACATGATGAACGCCACAAGGCGCTCCTTCGAAATGTGTCCGGTCTGCATGGTCACCTTCACCTTCTGCTGTGGCGCGAGTCTATGAAGCCGATAGTTCTTTTAGAACTGGTCTTTTGTGTTACTTACGGCGGCAATGGCGCCTTCGGGCGATCGGCTGGAACCAATGGGCCATGGCCTGCGGCGGCCGTTCGCGATAGGATTGCGGCCAACTTGGTTGCATCTGTAAAGTCTCTCCGCGAACAGCGCCCGCCGCGGCAGTCTCCGGCGGGCGCGATTTTTTGATCTATAATTCGGCGCGTGCGTCATCCCTCGACCTCTCCATGGTTCAAAGCTCTCGTTGCGGCAGGCCTGGTGCTGGCGATCGTGCTCCTGGTGCAGACGATTCGGACGTATATCTACGTTTCGATGGCCATGACGATCCAGGAGGCGCGGCGCGACGCGCCGCGGCGCGTGGGATCGCTCGAACGCGCGGCGCGCGCCGCCGGAGAGCCGTTGACGCCTGAGAAACTTGAGGCCATCCTGCAGGATTCGATGGATGCGTGGGGCGAGCAGGTCGCATGGGTCCGAATATTGGACTCTGACGATCGCCTGCTTGCCGCCGCCGGCGCGGCGCCCACCGGTCCAACGTCGGGACGGCGCGACGCGTTCGGACAGGTCGAAGAGAGTCCCGCGGGCGACGTTCTGGCCGTCCGGCTTCCCTTTCTCCTTCGTCCGACGTTCCGGCCGCGCGGATTCCGCCCTTTGGAACCGCCCGGCGCCGGCGGGCCGCGCGGCCCCGGACCGCCCGGCGGCCGTTCTCGCTCGATTGAAATCGCAGTCGTGCTGGATAGTTATTCGGCCAACTTTGCGCCGCTGCGCCGCAACCTGGTCATCGGCGTCTCCGCAGCCTTGGCTCTGATGGCGGCCGTGATATTGATCGGACTACGCTTCCCACATTACCTGCGGGGCCGCCAGATCGAAGGACAGCTCGAACTCGCGCGACGTGTGCAGGCGGACCTCCTGCCGTCATCCGAACCGGTTTCCCCCGCGATCGATTTCGCGACCGAATGCATTTCGGCATGGGAAGTCGGAGGCGATTTCTGCGACGTCTTCAGCGCCTCCGAAGGACGGACTGCAATCGTTCTGGGAGATGTTTCCGGCAAAGGCGTCTCCGCAGCGCTCTTGATGGCCTTGATCCACGGCGCCGTGCACGCGATGCGGTGGACCGATTCCCCGGAGGATCACGAAGCCGCTTCCCGCGATCTGAACGCGCTTCTGTGCAGCAAGACGGCGCGTGAGCGGTTCGCCAGCTTGTTCTGGGCCTGCTTTGATCCGAAGGATTCGGTGATCCGCTACATCAACGCAGGCCACTTGCCGCCTGTTTTGATCCGGCGGCGCACGGATGCCGCGTTCGGGACATTTCTCATCGAGCGTTTGGAAACCGGCGGTCCCGTGATGGGACTGCTTCCCGAATCGGATTACCGCCAGGGACAACACGCAGTGGAAGAAGGAGATCTCCTGGTGGCTTTTTCAGACGGAGTCGTCGAAGCCGCGAATTCCCAGGGAGTGGAATTCGGCGAGGCCCGGTTGCTCGAAGCGATCCGCGAATCCTGGAACAATTCCCCACACGAGATTCGGTCGGTTATCCTCGATCGACTGCGGGCGTTCCTGAAAAACGCGCCGATCGAAGACGATCAAACCTTGATCGTCGTACGCTTCAAGCATTCTGCAGCCTATCCCTTTGCCTCTGAGCTTCGCCGGATTCAGGCGGTTGGCTGATCCACGCTGTGAGTTCGGCAAGCTACGTGCACACCTGACTTCGCGAATTTAAATCCTTGCGAGGTGTTCACTATGAGACCAGCACGAGTTCTCCCTTGGGTTGCCCGCCGGAGGAGATCCTGGAAACGCGAAACTCTGATGACGGCTGCGATCGCCGGCGCCGCTGCCGGCATCGGCGCAGCCATCGGCGGCAGGAAGGCCGCATCTATCGGCGCCCTCTCGGGAGGAACAGCGCGATGGATCTGGCGGCTCGCGGGCCGTTAACTGACGTTTACAAGGCGCAGGTCTATTGAAAATATTCGGAAAGCTGTGGGAGGATTATCCGCGATGGGCCTGCGCAAGGAGTTTGTTCGGCTGCTTGCGGCCAAGGTCGCCGAAGAGCTCGTAAAGGAAGAAATGATTGAAGTACCGTCTGGTTTCGATCTTCCCGAACAGCTTTATCAGGTCTTGGACGCTGAAGTGAATCTCGAAGACCGGCTCAACGAGGAAGTCCGCGTGCTGCTCAATCAGTACCAGGACCAGATGCGTCAGACCGGCGCCTCCTACCAGGAGATGTTCAAGCTCATCAAAAACAAACTCGTCAAGGAACGCAAGCTCGTTCTCTAAAGCGGACTGCTCATGCGATTGTCCCGCGAAAAGGTCAACCTCCTCTCTCACCAGATCACGGAAAGGCTGGCGTCGATCGATGAAATCCAGTTCATCGAAGACCGGAACACCATCCGCCTCGCCGTCTTCGACATCCTCACAAAGTGGCTGAAGAAGGAAGCCGCCGTCGACGCCGAAGCCCGGCGCAAGATCGAATCCCAACAGCGCAGAATCCCCGAAGGCAGCGCCGAATGGGACATTTTGTATAGGAAATACTACGAGGAGGAGTTGAGAAACATTGTGGAGTGATTGCGAATTGCGGATTGCGAATTGCGAATTTAGCCCCCGCAACTTCGCAATTCGCAATTCGCAATCCGCAATTTTCCTCGCCTATCCCTGCATCTCGCTGGACAGAATGACGGCTTCCGCAATCTCGCGCATCGATCGGCGCGTGCGCATGCTCTGTTGCTGGAGCCGCTTGTAAGCTTCCTCCTCGGACAGGCTGGCCTGCTTCTGCAAGATGGACTTGGCGCGTTCGACGAGTTTCCGCGCTTGCAAGGCTTCCTGACTTTCCTGGACCGCAACGCTGAGTTTCGTGTTCTCGAATGCGAGCGCAGCCTGATCGGCGACAGTCGACAGGACGCGCAGATCTTCGCCTGAGAAGTCGCGTTCCTCCGCGGAGTACACATTGATGACGCCGATGACGTGATCTTTGAAGATCATGGGCACCGACAGCAAAGAACGCACGCCCTCCTTCGTCGCGAGCTCCGGATAGAGATATCCTTGTTCTTTGGTGACGTCGCGCACCATCAGCGGCGATCGCTCCTTCACGACTCTACTGATGAGACTCTTTCCGATCTTGAGATTCGGACGCTGCCAATATTCTTCGCTGGAGCACTTCGCGGCCTTGAGCACCAACTCATTCTTCTGCGTATCGACCAGCATGATCGAGCACAACCGGGCCTGCATCATCTCAGCGATCATGCGCACGATGAGTTGAAGCATTTCTTCAAGATATCGCCCGGAAGCGATGAGCTGGCCGACCTGTGCGAGCGTCGAGATCTGGCGCGAGCGGTGGGCGGTCTCTTGATAAAGACGCGCATTCTGGATCGCGCTGCCGACCTGATGGCCGATGATTGAAAGCAGCGTCTTCTCCTGCTCGCTGTGACGATGAGCTCGGCGATGCTGCACGTTGATGACGCCGATGACTCGATCGGTCGGCGCGATAATCGGGACGGACAGGAACGCTTCGTAGCGATCTTCAGGCAAAGTGTGAAAAAACTTGAACCGCGGATCCTTGCTGGCGTGACGCGCAATCGCCACCGGCTGCGCTTCTTTGGCGACCCATCCGGTGATTCCTTCGCCGACCTTCACTGAAATCCTTCCGATCAGGCGCGGGTGCGGGTTCTTGGAAGCGCGGAGAACCAGGAAATCTCCGGTGTCATCGAGCAGATAGAGGAGGCACGAGTCGCCTTTGGTGACGTGCACGACAAGGTCGATGATCTGCCGGAGCACTTCATCGAGGTCGAGCGTGCAGCTGATCGTGTAACTGATTTGATGAAGGATCTTCAGCTCCTGCCCGGCCAGATCCAATGTCTTTTGTATGTCTTTGAAGGAGTTCGTTGGAGACATATTTAAGGGCCGTTAGAATCGCATTTTTCCGACGACGCGCGCAAGGTCTCGGCCTCTCGCAGGGTCCGCTCGGCTTCTTCGTCCAGGCCCATTTCGTAGTACACGAAACCGAGATTCGTCAGCGCTTCCACATTCTTTGGATTCAGGCGGAGAGCCATGCGATAAGCGGATGCGGCTTCCTCCCATTGGCCCTTGCCGGCGAGTTGGCGTCCCAGCGCGATATAACCCGCGCTATCTGTCGGAGGCATTCTTGTAAGTTACCACTTTGAGGTCAAACCTTCAGCCCGATGGTTGGGATTTCCCGTCAAGACCGACGAAGTGGTCATTTCCAGCTATAATGTAGTTACTTGGAGGACTGGAGATGTCGGAAAAGAAAGTCGGAGTACGGATGCTCAAGGCGAAACTCAGCAGCTATCTTCAGGAAGTGAAGAATGGCCATACCGTGTTGATCACTGAGCGCGGGCGGCCGGTTGGCAGGATCACGCCTGCCTTTGAGTCTGTTGAAGACAAGACGCAGCTTCTAGTCCGGACGGGCGTAGCGTCATGGAGCGGAAGGCGGCTGAAGCCGGGGCGTCCCGTAGCCCGACTGAAGCCGGGCGGCAAGACGTTGGCCGCGATTGTCGTCGAGAACCGAGACTGATGCTCTATCTGGACACGAGTGCGCTTGTTAAGAAATACGTCCAAGAGACGCGCTCCGACGCAGTTCGTGAATTGATCTCGCAGCAATTGTCAGCAACGTCTACCATCAGCCGCGCCGAGACTGCGGCAGCCTTTTCACGAGCAGTCCGAGTGGGCTCCCTGAGCCTCTCCAACGCTGAAGCATGTCACAGGGAATTCCGTCGGGAGTGGAAAGACTATATCCGAATACGCGTGACGGAAGCATTGGTCGCCAGAGCCGACGACCTCGCATGGAGCTTCAAGTTGAGGGGGTACGACGCCGTGCATCTTGCGGCCGCCCTTGAATGGCAAGACCGCCTAGGAGCGGCGGTGACCCTGGCCACGTTCGATCAAGATCTCTGGAATGTCGCCGAAGACGCCGGCCTCGAGCGCTTCCCCGCCTCGCTCTGAATGGGCGGTATAGGGTTTGAACCTATGACCTCTCGGGTGTAAACCGAGTGCTCTGCCAGTTGAGCTAACCGCCCGACGCGTTAAATCTACCACGCCAGCGTTGTCGTCAGGCTTGCTTTCGGCGGCGTAGGTCCCGCAGAATGCGCTGATGTCCCGACACCGATTGGTCCTTGTGTGGGGTGTGGCGATTACGGCGGTCTCGTCGTTTGCGGCGGTGATGCACGGCCCGGGCTTTCTCGATTCACGCGCGGGCGCATTGACGCTGCTCCTTGGCGTTCTGGCCGGGCTCGCGATGGTGGCGGCGGAGCGGGTGATCGCCGAGCAATCGCTGCGCGCGAGCGAACGGAGGCTTGCGGCGGAAAACAAGGCGCTGATGGAGCTGACCGCGCGCCAGACCTCCGGCCCCGCGACATTTGAGCAGCGTTTGCGCGACATCCTGGAAACATGCGCGATGACGGTCCGGGTCGAGCGAGCCAGCATGTGGCGTTTCGACGACCTGCGCACGTCGATCCGATGCGTGGATCTCTACCAGCGCAGCGCCAACGCTCACTCCAATTCCACCACGTTGAAGCGGTCCGATTTTCCCGCCTATTTCGACGCCCTCGAGCGCGACCGGCTGATACCCGCCCATGATGCGCATCGAGATTGGCGTACGTCCGACTTCTCCGAGCCGTATCTGAAGCCCCTTGGAATCGGCGCCATGCTCGACGTGCCGCTGCGCGAAAACGACGTTGCAGTGGGAGTGTTGTGTCTCGAGCACGTGGGCGGGGTCAGGACGTGGACCACCGACGAACAGAATTTTGCGCTGTCGGCGGCCAACCTGATTGTCGCAGCTCAATCCAATGCGGACCGAACCACGGCTCTGGCAAAACTCGCCCAGAGCGAGGCGCGCGCCCGGCTGCTGGTCGACACCGCGCACGACGCCTTCATCGGCATGCATTCCGACGGCGCCGTGGTGATGTGGAACGCACAAGCCGTCTCGACTTTCGGCTGGACGCGCGAAGAAGCCATCGGACGGAAGCTTTCGGAAATGATCATTCCTCCGGAGTTTCGCGAAGCGCATCACCGCGGACTTCAGCGGTTCCTGCAGACCGGCGAGGCGCCGGTCGTGAACCACCGACTGGAGCTGACGGCGCTGCATCGCACCGGCCGCGAGTTTCCGGTGGAGATCACCATCACCAATCCGATTCGCGACGGCGACAGTTACTTCTTCGGGGCGTTCCTGCGCGACATCTCTGAGCGGCGTCGACACGAATCCGAACTGCGGAGCGCCAAAGAGTCCGCAGAAGCCGCGACGCGGGCGAAGAGCGAATTTCTCGCCAACATGAGTCATGAACTGCGGACGCCGCTGAACGGCGTTCTCGGATACGCACAGCTTCTCCGGCGAAGCCAGGGCCTCTCAGCCCACCAGCGCGAAGCCCTCGACGCCATCGAGAAATGCGGCGCGCATTTGCTGGAGCTGATCAACGACGTGCTTGATCTTTCGAAGATCGAAGCCGGCCGCATCGAACTCGAGCCAGGCGCCACGGACTTGCGCCAGCTCACCGTCGACCTCCAGCACGTCATCGCGGAACCAGCGCGCCGCAAGGGTCTGCGGTTCTCTATCGAAATATCGGCCGACGCGCCTTCGCGGGTCGTTCTCGACGGCCGCCATCTGCGCCAGGTGCTGCTGAATCTCCTCGGGAACGCCGTCAAGTTCACGCAACACGGCGAAGTGCGTCTGACCGTCGCGCGCGCCGAACCCGACCGCTTGTACTTCGAAGTTCGCGATACGGGCATTGGCATCGAGCAGGAAAGCCTCGCCGAAATTTTCGAGGCGTTCCGCCAGACCCCTGCAGGCGCCGCCGCCGGCGGTACAGGACTCGGGCTCACAATCAGCCGGCGGCTGGTCGCGGCGATGGGCGGCGCCCTGACGGTCCACAGCAGCCCCGGACGCGGCAGCTCGTTCTTTTTTACGCTTCCGCTAATCGCCGTCGAGGAGCGAGACGCCGTGAAAGCGACGCCCGCCGAAGAGGAACGAGCATCCCGAGCGCGGCTCGCGCCGGGCGCGCGGCTGACCGCCCTCGTCGTCGACGACAGCACGGTCAACCGGCGCATTCTCGCCAGTCTCCTCGAGAGCGCGGGCGTCCATGTGATCAGTGCGAGCGGCGGCCGTGAAGCGTTGACCATCGCGAAGAACCATCAGCCGGATGTCATTCTCATGGACCTGCGCATGCGCGATCTCGATGGATTGGAGGCGACCCGACAGATCCTGGCGGAGCCGGCCTGCGCCGCGATCCCCATCATCATGGTGACCGCCAGCGCCTTCGAGGAGGCGCGGCACGCCGCGCTCGACGCCGGATGCGTTGATTTCATTTCGAAACCGATCCGCGCCGCTCAGTTGTTTCAGAAACTCGAGCGCCACGCCGGCGCGCGCTTCATTTCTTCCGCTGAGCCCGAAAGCGAAGACGAAGCAATTGTCCTCGCCGACGATGCGCGCTCGCGGGCGATTGCGAACCGCTTGCGGGAGGCGGCATCGATCGGCGGCGTCGGAGAACTCGACGCCCTCGTTCAAGACCTCGCTCGCGGCGCCGCGCCGGAACCGCAACTCGGCCGACAGATCGCGCGACTTGCAGCCGCATTCGATTTCCCCGCTCTGCTGGAACTCGCGGACCGGCTCGATGCGCTCAAGGCGCTCAAGGAGGATTCGCGTGCCGCAACCTAGCCGCGCGCCGGCGTCTTTCACAACGTCGGCGTCGCCCGCAACGATCCTGGTCGTCGACGACAGCCCCGTAAACCTCCAAGTTCTTGTACGAATCCTTGACGGCAGCGGACATCGGATTCTCGCAGCGCGCAGCGGCAAATCCGCGCTCGAGATCGCCGAACGCGCGCGCCCCGACCTGATGCTCCTCGACGTCATGATGCCGGACATGGACGGTTTCGCCGTGTGCCGCGCGATCAAGTCTCGTCCCGTCACGCGCGATATCGCCGTCATCTTCTTGTCGGCTTTGGGAGAAGTCGAAGACAAGGTCGCTGGCCTTGGGCTTGGAGCGGCCGACTACATCACCAAACCCGTTCAGGCCGAGGAAGTCCTGGCCCGCGTGTCCAACCACCTCGCCATGCAGCGTCTCGAGCGCGAACTGCGCCGGAGCCGCGACCTGCTAGATCAAGAATTGGCCAGCGCGGCGGAGATGCAGCGGCTGCTCCTGCCGCATCCGTTGCCGGAAATCCCCGGCATGCAGATCGCCGCGCACTATTCCACGAGCCGGCATGTCGGCGGCGACTACTACGATATTCTCCCGCTTCCTGACAGTCGCTGCGGCGTGTTCATTGCGGACGTGTCGGGCCACGGCGCTCCATCGGCCATCATCATGGCGATGATTCGCGCACTCCTGCACGCCTATCCGGCGCCACCCGTCGACCCTGCAGCGGTCCTGAAATATATCAACAGACACTTTAAGTTTTTATGGGGATCGTCAATTCTGGCAACGGTATTGTATGCAGTCATCGATCCAGGACGTCCATCGATCACGATGGCGACCGCCGGGCACCCTCCACCGCTTCTTTTCCGCGGGGATGCGGCGCGGCCGCTCGCCTGTGATGGAAGTATTCCGCTATTGCTGATGGATACGCCGGCCATTCCTACCTTCGAAGATGATCTGGCGCGCGGGGACCGTCTCTTGTTTTTCACGGACGGCATTACGGAACGCCACAATTCCAACGGCGAGATGTACGAGATGGAGCGGCTCTGCGAGGCGTTTCGAGCTTCAAGCAATTGGCCGGTCGCCGGCGCCCTGGAACAGATCGTCGCCGACGTCGAGGTGTTTGCCGCCGGACGGGAGTCCGGCGACGATCAAACGTTGGTTCTTGCCGCCCTGCCGGAACATTTGTAGCCGGTTTGTCCCTTTACAAAAAACTGCTCCTGCTTACTAATCAGACAAGAGACAGGGAGGCGGGCAGTGGACATTCGTGAAGGCGATACCGTCAAAATCGGCGAACAAGACGTTCTGAGGCGTGGACAAAAGGCAGTCGTTCGAAAGGTTCTTCCCAGAACCCTCGTGAATCCCCTTCAAGAATACTTGGTCGAATTTGAAAACCTGCAGGCTGCGAAAGAGCGCTTTCGGTTTTGTATCTATCGGGAAGGGGAGTTGATCTGAATTCCTTACTGCAGGGGCGGTCTATGACCGCCCGTTCTTGGCCGTGGAAAAGGCGGGCGCTCATAGAGCGCCCCTACAGTGAGGTTCCCTCACATCAAGTTGATCGTCACTCCCACTGAGAAGTTCGTACTGGACTCACGGACATTGAGAAACCCAAACGACATGCGGCTCAGGTCGAACTTCAGGCTCATGCCCGTGTTCAGCGGCACATCGACGCCGCCGCCGTACCGGAAGGCGACTCCCCCATCCCCGCCCTGTAAGGACTCGACTCTTAGCGAGCCGTCGCCAATACCGGCAACGGCATAAGGCACCACGCGCCCGAACTGCCGGGCTGCAACCTTTCCGCTGAAGATATTCACCAACAGCTCATTACTATTGCCAATGTTGTCCTTGCCGAGACCGTAGTAGCCCAGCATGTATTCAAACCCGAGCCAGTGCGTGAAATTGAGGCCTGTGTGCATCGTAAAGCCCCCATGCGAGCCTCTGGAATCGGTCACAAGCCCGAACTGCGAAAGAGTGCCATCCAAGATGTCCGCGTGCAGGTCCGACAGACCGACTCTCCCGTAGCCAAAGGTCATTTCGAGACGCGGAAACTCATCCTGCGCCATAGCCGGAACGGCAAACAGGATCACAAACAAAGAACAAACGCAGAATCTCACCATGGTTTCTCCTCTAGACCTTGTCGATGATTCACCAAACGTGCGAGCACAAAAAGAAAGTCCGACAGCCGGTTCAAGTACGTGAGGATGTCGGGATTGATCGATATGCTTCCGGCGAGCTCGACCACGCGGCGTTCCGTGCGCCGGCAGACGGTGCGGGCCACGTGCAGCATGGCGCCGTCGGGGCCGCCTCCGGACAGAATGAATTGACGAAGCGGGGGCAGTTCGGTTTGAAACTGGTCGATCGTTTCTTCAAGAGTTGTGATGCGCTCCGGAGGAAGCCGGAACTTGCCGCCGGCGCGTTCCTGAGATCGCGGATCGGCCAGTTGTGCGCCGATCGAGAACAGGTCGCGTTGAACGGCCTCCAGCATCGGCGCGAGCGAACGGTCCTTAAGCAATGCTGCGGCGGCGCCGATGAAGGCATTCAGCTCATCGACGTCGCCGTAGGCTGAGACGCGCGCGTCGTTCTTGCGCACGCGCGTTCCGTCAAAAAGACGCGTGTCGCCGCGGTCCCCTGTCTTTGTGTAGATCTTCATTATTGATTCTGTGGAATCCAGAAGCGCCGCCATTCCTCCAGATGCGCGAGCGTTCCGAAGCCGCGCATCCTGTCGATATAGACGCGGCCCATTAGATGATCCAATTCATGTTGAACGACGCGCGCGAAAAAACCTTCGGCCGTAAACTCGATCGCCTTTCCATGCCGGTCCAGCGCTCGAACCTCCACGCGGGCGAAACGCGGAACGCGGCCGCGCAGTTCAGGGATGCTGAGGCATCCTTCCCAGTCCTCTTCGATCCGCTCCTCGTCGGCCACGGCGATCGACGGATTCACCAACACCGTGAGAGGAATGTCTCCTCGCGGACCTTGGCTTTCCATGACTGCAATCGCCAGGGATTCGTGAATCTGAGGCGCCGCCAGTCCCACGCCATGATACTCGATCATGGTCTCGATCATGCTGTCGATCAGCGTTTGATTGCGGGGCGAGGCCAGCGCTTGCGGAGTCAACCGCTCCGCCTGCCGCCGCAATACCGGGTGGCCCAGGCGGCATACTTTCAGGATCACGAACGGCTGCCCTGAAGCAGCTTCTTGCTCAGGGGATGCTTGAAGCCGGCGCGCCGGAACTGGATGGCTTCTGCAACAATCGCGACGGCGATTTCTTCGGGAGTCACGGCGCCGATATCCAAACCGATCGGCATGTGCACGCGTTCGAGCCGATCCTGCGGCACGCCCTCGCTGAGAAGGTGTTCAGCGATCGTGCGGACTTTGCGCTTGCTTCCGATCATGCCGACATAGCGCGCGTTCGTGCGCACAGCCCATCGCAGGACGTTCTCGTCTTCCTGATGGCCGCGCGTCACGATGACAAGATATGTGTTCTCGTGCGGTTCGATGGTTTGAAAGGCTTCCTCAAAACTATCGGAGAAGATGCGCTCCGCCTCCGGGAAGCGGTCTTGATTCGCGTACGCAGGACGGTTATCGACGATCGTCGTCCGAAACCCGGCGATGGTTGCAATCCTCGAAACCTGCCGTGAGATATGTCCGGCGCCGAAGATGACCATTTCCGGGACCGGCAGGACCGGTTCGACGAAGATCTCGACCTTTCCTCCGCAAATGAGCCCTCCTTCGGCCATCGACTCTTCGGTGAGATCGAATGTCATGACCCGCGACTTTTCCTCACGAAGCACGTCCTGGGCGGCCGACCATACTTCAGCTTCGACACATCCGCCCCCCACCGAACCCAGGGTCGAACCGTCGTCGCGAATCAGCATTTTGGCTGTTTGAAAACTTGGCACAGACCCGCGAATCTGAACGATTGTGGCCAACGCGGCTTTGCGTCCTTGACGGCGAAGCTGCCGGATTTCCTCGAAGATATCGGGCTCCATAGGGCGATCAGTCTAACATATTCATTGACTTTGCTCGGACGGCTCTCTTAGAATTCCTCGCTTTTTTGAGGCAAATCAAAAAGCTAATGACGACTTCGGTCCTGACGCCTAAAACGGTAGCTGAGCTCGTCAAAATGATTGCCAAGCACGGCAAGCGGGCGATGCTCGTATCCGGCGTCGATCCGTCGGCCGATCGGGCCGCAGCCGGCAAGGTGGTCGTAGACCTCACCGGAATTCCGCCCCTCAATGAAATCACGGCTCAGAAGGACCGCATCGTCATTGGGGCGGGCATCAATCTTGGGCGGCTCGCGCGGGAAGCATCGGGTGAAAACGGGCTGCTGCGGCAAGCTGCGTCGTTGATCGCAAACCCTCTAGTCCGAAACAGGATCACGCTAGCGGAAGCGCTCGATCCCGAATCGCCGTTCTTCGACATATCGACTCCCTTGGCGCTGATGGATTCCAAAGTCCGGCTTCAGAGCCCGACTGGCCGCCGCACTCTGGGAATCCGCGATTTTCTGGAGACTGTCACGAAAGGACTGAAAAAGGGCGAAATGCCGGTGGCCGTCGAGTTTCCGCGGCTCGACTCGAGTGAGCGCGTTGGGTTTTTCCGCGTGGCGCGCATGGGCGGAAAAGGCTCCGTTTCTGCGGCGGCTCGCATGCGACTCGTGCGAAACGTGTGTGTGGATCCGGAAATCGTGGTCTCGAGCCTGACGTTGATCCCGCTGCGCGCCAAGACCGCCGAACAAGAGATCGCCGGCAAAGGCGCGTCGGAAGAAGTGATTAAACGCGCGGCATCCGCCGCCGCACGAGAGATCGGCGGGCTCGCCGACAAGCACAGCGCCTACGAAGAGACTTTGATTGAAATCACGGTCGCCCGCACGCTTCGCAGCATCATGGAAGGATCGATGGCGGGTTAAGCCGGTTCACAGCGCCGCCAGGATTTCCTCCTCCGTCAACAACCGGTCGGACTGCTTCGCTTTGGCGTAAATCGCATTCACTCGCTCCTCGGTGGGCTCGATGCCCCGTCGCTCGAGCCAAAATGTGACGTTGGATTTACCGCTCATGGGACCGATGTCGATCACTTGTTCGAGACCGAAGAGGTGGGACGGAACGCCCGAGTACACGATATTCGCCAATTCCGTTTCACCGCGGCGCATCGCCTTGATGATGGCGGCGGCGTGGACGCCGGTGGCCGTGCGAAAGGCGTCCCGTCCGAAAACCGGATATCCGGGCGGAATCGGGATGTTGCACGCGCGAGACGCCGTCTCGCAGTAATCCTTCAGTTTGACGAGGTCATTGTCGATCGCGCCGAGAAGCTTCAGATTGACGAGGACTTGATCCATCGGCGTATTCCCGACGCGTTCGCCGATCCCGAGGGCGCACCCGTGGACAACGTCGGCGCCCGCCTCCAGCGCGGCGAGCGAATTGATCACGCTGAGGCCACGATCGTTGTGTCCATGCCAGGCGAGCATCACTTCGGCGCCGGTCGGGCGGATGACCTCTTCCAGCATGAATCGAATCAGAGAGCGCGCGCCGTCTGGAGTAGCGTGTCCTACCGTGTCGGTAACGACCAGATGGCGGGCGCCTGCCTGGATTGCAGCCGTGTAGAGCCTCTTGATCGCGTCGGGAAAAGCCCGAGTCGTGTCTTCCGTGACGTACATCGACGGCAGACCGTTTCGGACCGTGTAGCTGACGGCTTCTTCCGTTCTTTTCAGCAAGTCATCAATCGTCCAGTTCTCCACGTACTGGCGGAGCATGCTGGATCCGATAAACGCAGCGGCTTCAATGGCGATGCCGGCCTTTTGAGATACATCCAGGATCGGATCGATGTCCTGGATGGTCGTGCGCGCTGCACAGTTGGGACGGACTTTCAACTTACTGCGGGAAATCTCCGTTGCGAGCGCCAGAACATCCGAATAGGCGCGCGGTCCGGCGCCCGGAAGACCGATGTCGGCCATTTGAATTCCGAGATCATCCATCAGATGAAGAATCCGGATTTTGTCGTCGATGGAAGGGTCTCGAACGGTGGGCGACTGGAGCCCGTCGCGCAGCGTTTCGTCGTTCAGATAGATCGGCCCTTGTTTAAACGGGCCCGGCCGGCCGACTTCATTCCAGTCGTGAACGAGATCTTTTGCCGACGGCATACGCTCCCTTTTGCTGGCAAATGTCTAAACTTCAGGTGGTCTGTGACGGCCCGCGTCACTTCGCCCTGCTTAATGCATATCGACTGTCTTCGACGTAAAGCGTCTTGCACCTTTGACACCGCAGCGCTTCCTTGCCCGGCCCTGCGAGCTTTTTGGCTTCGGGATCCAGTTCGGTAACGCGTTTCAGCTTCCCGCCGCAATACGGTTCTTTGGGATCGTCTTTCGGCTCATTACAAACCGTTTGGCGTGGCGATTTGACTTTCAGAGTCAAGGTTTCTCCTCCAGATGGATTCAAATTATAAACCTACCCCCACTTCAGCTTCCCGCGCAGCACGTCGAAGTAGTTCTTGCCGGCGGGGGCGATCAACTGGACGGTGCGACCGGCTTGCTCCACGATCAGCCGGTCGGCGCTCTCGAGCCGCAGGCCAACCTGACCGTCGACGGTTGCGTAAACTTCGTCTTCCGACGACCGCAGCGTCAGCTCCACACGGACGTCGGAGGGCAGCACGATGGGACGGTTCGTGAGAGTGTGCGAGCAAATCGGAGTCATGATAATCGCGTTCATGCTTGGGAAAACGATGGGGCCGCCCGCGGAAAGGTTGTAGGCCGTGGATCCGGTGGGCGTGGATACAATCAGGCCGTCGGAACGGAAGCTGGAGACGTACTGGCCGTTGACGCGCGCTTCGAGTTCGATGATGCGCGCCAGAGTGCCTTTGTTGATGACAATGTCGTTCAACGCCTGGTGCGAGGCCATGCTGGACTCGCCGCGCATGACCGCGGCATGCAGCATCATGCGCTGGTCGATGACGAATTGTCCGTCCAACACCCGCTCCAGTGCGGGGTAAAGTTCCGGAAGGGTCACTTCCGTCAGAAATCCGAGCCCACCGTAGTTGACTGCCAGGATGGGCGCCTGGCTGCTTCCCATCAACCGCACTGCGGCAAGCAGGGTCCCATCTCCTCCTATTACGACGCACAGGTCCGCTGCGGGCGGCGGCTGTGGATTCACTGAAGTCCGGATTCCTTTGGCGCGGAACCACGCGGCGAGCTGTCCGGCGACTTCCGCGACGTCCTTCTGATTCGGCTTCGTAATGATGACGACGTTGGCGATGGTCATGGGCGTTCAAACAGGACAAAGTACTCGCGATTGCCTTCGCGCCCTGTAATCGGAGACTCCACGACGCCGCGCGGCGCAAGCCCCGCCTGCTCGCCTGCGCGCACAATTTTGTCGACGGCCTGACGCTGGTCGTCAGCGTTTTTCACGATGCCTCCTTTTCCCACGCGCTCTCGGCCGACTTCGAACTGGGGTTTCACGAGCGCGAGACAGAATCCGCGCGGCTTCAGGATTGCAGGAACGCGCGGCAGCAACATCGCCAGAGAAATGAACGATGCGTCGATCGTCACAAGGTCGGCAGGTTCGCCGACATCCTCTGGAACCAGAAAGCGCGCGTTGCGTTCGATCGTCGAAACACGTGGATCCTGCCTCAACCGCCAGTCGAGCTGCTTGATGTCCACGTCGACGGCGGTCACGCGCCGCGCGCCATTCAGCAACAGATAGTGCGTGAAGCCGCCCGTTGAGGACCCGATATCGACGCAGGTTTTTCCCGCAACTTCCAGTCCGAAATGCCGTACGGCCCCTTCCAGCTTCAAACCGCCGCGGCTGACGTACCGCAGTCCGCTTTCCTTCACTTCGACGTTCGCAGCGTCAGGGAACGTCATGCCCGGCTTGTGAACCGGTCGGCCGTCGACTGCGACGAGACCAGCCATGATGAGAGCCTGCGCCTTCTCGCGCGTGTCAGCCAGACCGCGTTCGACCAGCAGGCGGTCCACCCGTTTCTTCAACGGACGCGCGTCTCCAAGAAAGCGGAGATCTCCATCAAGAGCCGGCCTTGCTTGCCCAACGGTTGCACGGCGTCTCGCGCCTGTTCGCTGAGTTCGCGCGCCAGTCGCCGGGAGCGTTCCACTCCGAACAATCCGGGGTATGTCGCCTTGCGGCGTTCACGGTCCTTGCTGTCGCTTTCATCCAGCAAGTCGTCGACAATCTGGAATGCCAGACCGACTTTCCGGCCGTACGCACGAATCATCTCCAGCTCTTCCTGGCCGGCGCCGCCAAGGTACGCGCCGAGCGACACCGAAGCCGTCAGCAGCGCTCCGGTCTTCGCGCCGTGGATTGCTTCCAGCGTCTGAGGCTCCAGAGAACGTCCTTCCGCCTGAAGATCCAGAACCTGACCGGCGATCATGCCGCCTTGGGTTCCCAGGGCATGCGCCAGCTCAGCAGCCGCGCGCGCTAGTTTATCCGGAGGAAAGTTCCGGCAGGCCGCCACCGTTTCGAACGCGAGCGTGAGGAGCGCATCACCGGCCAAAATGGCCATAGCCTCGCCGAATTCCCTGTGGCAGGATGGAATGCCGCGGCGGAAATCGTCGTCATCCATAGAAGGCAGATCGTCGTGGATCAAAGAATAGGTGTGCGCCATCTCGATAGCTGAGGCGATCGGCAAGACCGCCGTATAGTCTTCATGATAAACGGAATAGCCCGCAGCGCAGAGCGCGGGCCGCAAACGTTTGCCCCCCGCGAAGACGCTGTAGCGCATGGCGCGATGAATTTGGGAAGGCGGCGTGCTCTCGGAGGGAAGCAACTCGTCCAGAGTACGTTCGACGGCTGGCTGGACTTGCTCGAAAAATGCCCGGGGCTCAGGTTTCATTTTCGGTTTCGAACGGAACCGGACGTAACTGTCCGGAGCTGTTCTTGAGCAATATCTCCACTCGCCGCTCCGCCTCGCCGAGCTTCGCGTGGCAGAAGCGCGACAACTTGATTCCTTCCTCGAAAAGCTCGAGAGCGGAATCCAGAGATAATTCTCCGCTCTCGAGTTTCTTGACGATCTCCTCCAGCCGCTTGAGGGCTGTTTCAAAGTCCAGCGCGGGCGCAGGTTCCGACGGGTCCGCCATGCGACGGATTGTAACAGACTGCGTCGAAAAAGATCGTGATGTTAAGCTGTGTGTTGGAAGCAACGAACCCATATGAAGATCCTCGTAAGCCTCGTTTTCCTGCTTCTGGCCGCGGGCGCGTGCGGCCCTCAACTCGAACCTGCCATCGATGAGGGCACAGTTGTGGCCCGCTATGGAACAGTTCGGATCAAAAACAGCTCCACTTCACGGACGCTGACGGTCCTGGAACCCGGCGACAAGGTGGACGTGCTTGAAAGGCAGGATAACTGGTACAGGATTCGAAGCGGCGACGTCGAAGGCTGGATGGAGGAGAGCGCGCTCATCACGAAGTCGATCGAAGCCCGAATCAAGGAAATGGCGGGCGCCGCGCAGGGTCTCGTTCCTCAAAATACGGCCGTGTTGCGCGAAGACGCCAATTTCCGTCTCGAGCCGGGGCGAACGTCTCCCGTCATTCGCAAGCTCCGGGAAGGAACCCGTGTAGAAGTCGTCGACCGCGTCACTATTCCCCGCCCCGGTTCTGACACGCTCCTGGACGTGTGGCTGCACGTTCGTCCGGCGCCGACCGAAGCGGGTTGGGTATTCGCCAATCTCGTGGAATTCGATGTTCCACCGGAGATCGCGCAATATACGGAAGGCTTCACCTACAGCGCCGTCAAGCCGCTGAACCAAATCGAAGACCCGATCGCCGGCTCGATCCGCTGGTATGTGGTTGGGGAGCGCAGCCCACGCCTGGACCCGCGCCTGGACTTCGACGGAGTCCGCGTATTTACGTGGAACCTCCGAAAACATCGGTACGAAACCGCCTTCCGCACGAAAGGCCTCCGCGGCGTCTATCCCATGGAAGTCGGTCAGGACGGCGTGAACCCCATGTTCCGCATTTATGAACTCCTGCCGGACGGCAAGAGCAAACAAGCACGGGAATTTGTAATGAATGGCGTGATTGTGCGCGAGCGGAAGCGGGATACATGATTTGAGTTATGAGTTATGAGTTTTGAGTTTTGAGTTTTGAGTCGTTCAAACTGGAAACTCAGGACTGAATAACTCAAAACTCACAACTCAAAACTCATAACTCATAACTCAAAACTCACAACTCATAACTTTCTCTCCAACGCCTGCGCGCGACGCAACAGCACGGCGTCGCCGCCGGCAATGGAGCAGATTCTTGCAATCGTCTGGCGCGCTTCGGCGTTTCGATCTCCGGCGGCTTGAAGCTGGGCCTTCTCCAACAGCGCATACGGCGCGGTGCGCCGAGATCCTTGGTTCTGGTGTAGCTTTTCGAAGTAGACAGCGCCTTCCGCATGCTTCTCTTGCCGCAGAAACCAATCGGTCGCCCACACGTAGAGCGCAAAGTTGTTGGGGTAATCGGAAATCAATTTCTCCAGAACTCTGAATGCGGCTTCGTACTGCTTGTCCTCCAGCAGCGCCGTGTAGTAAACGATCCGGGCTTCTGTCTGCCCGTAACGGGCGCGGTCGATGGCGGTGCGCAATTGCTCCAGGCCTAAACGGGCGTCGCCTCGCGCGCCGATCAACCAGGCGAACGGCTTGATAACGGAAGGCAGCGAACCGGTGAAGTAGTTGAAGGCGCCGATGCCGATCCAGATGTCGTAATACATGGGATCCTTCTGGTACACGCGTTCCGCATAGCCATGGGCCCGCAACCCGGCCCGCATTGCGCTAAAGAACGCGCCTTTCTGCGTCACCTGAAAGCGGGCGTAGCTCCCATGAGCAGAAGCAAGATAGGCCGTGACCTCGATTTCCGGATACTTCTTAAGGTTCAGCGCCTTTTCGGCTTTGTCAACGGCGACCTCGTTGGCGCGGTAGTAGGCGTCTTCGATCGTCTTATTGCCTGGATCTGTCTGCGCTTCCCACCAGTAGGTTTCCGCCATCAAGGTGTAGCCGACCGGATGGTCAGGATATTTCGCCTGCAGCGCCTGCGCTTCCTTGCGCGCGGTCGCGAGGTCGAGGTTGTACGTGGCTTGCATGGTCCTGCGGATCGCCTGATCTGTCGCGGGATCCTGATAGAGAAAGGTTGGGGTATTGGCCGCCAACAACACGCTGAGGATGAGCGAAACCATCGCTACCATCATACTCCGCATAAAAAAAATCCCCGCAACTTCAGGCTGCGGGGAGGGGGATAAGGGAGACGGAAAATTCGGCTTTATTGCTTTTTCAAGCTGTAGCTCTTGTCCGGGTTCTGGATCCGGTATTCATTATGACAGCCGGTGCAATTGATGCCGAGATTCTTGACGGCCTTATCCACAGTGCCGCCTTTCGCGGCTTTCGCAGCGGCGTCAGCCTGATCCGCGGCGGCCTTCGCCATATCGGCCGCTTTTTGCATCTTCTCTTTGGTGAAGAATGCTTGCGTTTCGGCGAACAGCGCTTGAAGCTTCGCGGCGTCCGCAGCAACTCCCGGCGCATCGCCGGCCTGTACTTTCGGATTCAGGCCTTGTACAAGTTTCCCAACCTCCTTCATGATGGCGTCGGAATCACGCTGCGCCTGGCCGACCACAGTCAGGGCCACTGCAAAAATCACACACACAGCAATTACGATCGAGACTCTGCGCATTTATCCTCCTTCAAAACCTTTCCAACTGACCCGTGAGTCGCTTGGACTGGCCGATACTATAGGAAAAGTCGTGGAGCCCGTCAATGCGTTTGGCGCTGTCTGGAGGGTTTGCGCGGGGCTAATGGCTCTGACCGCCCTTGAGATCTTTCACCAGCTTGGTCAGGGCGGGCGTCACTTTAAACAGGTCGTCCACGATGCCGTAGTGGGCGACTTTGAAGATCGGAGCTTCGGGATCCTTATTGATCGCCACGATGCAGCGTGATCCCTGCATACCCACCAGGTGCTGAATCGCGCCCGAGATTCCGATCGCGAAATAGAGCTTTGGCGAGACGGTCTGGCCGGAGCTTCCAATCTGATACTCGCGCGGCAGCCATTCCGCGTCCACTACGGGGCGGGAGGCGCCGACCGCGGCGCCAAGAGCCTCGGCCAACTCGAAGATGATGCTGAAATTCTCTTTCTGCTTTAAGCCCCGTCCGCCCGCCACAATGATCGGAGCGGACGTGAGATCGACTTTGCCTTTCGGCGCTTCCGCACGCTCGACGACGCGGCGGCCGTGTGGACCGTCCGGAAGTTCCACAGATGCCCGAACGATCTCCGGCGCACCGCCCGTTTCAACCTCATCGCCAGGATAAGCGCCGGGCGCAAGCGTCGCCAGATACGGCGGCGCGCCGCGTGGGATGGTCTTCATATTCATCTTCGCGTTGAAAATCTGACGCGTGAGCACGAGCCGGTCGCCTTGTTTCTCGTACTCCACGCAGCCGGAGATCAACGGCCGCTGCAGGGAGACCGCCAGACGCGGCATGAAATCAACGCCCTGCGTGCTGTGTCCCGCCGCAACGACGAATGGTTTTTCCTGTTCGAGAATTGGCTTCAACGCCCGGACATAGGAATCCGGATTGTATTCGGCCAACAAAGGGTGCTCCGCAGCAATGATCCTGTCGATGCGACGATCCTTCAACTGATCGACAAGACTTGACGTATTCGAGCCCAGAACAACGATTCCGACCGGTTGACCGAAATCGCGGCCGGCGCGCTGCGCGAAGGTCAGCAGCTCATCGGTAATGGGCTTCGCCCTGTCGTCCTTGTGTTCGGCGATCACGAGTATCATGCGCGGGTCCTCACAACGCCTTCGCTTCTTTTCGGAGTTTTTCAACGAGCTTCGTCACGGCTTCTTCAGGAGAACCATTCAGGATCTCGACGCGGCTCTTCTTTTCTGGAACAAAGATTTCGAGGACGTCATACATCGCGCCGGCGGCGCCGGTTTCCGAATCCGCGAGACCCAAATCGGCCGCGGTCCAGACGACAAACGGCTTCTTCTTTGCGGCCATGATTCCTTTCAAGGATGCATAGCGAGGCTGATTGGCGCCGTACTGGACTGTAATCACAGCGGGAAGCGTGAGAGCGATGGATTCAATCAGGCCGGCTTCGAGCTCTCTTTTGGCTGTGAGGCTTTTCTCCTGCGGTCGCGCTTCCGCGGCGATCACGACCGTTGCGTGAGGCCAGCCAAGGAACTCCGCAAGCATGACGCCCGTAGAACCGGTCCCGAGATCGTCGGACTGCACGCCGGTAATGACGAGGTCGGCGCCGCCGTCTTTCTGAATCGCCGCGGAGACGGCTCGAGCGACTGCGAACTCGTCGGCGCCGCGGAATCGCTCGTCGAACAGGTGTATCGCGCGATCTGCGCCCATTGCCAGGCCGGCCCGCAACACCTTGGCGGATTCTTCGCCCCCCATGGAAACGACGACGACCTCGCCTTCATGCTTTTCTTTCAGGCGAAGCGCTTCCTCAAGACCATAGTTGTCCGCCTCGCTTGCAACGAACGTGAGGTCTTGATCCCTGATCCATGTTTTCGATTCGTTGATCGTGAGCCGCGAGGCGGGGTCGGGCGTCGGTTTGATGCAGGAGATGATCTTCATAAGAGGTCAAAGCCAAAGTCTATTCGAACTCGGACGCTGCAACCAGACCGCAAATTTTGCGAAGGATTTTTTGGGGTGTCCTTGCGGAGTCCTTGCGGTAGAATGCAGTTCCTCTCAGCGACGAGCACTCAACCATGTCACGATCCGCCCCGAAGAGCATCTTCACAACCCACGAAGTCAGCCGGCTGTTGCAAGTGAATCCGCGGTCCGTGATCAATTGGATCGAACAAGATCTTCTTCCTTCTTTTCGCACGCCGGGCGGACATCGCCGGATCCGCCAGGACGATCTTCTCGCATTTTTGCGCAAGCACCAGATCCCGACGCCGGCGGCGCTTGTCGCCGACACCGGATTCAAGGTCCTGATCGTTGATGACGAGCAAGAAACGGTTCAAACGCTTTCAGCGTATATGCAGCGCCACGCGGGCTACACGACCTTTGCAGCGGCCGATGGCATTTCAGCGCTGATCGAAATCGGGCGAGCCAGGCCCGACTTGATGATTCTGGACATCCTGATTCCCGGCGTCGACGGCGTAGAAGTATGTCGCCGCGTCAAAGCCGATTCCGGCAACAAGACGGCGATCATCGCCATCGGCGCCAATTCCGATGAGGAGCGAAGCGTTCTCGCAGCCGGCGCCGACGCCTTCATGCCGAAGCCCCTCGACTTCGAGAAGGTCCTCGCGGAGTCGAAACGCCTCCTGCGGATTCTCTGAGAGACGCTTCATAGCGGCTGCCACGAAGACCCGTCGTGTTTCCACAAGCGCACGACTCCAGCGACCGAAACTGTAACTGCAAAGTACTGCCCCCGACTGTGGACGTAGATGGCGCACTCTCCCGTCGGCGAGCCGGTTTCATCGACTGGAATGCCGCGCGGATTGAACATGACCGCGGAGGTTTGTTGCAGCGTTGTCTGGCTGCCCGCAGGCGCCGCAATGCTTCCATAACCGAACGAGGCGCCGCGGCCAAGCGGCCGCGGCCGGCATATGAAATTCCACGCGCCCGCTGCCTTGTTGTACGCCTCGGATTGGCAAACATTTGCGGATATATCAACACTGAAGCGAGTGCGCGTAAACTCGTTCATCGCGAGCGTTTGCGCCTCGGAGAGTTGGGCGCCGATGGCGCGCACGGTTTGTTCGCCGCGATAGATGCGAAGTCTGCTTCGAATCGGGGAGGCAAGGATCACAGCGACGATCAACAGCAGCAGCAACACCAATATAACGGATGGTTCCAAAAAACGCTTAACCTCATCCGCGTCATGCTGAGATCTGTCAGCTTACGGCTCTTCGCCGCCGTCCTGCAGGTCAGTCCACCGAATCGGATTGTTCGTCGCCGCAGGCGGCCGACCCGCCCTTGAGGGGAAACGGAATGTCGCTGGCAACCGCCGCGTCCATATTGCGATGGTGCCGGATCAGCGTGCGCAGCAGTTTCGAGCAGCTCTCGCACCGTTCCAGGTGAATCAATTCATTGCGCCGGTAACTTCGCGACTGCTTGCTCATTTCAATCAGCCGCTCATCGCTGATATGCGTCGACATCACTTCTCCAAAGCCACAGCCAGAATACGATGAGGACAGACCGTCACAACCGGTTAATGCTCAAGCCGATCGCTTTTTTGCCGCTATTGGACTTCCGGAGTCGCTTTGGATTCGATCTGAATCAGATCGATCATCGCCCGCACGCACTCCCAGCACTCGTTCAGATGCTGGTGCTCTTCCGAAACCAGATTCTTGGATTCCATGAATGCGGCGAGACGTTCCGAGGAAAGATGCTCAACTTGCATGCCCAGCCTCCATGCCAGGGAATTCGGGATCATCCTCTCCCGACGCGCGATTCTAAGGCGCGGACAGGAACAGGGCTCAAGTTTTTTGCTAAATACGCCCGAGAGGATTCGAACCTCTGACCTACGGATTCGTAGTTCTATTCAAGCGTTGGCAGAGCTGGATTTAAAGGATTTACGTGGACAGAAGGACTGCAAGCAGCCTGCAAGCAGAGGCACAAATGCAAGCTAATGCAAGCAGACTTTGCCGAACAAAGCGCCCGGCCCGACTGCCGGGGCGTATACTTTGGTCGAGGGTTTCGGTGGATGATCCATCGGAATCCCCAGGTCCGGCGGCCGGGTCTCTGTTAACCCGATACCCCGGGCCTTTTCTTCATCGACAGCTTCTTGTCGATGCCGGCTTCGGCCAGGGTGGGCAGATTGCGTTCCGGCGGTTCCGCGATGGCGCCGCCGGTAACACGCGTGAGTTTCTGGCCGCGCGTCCCCGGATTCAGCCCCACCGTGCGCTTCTGCTCCTCGATGAGCTCCCCCCGGCGCCTCCCGCTTCAGACGGTCCAGGGTGGTGGCGCGTCCAGTGCCTTGCCTAGAAGTAATAATATTATTATTACTTTCTATTGGACGATGCGCCTCCGGCGTGATCGCCGCCCGCCACATCTGGAGCACTTCCGGATCGTCCTCCATCAGCGCCTCGACTGTCCCGAGGCCAGGCCGCGCGCGACGTCGAAGGCGCTTTCCGGTTCGGCTTCCCCGGTGAGCACTTCGGCCGCGTAGCCGGCCGGTCGTGACATCGCGCCCGTGACCGTCGATGAGCTCCCCCCGGCGCCTCCCGCTTCAGACGGTCCAGGGTGGTGGCCCGCTGGTTGCCGTGCTGGATGCTTACATTGTAAGTATCGTCATGGCTCTTGTGCTTCTCGGGCGTGATCGCCGCCCGCCACATCTGGAGCACTTCCGGATCGTCCTCCATCAGCGCCTCGACTGTCCCGAGGCCAGGCCGCGCGCGACGTCGAAGGCGCTTT